>Ga0066903_100000522_pt1 | contig 24588 bp, 32 predicted proteins | sample PanSoiMetaGPlot1_FD_67491 | JGI IMG/M metagenome (GOLD analysis project Ga0066903, IMG submission 67491) | Tropical forest soil microbial communities from Panama analyzed to predict greenhouse gas emissions - Panama Soil - Plot 1 (version 2) | ecosystem: Environmental > Terrestrial > Soil >... | reverse complement strand
TCGGCGCGCGGCTTGAGCAGGATCAAATTGTTGACGCCTTTGACGCCTTTGATTCGACGCACCGAATTCTCGGCCGTGCTGCGTTGATATTGCCACTCGACCTGGCCTTCGAGCGTTACCCAACCATTCTTGACGACGATCTTGATGTGCTCCGATGAGATCGGCAGCTGGCTCTTGATCGCCGCCACGGCGTCCCGCGCGATATCGGGATCCGGCCGCTCGTCGACGCTCGGCATGCGGACCTCGATGTCGTTCGCCACCGCAGTGACGCCAGCCACACGTTTGGCGGCGCTTTCGGCCTCATATTTGTCGGTATAGCTCTTGACGAATCCTGCGAGCGTGACGACGCCACTCTTCACGGAAACAGCGATGTCGGTCGCATCGAGATCAGGATCCCACTGCAGCTCTTCTTCTATGTCGCGTTCAATTTCGGCGTCGGATCTCATGATCGCCTCCGGCTTGAGTTGGTTGTCCGCTGAAAGATCGAGTGGAACTCGCGATCTCGCGGGCGGACTTTGCGCATCCCAACACTGCGGCGGCGCCCCCAATCCGGCCATGACGGCCGTCAATTTTCCGGATTTTCTTCTTTGCCCCGGAAATCGGGAAAAAGTCTGGGAATGGCCTCAGCCCTGATCCACCCGACGTGCGTCGCGACCGGTTTGGCCGTAACCGCAGGGAACTACACCAGTAGGTCGAAGATCTGGAAGGAACTCTGCCAGTGGCTGGGGTCAAGGTCTCCTCGCTGTAATCGAGATCGAGCGGGGGCCGCGCGGTGAGATGATCCAGGATCGGCTTCAACTCGATGGTTTCATCGAGTTCTTTGAATAACTGGATGTTCTCCTGCAGCCCCTTGGTGATCGGGAGGTCGATCGGCTCAATAAGGTCGCGGCCATTTGCCTTCGCGGTGGCCTCGCCGCGAATAAGCAGATCGTAGACTTTGTGATTGACGAAGCCGCTGTAGCGCTTGAGGTCCTCCTTGTCGACGTCGAGGCCCGCCACGGCTCGGAAAAACCGCTCGAACCGCGCCACGCCCATGACGTGGGTTGGCGCTACGGCGCGGTCGATCGGTTGCTGTGCGATCACGCCCCATGTCCCTCGGCGAGTCGCCGGAGCGCCTTCGCGATAGCAGCGCAAAGGCCTCCGCGATCGAGACCTTGAGCTTCGTTGCGTCCACGGCCTGATTGAGCATTAGAAACTCGCGATGCCGAAGATAGCGGCTTATGGGTGGCCAAGCGGCTCGCTGCCGAGCCAGGGATCCGGACGAACCGTACTGAAGGGCAGGTCCTCCGGACGCTTTTCGAGCTCGATCTCATGAACCCTAACCGCCTGCGCCCGATGGGCCCGCAGGATCTTTTGGGCCAGAGCCTCCTGCTCGGGCGATCGGACGCGGACCCAAAGGATGAGACCGCGCGCGGCCATGAGGTTGTCGAGGCCTCGCGCCTCGTCTCGCCCAAAAATCCGGGCAACCAACAAGAAGCCCGCACCAGCGACAATGATACCTACAAGCGCAGCGGCGACAGCAGCCTCCCCACCGCCCGCTCCACTCGCAAGCAGGAAGTACGCCGTGGCCATGGCAGCAGCAGCGCCAAGGACACTGGCAACGACCGTCTTGAAAGTTGACACATCTTCGCGGGCGATGAAGGGCCGCCGAGGCGTTTGCGGCACGTCAGCCAGTTCCTCGGAGGCAACATAGGGGGCGCCGAGCCTCTTTCGAATCTCGTCGAGGCTCGCCACGACGTCGACGTCGGCCCGATCGAAGCCCAAGAGCAGCAGCTCACCGGCCGCGACATCGAGGGCTGCGCGCGAATGGAAAACGCCTGTCACTTCACGGACTCGCGCCCGCGCGAGGACTGTGTCGGATGTGTTAGCGGATCCATTCATCTTCGGCTGCTTCTTCCATCGCGGTTTGCAACTCTTTTCACGCGGGCGGAACTCAACCACGATACTTGAATTCCGCCAGCTTCTTGAGCGCGTCTTTCGACGCGCCCGGTAGCTGGATCTTGCTGCCCTCATCGTCGATGAGCAGGCTGTCATAGGGGACGGCCACGAGATGCCCGCCGATGCCGAGAAAGCCCCCGATCTGCAGGACCGTGAACAGAGAGTGGTTGCGAGCCACGACGAAGTCGTCGATGGTGCCAATCCTCTCATTCTTCTCGTTCGTGACACTGCTGCCGGTGAGCTTGGACACACGATAGCCTTGCGCGACGACATTCACGTCGACGTGGACGAGCTGGACCCCTTGTGAAAGTACCGGCTTAGGATTTGCGACGATCAGAAGCAACCCGATGATCGCCATGATGGTGATGAATGTCAGCAGTGCTCTGGTGCGTGGCGAAACGCGCACGCGCTCATGACGATAGGGCGCGTAACAAGCATCCCATAGGCTCGTCGCACCGAGGACTCCTTTCCGTCCGATCTTGCGATGGGCTTTCATGGCGACCTCCTGGAGAAGAAGAGCTGCAGCTTCTGAGGGCGTGGGTCCCTCTGCGCGGTGCCCTCACGGTGTTGGAAAGGCGCATGCAGCAGAATCATCCCACCCTGCGGGGGGCGCCCTGACGCCGGTCAATTTTTCTGCAATTTTCTGAAGTGTGTGGCTTGCACCCAGGAACAACGAAAAACAACGAGTTGCCAATACTGGATTTTCGATACTGCGCGCCTAGCAGCATTCCATTTTTTTGTAACTCAGAACGGATCCGGACATTGCATTTGACGCCATCAACTTCTTTGGAATACTTTTGCTGTAACTGAGCCATACCGCGCCGGTTCCGCGTCGAACTCAGCGACCTCAGAGGAAATAATTTCATCGCCAAATGCCAGCTCAGGGGGAACGTTTCCTAGGCGACATTGTTTGGTGACTAAAGGCGGGAGCGGCTATCTGTTCGTGATGTGACATCACGCGGTCGCCAGCATGCTTCCGAAACTTAGCTAACTCACGAAGAACTTGAAACTTTCTCCGCCCTAAGGAGCTGCAATGAGGGCGAAAGCTGTTTCCACAGTAACCAATATCCACCACACAGTAACCAATATCCACCACAGAGCCCTGCCAGTTCGATCGAACCAGCTGGGAGCCCTCGACTCTCTGGCAGTGACCATGTCGTGCCATCGTGGAGAGGAAATCTGCTGCCAATCGTGCGCAGCTCTATTTTTATACTGCGTCAAGTCCGGCGCGGCGATACGATACGTGGCGCGCGACGACGGCCACCGTCAAATCGTAGATCTCTTGTTCCCGGGTGACTTCTTCGGGTTCGCTGCCGGAGGGGAATACGACTATGCGGTCGATGTAGTCGTTGAAGGCACGGTTTTGGCTTGCTACCCGCGCCAACGCATGGAACTCCTGGCGGACGCAGACCCGCGGCTCGCACGAGAACTCCGCGAGGCGACGCTCAAGGCCATCTCGCGATTGCAAGCCCAGCTTGTCATCATGGGGCGGATCACTGCACTCGAAAAGGTCGGCTCGTTCCTTCTTGAAATGGCAGAGCGAATGTCCGACGGCTCTCCCGAACTGGTCCTCCCAATCTCGCGCTACGACGTTGCCGATTACCTCGCGTTGTCGGTCGAGACAGTCAGCCGTGCGCTGACGGACCTCAAGCATCGTGGTGTGATCAAGCTTTGTGGTACACGCTGCGTGAAAATCGTCGATCAGGATGCCTTGAGAGGTGATCGGGACAGCAGCCCCGCATACGTTTATTGCCGGTCGACTCATTAACGTCGTAAACGTCATGCGTTCGCTTAGGTCTACTTCCAACTTCACGAGATCTTTTTAGGGTCGAGCAACGTCGGCACTCGCATTTGCTCGAAATTCGGAGCCTTCTCCGCACATGGATTCGGTAGCAGTGCCCAAGCGCACTGGGACCGCCGTTCACGTGACCGACACCCGCGGCGTCGGGGATCGAAAGCGTCTTCATTGGGGGGATGGTGGCTGCGAACGGTCAGGCTTTTTGTTGGCGCCGCTCGCGACCTGATGCGTGATTGGGGGCCTACTCGAATGGGGGCAAACGACAATTCGGGCTCGGTGCATGTTACGTATTCGCTGGGCCATAGCTCTGCCCGCCTGATGTGCGTAGCCGTCGATTTCTTTTGGGAACGCGTTGCGCGCTTGTCTTGACTTCACTCTACTCCTGACTGGTTTGGAATTTCGCTGAGGCGGCAGCGATCATCGATCAGCTCGCCTTCCGAGCCTGCGCGTTTGACCGCCTTGCACGCCCTCGCTTGTCGTCAGCAGAGACGTGCTGCCTTGAGCAGCGTCACGCCCGACTGCAGCGCTTTGACCCAGTGCTTCCATTAGATCGATGACCTTTGCCGGAGGCCGTTCCTTTGGTTTAGCGATCTTTTCACCGCGTCGCTTTCTCTTGATCAGTTCCCTGAGCGCGTGGTCGTAGTGATCTTCGAATTTTTCAGGGCGAAAATGACCGGATCTCGTTGCGACGATGTGCGTGGCAAGGTCAAGTAACTCTTTCGGCACTCTCTCATCTGGCAGGTCACCGAAGTACTCCGCCTGGTTGCGGATCTCGTAGGGATAGCGGAGCGTTACGCCCAACAGGCCCTCACCATGCGGCTCGATCGCGATGACATGCTCTCGTGTGGTAAGTATCACCCGTCCGAGCGCGACCATGCCTTCTTTTTTGATTGCCTCTCGGATCACCGCGTAGGCCTGTCGGCCAATCTCCCCCTCTGGGGTCAGATAGTAAGGATGGTTCAAATAGACATCGTCGATGTCATTCCGCGGGACGAACTGATCGATCTCAATCGTATGCCTGCCTTCGATCGCCAGCGCCTCGAGTTCATCCTCGGTCACTTCGATGTATTGTCCCTTGGCGATCTCGTAACCCATGACGATGTCCTCGGGATCGACCTGCTCACCGGTTTGCGCATCAAGCTTGCAGTATTTGATTCGATGCCCGGTTTTTTTGTTGATCTGATGAAATCGGACCTTCTCCCGCTCCGACGTTGCCGGGAACAGCTGGATCGGACACAAGACCAGCGACAAACGCAGATATCCCTTCCAAAATGGGCGTGGGGCCATCGAATCATCTCCGTTCGCAAGTTCATCGTGGGTCGCATGCGACCGGCGAATGCGAGGACTTCATAACCGGCTTCGCCCTATGAGCCGGCGGCTTCGCAGTGACTAACCCGTTTCGCAGGCGCCTGATCCGCACTTCGGTTTGTTCTTTGCGCTCTCCTCGCAGTCGATGTTTCCCGTCCACTCCGCGCCGAGGTCGTTGTCCAGGCAAATGTCGCCCTCATTTTCGTTGGCTTGGCGCGATACCTCGTCCGATAGTGCGGGATCCGTTCCCATTGAACGTCGCGAAGGTTTCGTTGGAATACGCTTAGAGACGTGTCTCATGGCTGCTATCTCCTCAATGCTGTCTCATCGTGCGCTCGCGGCCCGCTTTTTCAACCGGCGCAGTGCCGTCGGGTCGAAGAGGACAGCCTCTGATCAGTCGCATCGCAGCTCGGGCAAGCGACGTACACCAGTCACGTTAGCCCTCCACCTCTGCAAAATGGCGATCAGTACCCGCGCGCGCCTTGACAACTATCAAGTTTGCACGACGGGCACTCGAATGTCGCCGTGCAGGGGCAAGCCGATCGCATCTTTTTGCGCAGTTATTGAGAGGACGATCATGGATGCGGCGCACCGCCGGGTCTAACGCTCGCGTGCATGAGCATCGGTCCCCAGGCCGGCTCAGAGGAAAAAGGCCATGCAGATCGAGCTAGCAAAGACCGTGGCCTCTCGGCCAGCAACTGCGTTCGCGATCGTAGCGAACGTCGTCGATTGGCCGGAAATCATTAGCTCGATCAAAAGTATCGAAGTGTTGACGCCAGGCCCGATCCGAGCGGGCAGGCGACTGCGAGAGGATCGGATCATGTTCGGTCGCAATGTGACGCAAGAGTTGGAAATCGCAACGATCGAACGTCCCCATCGACTACGCCTTCTGGCCGATCATCCAGACCTGCACTACGAACTCGATCACGTGATCGACGCAGTGTACGGCGGCGGCTGCCGGATGATGCTGATCTTTCGAAGCAGACCTACGACGCCGGCAGGACGGGCTTTGCAGCCCCTCATGTCACCGTTCATGGAAATTACATTGCGTGATGAGTTGGAGCGGGATTTATCCGATCTCGCGACTGCGATCAGCCGACACGGCCCACACTGAAGCTCCCGAGGCGGCGGTCAGTGCAGTCTAGCGCGCTCCGCTGTCGATTGAATCACAAGGGACTTGTACAGCAACATAAAACCCTACATGCCATGCAGGTAATTCCCTAATCCTGAAGCAAAATTGTGTGCCATCTGAAGGAGCTCGGGATTGCTCTCCTCGAGTTCTGCGATCGCCTCCATCGTAAAGTCTTCCGGCCCCTTTTCGTCAATTTCCGAAACCAGCAGTGCACGCGTTTCTTCACTAACGCGAGGAAGCGGGGTCAGAGCGCCTGCGCCGGGGGACACCGGGAGCAGCAGACGATAAAACATGCTGAACCCGAACATTGCCCTCGCCGGATTCCCGAGGTCGGCGGCACATCTGGCTGCCATGTCCAGAAGCTCGGGATTGTGCTCCTCGAGATGCTCGATGATCTCTGCCGCGCAGGCATGGGGCCCACGAGTATCGAATTCTCGGGCGACTAACTCTCGAGCCTTCTCGCTCACGCGACGGAGCAAGCTCATTTAGCGATCCTCCCTTCGGAGAAAGCCGATGTAAGCAGGAAGTGACGGATACACCCGAGAGGCCATCGGGTTGATGACTGTAACAGATTCGCGCCCCTATGCGAACGCCTTCCTTGCTGCAAATCCCACTAATATTGACGGTTATCAGGGCGGTGATGCTCCGATCGCATACAGTCGCCACCAGTCCGACGGACCAGAGCTTAGCACGTCTATCCCCAGGAACGGTGTGAAGATGCTGCAATGCGATTAGACCCCGATATCAAACGAGATGTGGAGGATGAGTTGAGATCAGACCCGGACATTGATGCAACCGATATAGCCTCCGCGGTGAAGGATGGTGTCGTGACGTTGGCCGGGTTCGTCCGTAGCTTTCGCCAAAGGCGCAAAGCCGAACAAGACGTCAAGCTCGTGGCTGGTGTTGTCGGCGTGGCCAACAATATCGAGGTGCGCTTGCCCATAATTCACCGTCGCCCGGACCCCGACATTGCCCGCGACGCCGTGAAGGCGATTAAAAGTGAGTTGCCGTTGTCCTGGGAGAGGATAAGGGTCATCGTCGAGGACGGATTGATCACCCTCGAAGGCGAGGTCGAGTGGCACTACCAGCTGGAGCGGGCAGAAGAAGCGGCCGCGCGCGTGCGCGGCGTCGAGGGTATCATCAATAACATTGAGATCCGGCCGCAGGTTCCATCGATCGAGATCAAGCGCAAAATTGAGGAGGCGTTGCGGCGAGCCGCTGAGATCGACGCCAGCCGCATTACAGTCGAGGCGAATGGCAGCCAGATCACCTTGAGGTGGACTGTACGATCGTGGGCAGAGCGCGAACAGGCGGAGCGAGCGGCATGGAGTGCTCCAGGCGTCAGCAAAGTCGGCAACCGCATAAGGATAGAGCCGTAGGGACCCTCGATGGAGTAGTTATCATGAGATCCGACAGCGACATCAGACGCGACGTTGAAGAGGAGCTCCGGTGGGATCCGGAGATAGATCCGACCGACATTGCAGTCAGAGTCAACAGCGGCGTTGTCGCCCTGACAGGGTTTGTTCGCAGCTATCCGGAAAGACCCCTGGCGGAAGCCGCTGCAAAGCGTGTTGCCGGAGTGCTGGCCGTCGCCAACGACCTGGAGGTGCGCTTGCCTGGCATCGACGCGAGGCCGGATCCCGAGATCGCCCGCGACGCCATCGCACGGATCAAGAACGAACTGCCCTATGCATGGGAAAAGATTCGGGTAGTAGTGAAGAATGCTCGGCTTACGCTGGAAGGCGAAGTCGAATGGAATTACCAGCGGGACCGAGCGGAAGCGGCGGTCCGCCGGGTGCGTGGGATGGAGGGCGTCACCAACGCTATCGAAGTCAAGCCGCAGGTCGCACCTGCGGAAATCAGACGCAAGATCGAAGACGCGTTGCGGCGAGCGGCTGGGATCGATGCCACCCACGTGACGGTCGAGACCAACGGCAGCGAGGTGATCCTGAAGGGCACCATGCGCTCGTGGGCCGAACGCCAGGAGGCAGAAAGAGCCGCTTGGGCAGCGCCAGGTGTAGCGAAAGTCGACAATCGAACCATTATTCAGCCCCTAAGTTGAGCACCTGCAAATTCATCGTGCTCGTCGATGCGCGTAGGCTGACGACATAGTGCCGTGGGGCTTCGCTGTCGCGTTGACGGGGCGTCAATCCGTCAACCCTTTTTCGGGCCACGCGATCGTTCGAAGTTTTCGATCTGTTGCTACGGTTTCTGACGGCGAACGGGCTCGCCCCTTGCCAGAAACGCCGGACCGGAAAAAGTCGAAAAATTGACGACCGTCATGGTCCAGTAACACACCCTCGCCGCAGGCTTGATAAGGCGCGGCGTGAGCCGTCGCGCAGAAAAAGCGGCCTGATGCGGAGGCAATCATGCGATCCGATAGCGACATTGAACGCGATGTGAAGGATGAGCTGCAATGGGATCCTGATCTCGATGCAACCGACATCGCCGTCTCGGTAAAGGGCGGCGTCGTCACGCTGGCGGGCTACGTCAAGAGCTACAGCGACAAACACGAGGCCGAGGTCGCGGCAAAACGCGTTGCTGGAGTATCCGGGGTGGCCAACGACCTCGAAATTCGCTTGCCGACCGTGGATCAGAGACCAGATCCCGATATCGCGCGCGATGCGGTGTCAGCGATCAAGGCCCATCTGCCATTCTCGTCGGAGAATATCAAAGTCGTCGTCCAAAGTGGCTGGGTGACGCTGGAAGGGCGAGTCGAGTGGCAGTACCAGCGTCAAACGGCGGAAAATGCCGTGTGCCGGATCAAAGGCGTCAAGGGCGTCAGCAATATGATCCAGCTCAAGCCCCGTGTCCGGCCAGAGGAGGTCAAGAATAAGATTGAAGAGGCGTTCAGACGTAACGCCGAGCTCGATGCCAACCGCATCATCGTCGAAACCAACGGCAGCGAGGTCACCCTCAAAGGCTCGGTACGGTCCTGGATCGAGCGCGAAGAAGCTGAGCGCGTGGCTTGGTCCGCGCCCGGCGTTACTAGCGTCCATGACCGGATCATTGTGAGCCCGTAAGCGGACTTAGTGCCGCGTGGCGTTAAGTCCGCTACCCTGTGTCTTGCATGGACGACTTTCGCATCGAACCACCGCTCGTCGTTAAGGACGCGCCGAGGCCGCGGTGGCTTGCTTCGCTCGCCGAGGCACGCGCCTTCGTTGACGATGCTATGCGGCTTGGACGGCCGCCGGCATGGCGGGACATCTATGACCGACTTCGCGCGGTGCGCAGCGAAGAGGAAGCTATTGAGGTCATCGGCGCCCTGCGCGAGTTACTCGAACTAGAAGATTTGCTCGTGCCGCCCAAGCTCCCGCTGGGATCGCCACACAAGACCGAACATTGATCTGCGGTATGGCCTCCGCCTATCGATTAGCCACAGGATACATCCGGTGGAATGTCGAGCAAGCCCGGCGACAACTCCCTTGCTAGGAGTAAGCGCACATGCGACCCGGTCTATTCGCTTTCGCTGCGGCTTCAGCGTTTCTCGGCGCAGCTCTCTATATCAACCTCGTCGAGCAGCCGGCTCGGCTCGCGCTCGATGCCCGCTCGATGGTTCGGGAATGGGCGCCCAGCAATCGGCGCGGCTTTGTTATGCTTGCTTCGCTCGCGGCCATATCAGCAACCCTGGCTTATGTGGATTTTGCCCACACCGGCGACGTGCGCTGGATCATCGGCGGGACGGTGATCCTCGCGAGCTGGCCTTATGCCTATTTTGTCATGGTTCCTTTGAACATCTGGTTGTGCACGATCCCTCCAAATGCAGCACGCTCCGCCGCTCGCGAACTAATGCGCGACTGGGGGCTGCTCGAATGGGGACAAACCGCAATTGGGCTGGGTGCGTTGTGCATATTCGCCTGGACCCTGGCCACGGCCCCGATTTAACAGCGTGCGCGATATCTTTTGAGATTACCAAAGGCATCTTCCTGGTCGTCGTGGTTTCAACGCGCCCGCGGGCCGATACACGGGCCTTGGCTGGTAGCCATTCGCTGTATGATCTGAAAAGCTTGAACTATCGCGATGCGGCGCCGTCATTTGCAAGAACGGCGTGCAGTTCTGCCACCACGACTGCTCCCTCGCCGATTGCCGCGCCCACCCGCTTGACTGACCCAGATCGCACATCGCCGATGGCGAATACCCTTCGAACGCTGGCTTCCAGAGGCAACAGACGGCCAGATCCATTGTTTGCCCGTCGGACGTCGGATGGAACGTCCGAGCCCGTTACAATGAAATTCTTGGCGTCCAAAACGACCCCGCTGTCCTTGAGCCAGGTCGTTGCCGGATCCGCGCCAATGAAAAGAAAGACATGGCGGATCTGCTTCTCGGTTTCTTCGCCGGTCACATTATTGCGCCAGCGTACCCGCTCCAACTGCTTTTCCGGACTCCCGTATAAGGCAACGATCTCCGTCTGGGTCAATACTTCAATATTGTGGGTCGCTTTGATGCGATCAATGAGATACTGCGACATGCTCTCGGCGAGACTTGGCCCCCGCACTAGCATCCAAATTTTTGCAGCGAAGCTGCGCAGGAAGATGGCGGCTTGCCCAGCCGAGTTGCCACCCCCGACCAAAACGATCTCCTCGCTTCGACAAAGGCGAGCCTCGATGGGTGAAGCCCAGTACCAGACTCCGCGCCCTTCGAACTCCTGGAGATGCGGGACATTGAGGCGCCGGTAGCGAGCACCGGTCGCCACGACGACTGTCGAGGCCTTCACGCGCCGGCCATCGCCCAAGTGAAGCGCGACCAGCGTTTCGGTCGGGTCAAGGCGCACTACCTCGGTGGGTATCACCATCCTGGCCCCGAATTTCTGCGCCTGGACGTAGGCGCGGCCAGTGAGCGCCTGGCCGGAAATGCCGGTTGGGAAACCGAGATAATTCTCGATACGAGCGCTCCCTCCAGCTTGTCCACCGAAGGCGCGGGCGTCGAAAACGATCACGGAGAGACCGTCCGACGCGGCATAGACCGCGGTAGAGAGACCAGCGGGTCCCGCACCGACGACCGCAACGTCGTAGTTTCGATCCCGTTCGTCGATCGGCACCATACCGAGTGCGTGCGCCAATTCGGTCTCGCTCGGATTTTTCAGGATCGAACCTTTCGGACACACGGCTAGCGGCAGGTCTGCGGCACTAGGGGCGTATCGTTTGACCAGTTCCGCCGCGCCCCGATCCTGTGTCGGATCGAGCAATTGATGCGGGTACGCATTGCGGGCCAGGAAGCCTTGCAGGCGGACCACGTCTGGACTGGAAGCGGGACCAATCAGGATGGGACCGCCGGCACCAGCCTCGACCAGGGCGACGCGACGCAGGATAAGCGCCCGCATGATCCGTTCGCCGAGTTCTGGCTCTTCGATCATCAAGGCGCGCAAATTTTCGGGCGGAATAAGCAGCGCTTCCACGTCGTCGATCGCGTGGACGTCGACGAACGCTGGCTGGCCGGACAATTGCCCGACTTCAGCGACGAACTCACCGGGTCCCTGTTCCAGGATTGGGGCGCTGTGCCCCAATGGATCGCGTCGGGTGATCCGCACTGAGCCGTTAATCAGCACGAACATGCCGGGGGCGATTTCTCCCGTCACGAACAACGCCTCGCCCGCGGTATAGCGCCGAACCTTCCCAAAACGGCGAAGACGATCGATTTCACGCGGCTCGAGCTTGGGAAACATCTGCTCGCGGCGCGTATCGATCGTCGACATGTCCAGCCTCGCAGTTAAGCCGTCAATAATCCGAGAATGAAATCGGACCATCTGAAGTGCACGATCAGAAAGCGCGCCATCGCTGTTGATCCGCCCGAACGTGCTAATTTCATCTTCGTCGAATTTTAGCGGCGAGTCAGTGGTTCGCCAAGACGGACGTCAAATTCAACAGGCGCCGATGCGCGAGCTCGGCGCTGGACGCGGGCTCGCGAGCGCTTTGAAGTCTGATTACAGCACACTCGCCGCACCCGCCCTACGATCTCTTTGACGGTTTTTTCCTACTTTTGCACGGCGTCCTTCGGACTTGAGCGCGCTCCGAACCTGCTCAATTTCCTTGAGCGCTGCGCTTTTCATCTTGGGATATTGCAGGTCGAGACCCTCCAAAGCCTCGATCAGCGCCGCCGCCACCACAAGGCGCGCAAATGTCTTATTGTCGGCTGGAACCACGTACCAGGGCGCCTGCGGTCGGCTGGTCGCTTGAATCATGTCCTCATAGGCAGCCATGTATTTGCCCCAGAGCTTGCGCTCGGCGATGTCATTCATGGAGAATTTCCAGCGTTTGTCAGGCTCCTCTAGGCGAGCGAGCAATCGCTGGCGCTGCTCCTCCTTCGAAACATGAAGAAAAAACTTGAGCACGAGCACGCCATTGCGTACGAGGTAGCGCTCGAAAGCACGGATGTCCTTGAACCGCTGAATCCAAATATCCCCGGTAAGGAGAGCCTGCCACGACCTACATGCCCACCCGCGCGAGCCGGTAAACTCCTGCGCACGCGCCCCCCACGCGGGAAAATGGCGGCGGGGCTATTCAGGCGGTTGCCGAAGAAACCGACGCGAACGGCCTTATCGCGCCTGCTGCGCGCGTGCCACGAGCGGCCACGCGGCTGTGTAGCCGAGCAGCGTGATGAGTTGCTGTGGCCAAGGTGCAGGAGCGTGCAGAAGCAAGCATGTGCTTGACAAACTGACCTCGGCAGCAATCTATTCCGTGCATGGGATGGCACGAGATTGCATCTGTGTTGTCCTTCAATTGTACCCAACGATTTGGAGTTCAAGCCCGTGAAGCTCACCGAGAAGACCATTGCCGGGCTGGAATTGCCCGCCGGCATCAACGAGCGGCTGTTTAGCGACGACGACCTCACCGGCCTCAGCCTGCGCTTGCGCCGCGGCGCCAACGGCATCGCCAGGAGTTGGGTGTATCGCTACGCCCTCGGCGGCATGGCGCGCAAAGTCACCTTCGACTTCGCCGGTCATAGCCTGACCGCCGCGCGCAAGCGAGCTGGCGACCTGCAAGCCCGCATCCGCCTAGGCCACGATCCTGCCCAGGAGCGGGCGCGGACGCGCGCTGACGCCGGGCAGACGTTGGCCGCCACGCTGAAAGTCTACCTGCCGCAGAAAAAGCTGAACCTGCGGCCGCGCAGTTACGATGAGGTGGAGCGCCACCTGCTGATGCACTGCGAGCTCCTACATCGCCTGCCGCTGCGGTTGATCACCACTCCCGACGTGACGGCGCGCCACTTGGCGATCGCCAACGCCAGCGGGCGGACCGCGGCGACCAATGTGCTGCGCTCGCTGTCGGCGTTCTTCGATTGGTCGCTGCGACAGGGGTTGGTCGAGCGCAACCCCTGTCTCGGCGTCGAGCGCTTTCCGGATCGACGGCGGGACCGCGTGTTGAACGCTGCTGAGCTTAAGGCGATCTGGGACGCGACCGCGGGCGCTGACGACTACTCGGCAATCGTGCGGCTGCTGCTGCTGACCGGTTGTCGCGCCAATGAGATCGCCGGCCTGTCATGGGAGGAGGTCTGCTCCGATCGCATCGTGCTGCCGCCGGAGCGCACCAAAAACGGCCGTCAGCATTCCGTCCCGTTGACCGCGACCATGCGCGTCATCCTCGACGGACGCGGGCAACACGCGGGACAAGTCTTCGCCCGCGAGCGAGCGCGGTTCACCGGCTGGTCCCAAGGCAAAACCGCCCTCGACGCCCGCATCGCGGCCGCCGGCCACACGCTGAGGCCGTGGGTCAATCACGACTTGCGGCGCACGATGGCGACCGGCCTGGGCGAGCTTGGCGTCGAGCCGCATGTCATCGAGGCGGCCTTGAACCACGCCTCCGGATTTCGGCGCGGGGTTGCCGGCCGCTACAACTACGCCAAGCTCGAAAAGCAGGTCTGGCAGGCGTTAAACTTGTGGGACACGCACGTGCGGGAGATCGTCGAGGGGCGCGTCGCCGGCGATCGCGTGGTACCGTTTCGGGCCTAAACTAAGTGGGCCGCTTTGGCGCTGATAACGCCAGGCGGCCCTGATCCACGCCACGGGGACGAGCCATGGCAGGGACTGCCGACGAGAATAGCACACGCACCTGTCCGCTACCGCTGCGAAGTCGGCACTGGACTGGATTGCGGGCGGCGGTCGAGCGCCAGTGGCAACGGCTTGGCAGATCGGATCCGGCCATGGGCGCGCAGGCCATCAAGACGATCAACGATGGTCTGGAATCCGGCGAGTGGTTCGGCAAGCTGATCGACGGGGACCATGAGGAGCTAGCCACGCCGGAGCGCTGGCAAGAGGATCTCTACATCCATGCCGACGGTACTTGGCATTGGCTCGATGACGAGCAGGTCGTCAAGGTCCCCGATCTCTCGACGTTGCGGGCGAAGTCGCGCCGTGAGCCGGAGCGGCAGTTGCTCGTGCTCGTGTGGGCGCTAGAGGCGTCGAAGCAGCCGCCGCCTGCCCCCGAGCCAAAGCTCCCAGCAGCGGAGTCGCCCTCGCCACCTCAGAAGCTCCCGCCCTCGGAGCCTGCGCCGAAAATTCTCGGTTTGAAGGACTGGTTGCCGGAAGCGAGAAAGGAACATCCGCGCGGTCAAGGCGAGCGCATGGCCGAGTACGGTAAACGGTTGCACGGTGTCATGGTGGCGGCTGGCAATGTGCGCTGCACGAAAGCTGGAACCATCTGCAAGCGTCTATATGAAATGGCAAAGCAAGAAGCGGAGGCTGCCAAAGCCGCAAAGGGGACCAAACAGCAACCCAAATAACCGTCCAGACGAGTGTCCAAAACTGTCCGGGCGAGCCCCGACGTGCAAGTTGTTGCGTGTTTTCGCGTGTCCAAAATCGCCCAACGGGACACGTTGTGGACTTTTTAGCGCTCGCTAGTTTGCGAGCATGACCGACGCCCCCACCACCTCACCGACTGATCCTATCGAGCGCGAGCGTTGGCTCGACGGCATTGTGCCGCTTGCCGAAGGAGCCGTGCTGCGAGGCTGTAGCGTCGACACGCTCAAGCGCGAGCGCTTGCGTGGGCGCCTCAAGCTGGTGCGACGGTCGCAACGTTTGTAGGGTATCCGGCGGCGAGACGCGCTGCTGATCAAGTGAACTCCCTGTCCGGCCACGCCGTCGCGCCGGGATACGGGGACTATCAGACGACGGTGAGAGAGAGCCGGCCCTCTACCCTGCAAAGGACGGGGCCGGCCCCGAAAGGAGCAATCCGATGCCAAATACAGCATCGTCCCTAAACTTACAAGCGAAGCCCGCCCGCAACGGCAATCCCCACAGCAATAACGGCACCCGCGAGCTCACTGCACGATTGCAGGGCTTGATCGCGGACCTCGCCGCGGCCGACCAGCTGCGGAACGCGTCGCTACGGCAGCTGCGGGAGCTGCGTCGCGACATTTACCGCGGTGCTCGTCACGCGGGCGTCTCGCCGCCGGTGCTGCGGGCGATGGCGCGATTGCAGGCCGGCGGAAAAGGTGGATCCACCAACGGCGGAAGAGGTGGATCAGAGACCGCGTCACCAGTCGCGTAACCAATCGCGGCGTCGCTCGCGATGGGCGGCGCCGTTTTTCTTTTTCACCAGGGAGAAGGACCATGCCGACAAATCTAACCGACGAAGACATCGACAGCATGCGAGAGACCATGGCCACCACACCGATTGGCGCCATTGCCGACGCCGTCTGGGGGGTTGCCGACGACCCTGACGAGCATGAGGAGCTCATTGCCGATTCCAATGGTGCGATCCGCGAATACGTCATCAGCGAAGCGGCGGCAAAGGGCTGGGCGCCTGGGAATGAGCAGCAACTGGCAGGGATTATCGAGCTTATCGCCAAGGCGATGATCGCGCAGCACCTGTTCACCGGAACCATCACCCTGTCGCCGTTTATGGAAGGACCCGTAGCCGACCCGCCTGCGCTTGCGTGGTTTGCCGGGCTGAAGTGACCACCCGCTTCCAAGCCTTACCCCCAGGAGAATCACTATGACGACAAACTACGTTTTCTTCATCGAGTTCGACGGCGGGATTCACTATCTCTCCGTTCACTCGTCGCGGGCCGAGGCCGAGGCTGCGATGCGGGCTTACGCGGGAAAGCTTTTCAGCGACCGCAACTCGCCTGTACCGGCCGACGCCGATCTGCACGACACACTCATAGACCAGTACCGCGTTGTAGACTTTCGGATCTTCGAGTGTTCTGCGGACGGTCGCTGCAATTGGTACGTGCCTGATTGGTTCGGGCCGCGGGACCAGCAAGCAGCGTGAAACACTCCGGCGCCGCTCGCAAGGCGGCGCCATTCCTTTTTGCCGAGGAGGCAACACCATGAACATCGGAGGCAACACCATGAGCACCACCGTAACGACTGACCATGCACTGTACGATCTGATCACGCAACTCGTAAGCGCTTGCGAGGCGCTCTACGACACATGCGATCTGATCGACAATCACGATCCCTACGCTGTCGAAGAGATCACGTTAAAACACGTTCCCACAGCACTCGCCGCCCTTAACGCGGCGGTGAGCTACCTCATCGAGCACGCCGGTCAATTGCGACATGGGGCGAGGCGAGCAAACAGCCCGTTTCGCGGAACGTCGCGAGCTCTCGATCTCGGTGAAGAGATCCCTCTTAACTGAGCGGAGACCGACAATGATGATGATGGCACGCATCTGCTTCCACAACAGCGACGCCGAGCTGGGCATTGCCGCCTTGCGGAACGACGGCTTCACGGTCCTGAGTCACGTGTTTCCGGAGGAGCCCGATCACGTGTTCGTCGAGGCCTCGCGTGATGAAGTCAGCGACACGCTGAGTGAGGACGAGCTTGCCTGCGGAATGCTGTACGAGGTCATCGACATTACCAACGGCGCTGCCGATGACGCCGGCCCGATCCCCGCCGGTCACCGCCCGTTCGAGTATGAGACTGCCGTGTGGAATCCTCCCGCGGCAGACGACCTCAACAATGAGATCCCTTTCTGAGGGTGCGAGAGCGAGAGCGCCCAAAGGCTCTCGCGCTCCCCACCGCTGACCTTCTTCCGTCCTCACCACTGCTCTTCTTCTGTCGTGTGCGTCATGTTGGACTTCAGCTGCCAAGTTCAGCGCCACTCACTCGCCGAGCGCGGTGACGACGCTTACATGACGCCGCCGGTCGCGACGTTAGCGCTGCTGCGGCACCTGCTACTCCGAGGCGTGAAGCTTCCGCACCGGCTATGGGAGCCCGCCTGCGGCGACGGCACGGGGATTCTAGGTCCACTGCGCGAAGCCGGACATGAAGTCATCGGCTCGGACCTCGTCGATTACGGCAGGCCTGATTGCTTCTATCGGCGCGATTTCCTCATGGAGCGGAAGGTCCCCGACGGCTGCCAAGGGATTATCACCAACCCGCCATTCAAGCTGGCCGAGGAATTTGTTGCGCATGCAATTGAGCTCTGCCCGCTCGTGGTCATGCTGATGCGGCTGGCCTTCTACGAGAGCGAGCGGCGAAGTCACATTCTCGAAAACTGCGGGCTCGCGCGGATCCACTGCTTCCGCAAGCGCCTTCCGATGATGCACCGCGCGGAGTGGGCGGGCCGCAAGGCTAATTCCGGAATGGCGTTTTGTTGGATGGTCTGGGACCGCAGCCACACCGGGCCGACCGTCATTGATCGAATTTCGTGGGAGACCGCGTCGTGAGCGAGCTCCCCGCCGCGGTCCGCAGCAAGCTGGCGAAGGCCCTTCGCCTGCTGAGCTCAGATCGTGACGGCGAGGTGCTCTCGGCCGCCCACACCGTCGCGCGAGTGCTGCGCGCGGTTGGCAGCGACATCCATACGCTTAGCGACCTGATCGAGCATGGCAATGGTGGCCAGCTCTCCGAAGCGGAAATGAAGAAACTATACGACGCCGGTTATGCTGACGGTCGTGCTGATGGTGTGCGCGCGGCGGAAGCAAAGCTGCATCACGACCAGGACGGCTTTCGCGACATTGATGGGATCCCGTCGTGGCACGAGGTCGCGATCTGGTGCCAACGCCGCAGCGAGCGGCTGCGCGAGACTGAAGCGGGCTTCCTCGACGACATGGCCGGCCGCACGGTTTATAGCGAGCCCACTCCGAAGCAAGAAAAATGGCTGCGCTCGATCTACTTGCGTTTGGGCGGCGGGAGGCTGCCGTCATGATCCGCTGCCTGCGCTTCTGCCCCTATCAAAAGAACACGCTGCGTGGCTTCGCCGATCTCGAACTCGTTCGCACCGGCCTCGTGCTGCGGGACTGCCCAGTGCACGAGAAGAACGGCAAGGAGTGGGTCGCCTTCCCGGCGCGCTCGTATCAGGACAAGGACGGCAACACGCAATGGCAGGCCCTCATTGAATTCGCTGAGGGCGCACGGGAGGCGCGCGAGCAATTCCAGCGGCAGGCGATTGAGGCGATCCACATCACCGCCGATTCCAATTCTGCGGAGTGATCATCATGACCACGCGTCCGCCCATCATCATTCCGCCCGCGCTCAAGCCGCTCACCACACAGAAGCGCTGGGTTGTGTGGCGTTGGGTGTCTGGCAAAAATGGCAAGCCTACCAAGCCGCCGTTTCGTGCTGATGCGCCGCGCAAGCATGCCAGCAGCACCGACTCAGCGACCTGGAACACCATCGATGTCGCCATGCTCGCCTACGAAGAAGGCAAATGCGACGGCATCGGCTTTGTGCTCACCGATAGCTCATTCAGCGCTTTCGATGTTGATCATTGCCGCAATGCCAGCACCGGCATCATCCATCCCTATGCGCACGAGCTCGTGCTGCAATGTGGTTCTTATGCCGAAGTGACACCGTCAGGCGAAGGCATCCGCATCATCGGCCTCGGCAACGGGCCGCCGCTACATCGCAAATTCAACGTGCCCGATACTGACGGGCTCAGCGTTGAAATTTACCGCAAGGCTGAGCGCTACATCACGGTCACAGGTTTGCAGATTGACGACGCCATTCGGGCAATGGCCGAGCTCGATGCCGTGGCCGAGACCGTGGCGGCGGACCTCGATAGCGCGAAGCAAGAAAAGCCCGCGACCAACGGTGCGGGCGGCGACAAGCAGACGAAGAGCACGAAGGGCACGAAGAGCGGGGCCGGCCAACAGCGCGGCAGGGACAAACAGCGCGGCGAGGGCAAGAAGCTCGACCTCGAAGAGCTCATTCGCAACGGCGAGGGCGGACACTTCGGCGGCGACCGTTCGCGCGCGGTGTGGTTCGTGATCCATGGCTTGCTCAAGCTGGGCAAGAGCGCGGACGAGATCGTCGCAGTCCTGATCGATCCTGCCAACGGGATCTCGGCGCACTGCCTCGACCAATCCGATCCTGCGCAATACGCGCGTCGGCAGGTTGAGAAGGCGGAGAAGGAGCAAGCCGCGGATCCCGACGTTGAGATCACGCGGCTCGCCAAGCTCTCGGCGCTCGACTACGACCAGCAGCGCAAAGCCGCGGCCGAGAAATTGGGGATCCGCACTGGGATCCTTGATCGGCTGGTCAAAGCCGAGCGCACGGAGCTCGGGCTCGACGCGGACGACGGCAAGCAGGGGCGCGCGGTCGCGTTCCCGGAGCCGGAGCCGTGGCCGGAGCCGGTGGATGGCGCGGCAATGTTGACCGACATGGCGAAAGCTATCGGGTCGCATGTGGTGATGGGCGAAGCTTCTCGGGACATCGCCGCGCTGTGGGCGGTCCATACCTATCTGCTCGACTGTTTTTGGATCACACCACGGCTGGCCGTGCGCTCGGCGACGTGGCGATGTGGAAAATCAACCCTCCTGTATACGCTTAAGCGGCTTGTCTACCGGCCGCAGTCGGCCGAGAGCGTGACGGCGGCCGCGATGTTTCGGCTAAACGAGAGCCATCGTCCGACGTGGCTGGTAGACGAGGCCGACACCTTTCTCAACAACAACGAAAGCCTACGCAACATCTTCGATAGCGGCTACGAGCGGGACGGTTGCGCGGTGCTGACCGTAGTCGCCGGCGATAATCACGAGAGCCTTGTCTTCTCGACCTATGCCGCGTTGGCGATTGCCTTGATCGGGAAGCTGCCCGGCACCGTGCACGACCGCTCGGTAGTGATCGATCTTAAGCGGCGGCTGCGGAGCGAGACGATTGTGCCGCTGCGCAAGAACCGCGCTGGCCACCTCGACGAGCTTGCTCGCAAGGCCGTGCGGTGGAGCAAAGATCACGCCGAGCAAATCGGCGACGCCGAGCCTACGATGCCGCCCGAGATTTTTAGCCGCGACGCGGACAAGTGGCACGCGCTGTTTGCCATCGCCGATGCGGCCGGCGGGGAATGGCCGGAGCGGGCGCGCAAGGCCGCGGTCGAATGCCTCAACGCCGCCGATGATGACGACGCCTCGCGCCTTGAGACGCTGCTCGGCGATATTCAGAGCGCCTTCGCCGACAAGGGGACCAAGGTTCAGGACCTGCTCGGGGCGGAGAGGGTCGAGCTTACATCGGCGGATGCGGTCGAGGTTTTGATCGGGATCGAGGGTCACCCCTGGGCAGAGATGGGCAAGAACCGCAAGCCGCTCAGCAAGAACGGGCTGGCGCGGATGCTCAGGCCGCTCGGGATCAGGCCGGGGAAGGTCGGGCCCGAGACCAAGCGCGTTTCAGGGTACAAGCTCCACCAGTTTGAAGAGGCCTTCGCGCGTTATCTGGCTCACGGAGGCCAACCCAACCGGACAGCCGGACAGCCCCCAACAAGATCAAATACTTACGCCAATTCACAACCGGACAGCCAAGATCCAGGCTGTCCAGTTGCAAATTCCGGTAACCCCTTGAATTCACTAGAGACTGTCCGGATGTCCGGTTGCGGAGACCCAAGTGAGGGGAAACCGCGCGTGCGGACCGCAAGATCGGAGTCGGATGACCTCCCGGCTCAGGGCCCCGAGGACTTCTACGAGCAGCACAGCGACAGCAACTTTGCCTACCACGGCCCGGTCGTCGAGGTCCCCGACTTGGGCGAGGATCCGCTCGACGAGTACGGCACCCCGATCAAGACCGGCCACGAACCGGAAGAGCACCCGACCGAGGCCGCGGCACCGACCAAGGCCGGCCGCGTCGGCGAAGAGGTCGCCCCGCCCGTCGCAGGGGTGCCGTTCATGATCACTAAGGAAATGCGTCGGCGGCTGCGGATCCTCGGCTATGCCGAGGGCCACATCGATGCACTCACGCCGCAACAGGCGCTCGATATCCTGAACAAGCTGTGAGGGCCCGACAATGGCAACGCGCGATCCCATTATCGAAGAGTTGCGCCGTAAGGTGGCAGCCAAGGTGCTGCCCGAATGCATCGACCGCGAGATCATCAAGGTGCTGCAAACAGTGATCGCGAACTTGCAAGCCGAGCGGTTTCGGTTACAGCGGGCGGTTAGGATTTTGCTGGAAGAAAAGGGCGTCAAAGACCCAGATCGAGTCGTTGCAAGTATCACGTGTGCAAAATCGAACGCCACAGAGCATTAGGGTTGCTTTCACATCCATGATCGCCGCCTTCGGATCAGGTGACGCCCGGCCGCGGAAATGGTCCGATCACCAGCTTCTGGAAAATCACCCCGTCATCCGCGTCGGTGGCCTGCGCGGAACGGAAATCATCATCCACTTCCGCGGCCAACAACAGACCGTCCAACTCGAATTCGAATCGACCTTCGGTCCCGGACGCCGCGGCGGACAACGACAACGACCATGGTTCCGCTGCCCAGCCTGTAATCGACGCTGCCGCAACGTGCACGAAAAAGACGGCGCCTTCGTCTGCCGGCTCTGCTCCGGTTACGATTACCGCTGTCGTCATCGCAACCGGTCCTGCCCGACACTTAATCGGGTGAGGGGTGGGAGAGTAACCACCTTGCCGCCCCGAGCCCTCGCGCGTGAGGCTGCTGTCGCGCAGGCAGAGATTGCCCGCCTGTTACGTGGTACAGTCCGCGAGCTCTCCGCTCGAACGAAGCGAGGCAGGCGATGACCAATTCCACATCCGATGACAGCCGGGACGATTACATTTTGCAGGAAAGATTGGCCGGCAAGAGTACACGCGCTCTCGCTCGCGAACTGCGTTGCACCACCCGCGAGATCGACGCCGCCCTGGACCGCGCGTTGCCGATAATCGACATGGCGGCGCGGATGCGCCACATAGCCGCCGATCTGCTTAGGCTTGAGGTCTTGTTGAAAGTGTTCGTCAAAAAGGCGACCGAGCAGCAGGATGTTCAGGCCGGATTACTTTGCGTCAAGATACTTGAGAGAAAGGCGGCACTCCTCGGTCTCGACCAGCCGACGAAACTCGATGTCGTCCAGATTACTGCTGCGCCGCGCAAGCAATCGGTTGATGTAATTCACGAGGCGATTGAGCGCGTCTCGCGGAGTACCGTCAACGGCGACAAATCCGCGGGCAATGGTAGCGAACCCGCGGAGCCCACGGGCGAGGGCGAGCTCCACTGAGTTCGCGATTGAGCTCTGTTCTCGGTTCAGTCCAGTGGCGAACTAATGGTCATTCTTTCGACAGTTTGGTCGATTGGGGCCGAATTCTCCAATGATATCAATGGGGCAAACGCTACGTAGCGTAGCCAAATCTGCCATTCGGCCAAACTCATCGATTTTATTACCCCTGGCGTTACCTCTCGGCCCCGGGCCGACACGAACTTCAATGATATCAATGTGTTAGCAGGATAAGTTCTGTGATGACTCACAGGCGGCTGCCCTTCCCTCCTTGCCCCTGGGCGGCCGGGAGCCAAATTGCTACCACTTTGCCCAAACCTACTGTGTAATTAATATCTTTTTTTTGCACAGTTTCCAGAGCTTACCTTAGCAACTAAACAGTGATCTCTGTCCTCTGCCTTTGCCCTCGGGAGGGGGTTATCGGGCCCTAAAAAGCCTTGGAAATTTTTTGAATCCCCCCGCCCAAAAAAAACCGGGCGTGAAAATTTCCCGGCCGGCCGGGAGCGCCAATGCGCCGCTCACGCGGGTCTCCCGGACCGCTGAGGGCATCCTGATCGAGACGGGCGGGGCTACGGTTCACGTGGCTCTGCGCGAGTGGAAGATGCCGATCGGTCGTGGCGGAGATCATGGAATCAGGATACGGATGGTTTGCCCGCGGTGCGGAACGTTCCGCGACATTCTCCACTGGCGCGGCGAGTGGGGCTGCCGCGGCAAAGACTGTCTGGACCTCGATCATGCCTCCCGGCATCAGCAGAGATGGTGCCCGGCGATCCGCCGGCGTGCCAAGTTGTTACGCAAGCTTGCGCGGTGCGCGCCGCGGGGCTTGAAAGCGCGATTGCTTCGGGCGCAGATTGCGCGCGAGCAGGCAGCGATGCTCGCGAACTTGCGAAAGACGAACCGCGACCTAACGAAGCGGAGCCGGCGCTATGGCCGACAACGTCGAGCTGATTCCAGTCAATGATCAGGATGTGGAACAGGCCGTTTTCCAGGGCTGGGAAGGCGGGAAGGGGCCGCAAGTTCTGGCCCGCGAGTTCGCTCTTTCCATCGGGCAGGTTGAGCAGATCATCGATCGCATGCTTCCGGTCTTCGATGTGCAAAACCAAATACGCGCGTACAAACGAGAACTGAGGCGGCTCGAGGATTTGTCTGGCGAGTTTTTTATCATTGCAAAACGCGACAAGAACCACGAGAGCGCTCACTTGGTCGCCCGTCTCAACGAGCGTATTTGCGCGATGCGCGGGTTCTCGCCGGTGAATGTGCGGATGGATCCATTGCAGCTGGAGGTGGCGGAGCAGCCGTCGAGATTCGAGAGGATGGCGGCTACGATCGAGCGGTTTGTTGAGCAGATGCCGGCAGCCGAGCGGGCCGTACGTCAAAGGCTGCATGAGATTAGTCCTGAGCGAGCGTTGGAGCTGCTCGGTTCCCCGCAGTCCAACGGTGGCTCTGGTGCTGTCGATACGCTGTCTGGTTCGGATGATTAAAGACACAAGCGATTGATATATCAGCATTAATGCCATGAGAGCAATCTGACTTAGGGAATGCTCTGGCCTCTTTTGGTGGTCAGTTCAGCTAATATCACATGCAATATCAATGGCTAAGCTATGCATGGCTTTGCTCGTCCGAGCTATGCGCTAGGCGCTCGGCTTGGAGCATCCCGACCCTCTATCCTATTGATGGGATGTGAAAATTGTCTTCGGAAAGGCCCCCCGTTTGTTTTTTGGGCGTGAAAATTTTCCGGCCAGCCGGGAGCACCAGTCTTACAGACGGGAGGCCCTTACGCCCGTTACGTAACGGCGGTACGGTTGGGGGCATGGGCTTGAGCAATGCGGAGCGGCAGCGGCGGTGGCGGGCGAAGCGCAATGCGCTGGCGAAGCAGGCGCTGGTGAAGCGCGACGGGCCCGAGGTAGTCGAGCGCGTGCTCGTGCAGCAAGCGGAGCGGTGTGAGCGGTTCTCGGACCAGGAGCGGACAGCTTTGGCCGACAAGCTGGCGGATGCGGCGATGGGTCATTTGCGGCGGTCGCAGGAGCTTGCGCGGCTGGCGATGAAGGTTCGGGCGGGGG
>Ga0066903_100000521_pt1 | contig 24640 bp, 34 predicted proteins | sample PanSoiMetaGPlot1_FD_67491 | JGI IMG/M metagenome (GOLD analysis project Ga0066903, IMG submission 67491) | Tropical forest soil microbial communities from Panama analyzed to predict greenhouse gas emissions - Panama Soil - Plot 1 (version 2) | ecosystem: Environmental > Terrestrial > Soil >... | reverse complement strand
GGCAAAATTATCCTCCCGCTATTCGCCGCTTGATGCCCTCAGTGTCGTTGAAGTCAGACTCCCAGATTCTTAGCACCCGATAGCCAAGGCTCCGAGCAGCCCCATTTGCTCTCGCATCAACCTCCTTTTGTTTTCGCTGTTGCTCTGTCAAGTTTGGGAACCTGTCAGTATTTCCGTGCCAATAATCCCCGTCGAACTGCAAAATCATGTTACGAGATTCGACATAGGCATCAGCAACATACCTTCCAGCGAAAACATATTGAGGCTCAAAGTCAAGACCCATCTCCTTCAACAAACTGTAACCGGCTAACTCCAACTTGGTCGTCCGGCGACTCGCCTGCTTCCGTCGCATAATCGCCAACCGCTTAATATTGTCCTCCGAATTTAACTTGCAGGCAACAGAACAATATCGAGCATTGCTCCTACATTTTTTCTTGAACTCCTTACCACAATGCTTGCACACCCTCGTTGGTCGCCGGGCTACCTGAAACTCCATGTTGCAAGCAAAGGAGCAGAATACCTTCCTAACCTTGCCTTGCTTATAAGCTGCTACATAGCATTCCTTTCCACAGTTGGCGCAAATGCCCTTCGACCCTCTCTTGCTTGCCTCTTTACAACATCTCTGGGAGCAATATTTTTTGCCCCTATCCTTGTGACTGAACTCCCGCCCGCACTGCCGGCATTTATATTCGTAAGGCATACCTCATTATATAGTTTGCCTCATGTGGTATTCAAGCAGCCCATAAAGATTAGTCCTCATCCAGCGTCGAGGGGCGACGAAGCGTTATCGTTATCTCCTTGCCGTCGTCGTCGGTATCGACCGCGTGCAACAGGTGGTCGTGGAAGAACTGATACAGTTCGTCGTTATCGCACAATTCATCCATGAACTGGCCGATGGACTCGTCGGCGCTCCAATTGTCCATGAGCATGTCTTCCAGTTCCTTGCCGAGCTTCTTGTTCTTCTTCTCGTCCAGCCAGTGGTTCTTCATTGTCGCCTCTCCATAAAAATGGCGGACCTCACCCCTATGAAACTGATGACCTGGATGATGCTGGGTGAGGTCCGCCAAGTTCCTACGAGTCCGGGTTCCCCACAATAAAGCGGGCCACCGGCAGGTTGCCCATGTGGGTCAGGATCGCATCGTGTATCTGCTTGCGCTGGGCGTCCGATAGACGCACTACCGGGTCCGAGAGCAACACAATCCACTCCAGGTCACCGCTCTCGCACACCTTCTCCACAGCCATATTGACCACGGCCTGGCGTTCCGACTCAGTAAATTTCACGTTCAGCATCGTTAATCCTTCTCGGCCAGGTCGCCGCGAGCGAAAATCGAGCCGACGTAATCGAGGACATCCCGCGCACTTTTGTCGTTATAACCGTACTGCTTGATGAGACGCTGCTTGATGGCGTCGATCTTTTCTTGCAGGTCCGGGTCCACCACGGTCGCCCCGCTAACGTTGAGGGCGGACAGCTTGATGTGGTCCTTCGTATCCTCGAACAGCTTCGCTTCCAGGGCCTTCTTCAGTTGCGGGTTGCTGTCCCACCGGAACTTCTTGCCCTTGTGGGCCAGGTCACCGATGAAGGCGGCAATCATGCGGCGGAAGTCGTCGCTGCCCTGTTCGGGAATGTCGATCTTGGACTCGATGTTGCGCATCAGGCGCTCGTCGGGTGCCTCCTCACGGCCCGTGTAGGGATTCTTCACCTTGGCCTTATTGATGTAGGCCATCACGTTGTCTATATAGTTGCTGCACAACCGGATAATCGCGTCTTCATCTCCCACAAGCGCCTTCTGCACTTCGGCCTTCAATATTTCGTCCAACTTCTTCACCGCCAACTCAATGCAGGTCATGTAACGACCGACCTGATCCTTGTTGGTGAGGAGGCTGTGATTGTCCAGGCCGTCACGGAGTTCGTTGAGGACCATGAACGGATTTATGTAGTCGTGGTTATCCGACAAGCAGTTGGAGATTTTGTCCTGCACATAACGGGCGGACACGCCGCCGGCCATGCCCTCGTCCGGGTACTTGTCGTGGAGTTCCTTCACGGAATCCTCGGTCCAACCCGGCATGAGCTTGCCGTTATAAAGCTCGGCCTTGTCCACCAGTTGCAGCTTGCCGTCCTTGTCGTCCTGCAAGCGGGTGAGGATGGCCCAGAGCGCGGCTATCTCCAAAGTGTGCGGGGCGACGTGCTGCTTGACCTTGCCCTGCCCATAGTCCTGCTCCAGCACCTTTATTTCATCCGCGAGCTTGAGCAGGTACGGCACGTCCACCTTCACGGTGCGGTCGCGGAGGGCTTCCATGAACTGGTTGTTTTTCAGCTTCTCGTATTCTGGATTGTTGGTGTGGCCGACGATGGCCTCATCGACGCCGATCTGCGCGAACTTCTTGGGCTTGATATTCTGTTCCTGGCTGGCACCGAGCAGATCGTAGAGGAACGCCTGTTCCAGTTTGAGCATTTCGATGAACTCAACCATGCCCCGGTTGCCGACGCAGAACTCGCCGTCAAAGTTAAAGGCGCGGGGATCAGAGTCGCTGCCGAAGTGGCTGATCTTGGCGAAGTTGATGTCGCCGGTGAGTTCCGTGGAGTCCTGGTTCTTCTCGTCCTTCGGCTGGAAGGTGGCGATGCCCACGCGGTCGGCCTCGCTGTGAATCTTGCGAATGACGACAATATGACTCTGGAGAACTTGCTTGAGGTCGCCGTTGTTACGCTTCAGCAACTCGGCCATGAACTTCTTGCAACGCGGGTCCAATTCACCGTCCACGAGGAGGTCGTAGACATTAGCACGGTCCTTCTCCGGGGTCTGGTCCTTGAGGATGGCATTCAACTCGTCAAGGACTTTCTTCCGCATCTTCCCCGGCAGAAGCTTTAACGGCTCCTCGTGCATGGGGCAGTCATCGCAGTCGTGGGTATAGATGCCTTCCACGCCGGTGGGCAAGTTGACCCACTTGAAGGTGTACCAACCACCGTCGTCGGTCTGAGAATATTTCTCCAGGCCGCGTTTCAACAGGCGGCAGATCGTAGACTTGCTGGACCCGACCGGGCCGTGCAGGAGCAAAATACGCCGCTCCGTGCCGTAATGCCCGGCGGCACCCCGGATGAACTTCACCAGACTGTCGAGGGTTTCTTCGAGGCCGAAGATGGGAATGTCGGCGTCGTCAAAGAAGTTGTAGTGGGTGAGGGTCTTGCGATATTTCTCGAACTCGAATGACCCCGCCGACATAATCATGTCGTACAGCCGTTGGTACGCGGATCGGCAAATGCGGGGGTTTTCATAGCACTTGGCCAGGTACTCGGCAAAGCTCATCTCCTCGTTGAGCCGCAAGAATGATTCCCGGTCGTATTGCGAAGCGACTTTATCCAGGTAGTTCATATTCCTCTCCAGAGTTTGTTCCATGCGTAGCCCTCTGACTCGGATGCCCCAATGTCTACTGCAATATAATTGGCGACATATTTCGGTGCAAGGGGGAATATCGAAATTTTCAATATTTCTTGTTCACGACGAACAACCAGCCACGCTCACACTCCTCGTCGGGCCTCGTGCTTTCCTTGAAGTGGAAATATGGCATGTGCTTTATTCTATCCTCGATGGCACGCAGGCCCGGCCATATATTGTTGGTGTCGTGGAAAAACATAAAACCGTCGTGCCGGGTAATCCGCAGGTAACCTTCCAGCCACAGGTGGCTGTTGTCGTGGTCGGCGTCGGAAATCAACAGGTCGTAGCTGTCATCCGGGCAGCCCTCGACGTACACCCGCTCATCCCCCACCACGATCTCGGCACCCAGCTTGCGAAGGAGGTCGGCAACTTCATGCTCCCGCCCACCCCAGCCGCTCCAGTTCTCCACGCACACCAACCGGCCACGCCCGTTATATTTCAACGCCGCCAGGACCACGCGGGTGACATAGCCCAGCCCGATCCCCAATTCCAAAACGTCGTGCGGCTTCCGGGCCAGCACGCTGCCGAAAAGGAACGCATTGTGCGCAAGGTCAATGGGCCACTCGCCGGGTGGCCGTGTAAAATCCACGATCACTTCACTTCACCGAATTTATCGCCACCGCTCAGGTCATCTATATTGCTGTACGGGCTTCCGCCCATGCGGGAGGCTTCCTCGGCAGCACGGCGCTCGTTCTGCGCCTTCTCCATATTATAACCCGCACGATAACTGAAGTTGTCCCATTTGCTGCTGTCTTTCGGGTTGGTGAATTTCACATTTATATTGCAGGACGTGAACACCCGACTTTTCTTCTTCGACCCACACTTTGGGCAGGAGACAGTGGGGTATTTATCGGCCTCGTCGTAGGGGCACATCTCCTCAAACACGAGATGACACTTGCGGCACTCAAAGTCGTAAAAAGGCATAAACCCTCCTTGTGTTATAATAGAGGGCTACTCCTGCCTTTTACCTTTGCAGTCCGTCAACTTCTGGAAGTAGCGGTAAGTACGGGCGACTTCCTTGAGGCGGGCCTTATGGGAAAGGAAAAACCACCGCCAGGACTTCTTGGCAAACGCCACCGCGTCGGCCAGGAGGCGTTGGTTCATTTCTTGCTCGACCAACTCCAACTGGACCTCCTGGGCGTGACTGGCCTTGGCGACTAGCTCCTCGTACTCCTCCTCGGAAATGTACTGCTCGACTTCTTCTTCCTCCTCCATGTCACCGAAAAAGCGGTCCACGTTCTCCTGCTCGTCGTCATCATAATTCCATCTTGGCATGTTTAACCTCTCGCAAAAGCGGTAAATAGGCGGTCCATCCGGGTCCACAACTCAAATATCCTGAGTTCATTCAGTGACATTTCCTCACCCTGAAACCTTTCAACCCTGCGGAACGGATAGTCTTCCCTATTTATGCAGGCGCGCGTAACAAACTTACCCCAGCGTTCTTCGTAGCTGGCGAATATCGAGAAATCGTCGGCCTGGGCCGAAGAACACAGACGGGATTCGACCTTTTGAGGTTTGTCCATACTGTTTTTCAGCAGCCAGACCTTGCAGGCGGGGTCTTGACAGTCTTGCCAGGTCGCTACCTCCTGGGGGAGTTCTCGGACGGCAAGAACGTCCGGGTCAACGACGAACAGGGGCAATTTCACCAGACCCAGATGGAGAGCCAACTTGGACATCCACGCTTTGCGATCCCCGCCCTGATCCGCGTGGTAGCGAAACGCCACGCGGGCGGCTTGTACCCAGGAGAAATAGTCGCCGGTTGCCGTCCGTGTGGCCAACACCGCACAGGCGGCATCGGGGAGGTTGCGGCTGAGCGAATACCAGGCCGCGAAGGACATCCAATCGTGGTGGCGGGAACCCTCGCAACACACCAACAGGCTATAGCCGTTCCCGGTAGAATTATATGACATATTACTATTTTCTTGACGGAGGCGAATTAAAGGAGTAACGATGCACAAACACATGGCGCTCTCCATAGACGAGGTAATCGAACTTACCCATCTCGGCAACCGAATCACTGCCGTCATTCCCACCGGCCCAGCACCCATCCGGTGCCTTATGTGGTCGATATTCTCGCTCCTGCTGCGGTCTACCCCCAATGACCTCATGGAGCATTTTGTGGTCTGCGTTAACGGCCCCGACAAACGAACGGGCGACCCCGCCCTTCAAGACCGCAAGCAGGCGTTCTTGGAAGAACTGCGGCAGATGCAGTGGTACACAACTGACAACCCGCAGAATAAGCGCGACATGCCGATCACCGTGATCCGGGCGTGGAGCCGGGTCGGTCACGACGAGGCGGTAGAAATGGCTATGCCGTGGATACACACCGACTGTTATTTATTGCTGCACGACGACACAATTATCATGACCCAGCAGTGGGAGGAGGAAATCAAGAAGAAGTTCCTGCCCAATAAAAACGCGGCCCTGGCCTACGGCAGCCCCGAATTGTTGTTCGCCCACTGCGACCACTGCATCGCCCACGGCCTGTACATGCTGCGGGTGCCGCACCCCTACACTTATTTCCTGGTGGCCCGCAAGTCTTGCGTCCACCAGGCCCGCGCCCACTGGAACCATTACAACCTCGGCAGCCCACAGAACCCGATCCAATTCGACCTTGGGGACGAAGTGGGTGACTTGGACGAATTCAGTCGCTACTACGGGGACAAGGGCCTGCTATTGAACCCGCCGCAAACCAGCGACCCGTACAACTTCCTTAACATGGGCATGGGGGCCTGGGTTTACTACCAGTCATGCCAGAATGGCTTCGACACCGTTGCCCTGGACCCGGACATCGTGGAACACCTGGGAGGGGCCAGCAGGGTCCATCTCAAACGTTTTCAAGAAATCCTCGACACCAAGCAGGAAATATTGGGACCACTGGAATCGCAAATCGCCGCCCACCCCGCCTACGGCCCCCTGTTCGAGAAATACCGATGATAACGCTTTGCACCGTGGTCCTCGACGGCATCGAACCGTTCACCGACCTCCTGGTAGATTCAGTGGTGCGGAGAACCAAACACATCTCGGAAGTGTTGGTCGCCAAGATCGACACCCAGGGCAATTGGGGAGGCGACGAAACCCTAGCGGGCCGGATTCGGGTGAGGAAGTTCGGACATTATGTCGAGAATCTGGTTGGCGGGCAGTTGGGTCACGCCCTCGGCTTGCACGCTTGCATCGACCGCGCCGCCAACGACTTCGTGCTACTTTGCGACCCAGACGTGTTCTTCTACGGTGCCGTTGACGACCTGTATCTTGACCTCCACCAGCGCCACTCCTTAGATGTCGTCGGGGTCGCCCACCACAACGCGCTGGGCGAGGCCATGCTGTTCTTCCCCTGCGCCATAAACCTCCTCATGCGCAAATCCGCCATGCCCCCACCGGATTGGGGCAAAGGACTACTCAAACGTGGCCGCTTTCTCATGCGAACGATGGGCGAACCACCGAAGCTAGACAACGGGGACGGCAGTTTCCTCCTCCCCGGCGTAGTGCCAGAGTGGCAAGCCTTCTTCCCGAACAAGGCCCCCGACTGCTGGTTCGACATCGGCTGCAACCTCTGGCTGTGGAATGAGAACCACCAGGGCAGGTGGCTGTCCTTCCCCACCCTGGACACCCATGTGTACACCACCAACGTTCACCGCAGCAACTTTAAGCTGGACGAAAGGATCGCCCGCCAAAGACTGATATATCACCAAACGAACTGCGCCCGCGCCCTGCAAGACGCCTACCGGACCTTTGAGGCCGCGTATAAGGAGAGCCATGACAAATGATAACCCTTTGCACCGTTACCTATGATTTCTTCGGAGTTTACGAGCGTATCCTGTTCGACTTCCTCACCACCCGCAGCACCCTCGTGAGCGAAGTGGTCCTGGTCCAGCTAGACAAGGACGATTGTGACCACGAATATGGCATTAAAACCGCAACAGGTAGGTCCATAACTGTAAAGCGGGTCGGCCATTGCCTGGAAAGACGGCACCCGGAGTTGTCGCCCATCGCCAGGGAGTTTGGTCAAGCCATCGGCCTACACACAGCGATCAAGCACGCCACCCAGGAATACGTCCTTTTCCAAGACCTCGATACCTTCTGGTACTCGGCAGTGGACCAGTTTTACTACGACCTCATCCAGAATTACTCGCTAAATTTCGTCGGCGTCTCCCACTACATGGCCCTGGACTTTTGTTACCTCTATTTCCCCACGGTCATCAGCATGATGGCGAAACGGAAGTCTCTGCCTCCCGACGACTGGCTGAAAGGCAAGTTGTTCGCCAAGCCTTGCTGGGAGGACATATACGCGGGGTGGGAGCTATCCACGCCGGACCAGTGGGTGGCGATGGACGGCTACTGGTTGCTCCAGGGGTGTCTCCTCCAATATCGCCACCGTTTCCCCAACACTAAAAAAACGGCCATCTTTGACATCGGCTGCAACCTCTGGCTTTGGACCCAAGAACAGGGGAGCCGGTGGCTTGCCTTCCAAACACTGGACCACCACACTTACAACAAGCGGATATGCCGGGGCAGCTTCAAGGTGATGGACAAGATGCCCAACGAACCGTTTCTCTACCACCTGACAAACGGCTATCAGCAAGCGGCAAAGATACACGACTATCAGCGACTTTACGAGGATACCAAAAAAAATGATAACAATATGTGCGGTTGTCCTGAAGGTTTTGAAGCCCTTCGAGGAGATATTCTTGGAGAGCATCGCTCGGTATACCAGGCATACAACCGAAGTGATCCTTGCCCAAAATGACCTGGAGGAAGGCGAGGGTTGGCAGAAAACGTTGGGAAAGATCACAGTCAAGTGCGTGGGGACGGGGCTGGAGTTCACCACACCGCCCCAGGAGCGCTTGCCGTCCAGGCTCCATGCTCTGGGATTGCATTACGCCCTCCAACAAGCCGCCAACGATCATGTGCTGGTAACGGACCCGGACCTGTTCTTTTGTGCTGCCACGGACGAAATATATCTTCGTCTGATGGAGAAACATAACCTTTTCGCAGTTGGCGTAAGCACCCACAAACCGCCCCTGCTGGTTCAGACCTTTTTCCCCTGCCCATACTGTATGCTGTTGCGAAAATCGCGCTTACCAGGACCGGAGTTCCTGGCCGGCAGCCAACCGATTCGCCTGCCGGGCAAGGAAGGGGAGGAAGTTACCTACTTCGACATGCCCGATGGCAAGTATCTTGTCCCCGGCCCCCTCAAGGAACACTGGCTTAAATTCCCCAACCCAAAGGGCACCTACGACACCACCTGTAACCTCTGGCTGTGGTGTCAACAGAACGACTGGCGGTGGCTCTCGTTCCAAACGGTGGACTGGCACAACTACTACAGCAATCTCTATCGCACCAACTTCGGGCTGCGAGACAAATTGCCAAGGGAGCGGCTTCTGTACCACCTTGTCGGAGGGACGACCAAGATAAACTCGGACCCGCATCAGGCAATGCGAGCGTTGGAGGAAGCCTGGAAGGAGAACCTGGGCAATGAAACTTAACTACGTCTGCCCGTGTTGGTCGGGGTGGCGGCGGGGCGGGGCCGACCTTTACAACGCCGACCGTTCCCTCTACCTGCGCGTACAGTTGATGCGGCTGTGGGAGCTACGGCACAACCTGGCACAAATCACCCTTTGCATACCGAAAAACCTGGAGGAGCCGCCCGAATTTCGGGCGTTTCTAAATGAATGGCCTGCTCAAATTCGGCAAACCCCGGTTGTGGTCATGGAAACCGAAAACACCGGGGCATCCTACGGCCCGTACCAGTGGGTTTTCGAGCGTTACCGTGATGCCTTCGACGCTTACATTCTCGTTGAGGACGACTATGTGTTCGTGAAGGATGACTTCGACCGCATCCTTGAGAAGTATCTTAGTGACACCAGTGTTGGCTACTGGTGCGGTCGCGTCGAGCCGGCCCTGGCCTCGGTGTCGAACGGGGTGGTGCCTGCTTGGGCCTTCCAGCAGGTCTGGGACAAATACGGACACATACCGCACAGGGATCAGGAAACCTTCTCCAAGGCATTCCACGAGGCCGGCGTCAAAATGAAGGACTTCGGGAACAAGTATCGGATGCCGTTTTACAGTTATGGCGTGTGCGCCTGGTACTACCACACCAACAATGCCGACCTGCTCGTGCCGGTACAACTGTACCTGGACCCCAGAAACTTCCGCGAGGTCTTCCTGCCGTCATCGTGGCCAGAGTGGCGGGGTCAGGTTTTGCCCTGCGAGATTTTTGCCGATCACAGGCTCTATTATGAACGACTCACCGGCATTATAGAAGGAGCAAATAATGCACCCGCACATGGTTTATGAACGCGACGAATGCGTGGAGACGACCGCCCTGCCCGGAAAGATCACGGCGATCATCCCCACCGCCGCCGGCCCGATTGAATGCCTGCTCTGGTCGGTCTTCAGTCTGCTGCTGCGAACCAAACCCAATGACTTGCTGGAACATTTCATGGTTTGCATCAACGGCCCCGACGCACGCACCGGCGACGAAAACCCTTGCAACTTGAAGCAGCAATTCCTCGAAGAACTGCGCGATATGAAATGGTATCACGCCGACCGGCCCCAGGTGAAGAAGGACATGCCCATTTCGGTCATCCGGGCGTGGAGCCGCATCGGCCACCCGGAGGCGGTGGAAATGGCCATCCCCTGGGTCCACACCGACGCCTACCTGCTGATGCACGATGACATCATCATCATGAAGGACAACTGGCTGCGGGAAGTCGAGGACAAATTCTACGGCGACGACGACGTAGCCATTGCCTACGCCCCACGGTTATTGTGCGCCAAGTGCGACTCGTCCACCCACAAGGACAAACCAATCCTGCGTGTCCCCCACCTGCTCTGTACCTTCCTGGTGTGTCGCCGCAAGTGGCTGGAAAAGACCGGGACAACGTGGTGCGGCTGGCATATTCCGACCCCGCCCTTCAAGCTCCACGAGAAAGTAAACGTCGAGCAGTTCCTCCAGTATTACCGGGAACACGACGCCCTGGCCGAGCCGCCGGACCAGAATGCCACCTACGAATACATGACGATGGAAATGGGGGCCTGGATGTATTACCAGTTGTGCCAGGATAACCGCAAATTCGCCGCACTCGACCCGGACCTGCTCATCCACTTCGGCACCATGAGTTGGGACTCCGAGTCGGGCAAAAGGAGCCGCATCGCCACCTTCCGACGATACGCCAAGGAGATCGAGGCGAAAATCTATCAACACCCCGACTACTGCAATCTCTACAGGAAGTACATCCAGGCCGGGACATATTATCAAGGGGAATAATGAAAAAGATCGAACTGTTCAAGGTTTTCATGCACGACAACGTGCCGGAAGCGGTAGGCAAGACCCTGCTTAGCGGTTTCATCGGCCAGGGCGATCAGGTGGAAGACTTCGAGGAAGTCCTACGCAAGCATTTCGGCCACCCCTGGGTGAATACCGTCAATAGTGCGACATCGGGCCTTCAACTCGCCGTGCATATGGCGAAAGGCCAGGGGCTACCGGCTGACTCGGAAGTGCTGACAACCCCGCTCACCTGTACGGCCACCAACTTCGCCATCACCGCAGAGAACCTGCGGCTACGTTGGGTCGATGTCAACCCCCGAACGTGCAACGTTGACACGGACGACCTGGCCCGCAAGATCACCCATAAGACCGCCGCCATCATGGTGGTCCATTGGGGCGGTTATGCCTGCGACTTGGAACGCATCAAGGAAATCCAGAACAACTGCTATCTCCTCTACGGGTGGTCACCGCCGGTGATTGAGGACTGTGCCCACGCCTGGGGGGCAACCTACCAAGGACGACTGCTCGGCACCCACGGCAACGCGGCGGTATTCAGCTTCCAGGCCATCAAACACCTGACCACCGGGGACGGCGGCTGCCTTTTGTCGCCCAACGAGGCCGACCACCAAAGGACCAAGCTGTTGCGATGGTACGGTTTGGACCGCAATGCCACCGCCGACTTTCGATGCCAGCAGAACATTAAAGAATGGGGCTTTAAGTTCCACATGAATAACATCGCCGCGACCATCGGGCTGGGGAATTATCCCCACATCGGGGCGTTGCTCAAGATCAACCGGGAGAACGGGCGGTACTACAATAAAACCCTGGCTGAAATACCGGGAGTGACCCTCATGGAAGACGCCGAGGACCGCGAATCCTCGTACTGGATATACTCGCTGCGTGTCGAAAACCGGGCGGATTTCGTGCGCAAGATGACCGAGAACAACATTATGGTCAGTCAGGTCCACGACCGCAACGATAAACACGATTGTTTGAAGCAATACCGATGCCAGCTTCCCAACCTCGACACGCTCGCCAAGGAGATGATTTGCCTGCCCTGCGGCTGGTGGGTCACTCCCGAAGACCGCGAGCGCATCGTGGACTGCATCCAACGAGGATGGTGATGATACACCCTTTATTCTGCCATGAAAACGGCATTTCATTCCGAAGGATGGAGGACAGCGACCTGATCGACCTGTTGAACCTGAAGAATGAAAGCTGGTTTGGCACCCATCGAATTACGGTCGCCAATACCTGCACCCAGGAAAAGTGGTTCCGATCCCTGGGCGAAGAAGACGTACACACGCCCCGGAACCTCGTCCTCGTCGGGTCGGAGGGAGAGAATAACGTTGGGGTGTTCAAGTTTCAAAACATTGACTGGCAGAATCGTGGTGCCGAGGTCGGTTGGGACATTTATAAAGACCACCGTGGCCGAGGGCTGGGCAAGAAGCTCGTGTTAGCGGGGAAGGAGTTCGCGTTTCGGATTCTGAATCTGCACCGGCTGAACGCACAAATTCTGACCACCAACAAGGTGTCCCAACGGTGCGCGGAAGCCGCCGGATTTACAAAGGAGGGTTTTCAACGACAGGCCGTCTGGCGAGCGGGACAATGGGTGGACAATTTGATTTACGGGGTTCTGAATGAGTGAGAAAATACTGATTTGCCTTCCCACCTACCATAGACCGGATTCCCTGGTGCGGGCCGTGGAGTCGGTGCGCTGGCAGACCCACAACGATTTCGAGTGCTGGATCGTGAAGGACGGCTGCCGCGAAGCCGCCTGCCTGCACCCCTACAGCACCCAGAGGGCGTGTTTGGAGTGTGGCCAGTGCGAACAAACCCGAAAGCTCGCTCAACACATTATCGCCAAGGATTGCCGCTTCCGGTACTTCGCGCTGCCAATCAATATGCAAGGGGGCGGGTGGGGTGGTCGCAACTTCTGCATCCTCAACAGTGAAATAGACCTTATAGCGTACCTCGACGACGACAACTGGTGGGAACCCAACCACCTGGAACTGCTCTACAAGACCCTGACCGAGAAGAATGTGCAATTTGCTTATACCGGCACCAACGTGTTCAGGGGTGGGGCCAAGGCGTGGGTGCGGCTCGATCTGGGGCCTCCGCGATTCGCGGCCATCGACACGTCCGAGATTATGCACCGCCGGGGACTGATCGGCAAATACGGCGGCTGGCGTGCCGACCCCACCACCACCGAGAACCACACCTTCCCCAATGATTGGGATTTGGTGGAAAGGTGGATGAAAAACGACGAGCCGTGGGCGCACACCGGCGAAGTTACCATCAACTACAACTGTCGTTAACCTCTTGCATCGTCTCGACCTCGACAATTACAAAGTCGTCCTCCTGGGCACCCAAGGTGCGAACATACTCTTTGCAAGCCCGGAGCATGTCCACGGCATCCTGAAATTTGGGGGTAAACCACAGGCCCACCGCCGGGTGAGTCAGGCGGCGCTTCAGTCGTTTGTTATAAAGGGTGTAATTCATCGCTTCGCCACAACGTTGCTGGGCGGCTTGTCGAATCTGGCTGTCACCGGCATCCCGTCGTAGATGCTGGCAGGATTGACGACTTTGAGGTTGGGTCGAGCCATCATGCGCGTGGGCGAGGCCCGGTCGCCGCCGCTCTGCTTGGTGCCGCCGCCCTTCTTGGCCTTGGCAGCTTCAATACCAAACAGCACCAGACGTTTTTCCATCTCCACCAGGAATTGGCCGAACGTCATCATCGCTTCCTCATCGCGGCCTTCTTATCGTCACCGCTCACGACCGTGGCCATGTCTGCCACGTTGGGTGTCGCGGCGGGGTTTATCTTCTTGGCCGTGTCCTGGGCCTTCTTCATGATCTCGGCCTGGCCCGCCGGGGTCGAGGTTAGATCGTTAGGGGCTACCTTCTTGGTTGTGGCAATATCGGTGGTGGCCTGGGTGACCGCCTTGGAGGCGAGGTCCATGTTGGGGCTGGCCTTGGTGGGCACGCTTGTACCCCCAGGGACATCTCCTTCTAACCTGATCTTCAACCATTCTCTAAACGTTCTGAATCGAGCCATACTGCCTCCAATTTATTTAGCCCCCGTGGGCCAAATCTTCAGTCATCATCCTCCTCCTCAATCGAGTGGGAGTTGGTCCGCTTGTCATCGACCAGGGACTTCGTGGCCAACCGCCGGTAGCGCTGGTGCAACCGCCGCACATCGTCCTCGCTCAAGTCCTCGACATTTATCAAGCGGTTGCTGGCACCCTCCATTGCCGCGATCAGTTCGTTCAACTTTAACTGGACGGCCTGCATCTCCTTGTTCATCGTTCGCTGAATAAGAAATACCATAAGGAAGGTTATTATCGTGGTGCCGGTGTTTATGACTAACTGCCAGGTGTCGGAGAACTCGAAATAGGGTCCGGTGACCAGCCAAACCAAGACGACCAACAGGGCCATGAAGAATGCCCAGGTCGTCCCGGTCCAGAACGTGAAAAGGTGCGCAAACTGTTCGAGCCGACCGAACTTCTTCATGTTCTATGTAAGCCACTTATGACCACTTCTCCTCGCCGTCCTCCGTAAAATGCAGCACCCATAACTTCTTCCCGGTGGACATATATTTCCCGTGAATGACGATGCGGCCCGAATGGATTTTGCGGTGGCACTTCGAGCAGACGCAAACCGTGTTGCGGTCGTGGTAGGTGCCGCCGTTCGCCCCTTCGAGGATTCGGTGAACGTCGAGGAGGTTGTAGTCGTCCTCGCCGCAGAAATAGCAGACCTTTTCCATCAGCTTCTTTACTTGCTGGCGTGAATATCTCCTGGCCATCGGAATCCTATTGTGTAAATCGCCGCCTCAGACTATATTTTAGTAGTTAACCCCTTTCAGGAGGAATCCCATGAAAACTTTCTTTGGCGTCCTGCTCGGAGTGACCCTCGGCGTGTTACTCGGCGGCGTTCTATTGGTCTGGAGTGTGGAGAAGTGTCCCTGGTTGCACCCCAAGTGGGTGACCGTCACGAAGGACTGCAACTGTAACCCCGACTGCACCTGCGGCGCGGACTGTAGCTGCACCCCGGATGACAAATGCTCGGACGGCTGTACCTGCAACAAAAAGACCACCAAGGTTGCCGGACAGGCCAAATGCGGCTGCAATCCTGGCTGCACCTGCGAAGGCCAGAAGGGTAAATGCAAGTGTGCCACCGCCGACACACCCTGTAGTCCCGACTGTACCTGCAAGAAGTAATGAAAAACCCCGCCTAACCGGCGGGGTTTTTCATTTTATAGAACCGATAGCACAGGGCCAAGGAAATCAGCGCCGCGAAGAAACACCACAAGGACACGAAGGCATACGAAAGCAATATATGTGTCAGGACGCCGGTGATGATCGCCACCGCCCCCATCACCCACAGGAAGCGGTCGTGCGAGAAGTACAACGGTGCCACCACGTTCAGAAGATACAACAGTCTCATGAAGGGATCATCGGCCAACGCCACATCATAATGGAGGGAGTGATTCACCACCGTTACCTCAACCGGCTGGAAAGCGATAAGCAAATATAAGGTCAGCCAACACAGACCCATGCCGACGAAAAACAACGGCTCCAATCGTCTGGTGATGCAGAACAGGCTCCAAGGAATCCAAATCGGCCAGAATGCGATAGCGAAAAATAGGAACCCCTGGGCAGCCGGGTGCCCCAGCCAGACAAGCCCTTCAAAGAACTGCTGGATGCTAAAAAACAAGGGAACCGCCGCCAGAGGCAAGTAGTCCGGGTTTTTCCGCAAGGCAACCCGCACGCAATACACCCCGCAGGGTAGAAGGGCAGCGCTTACAGCAAAACTGGCCTCGGCGGAAAAGCACATATTACTTTCTCATGCGTTCGATCAAAATGGACGTGGACATACCTTCGACCATCGGTGCCGCGAAGACCTCCGCGACCGTCTCGTAGCCGACGATTTGTTCCGGGCGATAGTCACCACCCTTTACCAACACATCGGGGCGAATGGCGTCGATCAGACGGGCGGGGGTGTCCTCGTCAAAGGACACCACGAAATCCACCATCTGGAGGGCCGCAAGCAACCTCATGCGGTTCGCCAGACCGTTTACCGGCCTGCTCGGTCCTTTAAGCCGGGCCACACTCTGGTCACCATTTACTGCCACCACCAACTTGTCGGCCTTGTCCTTGGCGAACTGAAGGGTGGCGAGATGACCGGGGTGGAGGAGGTCGAAGCAGCCGTTGGTGAAGGCTAACTTGTAATCCCGCGTGGCCAGGTCTTTGGGGGAGCGGAACTTGGCGGCGATGGGGTCTTCCTGGGCAAGAAGGAGATGACGGGTGACGGGTTCGTTGTGTTTATTCTGGACATATATCGCCCCGGCCTCGTAGGCAATTTCGACGGCTTCCTGCACGCTCGTACCCCGTCCCAGGGCCATCGCCAGAAAAGCAATAAAGCAATCGCCGGCCCCGACGACGCTGTTGACGTTACTGGCAGTCCGCCTCGGCGTGTATTTGAAAATATGCCCTTCCACGAGGCAGTTGACTCCCTCGCCACCCATCGTTATAACAACCGCCTTGCAGCCCAACTTCTTTTGAAAATATCGGGCCTGACTGCACCAGTCGGCCCGCCCCTTGCTTAACCGCTTGGCCTCCAGCGCATTCGGTTTGAAAACGGTACAGCCTTTCCACTTTTCGATGTCCTCGGCCTTGGGGTCCACGATGGTGGGAATTGAGGTCTGGGTGATAAGGGGCCGGAAGGCATGATCGTAGTGGGTAACGTCATCGAAGAAACCTTTGTTGTAATCCGAGAATACGAACACGTCCATCCCCAGAAGGGTATCCAGAATGCCTTCGTAAACCGGCTCACTATGGAACTCGCTCGGTCCTTCGATGTCCCAACGGGACAGAGGGAAGTCGGTATGGTAAAACCGCTTCTTGACGGGCACCTGATGTTCGCAATGGCGACATAACGTTGTGTTCACACCCGCAAGGTCGTAAACCTGCTTCGCGTAATCATTAACCATCGCCACGAGATAGGCGTTGACGTTAAAATGGCGGAACTGGTAGGCGACGTTGGCGGCACCGCCGGGCAGGGCGTAGCGCATGTCCTCCCGCGATGAACGCATCACCGGGATCGGGAATTCGGGACTTATTCGATTAACTTCTGTGTAGTAATATTCGTCAACCATGCAGTCCCCGAACACTCCGACCCGCAGCGTAGTGCCGTCGTCACGAGCTAGGAAATCGCTAATCAAACCCATATTGGCCCCTTTGTGATATTAGAGGGGCCTGGGTGCCATTAGTCAAGCCGCTTGGGGGTTTTACGCTCCCAGGTTATTTGTACTTGGGACAAACCGTTTCCCAATGGGGTGACGTTGGCAAGGGTGCAGTAGTAACCTTCCCGGTACGCCGGCAGGGTATAGACGCCGTTAACGTACCCCTTGAGATAGCGGGCGTACCGCGTAGCATGGTCGTCCGCCAGGTTTATGGACTCGCGGAGCGTGTCGGGTTGCCGTTCTTGCTCCAGCCAGTAGTTCTTCATGTGGTCCTCCTGACGTATTTATTCCCGCCGGGGAAAAAATAAGGCGATCCAGGCCCGAAAGCCTGGATCGCCTTGCGACAAGGAGAACCAACAAATCCCCTCCTGGGTAGGGATGTAGACGACATCCCGCCGGCCATTCCTTCCGCCCGGCTCTTTATAAGAGCAAGGTCGGCAGATTTCATCGACGCAATCGGAAATATTCCAATTCGGACCAAAAAAGCACCAGCCCCAAAAACAATACCGCACCCGCGTAGGCCAGGTGTGCGTGCAGGGGATCAACAACCGGCATCAGCGATAAATGTACGGGCTGGTAAACGTGCAGAAGCCAATATTCGATGCCGAATAGTCCGACAGCCAACAACATGAAGAACAAAAGCTTTAGAACAATTCGCATAATGGCCTCCTCCATCAAAGTTTACCGCAAAACGGGGCGGGATCAAGGCCGGTTAATAGTTTTTGTGCGGCAGCGCATTGAAAAATAATTGCCAGACTATATTATGGCGGCACTCAGTAGGAGGTTTCATGCACAAATTCTTCAGCGCCCTTCTGGCGCTTTCGTTGCTCGCTGTTCCCGCCTGGGCACAACCGGAGTTGGATGAAAAGGGTGATAGTCCCAAAGGACCGCCTGCGGCCCAGGCACCGAAGGCTAACACAGCCAACAAAGCAGACGGTATCAGCCTGCCGCCTGACGCAACGGTGAGGAGCGATGAGGGATTCGTTTCCATCCAGGCCGAGTGCAAAGGAGATGTCAAGTTCCTGGTCATCAGCAGCGTTAAGGTGAAATATATCACCAACGGCAACACGGTGATCGTTTCGATCCCGTGTACCGGGGGCGTTATCACGGTGTTTGCCATCGGCAACGTGGGCGGAAAAATGACGGACTTCGTGTCAACCAATATCCAAATTTCCTCGGCCTCGGCCCCACCTGGACCGGCTCCACCGGGTCCAAACCCACCCGGACCTGCTGCCAAGGGTCCGTTCCATGTTACTTTTGTGCTGGATTTGAACAACACCACGCCCCAAGTAGCCCAACTGTTAAATAATCCAAATTTGCGGAAATCCGTCACCGACGCGGGGCATTTCTTCCGAATATATGACAAAAGTTCGCCGGTGGTTGCTCAGCGCGGGCTGGATAAGGTCATGCAACAGGTCGGCGGCAATAACGCCATGATCGTGCAAACCGACCAGGGTGCCGTCGTCTCAGCCACCCCGATTCCGGCTTCCGAGGCCGAAGTGATGGGTATTTTGAGGAAGGCTGGAGGTCGTTGAGCCTCCGATGAGCGAGGATTGGCTCGGCTTGAGGGAGCGAAATATAATTATGGAGGAAAGTTGAGGGATCAATGTAATGAAGGTCTTTTTGTACGCTCTATGCGCGTCCATAGTGGCGGCGGTGACCCTGTGTTTGTTGCCGGGCCAGGACGCGAAAGGGCAGTACCCGCAACCGCAGCAAGCGGAGGTTCTTTTCACCCCCGACAGTTCCGTAAAGTACGCGCTCGCTGACCTCGCCGGCATCGACCCGTCCATTCAACCTTATATTCGTTACTTGTCCCTCTACAACGTCCCGAAGGTCCACCGCCAGAAAGTCGGTGAGACGGTTTCCTTCGTCATCAATTCGCTCAGCAGACGCCGGCAAATATACATTCCAGTCTTCGTCGGCGGCAGCGACAGCACGGTAATCCGACTCAACCTCAAGGATTACGACATCGACCCCAAGCAGTGGGACAAACTCGGTAAGGAGGGGAGTGGCCAAAAACCCTTCCCCGACCCCTACTTCCACGTCCTCCTGAGCGAAGTGAACATGCAGTACATGGACAAGTACGGCATCAAATACACGAAACCGGGTGAGAAAACGGTCACAAAGACCGAAAAGAAGAAGGTCCAGAAGAAAGTCGAGAGGACCAAACAAGTCTTCACGGGTTTTTACGACTCGTACCGCCGGCCCATCTTCGAGACAAGAAAGGTCACAGAGACAATTGAGGTCGAGGAGGAGGTGCCGGTTCAGGAAGTCGTCGCCGGGGGTGCCCTGTTCTCCCAAGCACCGTGGCTGGACCCCACCGCCCTCGCCCAGCTAATTAAGCTGACCTACTCCGAAGTGCCGATATTACGGGCGGATTGGTTTATCGTCAACGCCAGCGTGCCGCCGGCCTATTATAACTTCCTTGGTCTGGGGAACAAGGAGAAGGACTTCGAGAATCTGGTCTTCGCCAACGAAGAACTGGCGAAAAAGGCTCGGTCGCAGTTCAAGGCGGTGGTCGTCCAGTCGATGGTGGCCCGCAATAACCGCACGCTCACCCGTTCACCGACGTTTACCAACGGGTATTATTGGGCAAGCCACGACGTTCTCACCAGCACCAACGACAAAAACTTCCTCATCAACTTCCTCCACGAGAAATTTGATGCCTCCGAGATCATCGGCACCCTGCCTAACGGCCTCCAGGCGTATTTCGTGTCGGACGGCAAAGGGAACCGGCTTGATTTCGCCAACCCGGACGTGGCCATCGACAATACCTCCGTGGATCGCATCGTGCGGACGGGTAGAAGCTGCATGATTTGCCATTCTGAAGGCATCAAACCGATTGAGGACAACATCCGTCAACTCAACCGCAAGTTGACCAACCTGGAAAGCGTCAGGCTGTTGATAACAGATGAGGAGCAGGCGTATCAGGTCGTGGACCTTTTCGGGTCCGATTTAGACAAACAAATCGTCAAAGACCAGCAACTTTTCGCTGACGCGGTGGGTTTTGTCAACGGACTCGATCCGAATGCGAACGGCAAACAGTTCGCCATCATTTGGGATGCCTACCAGGAATGGAACTTGACCAAGGAGGTAATCTGCCGAGAATGCTGCTGCACGCAAGCAGAGTTGGAAAAGTATGTCCGCCTGTCCAACGACCCGGTGATCCTGGGCCTCATCAAAATGCCGATCCGCCCGGTGCGGCGCGACCACTTCGAGCAATCCTACGGTTCGTTCATGTTGCTCATCCAGGCCACCAGGGCGACATCCGTGCAGCCACAAGCACAGCCGCAGTTACCTACTGCTGTGCCGGTATATACGCCGAAAAAATGAGGCATGGAGGTTGAGAAATAAAACAATGAAACTCTAATACTGCGCCTGCGGCTTCCATCCGCACGCGAAAGGATACGGATGAAAGGTAAGTTTCTAGGTTGTCTTCTCATTCTGACGGTCTGCGCGGCCCCGGCCTTTGGGCAATGTTATCGACGCTCCTACGGCCCGGTCTACACCACGCAGAATTACACGCCTGTAGTGCCGTATGTGAAAAAGGAGGTAGTGGTCAAGGAGGTCATTACCCCGGTCGAAGTCCCGGTCGCAGTCCCAATTGTCGTACCTGCTTTTACCTACCAGTACGCCCCGCCGGTCCAGTTTGCTGCCCCGCCGGTCCAGTTTGCTGCCCCGCCGGTCCAGTTTGCTGCCCCGGCAGTGCAAGGTGCGCCACCCTGCACTCAGGCTTTCATGCAGCCACCGCCCGCGTATGCGCCGGCGGCTGCCGCGCCGCCCCAGCCGGGCTATGCCCCTGCGGCACCGGGGCAGGTGGGGGCGCAATACGCATATCCGCCGCCGAGCGGCCCAGGATACGCCAGTGGCGGCTATGCAGGGGCATCGCCCTCGTTTAGCAGCCCCTACGCCTCTCCATATAATCCCGCACCGCCTCAGCAGCCGATGCCTGGGTACGCCCCGCCAGGGCAACCGCCGCAGCCGGGTTACCCGATGGCCGGTGGTCAACAGCCGGTGCAAGCCACGTCGGTGAATTGCAACTTCACGCAAGAACAAATAAAACAACTGGCGGCACAGGTGCTTGCAGAGATGCAGCGCCAGTCGCAAGGAGGGCCAAGTTCGGATAGCGGACCACCGCCGGTGAGTGGCACTTCGCCGCCGGTGGGGGCTGCCCCTGCCGCCCCGTCCTCCGGCAGCCCCGGTTCCGGCCCCGGCGGTTATCCAACAGTTACCCCGCCACAAACACAACAACCCCAGGGTTTTCCGCCCACCAACGCCGCTCCTCAGAGCAGCAGACCATCGGCCAACAGCCCTTTAGCAGTTCCGGCCATCGCAGCACTTAGCCGGAACTGCGCATATTGTCACACGGGAGGCGGTGCCCGTGGCGATACCGTGATATTTATTCAGCCCGGCATCCTGAACCCTGACGCCCCGTTCCGCAGCATGGAACGGGAGCTTCAGGCGGGCAGGATGCCTCCTCGCACTTCGCAGTTCCGCCCCAGCCCGGAAGAATACGGTCAAATCATGGCCTGGCTCGCCGGCCAATAATCTGAAAAAATCCTCCGAAGGGCGTATATACATAACGGGAAATAGCGCATTCCTACTCTAATACCTAGCTAGGAGGTTACATGAAGAAGTTCTTTTTGGGCATAGCAACGGCAGTTGCTCTGTTCGTCGCCATGTTTGTGGCGACACCGACCGCGCAAGCCCACGGCTACGGTGGCGGATTCCGCAGCAGCTTTAGCTTCAATCGCGGCTTCGGGGGGTATGGTTTCGGAGGCTATGGATTCAATCGGTTTGCTTTCAGCAACTACGGTTTGGGTTTCGGCTATGGTTACCCATTCTCCGCATCGTACTCGTTCGCACCCTCGTATGCTTTCTCATACCCGGTCACCACGTCGTTTGCGTTCCCTGTGGCCCAGGCGTCGTATGCGGCCCCGATTCAGTACGCAGCCCCGATTCAGCAATATGCGGCCCCGATTCAGCAATATGCGGCTCCGATTCAGCAATATGCGGCTCCGGTCTGCGTGCAATACGCGGCTCCACCACAATACGCGGCTCCACCACAATACGCGGCCCCACCGCAGCAATACGCGGCCCCGGCATACGCACCGCCGCCTCAATATTATGCACCGCAACAGTATGCGGCCCCAACGTATGCAGCACCGCAGTATTACGCACAGCCACAGTACAGCTATGCTGAGAACTACGCACCGTCATACAGCTACGCCTACTCTCAACCCAGCTACAGCTACCCACCGACGTACAGCTACGCTGCGCCACCGACCTACAGCTACAGCTACGCATCGGCACCCGCCTACAGCTACGCATCGCCACCGGCCTACAGCTTTTCGCCGTATTCCTTTAGCTCGTACTCCGTGCCTTCGTATTTCAACTCCGGCTACGGCGGCTACGGCTTCAATCGGGGTTTCAACTACGGCGGCTTCAATCGGGGTTTTAACCAATTCGCCTTCAATGCCCGTTTTGCTGAGCGGGGACGTTTCTTCGGTGGCAACCGCTTCAACGAAAACTTTGCATTGAATGCCCGTTTTGCTGGCGGCAACCGTTTCTTCGGTGGCAACCGCTTCAACGAAAACTTTTCATTGAATGCCCGTTTTGCTGAACGGGGGGGACGTTTCGGCGGCAACCGGGTAAACGAAAGCGTTAACATCCGGTTCAATGAAAATGTCGGCGGCGGACGACGCCTCGGCATCCTCGGACGCCGTTAATGTGATCGCCTAAATACAGAAACGCCACAGTGTCCATACGAGACTCTGTGGCGTTTCTGTTTCTAGGAGGACTTCTACTCAGCACTGACTTTCAATGACACCCCGTCCAGTTGGATCAAATACCACTGGCCGTTCACCCTTTCGTAGTACATTTTCATTAGACCGGACAAGGTGACCTGCTTGGGGGTGCCAGGCGGGGCGGGCTTTGCCTTCTCCTTGTCATTAGGGCCTGGGGGCGGGTTGTGGTCGATCTTGGCGGTTGCCTTAACATCCACCACGATCACCACGTTGTCTTCCACGGCCTTCTTGCTCACGGGCTTCGCGGTCACGTTCTGGTCGGAATTAAAGCCCCACAACTGGCCCGCCGGCAGCGTAACCGCACGCCCCATCAAATCCGTGGCAAACGCCTCGTCCTCCGTCTGGAAGGTCGCCGGGATGGTAGCGCTGGGGGTATTCTTCTTCTGGGTGGCGTGGTCATAGACCAGATAACCCACACCGGCCACGCCGATAATGGACAACGCTAAGCAAAGACCCTTTATCATTATTTGTTCTCCACATACTTCCACTGAATTATAGGCACCTTTTCCTTCTTGTCCAGGGGCACACTCGGTTGTGCAGGCGGGGTAGGGGAAACCGAAGGCGGCTGGGGCGATACCGGGGCCTGCGACACCTTGGCCTCCGTTGTAGCGGCGGCTTTCTTCTCCACGGATTCAGCCTTTGCCACCGCCCGCTCGGTCCTTTCATCAGGAAGAACCACTAATACCCACCCATCCCACCAATAATCCCACCACTTCCGGGTACAACTATAGATAGACTTGTCGTTCGGGTCGATATATTCCACCTTTTTGTCGCCGTAAGAAATGACCGTAACCGCATGGGCAGAACTGCCTTTCCCCAAGGCCCCAGCCCGCACCGCACAGGCACAGCCGAGCTTGTTTTTCATGGCGTAACGGACCATTTCGGTATCGTAACTGCCGGTGTTGGACATCTTGTACTTAACGCCCATCTTGTTCAACTTGTCGCGGATCGTCCAATCGTAACCGGCGTTCTTCTTGTACAATACCCAACGACCCCACTGGTCCTGAACGTACTGGTCGCTATCTTTGGTTCGGCTCTGGACCAGTCCAACCAACTTGTCAACCCCGTGATGCCGCCCCAGCGTTTCGATGGCACACCACGCACAATAACCGGGGTCGATGTTCTCCACCCGGTCTTTCTTGGCTATCTCGACTTGGCCGGGAGCGAGTCCGGCCAAGGCCAGGAGAATAAATAAGCTACAAAACAGTCTCCTCATGACTAGAACTACATACCTCTCACTGGAAGGGGTTCCACTTCCAAACTTCCCACAGAACCCACAGTGCCAACTTGAACAGAAATATCAGAACGGCGATGGCAAGTATCAACAAGATACAGCCCACACAACCGTCCGGTCTTCGTTCGTCGCAGTCTTTCATAGTTTATCGCGGGGCATAACCACCGCCTCGGTGCCATCCCAACACGTTTCGTACTTCAATCCGTTGAACAGGGCCGGCATTTCCTTTTCCATGATCTTGGCGATTTGGACATACACTTCGCGGATCACGGCCTCGGCGTGTTCGTTGGCCCGCAAGACAATGCAGTTCCACAACGCCCGCGCATTCGCGCTCATCACCATGATCGCCTCGGTGGCGATGGGCAGCAGGTCACGGGCCGCACCGCGAGCGGCCTTGCGCATCATGCGGGAACGTTCCTTTTCATCATATTTCTGGAGACTTTCCATGAAGGCGGAATTGGCCCGCAAGTCCTCCTCGATCTGGTGGAGGACTTCGACGTAGAACTGCTGGCTGTGTTGTAAACGGGCGGCGAAGGTGGCGGCGGTATCAGGACTCAGCAACGCCAGGGTCGGGATACAGAAACCCGGTTCCCAGGTGCCTTCCTCTTCTTCGCGCTCGAAGTCGCAGTAACGGGTACTTAGCTGGGAATAAGCCCA
>Ga0066903_100000520_pt1 | contig 24643 bp, 20 predicted proteins | sample PanSoiMetaGPlot1_FD_67491 | JGI IMG/M metagenome (GOLD analysis project Ga0066903, IMG submission 67491) | Tropical forest soil microbial communities from Panama analyzed to predict greenhouse gas emissions - Panama Soil - Plot 1 (version 2) | ecosystem: Environmental > Terrestrial > Soil >... | reverse complement strand
GTCGATGTCGAGCAGACCCCCACCTTCGCGCTGACCGTGGCCAAAGGCGGCCTGAAAATCAAACCTGTGACGGGGATCGCAGACGCCTGCGAACCCATGCCTCCACCGACGAGCACTGAGCGGCGGCGGCGCCTTGCCGACATTCGTCGCGGTGAGAAACCGAATTGTGCCTTCATGGGCGAGCGGGAGGGACCCAACATGGTCTTCGTAGGTGGGGCCGCGACGCTCAACACCTTGGCGACCTTTCTCGGCGGCCAGCTCGGGGGCATGCGTGTGCTCGACCGCACAGGCCTCACGGACAAATTCAACTTCATCCTGGAGTTTGCGATCGACGAGAACACCGCAGGGGTAGGCGGGCGTGATCTAGCCACACCAGTGGACCCGTCGGACATCGCACGGGCACCGACGATCTTCACGGCGATTCAGGAGCAGCTCGGGCTCAAGCTCGAACGCGCACAGGTCGGGCGCGAGTTCGTCGTCGTCGATCACGTCGAGCGACCATCGCCCAACTAGCACGGAACTCCGTCGCATAGGTAATGAGTAGTCGCGTAGTGTTTATCGGATGATTCCCACGCGCTGGAACAGGCTGCCTTTGGGGCGCCGAACATGACAACTCCTGGTCCGTGCGGTCAATGTGCTCCTGAACACCGCGGACCCCGAGTGTTGTTGGATGGCGTGTCAGTAGACGGAGACCACTGACGGCTTGCCTGCAAGCGCTCCTCGAACGTTCTCGGGGTATTCGCTAATTCTCAGCGGTCCGCTCTTGCCACGGTCTGCTTGCCCTCGAGAGCGAGCCGCCTGACAGGAGAAAGGAGTCTTCAGCGAGATTCTGAGCGTCCTCACTGTTGTGTGTCACGTAGATGGTGGGGCCCTTCACTTCCGGTGACAGGCGCCGAATGAGTTCGTACAGCGATTGTCGTGTCTCGCGATCAACCGACGAGAACGGCTCATCTAAGAGCAGGATTGCCGGCTTCGCGGCCAAGGCCCTTGCGATTGCAAGCCGCTGTTGTTCGCCACCCGACAACTGCGCGGGCCGCCGAAGAGCCAGATTGGTGAGGCCCACGGACTCCAGCAACGCAGACGCCTCGCGGACATTGAGCCCAGCTTCTCGACCGACCAGATGTACTTGATCGAGCGCCGTCAAATGCGGCCACAAGGCGAGGTCTTGAAAGACATACCCGATACGGCGTCGGTGTGGCGGCATGTCGATGCGATCGACTGCCGAGAACATGACCGACGATCCGAGGATGATCTTTCCTCGCTGTGGCGTCATCAGGCCCGCGATGGCGGCAAGCAGTGTTGACTTGCCGGCGCCACTTCGCCCCCACAGAACGGTTCGACGCCCAGCCGTGAATTGAGCGTTGCAGCCGTCGAGAATGCTCCGGCCATCGCGCTGCACTTGTAGGTCGATCAGCGTGAGGTCAACCACGGGACCTCGTTAGCAGGATCAACGGCAAGCCGCCCGCGAGTGCCACGACCACAACACCGGCCGCGACGACGAGAAGCGCTGCGGCTCCGACGACCGCCGTTGGCGCATTCGCTGACAGCAGATAGAGGTTGAGCATCAGACGTGAACCGCCAGGCGGCAGGAGGAGTGACGCGACATCGCGATCAGCAAGCATCGTTGCCGCTGCCAATGCGGCAGTCGCCGCCAGAGAGGGAGCCAGCAGTGGCAGGCCGAACAGCCACGCCCGCCGCAGCGGCGACATCGGCACCAGTCGGGCGGCATCGTCCAGCGTCCGCGGTAATCGCGAGTAGGCGATGGCGAACCCCAGTGCGCACAGTCCGACCGTCCGTGAAACGTACGCGATTCCTGGCGCGACGGAAAATCCACTGACGTGTTGAGCAAGAGCGATCCAGCCGATCGCGACGATGCCGGCCGGCACACAAAACAGCAGCAACCCGGCGACGACCAGCGGTCGAGCAGCCGGCACGCGACGCGCCGGATACACAGCCAAGACGGCGAGTCCGACGCTGACCATTGCCGATAGCACGGGCTCAGTCACGGAGATGGCCGCAGTCGGCAGCCAGGTTGCCACCCGTCGCGTCAGAGCCTGTTGTCCCCCGGCCGTTGCCCACGCGTAGCCCGCCAGAGAAAGCAGGACGACCACGGGCAACAGCGCGGTGATCAGCGCGATCGGTCGTGACGCCGGTCTCAGGATCACGCCGCGCTCGCCAGCGGATTGTGGAAAGAGCACGGTGAAGAGTGGCTTCCACATAGCCAAGCCCAGCGCGCAAACCGTGCCGATCAACGGCAAGACCAGCGGCACCGTTTCGGCGACATCGAACGTTCTGGAGAACCTGGTGATGATGTCGGTCATCGATGTCCGAAAGCCGAACAGGAACGGGATCTCCGACTCGCCGAGCAACAGAATCGCCGTCAGCAAGAAACCGGCGAGGACCGCCGGCCGCAGCAACGGAAACAGAACGGCCACGATCCGACGGCGGGGCTTCAGAAACAAACGGGCCGCCTCGTACGCCGTTGCGGGAATCTCGCGAGATGCGGCCAGTACGAGAAGAAGCGTAACGGGCGCGAGCGTGACGCCGGTCACCAGTGCAGCGCTGGCCGGCCCACTCAGCGATCCGATACCGAACGGTAAGCGGGTCAGGCCTATCCACCAGAAAGCAGGTGGGGCAGCCATCAACGTGACCGACATCACGATCGTCAGGCGGCGGGCCATGACATCGACCGTGCCGATGACAGCACCAACCGCCGAGCCGATTGTGGCGGACACCGCGGCGGCGCTCAGAGCGAAGGCGAGAGTGCCCGGGATCGACGAGAGGTCAATCTGACCGAGCGCGGCCCCTCGTGTCAGAAGAGCAGCAATGGGAGAGGCCGCCGCCGCGAGAAGAATCCCAAACGGGAGGATTCTCGCCAGATGTCGTCGCCGGCCGTCAACGCTGTTCACAGGCCGAAAACGCTCTTGACCGCATCGTCCATCAACGAGAGCCGGCGGGCAACGTCAACGTAATCCACTTCCATGACGCGAATCCTGTTCAGCGGCGGCAGAAGCGTCGGGCCGGCGACGTCGGCGTGCAGGGGATACTGCGCGGCGTCGCTCTCGGCGAGGATTCGTTCAGCTTCCTTCGAGACAAGAAAGTCGATGAAGCGCTGGCCCTGTTCTCGATTGGGTGCGCCTTGGATCAGCATCGCGACATTGGGCATCAACGGCGTGCCGAGCGCGTCCGCGCCTTCCTGATCAGGTATGGCGATGGCGACCGGCTTCTTGTCTCGAACGGCGACAACTGCGTCGTCTTCGTCGAGGATTCCGGCATCGACGCGTCCATCGGCGACGCGATCCTTCACGTCTGCGTTGCCCGCAGCGATCACCGCGCCGTTCTCCTTGAGCTGCTGCAGGAAGGCCGCGGCTTTTGCGTCCCCCCATTTTGAGAAGAGCGCGGCCATCTGAAACGACGTCGTCCCGAAGTGAGGGTTCGCGATGGCGAACCGTCCCTTCCAGCGAGGGTTGATGAAGTCGGCAATTGACCGTGGCGCGTCGGCGGCTGTGACTCTGGCCGTGTTGTAGAGAATCACACGAATGCGAGCCCCGAACCCAGTCCATCGCCCGCTGGGATCCTTGTAGCGGGCAGGAATGCCCTCGGCTGCGGGCGACACATACGAGGCCGCGAGGTCCTGACCCACGAGCGCCACCGCACGACTCGTGTCCGACGACCAGAACACGTCGGCCTTCGGTCTGGCCTTCTCCGCCACGAGCCGGGCCGTCAACCCGGCGGTCTTCGTTTCCTCCGTGTCGTACAACGGACGCACCGTAACCCCTGATTTCGCCTCATAGGCCTTGAAGATGAGTTCGGCGAATTCCTTGTCGGCGGAGCAGTACACGACGACGGATTGCTCAGCCTTCCCGGGCTGTGACCCGGCGCGTCCGCACCCGGTCGCGCCGAGCACCATTCCGAGAGCCAGGACGATCATTGGGAACGTCAAACAGGAACGTTCAGACACGCGGCCTCCACCCCTGCCGTCCCGTCCGCGTCGCGCCGTTCGATCCTGTGGATGACGTGAGCGGAAAGGCCCATGTGAATCCGGCCCGAAGTTCACGGCCGGTGACATCCACCGATCGCTCGAACCGCCATGCCGCGTCGAACGACAGGTTGCCACCCAAGCGCCAGATCAGACCTCCGAGCGCCGCGACGCCGGAACCGTCCTCGTGCTCGATGGTGACCTCGCCGACCGGCCGAACTCTCCACCGATTCGGTCCTTCAACGATCAATCCGCCGAACTGTCCCGCCTGGTGGTCGCGGCTCCAGAAGAATGCGCCGTTGACGTGAACTGTCATGTCCTTCCACCGCTGCGAGACGATGCCGGCCACACTCGAGCCGACGCTCGATCCGCCGCCCGTTTCGGGCAACAGTAAGCCGACCTCGACAGCGACGCTGGGACCTGCCTGGTCCTGCAAAGCGCCTTGGCGGAGCACGCCTTTCACTGAGAAGGCGGCGTCTCTGAACGACGCGTGCGGCTGGTGCGGTCCGGAATCGACTGCGACGAAATTCTTGCCTTCGACAACGATCTCCCATCCTTCGTAGACGCCAACGTTCAGGACGGCTGCGGGCGTGATCAGGAATCGCTCTTCGCCGTCGACGAGATAGCCGACCGGTCCGCACTCAAGCTCCAGCTCGCCGCGTCCTGCGACACTGGCGTCGGTAGAATCAAACGGACGGTACGCGAACGCCGGGGGGGCGATGAGCAACAGCACCACTAGCTGCAGAACAGCCGATTTCTGGCGCAGCGCCTTGAGCCGCAACAGGATCAGCAGCCTCATGACAGCCTCGCGTGTCAGAGCACGGAGGACAGCGCGATGACCGCCCAGGCAGTTGCGGACGCCGAAATGAACTGGTCCGAACCGTGTGGAAACCCCGACTCGAAGTACGGTTGGAAACCGAACGCTCGCGATCGCACGAACCACGTTCCGTCGTCGAGTTGCGTGCGGAGAAGGTACGTGACGCCCCGTTTATACTCGGGGCTCCCCGCCGAAACTCCGCTGACGCGCAACGCGTAGAGCGCCTCACCTGTTGCATATGCGTCGGGCGACATCGTTTGCGTCTGTGCCCAGCCGCCTGACTCGCGCTGCAGTGCCACGAGTCGTTTCGCCTGCCCGGCGACCTCGCCAGCCGCTGATCGAGACCAAATCAAACTCAGCAGCTTGAACGCTTCGTCCTGAGTCGACGACGGCGATACCGTACGCAGGTATCCGCGCGCACGGTCGATCCGCGCCTTGACCAGGTCGCGCAGTCCCGGCGGCCTGTATGCCTCCAGGCCGCGGATGGCCATCGCGGTAAACGGAATGGGACCGTTGTCGGCTTGCGGCGGACGCGTATCGAGAAAGACCCAGCTGCCGTCTCCCCGCTGAGTGGCGATCAAGTTCGCGATCGCAGCATCCGTGGCAGCACTCGGCGCGATCCCAGCTTCGGCAAGCGCGAACAGACCATAGGAGAGCTCGTTCGCGCCGCCGGCGACCTCGCGGCCGACCATGAGATCTTCTCGGCGGCCGTTCCACGTTTCAACGATAGCGCGACCGGGATGTCCCAGATCCTTCGCATCAACATTGATTCGACTTGTGCGGGCCCGTTGCATGGCGATGAGCGGCAGGACCTGATGGTGGCAGGCGATGCACTTCCGCTGCTCGTAGAGAACCGGGCTGATCGATCGCAGTCGGCCAACACCGGCCTCGACCGCCTCGCGAGCAGCCCTTGGTCGCGCTATCGGAGCTGGCGGTCGCGGAGGCTCGGTGCTTCGAACGCCTGCGTCACGCAGAACTTGGACGACGGCAGGTTCGCCACGCGTCAGAGCCCAATCAAGGGCTGTATGTCCACCCTGATCGTGCGCATCGAGACTGGCTCCCTTTGCCATGAGCAATTGCACGACACCGGGATCGGGCCGCGGCGCGGCCGCCGCCATCATCAGCGGCGTGACATCGTGTTGTCCTTTCACGTTGGGATTTGCGCCGCGTTCGACCAGCCGCCGAACGGTGGCCGAATATCCCTGGAAGGCGGCCGCCCCGAGCAGCGGAAACCTGGCTCGCGGGTTCGGGTTTGCGCCCATGTCGAGAAGGCTGCCGATGGCGGCGGCGTCGCTCAGCCGGAATGTCGCCAGCGAAGGAACGTTTGTCGCCCGCAGACTGCTGAACTCGATGCCCGCGCCTGTCACAACGGCTCGTATGTCGGGATGGTCGCCGTAGGCAATCCGTAAGAGTTCGGTGGTCTCGCCTGGATCCTCCTTCGGAGTGGCGCCTCGCGCGAGCAGCAGTCGCATCGTCTCGAGATCGCCGCGCCGTGCCGCAGCGACAAGGGCAGACGTGCCGTCCGCCAGTCGAACGTTCAGCGCCGCGCCGTGGTCGACGAGCAGGACGGCTTTCGCGGCATCCGTTGCCCACATCAGAGCCGTCGCGCCGCCATGACTCGTCGTGTTCGGGTCGGCCCTCCTGTCGAGCAGTGCCCTCAGGATGTCGGCCGACGAGAAAGCTGCGGCATACATCAGTGGCGTCGCACCGATGTCGTCGGGAGCGTTCGGATTCGCACCCGCTTTCAGCAACGCGCCGACGGCGCGGACGTCGGCGGCGCGAATAGCGTCGAGAAGCGACTGATCTGCCACAACCGGCGACCGTGCCCCGACCAGGCACGCGAGCGCGAGACCGACGCCGACTGCGCGAGGCCGCATCTCACCTCGTCCCGTAGCTGAAGTCGTCGAATACGGTGACACTGTCGGCCTTGGTCCACAGGCCAACCTTCCCGGCATCCTTGAACTTCTCGTCATCCCACTCGATGGCCTTCTTGCCGTCGAACGTAACGGTGAAGTGGGCGCCCTGAAAATCCACACGAAGCGTGTGCCACTCGTTTGGCGTCACCTTCATGTTGGTGCGCTTGCGCTCGGTACGGCGCCCGCTCATCGTGTCGTAGATCGTGACGTTGTTTTCGAGCGCATTGGCGCGTGCAATGTAGTAGTTGTCCGCATCCTTCAGCCGCCAGACGACGCCCCCGGCCTGGTCCTCCTTCCCGGACAGCGCCTTGAACTTCACTTCGACGAACCCATCCTTTAGGCTGGTGTCGTCCTTATAGCAGACAGGAAACGTCGCCACACCTGATTGCTTCAAGACATTCGGCTTGCTTGGCGCGGTCGGATCCGCTTCCACCGTCCACTTCGCGTCACCGCGGCCCGTTTTGGTGGCCACCCAGCCCGGTGGCGGCTTACCGGCCCCGTCTGTATCGAAGCCGATCGTGTCCGGCGCTGCTGTCACAACGACCCCCATGAGCAGAAAGAATGTCAGGGCCTTCATTGCGTCCTCTCGATTCGCAGCGACTACTTCGCGGCGACCGTCCTGGGTTTCGACTTTCCGAGTTCGTTCATCGCCGCCTTGAAACCGGTCGCCAGCTTGTCCACCGGTCCGGTGCCCCAGTAATGGAGGAAGTAAATCGTCGGCTGCGTGTCGGTCATGTGATGGTGAATGGCGACCACGTCGAGGCCATTCTTACGTAATGCCTTCAGAACAGGCGCAACCTCGTTCGCCTGCATCGCGACGTCGCCCGCGATCGCCGCGTTCTCGTTGGTGCCGACAAACGCGGCCCACGTGTTCAGTCCCATCCGGGCAGTGATAGGCGCGCCCATTTCCGTCAGCTTCAGGTCGTCGCGACCGATCGTGATCTTGTAGACGGGCCCGGTCTGTTCACCCTCCGACCCGACGATGGTCGCGATCTTCTTCGTGTCAATCGCCAGCGTTGGAGGTGTCGTCGGCGTTGGAGGCGTCGCCGCTGCAGCCGCCGCGGGGGCAGCAGCACGGCTGCCTTTTCCGATCAGATCGAGCGCCGGCTTCACTTGTCGCGCGAGATCGGCGGATTTTCCGTGCCCGTGGACGTGCATGTAGAACACACGCGGTTCGTCCCAGAAGAAATGATTGTGGAGTGCGGTGACTTCGAGGCCGTTGTCGAGCAACGCGGACATCACGGGATTGACTTCGTCCTGAGTGAGCACGAGGTCGCCCATCATCACGTCCATGCCGCCGGTGCCTTTCGTCATCGCAATCCATCCGCCGAAGCCGAAGGGCGTCGGCGTCTTCACGTTGGCGACGGTGACGCTGAGATCGTTGCGCGGGATGTTGACCTTGAGGACATTGGCCTTATAGTCGCCCTGTTTACCGAGTGTCGACAGCACTTGCTGGTACTCCGCCGGAACGTCCTGTGCCGCCGCGATCGAAGCGGCAGCGACGATGAATGCTGCTGCGACTGTCAGAAGCCGTGTCATACCTGTACCCCCATGCGTTGTTCCATTCTCTCGGGTTTATCGTGCGAGGCCGGACGGTGGAGCGGCAGGGTGATCCGGAACACGGAACCGCCGTTGGGATGTGGCTCAACGGCGATCTGGCCGCCGTTCACGTCAACGGCCCACTTGGCAATCGCCAGGCCCAGTCCCGTGCCGCCCTGCTCACGCGACCGTGCTTCGTCGATGCGAAAGAAGCGATCGAAGATGCGTTGTCGATGTTCGGGAGCGATGCCTCGTCCCTGATCGGCGACGGTGACGAACGTGTCGTTGGCGTTCGCTCCGACGCGGATCTGAATCGTCGAGCCATCCGGGCTGTACTTGATGGCGTTATCGACCACGTTAGTGATCGCCTCCCGAAGGACCAAGCGATCGACGAGAGCAAGATGGCCGTCCGCCGCTTCGACGTCGATGTGCTGACGCCGTTCTTCTGCCAGGATTGCAAGCGACGCGCCGACTTCACGCACCAGTTGGCCCAGATCGGTGGGCGCACGCAACAGCCTGATGGTGCCGGCGTCGCCGTGCGACAGGCGTAGCAGCGATTCGACCAGGCTCGTCAGCCGGTCGACCTCTTCCAGCATGCTGCCGATGGTTTCCTTGTACTCGGACGCGGTTCGTGTCTCCGCGAGCCCGACTTCGCCGATTCCTCTCATGACGGCCAGCGGCGTGCGTAGTTCGTGCGACGCGTCGGCCGTAAAACGGCGAAGCTGATCGAAGGAGGATTCGAGCCGGGCGAACGTCTCGTTGATGACGGCCGCGAGCCGTCCGATTTCGTCGTGTGGATTTGGGACTGACAGTCGATCGTGGAGCTTGTCGGCGGTGATCCGGCGGGCCTCAACAGCGAGACGATCGATCGGCGCGAGCGCCCGGCGCGCTAGGACGTAGCCGCCTGCGCTGGCCAGCACGACGACCAGCGGAAGCCCGAGGACGAGAACGGCCAAGATCTCCCGCAGTTCTCCGCGAACACGATCCTCCGAGCGAGCGACCCTGATCGTGACCGGCCGCCCACCCACGGGCGCGGCACCGGTCAGTGTTCGCCATTTGTGGCCGTTGACGGAGAGAGAGTCGAAAGGGCGACGCTGAGAGGAGAGGGGACCTGCGGGCAACCCCGCCGTTGCGTCGGACCGATAAAGCGGCGATCCATCAGCGACCCAGACGTCCGTGCCGCGGTCGTTGTCCTTATCAGGATCGCCGTACGCATCAGCCGACCACACCACACGGCCGGCCGGTGTGATGCTCACATAACTCTGCGCCGCCTCGAAATCATCGTGGAGCTGGTCGTCGAGCTGCTCGAAGAATTCGTGACGCACGGCGATGTATGTGGCGGCCGCATAGACCGTCAACATCAACGCCAGCACGAGCGTGTACCAGGCCGTCAGCCGAAGCCGAATGGACGCGGTCGCCCAACGGGGCATCATGAGAAACGATGTTAGCGGCCCGCTGCGAGCATGAACCTGACTTTTCTGTCAGTCGACGGCATCCTTCCTTGACCTCACAGCGCGTGACGATGAGTCTCGTCTAAGATCCAGGCCGGACTCGCCGTATGCATCAGACGATGCACCTCAAGCTGCTGGTCGCGATAGCGCTCGTCGCTCAGGCGGTGACAGCGCTGGGCGCACAGGGACCGGCGGGGGCGCCCATAACGGGAGTGGTCGTCGATGGCACTGGTGGCGTTCTGCCGTCCGCCGAGGTCGAACTGAGGACCTCTGCGGGGGCGCTCGTCCGTTCCACCACCGCCGACTCCAGCGGCGCGTTCCAGTTTGATCGCGTGACGCCGGGGCGTTACGACGTGGTCGTGACGTTCGAGGGGTTTCGGCAGACGACCGTGCGAGTTTCGGTGGCTGCTCGAGGCGCCGCACCCGCGCCGCTTCGTGTGACGATGCCCTTGGCTGCTATCAGTCAAGAAGTGACGGTTGGCACACTGCCGGCCGAAGTCAAGGCAGATGTGGCCTCCAATCTCGACACGTCGAGTGTCGACGCCCGCGCAATCGAGAACCTGCCGGTCTTCAATCAGGACATCCTCTCGACGATGTCGCGGTTCCTCGATGCGAGCGCGATCGGCACCAACGGAACCACGCTTCTCGTAAACGGCGTCGAGATGAACAGCTTGACCGTCTCGGCGTCAGCGATTCAACAGATCAAGATCAACCAGGACCCCTATTCCGCCGAATATCCGCGTCCCGGCCGTGGCCGCATCGAGGTCGTGCTGAAACCTGGGTCTCAGGAGTACCACGGCGTCGGCAACTTTATCTTCCGGGATTCGGCGCTCGATGCCCGCAACGCATTTGCGGCCGTGAAACCGGCCGAACAGCGACGCGTCCTGGAGGGCTTTCTTGGCGGTCCCGTTGGGCACTCTGAAAGGACCTCGTTCACGCTCTCGGCGAGGGCGGCGGCTGACGATGTCCAGGCCATCGTGTACGCCGAGGGGCCGTCCGGCGCGATCCAGCAGAACGTTCCCGCACCGTATCGGAACGTCCTCGTAGCCGGGACCATCAATCACCAGCGCGGCGACACCACAACGATGTCGTTGACGCTTTCCTACCAGCATCAAACGAGGGACAACCAGGACGTCGGCGGCGTGACGCTCCCGTCCGCGGGGGTGGACTGGAGCTTCATGGAGCGGAGCGCCACGTACACCCAGCAGACGGTCTTCTCGTCGGCGTTGCTGAACCAGCTGCGACTCTTCTACGGAGAAGAATTCGAGCCGACGACGAGTCTCGATCCGGCAGGGAAGCTCGTCGTCCTCGAGGCGTTCACGGGCGGTGGCGCACAGAGCGACACGCTCCGGACCGAGCACCACGTCACTCTCACTGACATGCTGACGTGGTCGAAGGGGCGCCACACATTGAAAGCGGGCATCAATATCCCTGACTGGAGCCGTCGGCGATTCGATGACAACACGAACAGGCTCGGTACGTACTACTTCTCGAGTCTTGACACCTATGCGGCAGGGCATCCCTATTCGTTCATCCAGCAGGTCGGCGATGGCCACGTGGCGTTCCTGGAGAAGGTGCTCGGGTTTTTCGTACAGGACGAAATGCGCATCGGTCCACGATTCTCGGCCTCGCTCGGCATCCGGTATGACTGGCAGAACTACTTCCATGACGACAACAACGTCGGGCCCCGGGGTTCATTGGCGTTCGCTCCTCGCGCCGATGGCAAGACAGTGGTCCGAGGGGGCGCCGGCCTCTTCTACGATCGGACAGGGCCGCGGCCGATTCAGGATCTGATTCGCTATGACGGTGAGCAGCAGCTCAAGTTCGTGATCACCGATCCCGGGTATCCAAATCCATATCCGCCGGGCCAGAGTCCGGCGACGACACCGCCCAGCGTCGTACAGCTCGATCCGGAAGTTCAGCTTCCGTCGACGTTGCAGTACAGCGTGAGCCTGGAGCGCCAGTTGGCGGCGGCGACGAGCGCCAGCGTGACATACACGGGCACTCGCGGCTTCCACCAATTCCTCTCGAGGGATGTCAATGCACCTCCGCCACCGCTGTACGCGGCACGGCCCGATCCGGCTCGCGCGGTTGTGCGCGAGATCGAATCAACGGGCACCCTTGTCGGTCAGTCGGTGCAGTTCACCTTGCGCGGTCGACTGACCCGATATCTGAACGCCTCGGCTCAGTACACGTTGAGCCGCACAAAGAACGACACGTCGGGTATCAACTGGATGCCGCCGAACTCCTACGATTTGTCCCTCGAGTACGCGCGGGCCGATTTCGATCAGCGCCATCGTGTTGACGTGCTCGGAACCCTCAACTCCGGGTCGTGGCTCAACATCGGTATGGCATTGGCCACGTACTCGGGTCGGCCCTATTCAATGACCACTGGTCACGACGATTTCAACACGGGGATCGCCAATGCCCGACCTCCAAGCGTGGCGCGCAACAGCTTGAACGGTCCTGATTACGTGGATCTCGACCTCCGCTGGTCGCATGACCTTGCGTTCGATCGCGCAAAAGGAGGCTCAGGGCGGGCGCTGACACTGGCTGTTGACGCGTTCAACGTGCTCAACCGTGTGAACGACACCGCGTATGTCGGGACATTAACCTCGCCGTTTTTCGGCACGGCTGTCGCGGCCCAGCCGCCGCGCCGGATTCAGCTCTCGGCCAGAGTCAAGTTCTGAGAGGAGTCACACCTTACTTTTGCGTCAGGTAAGCGCGAAGCACGAACGCTCCGGCTTAATATCGTCGATGCGTGCCGATTCGATTCTCAATCGCAACCTCGACCAGCCTATGAAACTCATCAGTCCGGTTTCACTGCTCGCAGCAAGTCTGCTGGCGGCATCCGTGGCAACGGTGTTCTCCCAGCAGCGTGGTCCCGCTGCCGCAGCGCACAACGACCCGCCGGCGGCTGCACCGCAGCCCGCCCCCGCGCCGCCTGCCGGGCGCAATTACGTCGGCTCACAGGCATGCGAGCGCTGCCATGCGCCGATCTACGAGCGCTGGTCCAGGACGCGGATGGCCAATGTCGTGACCGATCCGCGGCAACATCCAGAGCTCGTGCTTCCCGATTTCAACAAACCCGATCAGCTGCTCACGTTCAAACTCGACGATGTCGCGCTGGTGTATGGGTCGAAATGGAAGCAGCGCTACTTCACCAGAGTCGGCGACGACTTCTATCCGCTGAACGCGCAGTGGGACGTGACGCACAAAATCTGGCGGACGTACCTTGTGCAGCCGAATACAGACTGGTGGGTGAAGTTTTATCCCGCCGCCAACGACAAGCGTCCGACAGGGCCGCTCTGCGACGGCTGCCACTCAGTCAATTACAACGCTGCGTCGAAAACGCCGACCGAATGGAACGTCGGCTGCGAACGATGTCACGGCCCCGGCAGCGAGCACGCGCGCCGGCCCTCGGCAGCAAACATCGTCAATCCCGCCAAGCTCGACTACGTCCGCGCCAACGACACATGCATCCAGTGCCACTCACAGGGACAGCCGCTGACGAACCCAATCCTCGGCCAGTACTACGACTGGCCGGTCGGCTTCCATCAGGGTGGCGCGCTCCGCGATTACTGGAAGCTCGAGGAGCACAAGCTTGGCGAGACGACGTTCACCCATTTCGCCGAGGGGACGGCCCACAAGAATCGGATGCAGGGCAACGATTTCGTGCAGAGCGTCATGTACCGGCGCGGCGTCACGTGCTTCAGCTGCCATGACGTCCATGGCACGCCGAACAATGCCGAAACGATCAAGCCGGCGCGCGATCTCTGTCTGACGTGTCATGGTCCGAGTTCGCCGAACGGGCCGCACAACGTCGCCACGATTGAGCAGCACACGCACCACCAGGCCGGAAGCGCCGGCAACGAGTGCGTGTCCTGCCATATGCCGAGGATTGAACAAACCATCGCCGATGTGAACGTCAGAAGTCACACGTTCGCATTCATCCCGCCCGTGATGACGGACGATTTCAAGATTCCGAATCCGTGCAATGGTTGCCACGCCGACAAGTCGACCGACTGGGCGCGGCAGACTCTCGCAGGATGGCGTGAACTGTCGCCATGGCGAGTTGGCAACTGACGGACATGTGAGGTCGCTCTCGTGCCGCCGGCGCTCCGCGAACTCTCGGCTGACGGTCGCCTGCTATTCGCCACGCGGTCGATTCGGCTGTTCGCGTACGGCGGGCTGTCGGTGGTGCTCGTCCTCTACCTCGTGGGCCTCGGGCTGACGGAATCGGAAGTCGGCCTGCTGCTCACAGCGACGCTCCTTGGCGACACACTCATCTCGCTGTACTTGACGACCCAGGCCGATCGAATCGGTCGCCGCAGGATGTTGCTCGTCGGGGCAGCCCTCATGGCTGCGGCTGGTTTGGTCTTCGGCTTCACCTCACGGTTCTGGCTCCTGATTGTTGCGGGCACGGTCGGCGTCATCAGCCCGAGCGGTCAGGAGGTCGGGCCTTTCTTGGCCATCGAGCAGGCCGCGCTGTCGCAGGTCGTCTCAGCACGCACACGGACTGAGGTGTTCGGGTGGTACACGCTGGCCGGATCGCTGGCCACAGCCCTTGGCGCTCTGGCGGCCGGCATGTTGACGCACGGCCTCCAAAGGTCGTGGACGCCGCTTGCCAGCAACCGCGCCGTCGTCCTGTCTTACGCAAGCATCGGTGTCGTTCTCGCTCTTCTGTTTCGCCACGTTTCAGCAGCGTCAGAGGTGCAAGTGACCGCGACGTCGATGACAGGTCTCAAGAGGTCGTGGCGGGTCGTGCTCAAGCTGTCAGCGCTCTTTTCGCTCGATTCATTCGGGGGCGGCTTCGTCGTTCAGAGCTTCGCGGCGTACTGGTTCTACCTGCGATTCGGCGTCGACCCGCGGACGCTCGGCGCGCTGTTCTTCGCTGCGAACGTGCTGGCCGGAATCTCGGCGTTGCTGGCCTCACGACTGGCCGATCGGATCGGCCTCGTCAACACGATGGTCGTCACGCACTTGCCGTCCAACGTGCTGCTCATCTTGATTCCGCTCATGCCGACACTGCCGCTCGCTGCGCTGATGCTGCTACTTCGCTTCAGCATCAGCCAGATGGACGTGCCGACGAGACAGTCATACGTGATGGCCGTCGTCGACCCGTACGAGCGATCAGCCGCGTCCGGCATCACCGGAATTGCGCGCACGACGGGTGCGGCGCTCAGTCCACTGTTCGCGGGTCTCCTGTTCGCCAGTCCGGCTCTGATCAGCGTTCCGTTCTTCATCGCGGGCTCGTTGAAGATCGTGTACGACCTCTTGCTCTTTCGCGCGTTCAGAGCGGTCAGGCCTGCTGACGAAGCAGCGCGCGCAGCGACTGCCTGACGGTTGGTCCGTCACAGCTTCGACGTTGTGTACTTCTATACTTTTCTTCCGTGCTGCCTAACCTCTGCAATACCGTCGTGACCGACTGAGCTTCGCTCGGGCCCGACACCTCACTTGGAGGGCTTTCGTATGCTGCGACGACTGAACCCTGATCCCAATGTTCAGGTGAATGTTCAGCAGACGGAGTTTTCATTCGATGTGCTCGGCCGGTGGGTGTGCAGCTCATGGGACGAGGTCCGGAACAACGGCGGCGATCCTTTCGACGTGGTCGTGATTGGCGCCGGGATGTTCGGCGGGTATGTTGCCGACAAGGTGTTCCGTCGCGGCGAGGGCATCGGCCTGCGAATCCTCATCGTCGAAGCAGGCTCATTCCTGATGCCGACGCACGTCCAGAACCTGCCGCGCCTGGGCTTGAACGCGCCGAACCCGTCGGTGGTCGCGTCGAATACACAGGATCCCGGCGCGCAGAACCTCGTGTGGGGGCACCCGTGGCACAGCAATCAGGCGTTTCCAGGGCTGGCCTATTGCATGGGCGGGCGATCGATCTTCTGGGGCGGCTGGTCGCCGCGGCTGACCGCCGCCGATCTTGGCGCACGTCCGGCACCACAGGCCGCATGGCCGGCCGACGCAGCCGCGTATCTCACGGCACACTACGACGCCGTCGAAATCGAGATGGGCGTTCAGCCCACCGCCGACTACATCTCGGGTGAGCTGTTCGACAAACTAAAAGCGCGATTCGGCGCCGTCGTCGGCGTCGGCCAGACGCTGGAGGATGCGCCGCTGGCCGTGCAAGGAAAGGCTCCCGAATCGGGGCTGTTCCCCTTCGACAAATACAGCAGCGCCTACCTGCTGTTCGATGCCATTCGCGAAGACATCGGCCGCCGGTGGCGCGACAATATCGACGCCTGGCGGCATCTGATGCTGCTGCCGCACGCGCAGGTCGTGCGGTTGCAGATGGCTGGCAACCGTGTGTCCCAGATCGAGCTTCTCGTGAACGGCCAGCAGCAGCTATTGCAGCCGCCGCTCCTTTCAGACAGTTGTACGGTGGTCCTGGCCAATGGCACGATCGAGTCGACACGGCTCGCACTCGACTCCCTTCCATCGCCCGCGCTGGCTGCGAGTCGCCGTGTCGGATCGAACCTGATGGCGCACTTGCGCAGCGACATCACCGGACGGATTCGCCGCACCGCGATTCCAGGCCTTCCCGCAACAGCCACCGCGCTAGAAATTGCAGCCCTCCTCGTCCGCGGTACAACGAGCGACGGTCATGAGTACCATCTGCAGGTCACGGCCAGTGCCGGCCGCGCGTCCGACGACAACCTGTTCACGTCCGTTCCAGATCTGGATCTGCTCGACGCAATCAAGGCCAACCAGGATCCTGCGTGGGTTCCCATCACGCTGCGGGCCATCGGTCAGATGATCGGCCTTCCGAACGCCCAACCCGGTGATACGAAAAAGAGCTGGATGAACCTCGCGTTGCAGAACGATCCACGGATCAATCGACCGCGCGCCTGGGTCAACCTCGATCCGTCCGACGCGGACCTGACCGCCTGGACGGAGATGGAGAATGCAGCCGTCGCGCTTCTGAAGGCTGTGGCCGGAAATCCCGCAGATGTCCAGAACATCCAGGTGAACCGGAACGCGATCGGCAGCACTCATCACGAGGCAGGCACGCTTTGGATGGGGTCGCCGGGCGACTCAGTGAGTGACTCGTTCGGCAAGTTTCACAACGTCGCCAACGCCTACGTCGCCGGACCGGCGCTATTCCCCGTGATCGGATCCGCCAACCCGTCATTGACAGCAACGACACTCGCGCGGCGCACGGCGGACGCCGTGGTCGCCAGTCAGACGATCGCGCCTAGCACGACGTTCAAATCGCTCTTCACTGGCTCCCGGCGCGGCTGGCAGATGTCAGGAGGTGGCGATTTCCTGACAATCTTCGGGTCGATCCTCGAAGCGCAGCCGAACGGCTTGGGCCTTCTGTGGTACACGCGCGAGGTCTTCAGCAACTTCGTGCTGAAGATCGACTGGCTGTCCTTCAATCCGACGACAACTGTTCCGGGCGCGCGCGCCGACAACTCCGGGGTCTTCCTGCGCGTGCCGCCTCTGAACGCCAGCGATCCGGCGAACGACTGGAAGCTCGCATCAGACAAGGGCTACGAGATTCAGATCGACGACATGGGGTTCAATCCCGACACCGGACTGAATTTCAGCCCGCTTCATCAGACCGGCGCCGTCTATGCGCTGCAGCCCTCGACGAGCCTCGCCTCCAAGCCGGCGGGACAGTGGAATACGTTCGAGATCGAGGCCACCAGCGCGACGATCAAAGTGACGTTGAACGGAACGCTCGTCACGAGCTACGCCATTCCGCCGAATACAACCCGTCTGGCGGCAGGCCACATCGGCATGCAGTGTCACACGGGGAACGTGCAGTTCAGAAACATCATGATCAAGACGCTCTGACAAGCACGCGACCGCATCACGGTTCGCCCTGCCGGACGACGAAACCCACGCCGCGCACGGTGTGAATCAGCCGCTCTGCCCCCTCGCCGTCGACCTTCCGGCGCAGCCGCGTCATTTGCACGTCGATGACGTTGTCGAGAGGAGTTGCGCGTCGGGGCTCCTTCCACACGTCACGAGCCAGCATTTCGCGCGACACCAGATGGCCCTGGTGCCGCAGCAGATACTCGAGCAGCTCGAACTCGCGGACCGTCAGGTCGAGAAGCCGTTCGCCGCGGACGGCCCGCCGCGTGACGAGGTCGAGTTCCAGGTCCGCGGCCTTCAGGCGAAACACGTCGGACGGCCGTCCGCGCCGCAGCAGCGCACGGACGCGAGCGAGCAGTTCGGGAAAGGCGAACGGCTTGACGAGATAGTCGTCCGCGCCCAGATCCAGTCCGAGCACGCGATCCTCGATGCCGTCGCGAGCCGTCAGAATGAGCACCGGTGTTTCGATGTGACGCTGCCTCAGCGCCTGGAGAATTTCCAGACCGCTGCGCCCAGGAAGCATCAGGTCGAGGATGACGAGGTCGAAGGCCTCAGCATTTGCTCGGAAGAACCCGTCCTCGCCAGTCGCCGAAACGACGATGTCGTAGTGCTCCGCCTCGAGCGCCGCGGCGAGGACCTGCGCGAGCTTGCGCTCGTCTTCGACCACCAGCACACGCATGCTTCGGAATGTTACCGGCCCTGGTACGCTCGCACTCTGACTTTTGTGTCAGGCCGTTGAAACGGCATCCAGAGCAGCCCGCGAACAGTGGAGGCCTGAGTGTCGTCTGTCTCGTCCAGGCCATAGACGACGGTTTCTGCGCGCGCAGGCGGCAGGAAGGTGCCCAGAAGCCTGTCGTAAACCGATAGTAGATTCCCGTAATTCGAGTTCGTTTCCTCTGAGACCCGGGAGTGGTGAACCTTGTGCACGTTGGGAGTCACCCAGACGAGCGACAGTACCCCTTCGATGCGGCGAGGCAGCCGTACGTTTGCGTGCTCGAGAATGCCGTTGGTGACCTGCAGCAGGCGTTGAATGATGACGGCTTCCGCTGGAATACCGAAGATCAGGACGGACACCAGGACGAACGCGTAACGCCAGAGCAGTTCGATTGGATGCATCCGAAGGAAGGTGGTCACATCCACAAAGGAGTCGCTGTGATGGATCTTGTGTGCGCGCCAGAGCCCCGGCAGCATATGCATGGTCCGGTGCGCAACATAGCCCGTGAAGAAGTCGAGCAGCACGACGCCGGCAACGATCTGAATGACCCTCGGAATGCCCAGCATGGCCCCGAGGCTCGACGGCTGAAGCCACAGTGAAAGGACCGCGGCACACGACACCAGCAGCCAGTTCACCAGCAACCCGAGCATGGTGAGGCCCACGTTCGCCGTCCGGCGCTCTCGTTGCGATGCTGGAGCCGCGAACAGCGGGACTGCCAGTTCCACCAGCGCACCGGCGGCCATGACAGCGAAAATGATGAAGACGTTGGTCAGAAAATCGCGAGCGTTCATCGAAGCGGTCCTCCCGTTCGAATCGTAGAGAGATGTGCTCTCGATGAACCTGACAAGTTCCTGACGTTTGTGTAGGGCGCAGCGCACGCCCTCACGATCTGGCCGACAGGTGTTTGAATCACAACCGGCTCGAGCTGTTCGTGCGCGCCGCTTCGCAGTTATCGATGAACGCGGGTTGACGCTTGAAGTGGGTATACTCGTGATCTGATGCTCCTTCGCCTTTCGGCGTTCGCTCTGGCTCTCGCCATGATGGCGGTCCCGGTCGCCGCGACCATGTGCCAGGCGGTTTGCGCGTCGGACGACGCGCAAGCCATGAGGGGGCACGAGCATCATCACGCCTGTCAGGCATCAGCACCCGCCGGCGTCGCGATCACGGCTGTTCCGCATTCATGTCTGCAGGTCTCCCGCGACACGGTCGGTATTGAACAGGGGCTTCAATCGGCCGATTCGCCGTTGAGCGTCCTCGAGCACTTGTCATCGCTGCGACCCAACGGCCCAGACCATTTCGTCCCCGCGAACGGTCTCTTGCACGGCCCTCCAGGGACACACGCGCTCATCACTCAACTCCGCGTCTAGAACGACTTCTCTGCGGTCGTCGTGTGTCGTTGCAGAGGAGCCATGTACATCCGCTCGTACGCTCGCGGCCTGTTTGGGGTGCGGCTTGTCCAAATCGTTTTGATGATGCTTGCGTCCGTCTTTGGGGCAGCCCCTGTCGCTGCACAGGAGTCGTCCGCGTCGCACGAAGACCACGCGGGCCAGGACATGAGCCAGATCGCGCGCGAAGCGTCCGGGACGTCGTGGCTGCCGGACGAATCGCCGATGTTCGCGGTTCACACGGCGAGCGGACCGTGGCTGCTGATGTTCCACGAGAACGCGTTTGTGCAGTACTTGAATGAATCTGGCCCGCGTGGCGGCGACCAGCTTGGCAGCATCAATTGGATCATGGGAATGGCGCAGCGGATCGTCGGGTCCGGGCGCTTGGGATTGCGGGCGATGCTCAGCACCGAACCTGCATCGATTCGCGGCTGTGGATACCCAGACTTGCTGGCGAGCGGAGAGCAGTGCGACGGACAGAAGATTCACGACCAGCAGCATCCACACGATCTGTTCATGGAACTGGCGGGCTTCTACACCGCGCCGATCGGTCGAGCGCTGCACTGGCAGGTGTATGGCGGTCCCACCGGGGAGCCGGCGCTCGGCCCCGTCGCGTACCCGCACCGTCTTTCGGCGATGCCGAATCCGCTGGCTCCCATCACCCATCACTGGTTGGACTCGACGCACGTTTCGTTTGGTGTCGTGACCGGCGGCATCTACGGCGCGAAGTGGAAGGCGGAGACCTCGGCCTTCAACGGCCGCGAGCCGGATGAGCATCGCACCGATTTCGACTTTGGGGCACTGGACTCGGTATCAGGTCGCGTGTGGTTCCTGCCGACTGGGCGGGTCGCGCTGCAGATCTCGGCTGGCCATCTGAAGGAGGCGGAAGTCGATGAGGCTGGCACGTCGCGGACTGACGTGAACCGGATCACTGCGTCAGCGACCTACCACATGCCTTACGGCCCCGCCGGCATGTGGGCAAGCACCGTCGCCTGGGGTCGCAACTCAGAAGCCGATCACGCGTCAAATGCTTTCTTGGTCGAGACGGCGGTCAATCCGAACCACCGCGACGTGTGGTTTGGCCGGTTCGAGATCACCGGCAAGACGGCGCACGATCTCGCCCTGCCCGGCGACGAGGCGTTCACGGTCTCAAAAATTCAAGGCGGGTACACGCGATATTTTTCCGCATGGCGTGGGTTCCAACCCGGCCTCGGAGCTGGACTCTCGCTCGGAATTGTCCCGGAGTCGCTGAAGTCAACGTACGGCAGTCGGGCGAACCCAGGCGTTGCGCTCTACATGACGCTGCGGCCGGCGGTCATGCCTGCGGAAGGACGAGGCGCGGCGGCAGCAGGAGCCGGTGCGATGGTCATGGTCCAGACGTCGCTTGACCCCGCGCGGCTGACCTGCTCGAAGCCGGTCGACCGTGACACGGCAGCGAAGACGGTGTACGAAGGCAAGACCTACTACTTCTGTTCGGAAGCCGACCGCGACAGGTTCCTCACGGATCCGAAGATGAGCCTGTCGATGATGCCCGCGAAGTAAGAGCACTGGAGCGAAGTCATGATGATGACGACAGGGGTGCGGAAATTCGTACTGACGACACACATCACCTCCTCAATCGGTTGGCTCGGGTCCGTCGCGGCGTTTCTGGCGCTCGCCGTTGCCGGCATCGCTGGCGACGAAACGCAACTGGTCCGCGCGTCGTACGTCGCCATGCATCTGATCACGTGGTTTGTCATCGTTCCGCTGAGCATAGCCGCGCTTGCGACGGGGTTCGTCGACTCGCTTGGTACGCCGTGGGGATTGTTTCGGCATTACTGGGTCGTGGCGAAACTGCTCCTCACAGTGCTTGCGACGGCCGTTCTGTTGGTGCATACGCAACCAATCGACCGGGTCGCAGCGGTGGCCACGCAAGCGGATCTGACTCGCATGGATCTTTGGCAAGTGCGTCTTCAGCTCGTCGGCGACGCTGCCGCCGCGCTGTTTGTGTTGTGTGCGGCGACCGCCCTGTCGGTCTACAAGCCGTGGGGCATGACGGCGTACGGACTGCGGAAGCAATCCGAGGCAGCGGCGCGTTGGGTTCCGTCAGTTCGCCAATCGGCTCGGCCGGCCGGTCGATACGTCATCATTGGGATCGTCGGTTTCGTGCTGCTGATGCTCGCCCTTCATCTGCTCGGCGGCGGACGTCATCGCCACTGAAGCCGTAATGCCGGGTTTCCGGCGGTGTGGCTGCGGGGTTTCCGCATTCCGGGCGACCGGTCCCGAAAGAGCGGTCAAATCCGTCAACAAATCGTCGAGTCGTCGATTGGCATGGCGTCTGCTCAACGCAACGGTATCGTGGCGACTCTTCGAACGCGCCTCTCGTCGGTTCTCGTCATCGTCGGCCTCCTGGCTGCGACAGGCGCTCCGCTCGCGGCGGGTATCCCGCACTAATCGTGCGCGATGCGACTGCACAGGTGCGCCGACATCCTGGCGCTGACCGACTGCTGCTGCGGCGAACACGGAGACGTGTCCGCTCAGGCTGCGACGACGACTTCGTCCCAAACTGACACGCTCCAAGACCTGTCGCACTCCATGCTCGCGCCGGCGGTCGTCTTCGACGTACCGGCCATCATCGTGAGTACCACTGCTGCGTCGATTTCACCACCATTCCAGATTCCACCTGATTTCACGATCGTCTTCAGCGATCTCCGCATCTGAAGTCTCCTGACCGCAACAGGTGTGCGCGTCGAGCAGTTCGACGTCGCACGTGTAGATGTGCGGTTGGCAGCCGGCTACTGCCTGGCTGCAGGGAGAACGACCATGTTCAAGAAATTCGTGCTGGCAGTCGGGATCGGGGCGATCGTCGCCCTCGCCGTCCCGTCGAGCGCGCTGGCGAGCCGTACGATCGCCGGCCGAATCACAGCGTATACGCCGAGCTCCTTGTCCGTCGTCGACAAGGAGACGGTAACCGTCGGGCTCGATTCCCGCACGGTAGTCACGAAGCTCATCACGCAGAAGCCCTGGCAGGAAAACACGCAGCTTGACGCCAGCGCGCTGGCGGTCGGACGCTTCGTCTCCGTCCGGGTGGCCGAGTGGGGGAACGTCGCCGAGTGGGTGCAGGTGCAGGTTGCGACGGATCTGCGCAACTTCGCATCCAGCGCGAATAAGACCGGTGCCTTCGTTGCGCCGGCGTTCACGACCGGGAATGCCGAAGCGGACGCGCACCTCGCGATGGCGATGGCGTATCGCCGATCGCCGAACGCCTCAGAGTCCAAGCGGCCCGGCAGCGCTGGAACGGCGGCGCACTGCGAGCGCCGCGCGCGTGAGCTGGTCGCCGGATCGACGCCGATTGTGCCGGGTGCCTCGGTTCCTGTGGCGCCCGGATATGCGGCCGTCGGTGGGGCCGCACAGGGCGACATCCTGACCGCGGCGGAAGTGCGTGACCTGATCGCGAACGCGAAGACGGCGGCGGACCATCGGAAGCTGTCCAAGCACTTCGCGGCCCTCGCGGCGAAGTACGAGGCCGAAGCGACCGAACACACGGCCGAAGCAGAAGCCTACCGAAAGGCGCCGAATGCAGCCGAGTCGAAGCGGCCGGGCCACCCAGACACGGCGGCTCACTGCGATCGGCTGGCGAAGGCGGCGCGGGAGGCGGCGACCGCCGCCAAGAGTCTTGCTGGCGCCCACGAACACATGGCGGCAAGCAAGTAGATGTTGAAGGGCCCGACCCACGTCTCAATGACGTGGGTCGGGGGCGAGGTTCAGGGATCGCCGTTTAGACCCTACATCGCTGTTCTGGCACACACGCGCAAGCGCTGCGCGCGAACGTGCACACGCGACGCATCCGCACCGCACGCATCGAGTCTCGGTCGAATGGTGTCGGATAACCCGTCCTCTGCGGCTAGGGCCGTGGGTTCGAATCCCGCCATCCCGACCACCTCTTCCTGCCTCCATTGACACACTGCTGATCGGGAGACGGTCACGCCAGCGCCTGCGCGGTGCGCCGCGCCAGCGCGATAGCCGTCAACGACGGATTGGCGGACCCGAGAGTCGGAAACGCGGCGGGGCCGACGACATACACGTTACCCACAGCGTGCAGCTTGCCGATGTCGCTGGCGTACGAGGCGCCCGGGGCGCCCATGAAGAGCGTGCCCGCTTCATGGTGTGTGGTGCCGAGCGAGTCTCGCCAGACCAGGGAGCCGTCCGGGCGGGGCGGCGGCGGCGCGGCGCCCCACGCGTTCGCATCGGCATTCCAGAATTCGAGCGAGAGGCCGCCGGCGACGCGCTGCGCGAGGGCGAAGGCCGCGTCGTCCATCGTCTTCCAGAGCGCGAGGTCATTGGCGGTCGGGACGAGGTTGACGAATGCCCGGCGGACGCCGGTCCGCGGGTCCGTCTCGGGGCTCAGGTCGATCCAGCTGCGCGCAGCGTTCGGGACGACGCTGCGGTCGTCTTCCATTTCACCGATCCCACGGAAGGTGATCGAGACGAAATTGGGATCCTGGTTGGCCGCCACCTGCCCCTGCAGATCGAGATCCGGAATCATGCTCCAGAAGTTGGCCTCGGCGTTCGCGCCGGCGGTGTCAGCCGCCGTCACCTGCAGGTGCCATCGGCGGCCGGTTGCCGGATGCGTGCCGCGCACGATCAACGCAGACGTCTCCAACTCGATCGGGGGCGCGCCGACGAGTGCCGCGCGTCGAACGCGCGCAATGATGTTGCTGCGCAGGTGCGCCATCAGGTTTCCCACGCGTGGGCTGCCGAACGTCGTGTCGCCGATGCCCAGGCTGAGCAGCGCAAGCCGCGTGGACTCGATCGTGCCATTCGCGAGCATGACGTTCGTGTTCGGCCCGATCCCGAACGGCTGCGACTCGCCGGTGATCTGAAGCGCATTCACCCTCGCGCCCTGCGTGAAGAGCCGTGTGACCTCCGCGCCCGGGACGACGAAGACTCGCCGAGCGCCATCGAACGGATTGCGCCGCACGTCGTCCCTGACCGCATCGATCAGGAACGGACAGCTGCTGAACTTGTCGAACGC
>Ga0066903_100000519_pt1 | contig 24649 bp, 16 predicted proteins | sample PanSoiMetaGPlot1_FD_67491 | JGI IMG/M metagenome (GOLD analysis project Ga0066903, IMG submission 67491) | Tropical forest soil microbial communities from Panama analyzed to predict greenhouse gas emissions - Panama Soil - Plot 1 (version 2) | ecosystem: Environmental > Terrestrial > Soil >... | reverse complement strand
CATTTGGCATTTGGCATTTCGCGCTACTGATTCGGGCGCAGGAGCTGCCGGAACGTCAGCGTGTTGACGTCGCGGAACATCGGCGTGCCCGGCGGCAGCTTCGACGGGATCAGGAAGTCGTCGTCGAACGTGTAGTTACGTTCGCCAGCCACATAGATGTCGCTGCCCGTGTACTTGAAGATCCCCGTCGCCTGCCGGCTGATGTAGAAGCTGACGATCGACCCGCGGTAGGTGATCCCGTTGGTGGTCGTGTGCCAGTCCTCGAGCTGGCGCAGCAGGTTGTGCGCGCCGCCGTCCATCCCGAAGTTGCCGTCAGCCGGCGTCCAGCCGAGGCCGACCTGGCTGAACGAGATGTTCTTGCCCGTCACCGCGGCGAACCGGTAGGCCGTGTTGCTGGCCACCTTCTTCGTCGCGTCGGCCGGGTCCGGACTGAACGAGTTGATGTCATTCCACTGGTTCGACAACAGCGTGACGGCATCCGCGATGATCGCGCAGGCGGAGTGGGCACCGGTCGTCGCGTCGGTGCTCGAATTGACGTTGTAGTCTCCCTGCACGTACACCGGGTTCTCCGACGCAATCGTGAGGCCCGTGATGTTGGTCGAGATGGTGTTGCCCTTGACCAGCTTCAGCGCGCGTCGGAAGAAGATCGGCCGGTTTCCCCGCACGATGTTCGCGGTCGTCCCGATTGCCGTCGTCGGGATTGCCGTGACTCTCGCGGTCGAGTCGAGCGGGCTGGTCGCCCCGGGCGGAGCCGTACCCGATGCGCCTCCGATGCCGTCGGTCGGCTTCGCACCGTAGGTGTCCTGGACGGGGACGTATCCTGCGGGGATCGGTGTGGGAGCGTTGACATCCTCCTCCGGCAGATCGAACGTGCCGGTGGCCGCACCGTCCGACGTGCTCGGATTGATGGCGTCTTCGTTGCCGTACTCGCCGGTCTCGTTGCCGGCGGCGTTGCGGTTGTTCCGCCGGTCCGAGAAGTACACGATGTAGCCGTTGTTGTCGTTCTTGGCCAGGCTGCCCTGCGTGCCGATGGTCCCCTTGAACCACCGCGCGAGGTTGTTCACGTCGAGCTCGACGTAGTACATCACCCCGCCAAGACGAAGCTTCCCGACGGCATTGCCATCCGCGCGCAGGAATCCCTCGCGCGCGTCGTACAGCGCATTCGGCCAGTAGTTCGTGGCGATCTGCGTCAGCTCACCAGTGGTCTTGAAGCCGCAGCCGATGCGATACACGGTGGCGTCCGTTGCGGGTACGTAGACCGGAACGTCCTTCATGCGCTGCAGCCGGATCACCGCGTTCGGATTGGGCTCCGTGGTGGTGCACGTCGGTGGAGATCCTGCAGTATTCGCCACGCCCGTCGAGATATTCCTCCCCGTGATACCCAGCTTCAGGATATCGTCCGTGACGTCGACCCACGTCCCGTCGTTCTTCTGCATGTCGATCTTGATGACCCCGCCGAGCAATGACGTGCCGGACGTCGAGCGGTAGTCGCCGCCCGCGGCGCCCGCCTGCGCGACCGGCGCCAGATTCGTGGTATCCCCGTAGCTCCCCGCCTCGAGCGATTTCGGATCGCCGCCCGTGATCTCGGGGAGACCCGTGATGTCCTCCTTCTTGTCGGAGATCAGGATGCGCAGGCTCGCCTGCTTGTAGTACCGCTGCGGATAGATGAACGGACCCCGCGATGGCGGTGCGGCCGTGTTCTCGCCGGGCACCGGCCGCCGGATCAGGTCGATCGGCTGCGCGCCGTCGGAGACGAGCGGCAGATCGAGCCGCCTTGCGCCCGTGCGCCCGTTTCGAATGTAACCGGCGTAGTCGCCGACTGAGACCTGCGTCCAGGTCGGCTCGTTCTGCTGGGCCGTGCTCGGCGCGATATCCCAATTCCCCGCTGTGACCCATGCGTCCGCGACGCTTCCTTCCCCGATATTGGCCTTCTTCGCGGCGTTGGTCGTCGCCGAGAGCACGCGGAACGTCCCGGCCCCCTTCGCCATGTTGACGGTGCCGGGATAATCCGACAGCGAAGACATGCCGTTGTCGAGATACCGGCGAACGACTTCCCCCACCGCGGTGACCTTGTCGCGCAGCCACAGCTGACCCGCGGGGCTGCCGTTGCCGCCGGCGATGAACAGGTTGCCGTTCGTGTGCACGCGGCCGCCGAAGTCGAAGTCCTTGCTCGAGTGGAACGAGAGGCTTCCCTCGGAGAAGACGCCGAACTGGAAGACCGGGACCGCGACCGTCTGCAGCTCGCGCCGCATCCGGACTTCCGATCCGCCGGACGACCGGGCGGTGACGATGATGTTGTAGTGCGTCACGAGCCCCTTGAATCCCTGGTACGGACCGGCGGCGATGGTCGTGCCCGTCGTCGGATCGTCAGGCGCGGGAATCACCGTCGCCGCCTGCGGCGTCGTGACGATCGTCGGCGTTCCCGGCGCGGGTCCGGTGAGCACGGTGAACTGAACCTTGTACCCGGTCGACGTGGTCGTGCTCCAGGGATCGGCCGGATCGAGGTACTTGAAGCCGGTGATGCTGGGCGGAGTCGCCGCGACGTCGGAGATCTGCTTGCCGTTCGGCGAATAGTCCGACCGGAACACGGCGGCGAGCTCCGAGGTCAGCTTCTCCATGCCGGCGTGCGCCGCCGCGTAGGTCTGCGTCTCGTCGCGATCGATGCCGCTCGACCGCTGGTCCGCCATGACCGACGTCATGAAGCCGATCATGAGCGCCGACAGCAGCATCATGACCAGCAGCACGATCATGAGCGCCATTCCCCGTTCGGAGTCTCTGTACCGAGCCATACCAGGCATCCGTCCTTTTTACTTGTAGCGATCCATGAACGACATGCTCCGCAGGCTGACCTGCGTGGTCAGGGTGTTGCGGAAGTACTGACGGGTCTGGCGCAGGGGCGTGCGCGAGCGTCCCTTGAGCGTGATGTTGATCTTGCGAATCTGGTTCGGCGAGCACGGAAGAGGGGAGCCGTCGGAATCCTTACAGGCGCCCGCGGCCGCGCCCGACAGATCGTCGCTGGTCATGCTGACACCCGCCGGGTTGGTCACGCCGTCGACCAGGTCGTAGGTGATCTTCATGTCCTCGACGTCGAACGCCACGACGGTTCCGAGCGAGTTGTTGTAGGTCTTGGGATCGCCGTTGTTGACGCGGCGCACCAGGCGCGGGCGAAGGGGATCCGTGACGGTGTCCAGATAGTAGGAGACGAGCCGGATCCGCGTGGCGGTGGACGGCACGAAAGGCGGAGTCGGCGTCCCTACTTTCTGTTCGCCCAGAGACGCGCTCGCCGGATTACCGGGCGCGGTCATGATGTGCGCCGTCAGCGTGCCGCACGTGCCGGTCGGAGGGTCCACGGCGTTGTTACAGGGATTGCCCGAGCCCGCCTGGTTCAGGTTCAGCGAGTCGGCGGCCTCGAAGTAGACCGTCTGGCTCTTCGGGTTGTCCAGCTTGGTGATCTGGACGAGCGCGGTGCTGCTCGTCTTCATCAGCATGATCAGGTCGCCTTCGTGCAGATCGTCCGCGCCGCCGTTGGTGATGTTGGTGGCCGGGTCGACGGTCATCCGGTCCGGCTTCAGGTCGGTCAGATTCACGTCGTAGTCGCTGATCGTGCTGAGGAACGAACCGTCCGCCTGGACGATCGTGATTACGTCGGAGCCGTTCGGTCCCAGGCCGGGTCCCGGAATGACGGCCGTGATCGCCTGTGGTTTCACCCAGGCGCCTGCGCCCGAGTTCGCGGTCGTGTCCCAGGCGAGCGGCATGGTGCGGGTCACCGCCGGACTGAGCAGCGGTCCCGGGATCTTGACGTCGGTGACACCGTCGCCGCTCGGCAGGTCGATCGTCCGCCCCGACGGCAGCCCCTGCCCGACCTGGAGCATGTCGCGGACCATGATGTCCATGGCGGTGCGCAGACCCGAGTTCATGTTCGTCATGAGCGTCGCGGTCTCGCTCGCGCGGATCGCGTTGTTCATGGCCGCCAGCGTGGACCCCATGATGATCAGGGTGAGGCCCATCGTGATGAGCATCTCGATGAGCGTGAAGCCGGATTCACCGGCCGCGCCGGGTGGTCGGGGATTGTTGGTCATCACGAGATGGACGAGATGAGGGTCGTCAGGGTGTAGCTGCGCTTCACCGGGCCGACCGTGTAATCGATCCTGACCGTGATCTGGCGCAGGTCGGGGTTGATGGTGCCGTCAGCCTTGTTCACAGACGTGATCTCGATGATGCGCGTGTAGTTCGACATCGGGACCGTGAGGACCGAGCCGTCCTTCGCCGTCATCTGCTGCGTCTCGAGCCCGGCGGCGGCGTCGTCGTTGGTGCCGACGAGGCCGTCGACGCCGGCCTTGTACATCGGCTGCGGAGTGCCGCCCTGGGACGGCGCGTCCTTGAAGACGCCGCCGTTCGTCTGGTTGTTGATCTGCGCCCAGGTGATCACGCGCGTGTCGCGGGCCGTGTGCACGCTCTCGACCGCTTCACGCGCCTTCTCGCGCGCGATGAGGTTCGCCGACGACGTCGCCATGTGCGCCATGCCGAGCGTGAAGACGCCGGCCAGCCCGAGGAGACCCGTCGCCAGGATCCCCATCGCGACCACTGTCTCGATGAGCGAGAATCCGGATTGCTCGTTCTGCATAGCGCTCATGCCTCGATCCACTTCGTGCCGTCCCACTTCCAGAGCCGCATCGCGCCGGTCGGCCCGAAAATCGTGACGGCGCGGATGCTCAAGGGATCGCCGGGAATGCCGATGAAGATTGACCCGTTGATGACGTCGCCGTCCTGGTTGATGAGCGACCCGTCCGTCGTGAACATCGCGGGGACCTTCGTGCCGAGATTGATCCCGGACGAGTCGGCCTTGCCGAAGGCGTCGGGCGTGTCAGTCGTCACGTTCGCGGGGGGCGGCTGAAACTTGTTGCGTCCTTCGAGGGTCGTCGTCCGCAGCAGGACCGTCGCGCCGCCGACATCGATCTTCGTGGCCATGATCGTGTTCGTCCCGAAGGTGACCTGAACGTTGCGGCGGGCGGCGACCGACAGCTCGCGCGCGTTGCGGATGGCGGTCGCGAGCTGGGTCAGCCCACCGTCGGCCCTCGAACTCTTGATCATCCCCTGCACATTGGGAATGGCAATGCCCACCACGATCAGGCCGATCGCCACGACGAGCATCATCTCGATGAGCGTGAACCCGCGTTCGTCCGTGAAATGCCGTGCTCTCATGTGCGTTGCCCTACAGCAGAGCAAGCCCGGAGCCACGGCTTCTAACTACCGTCCAATCAACGCGATGCGGTTTTTGTGTGCGCCCTTTCGGGGAGGATTTGTCCCGTTTCGGAACAGGGGGCTTACAGATTCGACAAGTACCAGGTGACGATCCGGTCGCCCCAGAGGCTGGCCGCAAGCGCCCCCGCGGCCAGCATGGTCCCGAACGGGACCTTCGTCGCCATGTCCGCCCGGCGCGTCGCCACGAGTCCGGCGGCTATGACTCCACCGATGAACGATGAGGCGATGAAGGTGAAGATCACGAGTTTCAGACCCAGGAAGGCGCCGACCATGGCCAGCATCTTCACGTCGCCGAAGCCCATGGCCTCGACCTTCCGGAGCCGGAACCACGCTTCCGCGATCCCCCACAGGATGCCGCCCCCGACGACCGCGCCGGCCGCCGACATGATCGGACCGGGCGGCAGGAAGAGGCTGAACGCGAAGCCGAGGACGATGCCGGGCAGCGTGATCACGTCGGGCAGGATCTGGTGCTCGAGGTCGATCATGAAGAGCACGATCAACGCGCACGCGAAGAGGAGCCGCACCGGCAACAGCCACGACGGACCGAGCACGTACCAGTGCAGCAGAAAGATGGCGGCGGTGACGAGCTCGATGATCGGGTACTGCATCGAGATCGGCGCCGCGCAGGATCGACAGCGGCCCCGCAGCATCAGGTAGCTCACGACGGGGATGTTGTCCTTCCACGTGAGCACGTAGCCGCATCGGGGACACGCCGAACGCGGATGCACGACCGACACCTTCAACGGGATGCGGTGGATGCACACGTTGAGGAAGCTGCCGATGCAGAGTCCGATCACGAACGACGAGATTTCGCCGAAGCCTGGAGGAAACAGCATCAGCTGGGCGGCTGCATCTGCCCGGGCAGCGGATAGATCTTCGACGCGGGGGACACGGTGATGCCCCCCGTCGCAGGATCGGGCACGAACGGAGTGCCCGACGGATCGTTCGGAATCGGCGGATTGTATCCCTGGTCCTTCGCCTGCTTCCACGCGTCCATGATGTCCATCGCGTCGAGCTGCGTCAGCCGCAGCGTCGCCGCGTCGCGCAGCCAGGGCTCTTCAGACTTTGCGATCTGCATCCAGAGCGTCCGCGAGGCGTCGCGGTGGCCGCCCTCCGCGAGGGTCACCGCCGCCAGCGGCTGCAGCCACGTCGGCGCGCCCGGTAGCTCCGAGGCGCGCTGGAACGACGCGGCCGCGCTCTTGTAGTCGCGCAGGTGCCAGTAGTAGACGAAGCCCAGATCCTGCAGGTACTGCCACTTGTCGGGCTGCGCGGCGATGCCCTTCTTCAGCAGCTGGATCGCGAGGTCCGCGCGGCCCGGCCCGCCAGGGTACGGCTCGCCCAGATAGATCGCGCCGAAGCGATACGCGATGCTGAAGTAAGGATCCAGCGTCGTCGCCAGGTCGAGCAGCGGATAGAGGAGCGAATAGTTCCTCACGTGCTCCGGCGGCGCCAGCCGCTCGGACCCGAAATGCTGCAGCGCGCGGATCCAGTACGTGTCGGCCGCGATCGCGTCGTAGGAGAGGACCGCGCGGGTGGCGACAGCCGGCGATCTCACGTACAGCAGACCGGGATCGTCGATCTGCGGCGCCGGCCACCAGTCCTGCGAGACATGCAGCCCGACGGCCACGGCAAGGCACACGATGGCGCCTGCCGCTGCGGCGCCTCGCGTCATTTGAAATCCCTCCGCGAGAAGATCACCATGGCGCCGAACAGGAGTGCCGCGATGTAGGCGACCGCATAGCCCACGGTCGTGGCGATGAACCCGGCCGATACGTGGATCCCGTGTACCGCCTGGAGCTTGATGTCGAATCGCGAAAAGTCGGGCAGCAGGTAATAGGACGCCTTGGCGATCGCAATGGCGGGCGCCGAGTCCACGATCGTGTCGAAGTGCTTCAGGTCGCTGTTGAACTGCCCGACGAGGTAGATGCCGAGCGTGAAGACCGCCGAGAGCATCGGGCTCGAGTAGGTCGAGAAGAAGAGCGCGACGGCGGTGACGACGGCCAGTTCCAGGTAGATCATGCCGATCGCGACAAGCAGTCCGGGATCCATCGCGGGCGCGTCCCAGGCCTTCTGCACGCCCTCCGGCACTCCGCGCGCCAGGAAGAACAGCACCGTATAGAGCGCGACGCTCATCACGACGACGTTGGCGAGCAGCGTGAGCAGCAGCCCGGCGTACTTGCCGAGGATGAACTGCGCGCGCGTGATCGGCTTGGCGAACAGCGGATAGACGCTGCGCCGATCCACTTCCTTCGAGACCAGGTTGATCCCGACGAAGATCGCGATGAACAGGCCGAAGAGCGACGTCGCCGCGAGCCCGAGGTCCTTGATGATCTTGACGTCCTGCCCCGCCGTCAGCTGCCCGATCAGGATGGAGGCGCCGATGAGCAGCACGGCGAACAGCACCAGGTTGTAGAAGACCCGGTCGCGCACCGACTCGAGGAAGACGGCCGCCGCGACGGCGCGCACGGCCTTCACGATCGCGCTCCCTCGCCCATCTCGGCGACGCGGCGCACGAACACGTCCTCGAGCGTCTCGCGCACGGGCGTGAGCGACACCAGCGTCGCTCCCGCGGACGTCAGTTCGCGCAGCATGTCTTCGGGATGGCCGTCGGGCGGAAGATCGATCACGTAGCGACCGCCTGCGACGGTTACGACGCGCCGCGCGCGGCCGCGGACGCGCTCCAGCGCCTCAGCTGGCACGCCGGACATGACCAGCTCCCAGCCCTGGACGGCGAACTCCTGCAGCTCGGTGAGCCGCCCCGACGCCGCAAGCCGTCCCTTGGCCACGATCGCCACCTGGCTGCACAAGGCTTCCGCGTCCGAGAGGATGTGCGAGCTGAAGAAGATCGTGCGTCCCTGGTCGCGCAGCTCCAGCATGAGGGCGCGCACGTCGCGCCTCCCCAGCGGGTCCAGGCCCGACATCGGCTCGTCGAGGAACAGGACCTCGGGATCGTTCAGGAGTGCCTGCGCGATGCCCACGCGCTGGAGCATGCCCTTGGAGAACTTCCGCAGCGCCAGGCGCCGCTCCGCGCCGATCCCCACGCGATCCAGCGTCGCGGACACGCGCGTCCGCCGATCGGCCGACGGCATGTCGAAGAGCCGGCCGTAGTAGTCGAGCAGCTCCTCGGCGGTCAGATGGTCGTAGAAGTAGGGGTTCTCGGGCAGGTATCCGATGCGCCGGCGCACGCCGACGTCTCCCACGGGACGCCCGAGGATCTCGGCGTCGCCGCTCGTCGGAAACACCAGCTGCATCAGCAGCTTCAGCGTCGTCGTCTTGCCGGCGCCGTTCGGTCCCAGGAAACCGAAGACTTCGCCGGGCGCGACCTCGATCGACAGGCGGTCGAGTGCCCGGTACGGCCGCGGACGCCAGAAGCCGACGTGGTAGTCCTTGCTCAGTTCACGAGTACGGATCGCCGCGCCGGCCATCAACGCTTACTTGGCCCTCTTCAGCTCCAGCTCGATCGCCTCTCTGAAGTACTGCGGGGGCAGGCCGCCGCCCGGGACCCGGATGCCGTTGATGAAGAAGGTCGGCGTTCCGGTGAGGCCGAGCGACGAACCGATCGAGATGTCGGTCTTCACTTCCTGAATCGCCTTCGGATACTGGGCGTCGAAGTCCTTGACCTGGCCGACGTCGGCCACGGCACTGCGGACCCATTCGGGGCTCAGTTGATCCTGATGCAGGAAGAACCAGTCCTGGATCTTCTCGAACTGTCCCTTCGAGCGCGCCATCACCGCCGCCGCCGACGCGTCGCAGGCGGCCGGGTGCATGCGCGTCCCGACGTACGAGTTGCAGTCGGAGTTCAGCGGGTACTGCTTCATGACGACCTTCACGTCCTTCGGACGCTGGGCGTACTCGTCGAACACGGGCTTCAGGGAGAAGTACTGCCGGCGGCACTCGGGGCACTGGAAGTCCGCGAACTCGACAACGAGGACCTTGACGCCTTCGTTGTCGAACGGGAAATTGGCGGCCCTGGGCTGCAGCGCCCACCACTGCTCGAACTGGCTCTGGGCGTCGGGCGCGAGCGGCGTGAGCGCCTGGACGGGCGGCCGCTCTTCCTCGCGCGGGAACGCCGACGTCCCCCAGGCGGCGCCGGCAACGAACAGCAACGCGACGACGAGCGCCACCGGCGTCGCGACCAGCAGGCGGACGTCGCGCAGGGCGCGCAGGGGCATCGAAGACATGGGCACTGAACTGGCTCCTCCCGAAACGATGAAAATCCCGATGACCGCCACGTAGGTCGTGACGCACAGCGGGCAGACTTCCTTCAGCACGAAGAACGAGGCGTACGCGAGGTAGAGAACGACTCCGAGGGCCGCGATCGAGGCGGCGAAGATGTAGCCCGGCGCGCTGTCGCCGATGCGGCTCCTGCCCCGCGAGCCCCACAGCATCACCAGGACCCAGGCGAAGAACAGCACTCCTCCCACGGCGACCGGGACGCCGGCGACAGAGCCGTAGCGACTCAGATAGGCCGCCTTGCAGGACACGGCCGCGTTGATGTCGCAGAAGCTCGAATAGTCCGGATTCCTGATCAGGTTGTAGTGGACGTAGGTGGCCGCGCTCGACGCGGCAAGGCCGAGCAACGCGAACGCCAGGAGCAGCTTTCTGGCCAGGGGGGACATCGGGATGCCCTCTATTTTAATGCGGAACCGGCCTACTTCACGTCTTTCACTTCTTGGCCGTGGCCGGCGGCGCCGGTTTCGCCCAGCGTGCCCTTGAAGGTCTGCTGCTCGTCGACGTAGAGGATCCGGTCGGCATTCACGCCGAAGTACGCGTTTCCGTCGATGCCCACCCGCGCCGGATCTGCCGTGACGGCGTAACCGTCGGAGACCGGCTCGCCGTTGCAGGCTGGCGAAACATCGCCGAGCACTGTGGCCGTCATCTCGAACGTGTAGCCCGACTTCTCGAAGCTGTCGGCGCTCGCGAGGTCCGGACTCAAGAACGCGTGCCCGGTCGAGGGGATGGGCTTGGCCAGCGACGTCAGCTTCGCCGCGTACTTCATATTCCCGCAGGTCATCGCGAACTCCGCCTGGGCCGCCGCGATCGAGCGCAGCGAGGCCACGGCTGACGCCTCGTTCGCCCGAGCGCGCATACCGCGGTAGGCGTTGAACGCGATGGAGAGCAGGATGGCGACGATCCCCAGCACGATCATCAGCTCGATGAGCGTGAACCCTTTCGATCCGCCTGAACGCCTGCCCCTGCCCGAGATCATGAGCAACACGGTAGTCCCTGAAACGATTAGACCGATGATGAGGTTGCGCGGCCGGTAGGAAAACCGTATCACGTGTCGCCCGGGCGGGAGGCCGATGGCGCGGTAGAGCCCGTTGGCGCGGACGATCTCCGCCGGCATCCCGTCCACCTCGGCGCGCCAGTCCGGATCGTACGTATCGCGCAGGACCAGAATCCCCGAACGCGGAAGCGCCGCTTCGACCGTGACCTCGGTCGTGCCATCCCGGACGATGCGGGCCGACGGGGGCTCGGGCGCCGACGGACGGCCGGCCTCCGACGGCAGGCGCGGCACCCGTACGAGGTCGTCCGCGAGCGTGACGTCGAAGAGCGCGCCCCGCTGCCAGGCGAGATCCGCGGGATCCGACGCCACTTCGACCGTCGACGCCACGACCACGCGCGTCGCGCCGGGATGGCAGTCGAACACGCGCATGCCCCAGTCGGGCACGTCCGCGACGGGCCGATACGGCACGCGCGTGGTCACCGGCAGCACGCACCGCGTGACGCCCGAGCGGCGCAGAAAGGCGGCCCGGGCGTCCGGTTCGCTCTTGTCGAACTCCGTCCGCGCCGCGGCGTAGTCCGCTGCCCTGATGACGGGCAGATCGTACGAGAGCGCTTCGCGCACACCCCATCCGGACGAGGCCATCGGAAGCTGCGCGTTGAGCCGCTGGCGGTGCTCGACATCCGGCAGATCCGACGGAGCGAGCGGCGCCGGAGTGCCGTCCGGATCGTTGGTGTCCATGAAGCCGTGAACCCGTCCGCCGATATAGAGGCGTCCGGGACCCGCTGACTCGAGATACCACGTTGGAGGCTGGAAGTTGCCCGCATCGCTCACGGGGTTGAGGCCGCGGCCGGCGATCGCGAGATCCGCGCAGGCCGCCGCGAACAGCAGCCAGGCGAGCTGCGGTCTCCGCTCGGACGCGATGAGCACCAGGCACCCGCCGAGCAGCAGGGCACAGGCGATCACCGCGAGCCGCGGCGCCGTGTGCGCGAGAAAGACCGCTCCGCCTGCCGGATTCTCGAGGTGCGTGTTGAAGGCGAGCCAGCGCGTCACCCACAGGAGCGGACCGGGGATCACGAACGAGGCGAGCGCGAGCGCCAGCCCGATCGCGGCGACCGTTGCGCCGAGAGGCGGCAGCCACGACATGACGGACGGGTCGGACCGACGCTCCCTGATCGCCTCCCACCCTTCCGCGGCCAGCACCGCGCACGCAAACATGCTGAAGACGATGTACTTGACCGGAAAGCGGAAGTAGACGAGCAGCGGCACGGCGCGACGAAGCAACGGATAGAGCGGCGTGTACCCGCCGAGCGCGGCGACGAGGAACACGATCAGCACGCCCGTCCAGAAGCCCGTGCGCGGCCGCGCGAACGCCCCGATGCACGCCAGCAGCAGCACGAGCGGACCGACGTAGATCGAGTAGAAGAACGGATCGCGGCCGAAGTTGAGCGCGCGCATCCATGGAAGCGTCGTAAACGTGCCGGTGAAGAAATTCCCGAACAGGTGCGGCGCGAGCGTCTCCCACAGCGCGACCGGGTGCAGCGACCAGAAGTCGGGCGTCGCGAGCGCCGTGCGCTGCGCATTCACCGCGGCGAGGGCCGTGGGCACGAGCTGGACGGCCGAGAGCAGCGCGCCGGCGACGAGGCCGGCGGCGACGCGGAGCCGTCCCTTCGATCGCAGGATCGCATAGGCCAGCGCGAGCGCGCCCGTCCACGCCCAGGTGAGGATCTCACCGCTCAGCCCCTGCAGTCCGAACGCGACGGCGAGCGCGATCGACCATCGAACATCGGACATCGACACCGCCGCCATCACCCACGGCATCAACGCCACTGCCCAGGACAGGTTCGGCATGTTGAGCATCGACACCGCGGGCCCGGACAGCGCGAACGCGCACGCGCCGAGCGCCGCCGCGCTGCCGCGAACACGCTGTCGAAGGAACACGAACATCCCGATCGCGGCGAGGGGAAGCGGAAGCGCGACCCACAGGTTGAACGAGACGATGTCCGATGGCAGCAGCCGGATCGCCACGGTCACCGGCATCAGGAGCTGGTTGAGCGCGTCGGCCGCCGCCGGCTGCCCGCCTCCCATGAACGGATCCCACCAGGGAGCGTGCCCGCCGAGCAGCGTGTGCCGGAACCACAGGTGCCGCGACCAGAAGAAGAACGAGAGGTCGCGGATGTAGAAGATCTCGTGCGTCGTGAAGAGGCCGGCGATCGGAACGATGGAAAGTCCGGCGACGAGGACGAACCACCACGCGCCGGCTTTCATCCGTGTTCGACCGGGACGTTCGTCCGCCGTCGTCTGTCCACGACGGCCCAGACGACGAGCGCCACTGCAGTCACCGCACTGATCAGTGCGCCCAGGTACATCCTGCTGGGGTGATACGTAAAGGTCACCACGTGATCTCCCGGCACCAGGTGGACGGCGCGGAAGAGGCCGTTCGCGCGCATCAGCGTCGCCGGCATCCCGTCGACGTCTACTCTCCAGTCCGGATTGTAGCTGTCGAGCAGCGCGAGATAGCCGTCCGCCGGCGCTCCGGCGCGGACGACGACGCGGTTGATGCCGTCCTCGAGGAACGTCGCGGAGGCCGCAACCGGCGGCCCCGGCTTTCCCGATGGCGGCGGCGGTCGCTCGCTCACGAGCACGCCCTGCGACGGATCGAACCGCGGCTGGAACAACCCCTCGATCTGCCAGTTGAGGTCCGGGCCGATGAACGCGTCCGGCACGACGTAGGTTCGGCGCGCGTTCGGGTAGTAGTCGTAGAGCTGCATCTGGTCCACGCCGTTCAGACGAACGAGCGGCACCGCGCCCGGCGACGGCGGCGTCGGCAGAATCACGAACCGCGTCCCCGCCCGTGTCAGGTAGCGGAGGCGTTCTTCCCGCGACGCCACCTTGAATCGCTCGAGGGTACGGGCGAAGTCGAGCGGCCAGAGCAGCGGCAGATCGTACGACATCGATTCGCGCACCCGCGAGCCTGAAGGATTGAAGATGAGCTCCTGCACGACCAGGTGCCGCTGCTCCATTCCCGTGAAGATGTCGTCGCGATAGCTCGCGTACCTGGGCGCGTCGACGTCGAACGTGTCGACAAACCCTTCGAGACGGCCGCCCACGTAGACCCGTTCGTGCATGTCGCGCGGCACATAGCGCAGCCAGTTCGGATCGGCCAGCGTCGAGGCTTCGAGCGTGGGGTTGACGCTGCGGTTGGAGGCGAGCAGATCGACGACCGCCACGATCGACAAGACGAGGAGCGCCGTGCGCTGCTCGCGTCGCCGCGACGCCGCGATCGCGAGCAGGAACGCGGCGGCGATGACCTTCAGCAGCAGCGCCGTCAGCAGCGGCCGCGCGCGGAACAAAAGGAACTGCGCTCCCTGGATGGGCGCCGGCACCTTGGCCCACACGGCCAGGCGGTAGAACCCGTGGATGGGCAGCGTCGGCGCGATCAGCAGCCAGGCGATCGCCACGTAGGTGATCACGGCCGCCGCAGTGGAGACCACGAGCACGACGCGCACGCCGCGCTGCGACGGCTGGCCGTCGAGGAGCGACTGCAGCGTCGTCGCCGCGAGCGTCGCGATGCCGAGCGACGCGAGCGACAGGTACTTGACCGGGAAGCGGAACGTCCGCAGCGGCGGCAGCAGCTTCTGCACCAGCGGGTAGATCGGCGTATACGAGCCGAGCGCGGCAATCGCGCACGCGACGATGACGACGGTCCAGAACCGCGTCCCGCCGCGGCCCGAGGACATCGCCACGCCTGCGAGCAGGACGATCGGCACGCCGATGTACATCGTGTAGTAGAACGGATCGCGCCCGCTGTTGAGCGCCGTCATCCACGCCAGCTCGCGCAGGTTCGACTGGAAGTAGTTGCCGAAGAACTGCGGCACGAGCAGCTCGAAGAGCGCCAGCGGATGGAACGCCCAGAAGTCGGCCCCCGTCATCGTCGAGCGGAGCGACTCGCGTCCGGCCAGCACCATCGGCACGTACTGAACGGCTGACAGCAGCAGTCCCGCGACCATCCCGGCGGCGACGAGCGACACCCCGCGCAGGTCGCGCCAGCGGCGTCTGGTGACCACGGCATAGGCCGCCGCAATCGCCAGCGTCGTCACGAGCGTGACTGGCTCGCCGGCAAGCGCCTGGCACGAGACGACGAGCGCGAGCACGCCGACTGATGCCGGCGACCGCCGCTCGAACACGCGATCGAGCGCCCAGAAGACGTACGGCACCGCCGCAACGGACCAGGACAGGTTGGGAAAGTTCGTCGTCGAGACGATCGGCCCCGAGACGGCGTACGCGATCGCGCCGAACGCCGACGCGGCCTGCCCGAGATGGCGGCGGAGGAAGAGGTACATGCCGAACGCGGCGATCGGAATCGGCGCCGCGACCCAGATGTTGAAGGCGACGGGATCCGGCAGCACCAGCCGGATCAGCAGCGTGGGCAGGTGGAACAGCTGATAGAGCGCGTCGTTCACGGCCGCCTGGCCGTTGGCGGGATACGGATCCCACAGCGGAAACGACCCCGACGCGACCGCGTGCCGCAGAAAGAGGTACCGGGACCGGAACGTAATCGTGAGATCGCGGAGGAAGAAAATCCGCGACAGCGTGAACACGCCGGCGACGGGAATGATGCTGACCGCCACGACGAGCAGCCCCGGGAGCCATGCGCGGCGTCGAAGGCTCGACGTCACGTGGGCTGGCGTGCTCCGAAGTGTCATGGACTGCGTAGAGGGTAGCTCAGGCTGGAAAAGAAAAGCGAGGGATGCGCACCGCATCCCCCGCCTGCTGTCGGGACTGCCGGTCGGGTCTACTGAATCGCCGCCGCGGGAGACGCCGGCGTCGCGCTGTCGTCCATGGTGTTCAGCGACGACGTGCTCTGCCAGATCGTGCCCGTGGTGTTCGTGCCGAAGTAGCGCGTGCCGGTCGACGTCGAGACCGGATCCGCCCAGGCGTGGTAACCGGTGGTCAGGCTCGCGCCCGCCGTGCCGTTGCAGGCGGCGGCCGTCGCCGTGCCCGCCGTGCCCGCCATCGAAACCGTGTAGCCGCTCTTGGTCGCGGTCGCCGAGGCGCCGAGGTCCGGGCTGATGAACGCCGAGCCGCCCGCGGGGCCCGTGCCGAGCGCGCCCAGGTTGGGCGCGTAGAGTCCGTTCGCACAGCTGGCCGCGAAGGTCGACTGCGCACTGCTGACGGCGCGCAGCGAGCCGATCGCCGACGCCTCGTTACCGGAGATGCGGGCCCGGAGCAGACCGGGGACCGCGATCGCCGCGATGATGCCGATGATCGCCACGACGATCAGCAGCTCGATGAGAGTAAAACCCTTCTGGCTCCGCACTTTCATTGAAGGCTCCCTGGAATAAGCCGAAATGACACGTCCGTCCGGGAATGAAAAAGAATAATGTCCGTCCGAAGCAACCGGCAAAAATGAGGCCGGACCGCCCAGGGCGATCCGGCCTGTCTATCAACTCGTGAACCTTGGAATGCCGGACCCGTTCGGGCTCCGGCCAGTGCCTACTGAATCGCCGCTGCAGGCGACGCCGGCGTCGCGCTGTCGTCCATGCCGCTCAGGGTCGACGTGCTCTGCCAGATCGTGCCCGTGGTGTTGGTGCCGAAGTAGCGCGTGCCGGTCGACGTCGAGACCGGGTTCGCCCAGGCGTGGTAGCCGGTCGTCAGGCTCGCGCCCGCCGTGCCGTTGCAGGCCGCGGCCGTCGCCGTGCCCGCCGTGCCCGCCATCGACACCGTGTAGCCGCTCTTGGTGGCGGTCGCTGCGGCGCCGAGGTCCGGGCTGATGAACGCCGAGCCGCCCGCGGGGCCGGTGCCGAGCGCGGTCAGGGCGGGCGCGTAGAGCCCGTTCGCACAGCTGGCCGCGAAGGTCGACTGCGCGCTGCTGACGGCGCGCAGCGACCCGATCGCCGACGCCTCGTTACCGGAGATGCGGGCCCGAAGCAGACCGGGGACCGCGATCGCCGCGATGATGCCGATGATCGCCACGACGATCAGCAGCTCGATGAGAGTAAAACCCTTCTGGCTCCGCACAGTCATTGAAGGCTCCATGAAAGAAATGTCCGTTCCGAAGCTGAGCCGGAGCAATGGAAGTGCCACGAAGGTGCCCCTCGCCGGAATCCATCCAACTCCGTTTGGAGGTGGGAGTTATCAGAAATGGTAGAGCTTGGAGATATTGACGGAAATTTGCCGTTTGACACCAGTTGTCAACCGGGGCCGCCAAAAATAGTCGCTCGGCAAAAATAAGGCCGGACCGCCCGGGCGATCCGGCCTCTCTATCAGCTCGTGAACCTTGGAGGTGCCGGGCCATGCGGGACCCGGCCGGTGACTACTGAATCGCCGCTGCCGGAGACGCCGGGGTCGCGCTGTCGTCCATGCCGCTCAGGGTCGACGTGCTCTGCCAGATCGTGCCCGTGGTGTTCGTGCCGAAGTAACGGGTGCCGGTCGAGCTCGAGACCGGGTTCGCCCAGGCGTGGTAGCCGGTCGTCAGGCTCGCGCCCGCCGTGCCGTTGCACGCCGCCGTCGTCGACGTGCCGGCCGTGCCCGCCATCGAGACCGTGTAGCCGCTCTTGATCGCCGTCGCCGAGGCGCCAAGGTCCGGGCTGATGAACGCCGAGCCGCCCGCGGGGCCCGACCCGAGCGCCGTCAGGGTCGGTGAGTAGAGGCCGTTCGCGCAGCTGGCCGCAAACGTCGACTGCGCGCTGCTGACCGCGCGGAGAGAACCGATCGCCGACGCCTCGTTACCCGAGATACGGGCACGGAGGAGACCGGGAACCGCGATCGCCGCGATGATGCCGATGATCGCCACGACAATCAGGAGCTCGATGAGGGTGAAACCTTTCTGATTACGCATTGTGATCCTTTTGCTGCGCCACGAGTTGATAAGGGTTGTCGACTGGATTGCCTGTGCGCCGGATGGTTGAGCAAGGCGGGTACCGAAGGGCGGGGGCCCGACGCCCATAGGCCCTAACCCAATCTGTTCCAGTTAATTAAGACGTAATGTCGGGGTTGGTTGGCCGCGCAGGTTGGTGACAAATTCTGTCAATCTGACAGTTCTTGCTCATCCGGGGCGTGCCGCAAACTGCCAGTGTCCCGCCCGGGAGGCGCTACTTGAGGTCGTACTTCTTCATGTAATAGCGGAACGACCGGAAGCTCATTCCGAGCAGCTCGGCCGCCTTCACCTTCACGCCGTTCGACCGGCGCAGCGCCTCGGCGATGTACTCGCGCTCCAGGTGCTGGACGTGCTGTTCGAGGTCGAAGCCCTTCTCGGGCATCAGCTGCGGAGAGGGCGTCCCGTTGGTTGCGGGGGCCGAGGCCGGGGCGGACGCCACGGACGGATACGGCACCGAGGCAGCGCCGCCGCGGACGGCTTCCGGCAGGCTCTCGGGCAGGATCGACGGCGTGCGCTCCAGCGCGACGGCGCGCTCCATCGCGTTCTCCAGCTCGCGCACGTTGCCCGGCCAGGCGTGCGAGTGCAGGCAGTCGAGCGCGGCCTTCGAGATTCCCGTGATCGGCTTCTTCATCTGCTCCGCGAACTTCGCGACGAAGTGCTCCGCGAGCAGCGGCACGTCGCCGCGCCGATCGCGCAGCGACGGCAGGCGGACGGGGATGACGTTGATCCGGTAGTAGAGATCCTCGCGGAACGTGCCGTCGGCGACCATCTTGCCGAGGTCGCGGTTGGTCGCGGCGATGATGCGGATGTCGGCGTCCACTTCCTCGGTCCCGCCGACGCGGCGGAACTTGCGCTCCTGGAGCACGCGCAGGACCTTGACCTGCAGCATCGGGCTCATCTCGCCGATCTCGTCGAGGAAGATCGTCCCCTTGTCGGCGACCTCGATGAGTCCCTTCTTGTTGTTGTCCGCTCCGGTGAACGACCCGCGCATGTGGCCGAAGAGCTCCGAGTCGAGGAGCGTCTCGGGCAGCGCGCCGCAGTTGACGGCGACGAACGGACGGTCGCTGCGCGGCGATCGCACGTGGATGGCGCGCGCGACGAGCTCCTTGCCGGTCCCCGACTCCCCCGTGATCAGGACGGTGCTGCCGGTCGGCGCGATCGTCTCGACCAGCTCGAACACCTGGTTCATCGTCGTGCTGTTGCCGATGATGTTCGAGAACTGGTTCGACGTGTGCATCGCGCGCTTCAGCAGGACGTTCTCCTGCTGCAGGCGCTTGCGATCGAGCTCCTTGCGGATGCGGAACCGGAGGACCTCGGTGTTGAAGGGCTTTTCGACGTAGTCGTTCACGCCGAGCTGCGCGACGCCGCGCAGCAGGTCCGGCGATCCGTACGCGGTCACCATGATCGCGATGACCGAGGGGTTGATGTTGCGCGCGTGCCGGAGCACCTCGAGCCCGTCGACGTCGGGCATGCGCGCGTCCGACACCACGAGATCGAACGGCTTCTGGTTGAGGAGATCGATCGCGCCGCGCCCGTTCTCCGCGACGGACACCTCGTGGCCCTCGCGCTTCAGCAGGATCGCCAGCATTTCGCGCATCGACCGCTCGTCGTCCACGACGAGGATGCGCGCCGGTTCGACGGCATTCGCCGTCCGCTCAGCCGCTACAGTGCCTGCCACGTCAGTCGTCCTCCACCCGTGTGTTGCTCTGCGGGCAGGGCCACCTCGATGCTGGTGCCCTTCCCCCTCTCCGATGTCACGCGCACCTCGCCGCCGTAGTCGCTGGCGATCCGGTGGACGATCGAGAGTCCGAGCCCGGTGCCCTTCGCGAATCCGCCGCGGAACGGCTGGAAGATGTTGTCCATGTCGTCGGGCGCGATGCCGACCCCCTGATCGTGGACGCCCACGACGACCTCACCGGTCTCCGGGTCCCCGTGAGCCGCGAGACGAAGCCGTCCGCCCGAGGGCATCGCGCGCAGGCCGTTGGTCGCGAGGTTCCAGACGATCTGCCGGATCTGCGCCTCGTCGGCGCGCAGCTTGACGGGCGTGTCCGGCACGTCCACCACGATCTCGTGCTGGTCCGTCACCTCGGCGTTGTTCTCGAGCAGGCGCGCCGCGTCGGTGACCACCTGGCGGACGTCGAACTCGGTGACGGCATTGCGCTGCGGCTTCGCAAAGGACAGGAAGCCGCGAATCGTCTCGTTCAGGCGATCCGACTCGCGCAGCACGATGTCCATGAGCTGCGACTGCTCCGGCGTGAGCGACAGCTCGTCGCGCAGGATCTGGATCGAGCCCGACATGGACGCCAGCGGATTGCGAATCTCGTGCGCGATCCCTGCGGCCATCTCGCCGACTGCGGCGAGCCGCTGCTGCACGCGCGCTTCGCGGTCCTTCTTCTTCAGCTCGGTCACGTCCAGGAACGTGAAGATGAAGCCGCTCTCGCCGCGCGGCGTGATGAGCGGCACCGTCGACATGCCGATCTCGATCTGGCGGCCGTCGGGGCGCGTGTACTGGTACTCGTACCTCGGCAGTGACGGGCTCGGCGCGCCCGGCTCGAACAGGGCCTGCACCGCCTCGGGCAGCTGCAGTGCCTCGGTCACCGGACGCCACACGACCTGGCTCGACATGTAGCCGGTGATCGCCTCGGCGGCCCGGTTGAACGTGAGGAGCCGGCCCTTCATGTCGCACGTCGCGAGGCCGCTCTTCAAGCTGTCGATGACGTGCTGGTTGAAGGCCTGCAGATCGGCGAGCTGCGTCGACGTCTCCGCCAGCTGCTGCGCCGACCGGCGGAGCCCCTCCGCCAGATAGCCGCTCAGCCCGCCCACGGCCATGAACCCGAACACGTTGAGGCCGACCGTCAGCACCGCGAAGCGCGTCGCCGGCAGCGGATCGATCAGGATGAGCGGCAGCGGGACCCGCTGGTACTGGGCGATCACGAGCCCGGTATAGAGGATCGAGCTCAGCACGCTCACCATGAGCCCGCCCCGCGACGACTGCACCGTGCTCGCGGCGATGATCGGCAGCGTGTAGAGCGACGAGAGGTAGCTCGACACACCGCCGGTGAGATGGACGATGGCCGACACGATCAGCGCGTCGCACGCCACCTGCACGTCGATCAGCCACGGATGCCGATCGACCCACCGGAGGGTCAGAATCCAGAGCAGCGTCAGGGCGTAGGTCAGCCCGATGAACGCGAAGAACGGGTCGATCGGGAACGACAGCCCCGGGGAGTCCATCTGGACCATGGCGAACCCCGAGCCGAGCAGGACGGTCAGCACCGCCGCGCGGCCCGCGATGAGCCACAGCAGATTCCGCCGCAGGGTCTTCGTGGGCATCGTCTACAGTTCGCGGTTCACAGTTCGCGGTTCACGGTTCACGGTTCGCGGTTCACGGTTCACGGTTCACGGTTTGCGGTTCACGGTTCGCGGTTCGCGGTTTGCGGTCAACGGCCAACCTCTCAACCGCCAACCGCAGACTGCCAACTGCCAACTGCCAACTGCCAACTGCGAACTGCCAACCTCTTACGTCAGCTTCGAAATGAGGTCGAAGATCGGCATGTACATCGCAATGACGATGCCGCCGACGACGCCGCCGAGGACGGCGATCATGATCGGTTCCATCAGCGTCAGCAGGCCCGCCACGGCCGTGTCGACTTCCTCTTCGTAGAAGTCGGCGATCTTCGCGAGCATCGCGTCGAGCGCGCCCGTCGTTTCACCGACGTTGATCATCTGCACGACCATCGACGGGAAGACGTTCGTCTCGCGCAGCGGCGCCGACACCGTCTCGCCGCGCTCGATGCTGCTGCGCGTCTTCTGGATGGCTTCCTCCACGATCGCGTTGCCGGCGGTCTTGGCCGTGATGTCCAGGCCGTCGAGGATCGGCACGCCCGACGACAGCAGCGTCGAGAGCGTGCGGCAGAAGCGCGCGACGGCGATCTTCCGCATGATCATGCCGAGCACCGGCGCCTTCAGGATGAGTCCGTCGATCTGGTACCGCCCGGCCGGCGTCCCGTAGTAGCGCTTGAGCGCGTAGCCGGCGAGGCCGAGCCCGATGGCGATGAGCGGCCCGTACGACACGAGGTTGTCGCTCGCCGCGATGACGATGCGCGTCGGCAGCGGCAGCTGGGCGCCGAGGCCCGCGAACAGCTGCGCGAACGTGGGGATGACCTTCCACAGAATCGCCGCGACGACGATCGCCGCGATGACGATGACGGCGATCGGGTAGATCATCGCCGATTTGACCTGCCCCTTCAGCTTGACGCTCTTTTCGATGTAGACCGCCAGCCGCTTGAGGATCGTGTCGAGGATACCGCCGGCCTCGCCCGCGGCGATCATGTTCGAGTAGAGCGGGTCGAAGGCCTTCGGGTGCTTCTTCATCGCGTCGGCGAGCGCCGCGCCCGACTCGACGTCGGTCCGCACCTGCAGGATGACGTCGGAGAACCCCTTGTGCGGCTCCTGCCTCCCCAGGATGTCGAGGCACTGCACGAGCGGCAGGCCGGCGTCGATCATGACCGAGAACTGCCGCGTGAAGATCGCGAGGTTCTTGGAGGGCGCCGCGCCCGGCTTCCTCGGCTTGGCCTTGGCCTCGGCCTTGGCCGCCTTCGCGGGATCGATCCGCGTGACGACGATCTGTTCGCGCCTGAGCGCTGTGATCGCGGCATCGATGGTCTCGGCCACCCGCTCTCCGGTCACGTTCTGTCCGGCTCTCGTCCGTCCGCTGTAGGCGAATGTAGGCATGGTCCTCTACCTCTGATCCGTTACCGGGCCACCGGCGGACGGTTCGGCAGCCCCGCGCCCGGCCGCTGCATGCCGGCGCCGGCCACGACTCCCGATCCCCGCGCGATCATCTGTTCGAGCTCGTCCTTCAGCGACGACGCGTTGATCGCCGATTCGAGCGTGATCAGGCGCTTCTGATAGAGCGTCGCGAGCGACTGGTTCATCGTCTGCATCCCGAGCTTCTCCTGGCCGGTCTGCATCGTCGAGTAGATCTGGTGCACCTTGTCGTCGCGGATCAGGTTGCGGATCGCGGCGTTCGGCACCATGATCTCGAGCGCGACGACGCGCCCCTTGCCGTCGGCGCGCGGCAGCAGCGCCTGACAGACGATCCCTTCGAGCACCAGCGAGAGCTGCGTGCGGATCTGCCCCTGCTGGTGCGCCGGGAAGACGTCGATGATTCGGTTGATCGTCTGCGCCGCGGAGTTGGTGTGCAGCGTCGCGAACGTCAGGTGGCCCGTCTCGGCGATGCGGAGCGCCGATTCGATCGTCTCGAGGTCGCGCAACTCGCCGATGAGGACGATGTCGGGGTCTTCGCGCAGCGCCGCGCGCAGCGCGGCGGCGAACCCGTGCGTGTCCTGGTGCACCTCGCGCTGGTTCACGAGGCAGCCCTTGTGCTGGTGGACGAATTCGATCGGATCCTCGATCGTCAGGATGTGCTCGTGCCGCTCCGTGTTGATCTTGTCGATCATCGCCGCGAGCGTCGTCGACTTGCCGGAGCCCGTGGGGCCGGTGACGAGGACGAGCCCGCGCGGACGCTCGGCGAGATTGGCGAGAACGGCCGGCAGGCCCAGCTCGTTGAAGCCCTTGATCTGTTCGGGGATGACCCGGTAGACCGCCGCGACCGCGCCGCGCTGGTTGAAGACGTTACAGCGGAAGCGCGCGATGCCGCGGATGCCGAAAGAGAAGTCCAGCTCCTGCGCCTCCTCGAACCGCTTCTTCTGCTGATCGGTCAGCACGCTGTAGGCCAGGCTCTTGGTCTCGGAGGGCCCGAGCGGCGGCAGATCGAGCCGGCGCATGTGCCCGTGCACACGGATCTGCGGCGGCGTGTCGGTCGTGATGTGGAGGTCGGAGCCGCTGTTCTCCACGAGGGTCTGCAAAAGTTCGGGTAGTGTGGCCATCTGTATCGTCACCAGCTATCAGCTATCAGCGTCTATTTCACTGTCTCTCGCGCGACTTCCTCGATCGTCGTGACGCCTTCCATCACCTTGCGCAATCCGCTCCGGCGCAGCGTGATCATCCCGTCGTCCACGGCCTTGCGCTTCAGCTCGAGCGCGGACGCGCCCACGAGAATCAGCTCGCGCAGCTCGTCGGTGACCTCCATGACCTCGTAGAGGCCGACGCGCCCCTTGTAGCCCGTGTTGTTGCAGCGCTCGCAGCCGGCGCCCTTGAGCGGCATGACCTGCTGCGCCTCTTCCTGCGTGAACCCCGCGTCGAGGAGCGCCTTCGGATCGTGCGGGTGCTCCTTCTTGCACTGGGTGCAGAGACGGCGCACCAGGCGCTGCGCGCAAATCAGGTTGACCGAGCTCGCGACGAGGAACGGCTCGATGCCCATGTTCATCAGACGGCTGATCGTGCTCGGCGCGTCGTTGGTGTGGAGCGTCGAGAGCACGAGGTGGCCCGTGAGCGACGCCTTCACCGCGATCTCCGCGGTCTCGAAGTCTCGGATTTCGCCGACGAGGATGATGTTGGGGTCCTGCCGGAGGAAGGAGCGCAGCGCGGCTGCGAAGTTCAGGCCGATGTTCTCCTTCACCTGCACCTGGTTCACGCCCACGAGGTTGAACTCGACCGGATCCTCGGCCGTCATGATGTTCGTCTCGTGGGTGTTGATCTTGGAGATCGACGAGTAGAGCGTGTTCGTCTTGCCGCTGCCGGTCGGGCCGGTGACGAGCACCATCCCCCACGGCTTGCTGATCGCGTATTCGAGCTTGCGCAGCGACTCCGGCTCGAAGCCCAGCTTCGTCATGTCGAGCATGAGCTTGTCCTTGTCGAGCAGGCGCATGACGATCTTTTCGCCGAAGAGCGTCGGCAGGATGGAGACGCGGAAGTCGATTTCCTTCGTGCCGCCTTCGGCGTCGCCGAAGCGGATCTTGATGCGGCCGTCCTGCGGCAGGCGCTTCTCCGCGATGTCGAGCTTCGCCATGATCTTGATGCGCGACGTGATCGCATCGCGGAACTTCATCGGCGGCGCCATGACGTTGTAGAGGAGGCCGTCGATGCGGAAGCGGACCCGGAACTCCTTCTCGTACGGCTCGACGTGGATGTCGCTCGCGCCCTTCTGGATCGCCGACATCAGCATCAGGTTCACGAGGCGGATGACGGGCGCCTCGCCGCCCTGCATCTGGAGCGACGCGACGTCGATCTGCTCGATCTCTTCGAGCATCTCGATGTCGTCGTCGTCGATCGCGGTCGTCTCCTCGAGCGCCCGCGTGACCATCTCGAGCGTCGCGGCGTTGTTCAGGTTCGCCGCCTGCGAGGCAGGCGCGGGCTTCTTTTCCTTCTTCTCGACCTTC
>Ga0066903_100000518_pt1 | contig 24663 bp, 20 predicted proteins | sample PanSoiMetaGPlot1_FD_67491 | JGI IMG/M metagenome (GOLD analysis project Ga0066903, IMG submission 67491) | Tropical forest soil microbial communities from Panama analyzed to predict greenhouse gas emissions - Panama Soil - Plot 1 (version 2) | ecosystem: Environmental > Terrestrial > Soil >... | reverse complement strand
CGCCCCGGCGTCGAACGCCGCGCCCGTCACCAGCGCGCCGACGGCGATCGGCACGGCGGCGCGCGCGACGCGGCGCTTGGTGTGGGCCCAGCCCTCGTCGTCCTGCGGGAAGAACGGCTGCTGCGACAGCAGGAACACGGACAGGTCGGCGATCTCGCGCGCCGAGAAGTTGGTGAGCAGCGACTGCGCCACGTCGCTGCCCCGCCCGAGCCCGTTGAACTCCTCCAGCGTCGCCACGGGCTGCAGGCGCAGATCGATCAGCGACACCGAATCGGGCGTCACGTTGTAGATGCGATTGGCGCGGACGCTATCGAGGCGGGTCATCTGCCCGACCAGCGGCTTGTAGATCGGATACGAGATGTAGAACGGCAGCAGGCTCAGCTTGTAGCTGGTGGTGTCGTTCAGGTCGCGGGGCCGGCCGACGAAGCGATCGATCTCGCTCTCGAAGTGGAAAAGCTCCAGCGTCTCGATCAGTCGGAAGAACTCGGTGTATCCCTTGTCGAGCACGCGCGAGGCCGCGTCCGGGACGCCGGAGAAGATGCGACTGAGATCGACCTCGTTGGCGGCGGCGCGCGTCTGCGCGAGCGCGGGCCGCGCGGCCAAGACCGCGACCACCGCCGCCAGCCATCGCGCGGCGATCCGTACCAGCGCCCCGCCGCGCTGCGATCGCGTGGGGGAGCGCGGGGTCTCCCCGCGCGAGCCCTCCGCGGGGGGTGTGGGACCCTCTGAGGGTCCCACCTCCGATCGGCGTACCACGGGCCTATTTTAGGCCGAAATGCCTGTCGGCGCGCGTCAGTCGCTGGGGCGTATCAGGTAAAGGACGCCGAGGGCGATGAACACCGCCCCCGCGATCCGGCGCAGCCAGTGGGCCGGCACGACTCGGGTCACGGCCGCGCCCGCCAGGACGGCGATGGCCGACGTCGTCACCAGCGCCAGCGCCGAGCCGAGGAACACCGCCCACTTCGCCCGGGAGCTCGCCGACAGCGTCAGCGCCGCGAGCTGCGTCTTGTCGCCCAGCTCGGCGACGAATATGGCACCGAACGTCGAGGCCAGCGTCTTCCAGTCCATCGCCGAACTATAGACCTCCGGCGACGCGGCTGCCCGGGCCCTCGCCTAGGGCAGTCCCGGAAATGCGTTCACGTACTGGATCTTCAGATCCGGGAACGCCGTCACCTTCTGGATCTTCACATCCGGGAAGGCGTCGACCATCTTCCACTTGCCGCACTTGTCGGGAAACGCGTCGACGACCTGCACCTTCAGATCCGGAAACGCGTCGACGACCTGCACCTTCAGATCCGGGAACGCGTCCACGATCTTGAACTTGCCGTAAAGCTTCTTCCCCTTGAGCGTGCAGTCGCTGCCGACCTTGCCGCCCGATCCGCGCGCGGGCGCGATCGGCCCGGCGGTGCCGGCGGAGAAGAACGGAACGAACGCGAGCAGGATGACGAGGCGCTTGAGCATGTGCCGACGATACCCGATTCGCGGCGCTGGCAAAATGCCACCTTGACGCAGTCGGCAGACCCCGCGGCCGTGATAGGCTGACCGCCTAGCTTCTGGAGGGTTAATGTCGGCTTCTTGGCGGGGTCTGCCGTTCTTGATTGCGACGATCGGCTTCGGCTTCGGCTGCGGCACGCGCGCCCTCGATCCCGGAGGCAACGGAGGAACCGGCGGCGACAGCGTCATGACCGGAAGCGGAGGCGCGATCGGCGACGGCGGTGTCGGCGCCGGCGGCGGCTGGCCTGACGCGGGGTGGGGAATCGAAGCGTCACCGCCTCAGCTCTGCGGCAACGGTGTTCTCGACCCAGGCGAGCAGTGCGATGACGGAAACAAGCAGGCCGGCGACGGCTGTTCGAGCCTCTGCCAGGTCGAATGCTACCGGCTGTGCGGCACGTGCGGCACGCAGAACACTTGCATCAGTCTTGGCGGTTGCGGCAACGGCGTGCTCGAGCCGGGCGAGGCGTGCGACGACGGCAACGTCGTGGGTGGGGATGGCTGCTCGGCGTACTGCAATGCGATCGAGGTCGGCTGGTCTTGCCCGGCCCCCGGACGGCAATGCGTGCCGATCTGCGGCGACAAGCGCGTCGTCGGCCCCGAGACCTGCGACGACGGCAACACGATCGCCGGTGACGGGTGTTCGGACATCTGCGTCGTCGAACCGACGACCGCCCGCTGCGGCGACGGGATCGTCGAGGGCGACGAGGAATGCGACGAAGGCCCCGGGGGCACGACCGACGGGTCGGGCTGCACGGCGGCGTGCCAGTTCACCGGCTTCTGCGGCGACGGCGTCGTGAACGGGCCGGAGGCGTGCGACCTCGGCGTCCTGCAGAACACCACCGTCTACGGCAGCGCCGACGGCTGCGCGCCGGACTGCACCTGGCCCCACTTCTGCGGCGACGGCATCGTCGACGTCAGCGACGGCGAGCAGTGCGACTTCGGCGCGAACAATGGGCAGCCCGCCACGGCATGCTCGGTCACCTGCAAGATCGTGCTGGACTGATGACATCACAACGGATGATTGCGGGTCGCGCGCTGAAGGGCGGCCGCGCGTTCGCCCTGGTGGCCGTCGCGATCGGCGTCGGCTGCAGCGAACGGTCCCTCGATCCCAACCAGATCAGGACGGGGACGGGCGGCGGCGTGATCTCAACGGGGACCGGCGGCGCCACCGGCCAAGGCGGCGTCGGCGGCACCGTCGACGGCGGCATCGGCGCGGACGCGCGCCCCGACAGTCGGCCCCCGCCGCGAGACGCGCCGGTCATCGACGGTTTTTCGCCGCCGCCCGCAAAGTGCGGCAACGGAGTCATCGATCGCGGCGAAGAGTGCGACGACGGCAACGTGATCTCGGGCGACGGCTGCTCGCATCTCTGCCAGATCGAGGCCTGCTGGGCGTGCGGAAACTGCGGCACGAACCTCCCTTGCGTGCCGACGCCGGTCTGCGGCGACGGCGTGATCACGCCGCCGGAACAGTGCGACGACGGAAACATCACCGGAGGCGACGGCTGTTCCGCCAACTGCACCGTCGAGCCCGGCTGGCAGTGTTTGCGGGCAGGATACCGGTGCTTCCCGATCTGCGGAGACAAGCTGATTGTCGGAGGCGAAACCTGCGACGACGGCAACGCGATCGCCGGCGACGGCTGCTCCGACATCTGCGTCGTCGAACCGAGCAATGCCCTCTGCGGCGACGGCATGATCGAGGGTGCCGAGCAGTGCGACGACGGCTCGAGGAATTCGGACGTCGTGTACGGCGCCTGCACCACGCACTGCCAGTTCGCCGTCTGCGGCGACGGGATCGTGAACGGTCCGGAACAGTGCGACGACGGCTTCAGGCAGAACATCACGACGTACGGCGACCCGAGCGGATGCACGCCGAGCTGCACAATCCCCCATTACTGCGGCGACGGACTCGTCGACGACAACGATGGCGAGCAGTGCGATCAGGGTCCGGCCAACGGGATGCCCGGCGGCTACTGCACGGCAGACTGCAAGGTTCTGATCTGACGCTACACCAAACGTAGAGTGCGTCGCGCACGTGCCGGATCGACCCGCGTCCCCAGCGGGCGGTGTGAGCTACCGGCGTGGCGCGCGACGTGCAAGCCTGAGCGGCCACCACGATGCTGAGGCACCTCTTCCCACTCGACACCGCCGCGAGCTTCACGCTGCGGATCTTCGGCGGCGCGATCGCAATCTGTCTCCTCGTCGCGATCGTGGCGCGCCTCTTGCGCCGGCGCCGCCTGGCGCGGGTCGCGGCCGTCGCGGCGCTGCTCGCCGCCGGCGGCTGGGGATTCCTCCACGCGACGAAGCCGGCCTGGCTCCGCTTCGCGCTCGCGAATCCGGTTCCCGCGCCGTACAGCGACTTCAGCGGATGGACGGCGCGCGCGCCCGGCCTCGAGACCGGCGAGATCGAGCTGTCCATCGACGGGCGCTGGGTCGACCGGATCTCGCTCTGCCGCCTGGATCCGCGGCTGCATCGTTTCTCCGTCCACTGGGACGGAACGCCGCGCGCCGTCGAGGACTGGCAGCGCGCGCTCGGCGCCGAGCTGGTGATCAACGGCAGCTACTTCCTGCCCGGCGGAACGCCGCAGACGCCGCTCCGACGGGCGGGGCTGGCCGCGGGCCCGACGCGCTACGCGTCCATCCACGGCGCGTTCGTCGCGGGCGATGAGGTCGCGGAGGTCGCCATCCTGGACCTGCGCGGCAAGGACGTTCTCACCGCGATCGCGCCGTTTCCGGAGGCGATGGTCTCGTATCCGCTGCTCCTCGACCCGTCGGGCGAGGTGCGCGCGCCGCCCGCGCGCGACTGGCTGGCCAGCCGGACGTTCATCGCCCAGGACAGCGGCGAGCGCGTGATCGTCGGGACCACCCGGAGCGGGTTCTTCACGCTGCGCCGGCTCGGTGAGTACCTGAAGGTGTCGCCGCTCGGCATCCGCGTCGCGCTCAACTTCGACGGCGGACCGGTGGCGACCCAGCTGGTCAAGACACCGACCTACGAACGGCTGGCCGTCGGCAACGCCGAGATCACCGACGGCGGCGACGTCGCGCGGGTCTTCTACCAGGCCCACCGGACGACCCGCTGGAACCTGCCGATCGTCCTGGCCGCCACCCCCCGCTGAGCTTCGCGGCCCGCTGCGACCCCGGCGACCGGACGCCGTCCGATCCACCGATGACCACCGCCCTCGCCGCCCGGGCCTCCGCCCTGCCCCCTTTTACACGCGCGCGCCGTCCCCATAAACTCGCCCTCGTGGGGGACACCGCGCGCGAACGCTTCCTGGCATCGCTGGGCGGGCCGCGGCGCGCCGAGTTCCAGAAGCTGGCCAACTGGGAGAAACGCCTGGACGACGTGCTCGACGAGCCGGCCCAGACGCTGGACGCCGGCTGGTTGTCGCGCGAGGAGTTCGCCGCCGAGATCGCGGCGCGCCTGGATCGTGACACCGAGACGGTGGAGAGCTTCTGGGATCACCTACGCCCGGCCGATCTGTACCTGGCGTGCGCATGCGCGCGCGGCCTGTCGGCCGCCATCGAGAAGTTCGAGCAGACGTTCGGGGGCGAGATCGGCCGCACCGCCCGCCGCTTCGAGCGCCGCGGCCTGGCCGCCGACGATCTGCAGCAGCTGCTTCGCAACAAGCTGTTCGCCGCGCAACCGGGCGAGGCCCCGCGGATCGCGTCGTACACCGGCCAGGGGTTCCTGCAGAACTGGGTGCGCGTCACGACGACCCGCGCGTTCATCGACGCGACGCGCCCGCAAGCCGACACGCCCGAGATCCCGATCGCCGACGAGCTGGTCGCGATGCTGCCCGAGCCGGGCGCCGATCCCGAGCTGGAGCTGCTCAAGCGCCAGCACGTCGCCCACTTCAAGGCCGCCTTCGCCGAGGCGGTCGGGACGCTGGAGGCATCGGATCGGGTCGTGCTGCGCCAGCACCTGGTCGAACGGCTGTCGATCGATCAGATCGGCGCGCTCTATCATCTGCACCGCGCGACCGCCGCGCGCCGCGTGGTCAAGGCGCGCGAGGCGCTGCTGGCGGCGACGCGCACGGCGCTGGCGGCGCGCCTCGGATTGACGCAGGAGCAGCTCGAGAGCGTGCTCGCCCTGATCGCGAGCCGGATGGACGCCAGCGTCGAACGCCTGCTCCGCTAGGCGATCCGGATGACCAAAGCGGGTTGCCCCAGCGACGAGATCTTCACCCGTCTGGTCGAGGGCCTGCTCCCCGAGGCGGAGGTGCGGGCGCTGGAGGCCCACTGCGACGGCTGCCTCAGCTGCGCGCATCTGCTGGCCGAGCTGGCACGATCGATCGCGCCGTCGGGCGGCGGAGGCGGCGGGCTGCTCGGCGAGCGCTATCGCTTGCTCGAACCGCTGGGCGCGGGCGGAATGGGCGTCGTCTACGCGGCGTTCGACACCAAGCTTTCGCGCAAGGTCGCGGTCAAGCGGCTGCGCGAGACCGGTCTCGGTACGCCCGCGGAGAAACGGCGCGGTCGCTTCCTGCGTGAGGCGCAGCTGCTCGCGTCGCTGTCGCATCCGAACGTGCTGACCGTTCACGACGTCGGCGGCGCGGATCGCGAGCTGTACGTCGTCATGGAGCTGGTCGACGGCGCGCCGGTGTCGCGCTGGCTGACCGAGAAGCGGCCCGGCTGGCGCGCGGTCATCGACGTCTTCATGCAGGCGGGCCGCGGGCTGGTGGCGGCCCACCAGCTGGGGATCGTTCACCGCGACATCAAGCCCGACAACATCCTGGTCGCGAACAACGGCCGGGTGCTGGTGGGCGACTTCGGGCTGGCGGGGCTGGCGGGAAACCTGACCCCGATCGCCGACGCGTCGCCGTCGCCCTCGCCGGTGGCAGGCGAGCTGACGCAGACCGGGGCGGTGCTGGGAACGCCGGCGTACATGTCGCCCGAGCAGCACGACGGCAAGACCGGCGACGCGCTGTCGGATCAGTTCTCGTTCGCGGTTTCGCTGTACGAAGCGCTGCACGGGCGGCGGCCCTTCGCGGGTCTCAGCGCGAGCGAGATCGCGGCCGCGACGCGGGCCGGACCTCTGGCGCCCGCGGGCGACGGCGTCCCGCGCGCGATCGATCGGGTGCTGTCGGTGGCGCTGGCGCCGGAGCCGAGCCGCCGGTACGCGTCGATGGAGGATCTGCTCGCCGCGCTCGAGCGGGCGCGCGCCGGTCGGCCGATCGTCGCCGCGGTCGCCGTTGCGCTGGTGCTGCTCGCCGGCGGCGCCGTCGGGGCGCGCGCCTGGATGCACCACGCCGCGCCGACAGCCGCGAGCACGCCGCCCATCGCGGCGCTCCCCGCGCCGGCACCACCGGCCCCGCCCAAATCGGCTGCGCCGCCGGAAATCGCCGCGGCGGCCGCCGCGCGCGACGGCCAGCAGACAGCCGCCGCGCCGAGATCGGGCGGCGGCGCGACCAAGCACCGCCGCCAGATCGCGCAGCTTTCGGGCGATCCGAAAACGAACCTCGATCGGGCCGACGCGCTCGCCGACAAGCGCGACGGCGCCGGCTGCCTGGCGATCCTGGACCAGATGCACGACGTCCCCGCCGAGATGGCCGCGCGCGCCCGGGAGATCCGCGGCGATTGCGAGATGCTGGCCGGCCACTGCGACGAGGGCCGCAAGATCCTTCAACCGATGTACGACAACGATCGGCGCCTCAGCCCCAACACCGCCGAGGGCCTGCTGGGGGCACGCGTCGCGAAGATGTGCCCGGTCCACCTGTTGCCGACGGTCAAGAAGCGCGTCACCGCCGTCTACATACAGGCGATCGAGGCGGGCCAGATGGTCGGCGAGCAGTCGCGCTGGTGCGGCGCGCTCGAGCGCGCGTTGCTGGCCGACACGCAGTCGGCCGAGGTGCAAAGTTGTCTCGAGCCCACCCGCGACCCGAAAAGTTGCGCGGGCCTGACGCTGTCCCTGGAACAGGGCTATGAACGCCTGGCGGACTGCTTTCTGCGCGACAAGAACTGCCGCGAAGGCACGCGCCTCGACGTCATGCACAGCCAGATAGAATCGGGGGCCGTCGACCCCAACAGCAGCCGTTACACCCGGAACTATTGCCGGCCCGGCCGCACGCTCGAGGTCTACCCCTACTGCACGTCGGCCGCCGAAGAACCCGAGCGCAAATGCCTGGAGCACCTCGAGGCCGCGCGGAGCGCCGGTGAGGCGCTGGTCAGGCCCCTGTTCCCGCGGTGAGGCCGTTCCGACTGACGTTCGACGTCGCGGTCGACGATCTGCGCCGGGCGCGCGCGTTTTACGGCCGGCTGTTCCAGGTCACGGCGAAGGGCCGGACGATCCGGATCGGTCGCAACGCCGTCCTCGCGCTGATCGACGAAACGCGGGCCGCTCTTGCTCCTGACCCGTTTTATGATCGGGGGCGGACGCCGCGTCTCGAGTGGCGCGTCGACGACGTCTCCGAATGGATCGCGCGCGCCGTCGCCGCCGGCGCGACCATCCGCTGCCAGCTGACGCCCGGACCCGACGGCGTGCTTCGCGACGCCACGAATAACGAGGCGACGATCGAATACGCGCACGTCATCGACCCGTTCGGACACCTCTGGGCGTTCGCGCGCGAGCCTCCGGGCCGCGTCACAGATTGAGATCGAAGCCCGCCGCCGCCGCGCGCTTGCGCGCCTCGGCCGTGCGCGCGGTGGGACCCCACGCCATCCCGGCGATGATCGCCGCCGCCAGCGAACCGAGCGGCATCAGCACGCCCAGCAGCGACAGGAAGCCGCCCATCGCCGTCCGCGCCGCCCAGGCGCCCGTGGCGAGCCCGCTCAGCGACACCAGCACGATCCCGCCCAGCAGCGCGCGCAGTCGCTGGCTGTAGATGCGCGAGCCGAGAAACACCAGCGCCGCGCCCAGGCCGAGCAGCGCCCACGGAACGTACTCGTACAGACCCGTCAGCCAGACGGCCGACCAGAGCTGCAACGCCCCGATCAGGTCGAACGCGCCGGCCATCGCGACCGCGACGGCCGCCGCAGTGACGATGCCCTGGCGGCGGGTGTTGGCGAGCTCGCGGTCGAGAATCTCTGCGGCCGATGGGGTCGTGGTCATGCGAGGGTCCTTTCTTCTATCAAGACGGCCTGCCGGTCGGCGCGTCGCGTCCCGACGCCGGGCCTCCGGATCCCACGATTTTTCGTCGCGGGTGCCCCCACGTTGCCGGCGGTCGGACATTCACGAAGGAGGCCCCTGGCCACCCGTACATCTTAGGAGGTCCGCATGCTCAGCCGGTCGCTTGGTCGTTGGCCGCTCCTCACGTTCCTGACGCTGGGCGTGGCCGCCTGCGCGGGCAATAGCGATGTCCCGCCCACGACCGGAACTGGCGGAAATCAAAGCGGAAGTGCAGGGACGGGCGGCAGCGGCAGCGGCGGCACGGGAAGCGGCGTCGCCGGCACACAAGGCTCCGGGGGCAGCGGGGTTGGCGGAAACGCCAGCGGGACGGGGGGATCCGCGAGCGGAACGGGGGGCAGCGGCGCCGGCACCGGGGGCTCGTCGGCCGGCACCGGCGGATCCGCGACCGGGACGGGCGGATCGGCAGGCGGCGCGGCGGGACGCGGCGGCACGACCGGCGCCGCCGGAGCGGCTGGCCGCGGCGGCACGACGGGAACGGCGGGAACAGGCGGCGCGGCCGGACGCGGCGGCACGACCGGAACGGCGGGGACGACCGGCACGGCGGGGACGACCGGCTCGGGCGGCGCGCTCGTCTGGCCGAACGCCACCAGCAGCGCGAACTCGGACGACTGGCTGGTCCAGAACCACGACAAGATCACGCAGCTGCAGCCGCGCGTGCTGGCGATGGACATCGGCAACACGACGAACGCGATGACGCTGATCCAGCGGCACATCGACGGCCTCGCCAACGCGACCAGCTTCCACAAGTACGGCAACGCCAGCGCGCAGCCGATGCTGGTCTACCAGCTCGTCAAGGTCGTCAACGGCGGGACCGGCCCCAACTACTCGACCTGGAACACGCAGGCGTTCGCCGACTCCAACATCCAGATCAAGGATCCCAAGGATCCGACCGGGCCGAACCTGACGCTCTGCCAGCTGTTCGAGAAGGGCGTCATCAACGAGGTCTGGTGCATGGCGACGCAGAACCAGACCAAGTGCGGCGAGACGCAGGAGACGAAGGTCTCGTACACGAACGCCGACCCGCCTGTGAAGGTGAACCCGATCAGGATCGTCAGCGCGTCGAACGGCGACAACATCACCAGCCTCGGGTGCAAGGTGTCGACGCGCATCATCGACTTCAACACGTCGCGCGGCGTCGGCTGCCACCAGCACGCGATGGGGCACGGCTGGGAGCGCTACATGGACGCGAACGCGTTGCCCCTCCTGAAGAAACAGGCGGCGCGCTTCCTGAACTGGGACCTCAACACGCGCGTCATGGCGCCGTTCTCGAACTTCTACAGCGCGTGCAACAGCAACGGCACGACGCTGAGCGACTGCATGGTCTGGCAGTCGAACATCCACATGGTGTCAGGCGCCAGCGCATCCAAGGCGTTCGACATCGCGGACATGTCGGGCGGCTGCGGCAACGCCCACTTCTACCCGAACACCGTCGGCACGTACTCGTACGATCTGAACACGCCCGATCCGATGGTGCTGTCGTCGTGCGAGCACTACGGCATGCACGACGGAACGGGCGGCAAGGACATGACGACGCCGTTCACGAACGCGATGACCGACTCGCTCGCGAAGACGCAGCAGACCGGTCCCTGCACGGCCGGCTCGCCCTACTGCTCGACCGACGACGACTGTGGCGGCCACGGGACGTCGTACCTCTACCAGAGCTTCCCGAACTACGGCACCAGCGCCACCAACGACGACGGCACACCGATGCACAACTGGTGGCCTTATTTGTTTTACTAGGAGGGGAAAGGGTGGGGGCCCCCACCCTCCCCTCCTGACCTCCCGCGACGGGCTCCGGCGGGCAGAGCCCGCCTGCGCCCACACGATCTACTAAACGTAGACCGTCGCCGCCCCGCATTAGAATGACGCCGTGGCACGCCTCGGGGTCGCCCTTTGCCTGATCGTCGCCGCGTGTTCGAGCACACGCGCGGCGCCGCCCGACGCGGCGGCGACCGACGCCGCCCCCGACCTCTACATCGACATCCCGGCCGGTGAGTTCGGCGTGCTGCTGTTCTCGCGGACGACCGGGTATCGCCACGACTCGATCCCCGCCGCGATCGCGGCGCTGACCGAGCTCGGCCCCGCCAACGGTTACGTCGCGGTGTCGACCGAGGATCCGGCCGCGTTCAACGCAGACACGCTGGGGCGCTTCCGCGTCGTGGTCTTTTTGATGACGACCGGCGACCCGGTGGACGACGCCGGCCAGGCCGCCTTCGAGGCCTGGATCGGGGCGGGCGGCAACTGGGTCGGCGTGCACTCCGCGGCTGATACCGAATACAACTGGCCGTTCTACGGCGCGCTGCTCGGCGCGTACTTCAAGCAGCACCCGGCGATCCAGTGGGCGACGGTCAACATCGAAGTGCCGGACCACCCCGCGACCATCGGCCTGCCGGCGCCGTGGATGCGCACCGACGAGTGGTACGACTTCCAGACCAACCCGCGCGACGTCGCGACGGTTCTCGTCACGATCGACGAAACGACCTACACGGGCGGCACGATGGGCGCGGACCACCCGCTCGTCTGGGCCCACCCGACGACGGGCGGCGGGCGCGCGATCTACACCGAGATGGGACACACGACGGAGAGCTGGGCCGACCCGCTCTTCCGCCAGCACGTCGTCGGCGCCATCCGCTGGGCCGCCGGCTTCTGACTCGGCCGCGCGACGGTCGCGTCGTGATGTGACCCGCCGGCACGTGGCAAACGTCACGCGCACGCACACGCGACCGACGCTGCCGTGTGGAATCTGGACAGATTGTGTGGAGCGCCTGACACGACCACGGTCGAAATGCCGCGGCGCCTTGCCGCCGGCTCCCGCTTCGGCTGGTCCTTGCCGGTGGTCCCCCCTTTGCAAATACGTCTGTCCCGACCGAGCAAACCCTCGCAACGAGGCCCTCCGATGAGGCAGAACACATCACACGTTCGTGGCATTCGGGCAGCGCTGGCGGCAGCCGGCTCGAGCATCCATCCGGCGCTCACCCCCGGCTCGGCTCTCTGGTTCTGGGCGCTCGCGGCGGCGCTGCTGCTCGGCGCGCTGAGCGGCCGCGGCGCGGCGGTGCGGTCGTGACCGCCGTGCTCGACCTGCGGCGCGAGGCGCGGCAGACGCCGGTCGCGCTCGACGTGACGCTGACGCTCGACGACGAGGCGCGGCGGATCGCAGTCGCCGAATGGACGGGGCGCATGGTCGACGAGCAGGCCGCCTCTCGTCTGTTCGCGGGCCTGCTGCCGCAGATGATGCGGGCCGGCGTCGACGCGCAGTTTCAGGCGGCCACGGCCGACGCGGTGGTCGACGAGCTCCGTCACGCGCGGCTGTGCGCGGCGATCGTTCAGGCGCTGGGCGGCGAGGCGCGCGCGTCGCTGACGGGATCGGAAGACGTTCCGCGCCACGATGGCGTCGGCGCGGTCGAAGGCCTGCTGCGAAACGTCCTCGACGTGTCGTGCCTGGAGGAGACCGTCGACGTCGCCGTGCTGGAGAACCGCTACCGACGCGCGCGCGAGTCCACCTTCCGGCGCGTCATCGCCGAGATCCTGGACGACGAGATCAACCACTCGCGGCTCGGCTGGCGCCTGCTGCAACATCTCGAGCCGCGCATCGACGCGCGCATGCGCGAGCGGCTGGGCGCGTATCTGATTCCCGGGTTCGCCCGGCTGTTCGAACGCCACGCGGCGACGACGAGGGATCTGCTGGTCGAGGTCGTCAACGAGGTGATCGTCCCGCGCCTGGAGGCGTTCGAGCTGCCGGCGCGCGAGGCGCTGCAAGCGGCGCTCGCCCCGCCCGCGGACGACGCCGCCATCTGGGCCGCGACGGACTAGCCGCTCCCGCGCGCAGCGCGGGTTTGCGGCTACCTGAAAAAACAATAGGCGCACACCGCGCCTGCGGCGCGGAGCGCCTAGCCGGTCACTTCCCGCGCCAGTCCGCCTCCGTGCACCAGGATGGCTTGAACGGCCACGGCTCGAGCCTCGCCTCGACCCTCGTGATCACGCCGGGGTGCAGGTCGACCTCCTGCTTGAATGTCTGGTAGCGGCAGTCGCCGGGAATCTCGATCCGGTGCTTGCCGTGTCGGATCCCGCCGTATACCGTGACGGGCGTCTTGACCGGCTCATTGTGATTGGCGACGTCCTTGAGGGGAGAACCATCGAGCATCACCGATAGGCCGGTCGGGGCACTCGCGATTTCGAGGCGCAAGTCGGTGATCGGCCCGAGCTCGACGTCCAGCGAGGTGATCTGACCGGCCTGCAGGACGACGCGGGCGGCGTGCGACTTGAAACCATCGGCGGTCACGGAGACGTCATACGTTCCCGGCTGCCGGTGCACGGTCATCGGCAGGCTCCAGGTCACCTCCCAGCCGTCGAGGTCGTGGTCCCACTTGGCGTCGTCCGGCCACTTCGTCGTCGCCGACATGCCGTCGATCTCCACGGCTGCCCCCGCAGGTTTGGTCTTGATCCGAAGGGTGCCGCGGGCGGCCATCGCCCGGTGAATACCCCACGCGGCTGCGCCGACGCCCACCAGCGCCACGAGCACGATCAGGCGCGTCACGCCGGGACGCCGGGGTTTCCCTGAAGACTGCGCGCCGGCCCGCGCGTTCTGATCCGCGACCAGGCGGGGATCTTTCGCGAAAAGGGGTCGGCCGGCGTCCATCGCTACGACTTATACCGAGGATCGACGGGGCGCGGCCCGCCAGGTCGCGTCAGGACGGCTGTAAGGTGACGTCCCACCACTGGATCGCCACGGCCGCGCGCGCGACCCGCCTGCCGAAACTTCGTCCGATCCGGCGTGGGTGAGGCTCCTGCGCGCGGCCCGTCACGCGGCGACCCTTGTTCGCCCCCGCGCATCCCCTCTATGATCGCCGGCGTGAGGGACGGTGCCCGTGCGAGGTTCTGGGCCGGTCTCGGCGGCGTGCGCCGCACCGATCTGACCCGATTGCCCGGATGGGAAGCGCGGCTGGACGCGGCGCTGGACGAACCGCCACGCACCTGGCGCGGCGAGTGGTTGTCGCGCGAGGAGTTCGCCGGTGAGCTGGCCGCGCGCCTGAACGACGACGACGAGAACGCCGGCCGCTGGTGGGATCACCTGCGCCCGAGCGATCTGTATCTGGCGTGCGCGTGCGCGCGCGGCGTCGGCGGCGCGCTGGAACGGTTCGAGCGCCTGTACGGCGACGAGATCGCGCGCACCGCGCAGCGCTTTGAACGTCCGGGCCTGCCCGCGGACGATCTGATCCAGCTGCTGCGGGCGAAGCTGTTCACGATGCCGGCCGCCGGCGACCACGCGCGCGCGCCGGATCGGCCGCGCATCGCGATGTACACGGGACAGGGTTTTCTGCAGAACTGGCTGCGCGTCACGACGACGCGAACGTTCATCGACTGCGGCCGCTGCCATCCCGAGGCGCCCGAGGTTCCGATCCGCAGCGAGCTGGTGGCCGTGCTGCCGGAACCGAAAGGCGATCCCGAGCTGGCGCTGCTCAAGCGCGAGCACGTGACGCATTTCAAGGCGTCGTTCGCCGAGGCGGTCGGGGCGCTGGACAGCGCGGACCGGCTGCTGCTGCGGCAGCACCTGGTCGAGCGGCTGACGATCGATCAGCTCGGCGCGCTCTATCATTTACACCGCGCGTCCGCCGCGCGGCGGATCGCCAAGGCGCGCGAGGCACTGCTGGTCGCGACCCGCATCGCGCTGGCGCGGCGGCTCGGGCTGCCGCCCGAGCGGCTGGCAAGCGTCCTCGAGCTCGTCGCCAGCCGGCTGGAAGCGAGCATCGAGCGGCTGCTGGGATGACCTCGGGCGCGTCGCAGTCCACGCCGTCGCGGGCGGCCACCTGCCCGCCCGACAAGACGTTCACGCGCCTGCTGGAAGGGACGCTGTCCGACGCGGAGCTGCAGGCGTTGCAGGCGCACGGCGACGGCTGCCCGGCCTGCGGCCGGACCCTGTCGGAGCTGGCGCGAACGATGACGCCCGGCCACGGCGACTGGCTGGGCGAGCGCTATCAGCTGCTCGAGCCGCTGGGCATCGGCGGCATGGGCGTCGTCTACACCGCCTTCGACACGAAGCTGCAGCGCAAGGTGGCGGTGAAGCGCTTGCGCGAGCTGGCGGCCGCGGCGTCCGCGGAACGGCGGCGCGCGCGCTTCCTGCGCGAGGCGCAGCTGCTCGCGTCGCTGTCGCACCCGAACGTATTGACCGTCCACGACGTCGGCGGCGTCGATCCCGAGCTGTACGTCGTGATGGAGCTGGTCGACGGGTGGCCGATGTCGCGCTGGATCTCCGAGGCCGTTCCGCGGCCCGGCTGGCGGCAGATCCTCGACCTCTACGTGCAGGTCGGCCGCGGACTGTCGGCGGCGCACCAGCTGGGCGTCGTGCACCGCGACGTCAAACCGGAGAACATCCTGGTCGCGCGGAACGGCCGCGTGTTGATCGGCGACTTCGGGCTGGCCGGGTTGGCCGAGGCGGGCGAGACGTCCGGCGAGTCGGCGGCGGCCCCCGCCGAGCTGACTCAGACCGGAGCGGTGCTCGGCACGCCGGCGTACATGGCGCCCGAGCAGCACGACGGCAAGCCGGCCGACATGCTGTCGGACCAGTTCTCGTTCTGCGTATCCCTGTACGAATCGCTGCACGGGCGGCGCCCGTTCCCGGGGCAGACGGCGCGCGAGATCGCGGCCGCGGTCCGGGGCGGGGCGGTCGCGATCGGCGGCGACGGCGTTCCGCGCGCCGTCGATCGGGCGGTCGCGCGCGGCCTGGCGGCCGATCCGGCCCGTCGCTACGGGACGATGGATGCGCTGCTGGCGGCGCTGGCCAGCGCGCGCGATCAGCGCCCCGTCAAGCCGGTGCTGGTCGCGGGAGCGATCGGCGTGGTCCTGGCGGCGTCGTCGACGGCGGCGATCATGGCGCGCCGCCACGCGGTTCCGTCGACGGTCGCGTTCGAACCGCCGCCGATCGTCGTTCGCACCGTGGCGCTGGGGGTGCCGCCCGAGGTCCCGCCCGCATCCGGCGGGAATCTCGCGCCCGGATCCCGGGTCAAGCGCGATTCAAAGAAGGCGGCCGAGGCGAAGGCACACGCGCTGGCCTGGGCGCGCAATCATCCCGGAATGGACCCGCGCCTGTTGCTCGACTTCGCCGATGGGTCGTACACCGATCGCGACGGCCTGACGTGTCTCAAGACGCTGAACCAGATGCCGGTCGACGTCTGGCCGCCCGCGCTCGCCGAGCGCGCGCTGCGCCGGCGCGCCAGCTGCGAGATGCTGCGCGGACGTTGCGTCACGGGGCGGCGGATGCTGGAGCCGCTCGAGAGCCCGAGCGGCGGCCGCGCCGCAGCACTGGCCAACTGCCCGGTCGCTTCGCTGCCGACGCTCGAGGATCGCATCCAGGCGATCGGGGCGCAGGCGGACGACGCGCGCTACGCCGGCAACAAGAAATCGCGGCGCGACGAGCTGAAGCAGTCGCTGCAGCACCAGACCGCGGCGCCCGAGATCCAGGCCTGCTTCCGCCATCGCAGCGCCTCGCGCTCCTGCGGGCGATTGCTGGCGGCGCTGACGCGCGCCTATCAAGTGCTGGCCGAATCGTTCCTGGTCGCGCGCGACTGCGCGGACGGCGCGGCGCTGGACGTCATGCGCAGCCAGGTGAAGTTCCAGTCGTTCGGACCGGACGGCGGCGATCCGGCGCTGCGGTGCCGTGCCGAGCGCGTGTTCCCCATGTACAAGTCGTGCGCCGACGCCGGCGAGGCCGCCGAGCGCCGCTGCCTGGCGCGCGCGCAGGCCGCCAAGCGCGACGGCACCGCCGTGCTGCCGGACGTTGGGCGGTAAAAAGAAGGGCGTCATTCGAGCGCGGTAACCGAGGCAGGTACCATCGTCGTGGGCACGTAACCGGCCTCCGGCTTCACCTCCGAGGCCAGCGGGAACTCGACCGGCTGAAGCTGATTCAGCTCCTCCTCGCACAGATGCGACCACTGATTGAACCAGGACTGCTGGGTGGCGGCGGTCAGGCAGGCGCGGAACCCCTCGACGGCCTTCGCCTCGACCTTCTCGGCCCTGTCTTCCAGCTGCGTGCAATAGAGATCGCGCGGGTGGTTGCCCCATTGATCCGTCTCCGGCAGGTCCTTGGGGATCTCGGCGGTGTAGAGCTGCCCGGCGAAGTCCTGGTGCAGCTGCCCGACACGCGCAGCGGCGGCGATCGTCCACTGTGCCTGGCGCAGCTTGAACACCTCGAGGTACCGGACGCGCGTCTTCTCGAGCTGGCGTGACTTGTCATCGAGGTAGGCGGCGAACCGCTTCTGTGAATCGGCCAGCTTCTTGGCCACCGCCGCGCGCCGCTGCGGATTGTGCACGCGGGCCGGATCGGAGAAGTCGAGGCTCTGGGGAAACTTGATGCGCAGCAGATCCTCGTAGTCTTTTTCGGCGAGGTAGAAGGCCGCGCCGGCCGCCGCGTAGGCGCCCGCCGCCCGGCGCGCCTCGATGCCGCGCCCGGTGATCGGAAACTTGGCCTCGCCCGCCTTCCAGAGATCGATCGCGGCGCGAAAGTGCGCCTCGGCGTCCGACGCCTGCTGCCGGGTCCGGTCGAAGAGGACGATCTTCGGTTTGGTCGCCGGGCCGCACTGGGTCTGCTTGCGCCGGCCCAGCCTCCGGTTGGCGGCATCGATCACCTCGCGGCTCCGCGACGCCGTCATCCGGTCGACGCGTAGGCAGGCGCCGTCGGTGGACGCGCGCGGGCAGGAGGCGGTCCAGGCCAGCTCGCCGAGGCGAAAGTGCGCCTGCACCTGGCGATCGAGGCCGCCCTGCTTGCCCCATTTGTCGAGGTAGGCGCGCAGGTGCGCGCGGAGATCGTCGGTGCGATTCTGCGCCTCGAACACCTCGCCCTTCTGGAAGAAGACGCCCGCGGCGTCCTCGGGATCGCGGCCGCCGTAGAACCCGACGTAGGCGTCCATATCGGCGAGCGCCTCGCGCGGCTGCTGCAGGCCCTCGCGGAACTGCGACGCGTTGCCGAGGGCGGTCTGCGCCTGCGGCTCGCCCGGATAGCGCTTGGCGAAGGCTTCGTAGTGGGTGGCCGCGTAGTCGTAGAAGGCGAGCTGCTGATAGCCGGCCCCGATGCGGTAGAGCGCGCGCGCCGCCAGCGCGTCCTCCGGGTGCGCCTTGATCAGCGCGTCCCACGCCTTGACCGCCTGCCCGACCAGGTGCGCGTTCTGAAAACACTGGCCGGCGTTCCAGAGCCGCTCGGCGTGCTTGCGGTGCGTGGGCAGGGCTTCGGCGGCGGCCAGGAACGATCGGCCGCATTCCTTGGTGTCGCCGCGTTTCTCGTTGTCGTGCCCTTCGCGATCGTAACCGTCGCTGAGCAGCGAGATCATCGCGATCTCGAACTCGTGGTCGCTCATCAGCTCGGGCATCTCGATGAACTTGCGCGTCCAGGCCAGGAGCTCCTTGGTCTTGCACTCCATGTTCAGCGCGTCGAGGAACAGGTTGGCGGAGAAGATCGCCAGCTCGTTCTTCGTGAAACGCTGCACGACCTCGAGGAACAGCGGCTCGGCGCGATCGAAGCGGTTGTGGTCGTAGTTGATGTAGGCCTCGCGGTAGGTCATCGCGGGGATCTCGGGCGCGTCGGGCGCGACCTTCGCGTAGGTGTGGAACGCAGCGATCATCTTCTGCTGGCTGTCCGGGATCGCCTCCGGTTCGAGCTTGCGGCAGGCGATGCCGTCGCCGAGGCGCTGGCGCCCGCGCCGGATCTCCTGCTGCCGCGGTTCGTCGTCGACGAAGTTGACGTTCTTCCAGGCCAGCACGGCGGCGTGGGCCGCGTCGCGCGTGTGCTTGCCGTTCGGCTGCGCCGTCACCAATTCGGTGTACTGCTCCGCCGCGTCCTTCCAGCGCTTGAGCACCCACAGAAGCTCGCCGAGATAGAAGCGCATCTCGTACGACTGCTTGTCGTCCGCGAAATGCGCCAGGAACAGGCGGTAGCCGTGCTCGGCGGCCTCGTAGGTCCGCGTGTCCTGGGTCTTCTGCGCTTCGCGATGCCAGATGAGCGCCAGCTCGCGGGCAGCGTCGTGGAACGCGTTCCGACACTCCGCCGCTTGACCGGCCTTGGTGGGTCGGGCGCGGTCATAGACCAGGCCGAGCCGTTCCAGCTCCTGCGCCACCAGCCCCTTGTCGTAGCTCGGCAGCGACAGTGAATTGCGCAGCACCTTGCTCTGCCATTCGCAGACGCGCGGGCTCGTCATGTTGTCGGCGACGATCTGCTTGTAGACCCGGGTCGACTCGGCTGGCTTACCGTCCTCCCAGTAGCGTTCCGCCAGCAGCTCCATCATCTTCGGCGCGTAGTCGCCGCCCACCTTCGCGAAGAAGACGCGCGCCTTGTCCGGGCCGCCCACCTCCGCGTACGACTTCACGATGTCCTTCTTCGCCTCCTTGGCGAGCACCTCGAGCTCCCCGCGCTCGCCCGAAGGCCTGCCCTGCGTCAGCCGTACGACGCCCACGAACGTCTCGAGCGCCGTCTTGTGGTCGCCGATGTTGATGTAGCACCAGCCCTTCTTGTAGGCGGCGTACGGGTAGACGCTGGACTTCGGGAACTGTTCGACCTTCTCGTAGAACTTGAGCGCGGCATCCATGTCGCCGCCCTCGAACGCGTGCTCCGCGAAGGCGAGGTAGGCGTCCGGGATGTACTTCGACGTCGGGTAGTCCTTGATCAAGCGGTGGAAGAACTCGCGCGCCTGATCGTCCTTCTTCACGCTGGTCAGCAGCGCCGCCAAGCGGAACAGGACCTCATCCATCCGATCGAACTTCGGGTAGCGGGTGGCGCCGATGTAGGCCTTGACGGCCTCGAGCAGCCAGACCTGTTCCTGTTTCAGGTAACCCTGCTGCTCCGCCTGCAGCGGCGCGCGCTGCGCCGGCGGAAGCTCGAAGATCTTCTGATCCAGCGCGTGCGCCTGATCGAAGAAGAAGCGCTGATTCTCGCGATAAAGCTCGCCTGCGCGAAAGAAGAAGTCCGGCTTCTGCGGGTCGGATTCGTCCGTCACCGCGATCAACGACTGCATCTTGCGGATCTGGAGGTCGGTGATCCGCTTCGATCTCTTCTTCCGGTCCTGGAGGAACTCTCCCAGCTTGATGTCCGGCCGCGGCGCCGGGGCGCCCGCGGCCGGGCTCTCCGGCTTCGTGAAGCGGCGTTCCACCGCCTCCACCTCCACGGTCGTACGCTTGGCGTTGTTCCTCTCCACGGACGCCCCGGGCGGCCCCGGCTGGGCGCGCGCGCGCGGCGTCGTCGCGGCCAGACCGACGAACAGAAGATAGACGAGTCGCGTACGGGCGGTGACCATGACGAACCCTCCCCGGCCGCTCTCGTCCTCGGCGGGACGTGTGTGACGGCGCCCTTGATCGGACGAGGTTTCCGGGGCCGGGTCGCGCGGCGGGCGGGCGGCGCGCGACGCGCAAGCCCAGCCGTGGATCCTCTCGGAAGATGCATTCTTCCTCGCGCGACTCGCGCCGCGCGCCGCAAACGTTTCGACGATGGTCGCGCTGGAAGAAAAACGTTGCCTCACTTCGGCAATCGTTATTCGGCGTCAGCTCAAACGATTCACTGCCTGTTTTGATCGTTGCGTGCGACCGCGCTCAACGATCTAAAAAACGTTGCCAGCGAATTGCGAGTCTCTTCCGTGCCTTGCCCGTTCGTCACCGACGACCATACGACGGTGCGACGCGCTCGACGCCTGTACTCCGCGCGAGCCGAAGCGCACCAACCAACGGAAGGGAATCGACATGAACACCAAGACGAGCAGAACACTGTTCGTTCTCGCGAGCTCGCTCATCGCGGGGACGACGATCGGCGCGGCTGGTTGCAGTGACCTCTCAGAGGACGTCTTCTCCGAGCAGTCGGCCGCACTCGGCGACCGGATACCAGGCACCAGCACCACCGACTCGAACTTCGCCTCCTTCAAGGCGAACTTCAACGCGCGCGAGGCGATCACTGACGGGCTAGGACCGATCTTCAACGCCGAGGGTTGCGGTGTCTGCCACGACGCCGGCGCCGCCGGCGGCGCTTCCGCCACCCGCATCGAACGACGCTACGGCAGGTTCGTGAACGGCGTGTTCGATCCGCTCGCGAACCGCGGCGGCTCCCTGCGGCAGCTGTTCAGCGTCGGCGCGTTCACCGGCCGCAACGGGCAGGCCTGCAACCCGCCTGTCGAAAGCGAGCCGGCCGAAGCGACCGTCCACAACGTCGGACGCGTGACGACGCCGCTGTTCGGCCTCGGCCTGGTCGACTCCATGCCCGATTCATTCTTCACCGGCATGGCGGCCGGCGAACCGACGGCGACCCGCGGCGTCGCCAACATCGTCTCGATCGTCCTCCCCAACGATCGCGACGTGAATCAGAACATCGGCACCCAGCGCGTCGGCCGCTTCGGCTGGAAGGCGGGCGTGCCCAATCTGCTCCAGTTCGCCGCCGACGCTTATCTCAACGAGATGGGCATCACCACGCAGAGCTGCTTCAAGGGAACGTCGATCACGGCCTTCTCGACCGAGTCGGCGCCGAACGGCATCCCGGTCCCGGCCGGTTGCGACGACCTGGCGCCTCCCGCACCCGCGGGTGCTCCGGCCGGCACCGACGACGGTGTCGGAAGCTGCGCCGGTGGCATCACCCTCGTCCAGAAGGACATCGACAACTTCAAGCGGTTCATGACCAACCTCGCGCCGCCGCCCCGCGATCTGTCGAACTCGGGTGCCATCGCGCGCGGGACGCCGCTCTACGATTCGATCGGCTGCGCCAACTGCCACACGCGGCGCGTCTTCACGTCGCCGAGTCCGGCGCCGAATGGCGTTCCGAGCGGCACCAACTTCCAGCCCTTCTCCGACTTCCTGGCGCACGACATGGGAACGCTGGGAGACATGATCGGCAACGCGGGCGACACGGTGGCGGTCACCCGGCGGATGCGCACCGCGCCGCTGTGGGGCGTCCGCTTCCGGCCCCTCTTGCTGCACGACGGCCGCTGCGGCGACGTCCCCTGCGCGATCCAGGCGCATGACGGTCAGGGGGCCAGCGCGCGCAGCGCGTTCAACGCCCTCACCGGCGCCCAGCAGCAGGACGTCGTCAACTTCGTCCGCTCGATGTAGCGACTTCAGCTAAAGGATGGGGACTGCGGCCCCGGCACGGGGGGAGATATCTCCTCCTCCCTCCGTGCCGGCCGCTTTTTTCGGGCCTCGGGCCTCGGGCCTGGGGCCTCGGGAAGGAAGTGCTAGCGCGTCTTCTTCGCGGCGGCCTTGGCGGTCCCGCTGCTCTCGCGCAGGATCAGCTCGGCGGGAAAATCGGCCCGCTCGGTGCTCTCGGCCTCGGGGTTCTCGATCATCTGCATCAGCACGCGGCACGCCGCGTTTCCCAGCGCCTGCGACGGCTGCTTCGCGGTGGTCAGTCCGGGCCAGTACAGCGCCCCCTCCGGAACGCCGTCGAAGCCGACGACCGATACGTCTTCAGGCACGCGCACGCCCCGCTGCAGGATCGCGCGCAAGAATTCGATCGCCAGGATGTCGTAAGCGCACATCACGGCGGTCGGCGCCGCCGCCCGCGGCATCTCCAGCCACTCCTCGGCGAATGCGATCGCGCCCCGCTGCGGAAAGGTCTCGCCGAACTGGACGTAGGCTGGGTCCAGCTCCAGCTCGCGCGCCGCCAGCCCGTCGCGCAACCCGTTCAGCCTCTCGACGGTGTCGGCGGTTTTTTCAGGCCCGCCCAGGAACGCGAACCGCCGGTGGCCGAGCGCGATCAGGTGCTCGGTCAGCGTACGCGCCGCCTCGCGGTTGCGTGCCACGAAGACGGGTCCGGACGAAAAGTTTTCGTCGGGCGCGACGAACACCATCGGGATCTGCGCCTCGCGCGCCTGCGTCACCAGACCTTCCTCCCGGCGCGTGCAGCGCGCGAAGATCAGCCCGTCGACGCGCCGATCGGCGATCCAGCGTTCGATCGTGGACGCGTCGTAGCTGCCGCGAAGGTTCAGGCTGCCGAGCAGCGCGCTGACCGTCTGGTCCGCCAGCGCCTCTTCGATGCCGCCCAGCACCTGGGTGAACCACGAACACTGGCTCGATTCGACGACGACGCCGATGCAGCCCTGCCGCCCGGTCTTCAAATTGCGCGCGATCGGCGACGGCGAGTAGTTCAGCTCGCGCGCCGCCTGTTCGACGCGCGCGCGCACCTCGGGGCTGGCATAGCCGCCGTTGAGCACGCGCGAAACCGTGCTGAACGCGACGTTCGCGCGGGCAGCGACCTCGATGATGGTGGACCTACGCCTGGCCGCTTGCACGACGCTGAACAGTGTCCCACAGGAGACCGTGGGGCTCACGCCGCGCGACGCGGCCTGACGCCCGGGCACATGGAAACGATTGCCGACTCATCCGAGAAGGCGTCGCGGTAAGGAGCCTAACTAATTCCGCGCGCTCGCCGCTGGGCGCCCGGAAGCGGCGTAGTATTGCCGCATGGCATCCTCCGCCGAGCGCGCGCCGGAGCGGCACGGCCGAGCCGAGCCGGAGACCCACGTCTTCGCCGACGACGGCGTGTTTCCAAACAGCCGCCTGCCGGTGCTGATCTATCGCGGCGTGCTCGCGACGCCGGACGCCGCGGCGTTCGAGCGGATGTTCGACGCCAACGGCTGGTCGCCCGCCTGGCGAAACGGGCTGTTCTCGGTGCACCACTACCACAGCACCGCGCACGAGACGCTCGGCATCTATTCGGGGCACGTCACCGCGCGCCTCGGCGGCCCGAAGGGCGGCACGACCGTCACGCTGTCCGCGGGCGACGTGGTCGTCATCCCGGCCGGCGTCGCGCACAAGAACGACGGCGCGAGCGCCGACTTCCGCGTCGTCGGCGCCTACCCGGCCGGCACGTCGCCCGACATGCAGTACGGAAAGCCGGGCGAGCGCCCGGAGACCGATCGCAGCATCGCCCGCGTCGGCCTGCCCGCCGCCGATCCGGTGCGCAGTGGCGGCGCCGTCGCCCTGCTGTGGAAGCGGGCCCGGTGACCGGGCCGCCTCAGCCGAAGTCGCTGGGCAGCGCCAGCGCGTAACGGATCGCGGAATCGATCGTCTCGGACGGAAGGCCGCGCCAGAACACCTGCCACTCGCCCGTCCGCACGAACCCGTCGCACTGCTTGATGTACCAGGTGCCGATCGGATTGGCGGAGCGCGACCGCCAGAAGAAGACCGGGAAGTCGCGCGCCAGCATCGACCAGAGCTCGCCGCCGATCCCCTCGCCTTGCGCTTGCCGTTCGACCGCGAACTTGGTCAGGTACGGCGCGACGGGGCTGTCCTGCACGACCGCGACACCCGAGTAGTTCTCTTCCAGAAAGATGCACGCCAGCGGCTGCACGAAGAAATCGGAGCGCACCGGTCGTTCGAACGCCGAGGCGAACAGCGACTCGATGCGCGCGCGGTCGATCCCGTCCCAGTTGGTGCGGACGTCGATGCGCGACCCGCGCCGGATCAGTGTGCCGGCGCCGTTGACGGTGAACAGCTCGCGCAGCAGCTGCAGCGGGTTGACCACCGTGACGCTCAGCCGCTGCGGCACCGATTCGACGATCAGCTTGGCCTGCTTGAGCAGCAGCGCCTGCCCGCGCGACAGGGCGCCCGGCGCCAGCAAACGCTGCGCGTCGGTCGCCAGGCTGACGACGTTGATGATCGGCCCGCCGTTGGGCACCAGCCCGGGGCGCCGGCTCAGGAACAGGAGCTTGCGTGTCTCCAGCGCCGCGGCCAGCGACGACAATTTGCCGAAGCGCTGCTCGGTGGTGAGATCCTTGGTGGCTTCCAGCGAGACCAGCGGGATCGCCCCGCGCACCACGATGCCGCGGATGGCGGCCACCGTGGCGGGGCTGGCGGTCAACTCGCCTGTCGCCCGCACGATCTCGCACGGCACCGCGTCCTCCAGCAGCCACTCGGACACGCGGGCCGCCTGCGCGTCGGCGTCCTTCGGTTCGAGCAGGCCGAGCACGACCACCGGCAACAGGCCCAGGCCGGCGAGGATGCGCAGATCGAAGTGCAGCGGATCGAGCGCGCTCTTCACGATCTGCGCGTTGGGCGCCAGCATCGCGAAGCTCTCCTTGCGCTGGGCGCGGTGC
>Ga0066903_100000517_pt1 | contig 24668 bp, 22 predicted proteins | sample PanSoiMetaGPlot1_FD_67491 | JGI IMG/M metagenome (GOLD analysis project Ga0066903, IMG submission 67491) | Tropical forest soil microbial communities from Panama analyzed to predict greenhouse gas emissions - Panama Soil - Plot 1 (version 2) | ecosystem: Environmental > Terrestrial > Soil >... | reverse complement strand
AAGGAGGACCCGACCTTCCGCGTCCACCGCGACGAGGAGTCGGCCCAGACCATCATCAGCGGCATGGGCGAGCTGCACCTCGAGATCTACATCGAGCGCATGAAGCGCGAGTACGCCTGCGAGGTGATCTCGGGCAAGCCGCAGGTCGCGTACCGCGAAGCGATCGGAATGCGATCGGAATTCAGCTACACGCACAAGAAGCAGACCGGCGGTTCGGGCCAGTACGGCAAGGTGGCGGGCTTCATCGAGCCGCTGCCCGCGGATCACCCGACCGGCTACGAGTTCGAGGACGAGATCGTCGGCGGGTCGATCCCGCGCGAGTTCATCCCGGCCTGCGACAAGGGCTTCCGCGAGGCGATGAAGAAGGGGCCGCTGATCGGCTTCCCGATCGTCGGCGTCAAGTGCGTCATCAATGACGGTGCGTCGCACCCGGTCGATTCGTCGGAAATCGCGTTCCGGACCGCGGCGCTGATGGGTTTCCGCGAGGCCTACATGGCCGCCAAGCCGACGATCCTCGAGCCGATCATGCGCGTCGAGGTGCAGTTTCCCGAGGAGTTCCAGGGCGGCGTCATGGGCGGCCTCAACCAGCGCCGCGGCACCATTGTCTCGTCGGAGAAGCAGGAGTCGTTCGTCCAGGCGATGGCCGAAGTGCCGCTGAACGACATGTTCGGCTACTCGACCGACCTGCGGTCGATGACCCAGGGCAAGGGCGAGTTCACGATGGAGTTCCAGAAGTACGCCGAGGTGCCCAAGCAGGCGCGCGAAGTGATGATCGCCGAGTTCAAGGCGAAAAAAGACAAATAGCCGGTCGCGCGCGCGCGACAATCAGGCGACCGCGGCGTCGTACGGGGTATGTCCCGTCTGCTGTTGACCCTGGTCGTGGTGCTTGCGGTGGGCCCTTGGGCCTGCAAAGGATCGGGCGACGCGGGCAGCAACCGGACGTCCGCGTGCCTCTCCTGCGCCATGAAGGCCTGTCCCAGCCAGGCGACGGCGTGCGACGCCTCGCGCGGCTGCCAGACCCTGCGCGCCTGCAGCCTCGCCTGCGAGGTGGGCGACGCCGAGTGTCAGACCGGCTGCGCGGCCGCGGCATCGGGCGATTCGAACGCCATCAACGCAGCCGCGAACTACGTGGCCTGCGCCCAGCCCGCATGCCCGAACGAATGCTCGGGCGCACCCGCCACCAGCGGCAGCGCCGGCTCGTCGGGAGCCGCGGGTCACGGCGGGACCACCGGGACGGGCGGGTCGATCGCGACCGGGACGGGCGGGTCCATCGCGACCGGAACGGGCGGGTCCATCGGCACCGGAACGGGCGGAGCTGGCGGCACCGGCGGCAGCGGTACCTGCGCCGCCGCTGACGCCAAGCTCGCCACCTGCGGCGCCTCCCGCAACGGCGCGTGCGTCGAGACGGATCTGGACGCCGTCTGCATCAACAAGTGCATCCTCAACAGTAGCTACAATTGCAGCGCCATCCTGGCGAGCAGCGGCGCGTTCGTCGACTGCGAAGACACCTGCGACGTCACCGCCGGCCAGGGCAACGTCTTCACCGTCGCCGCCGGCGGCTACGTGACGGCGGGCGCCTGGAAGGGTTACGCCTGGACCGCCACCGACGGCGTGTCGTCGACGACGATCAACCCGACGTCCTTCTCCAGTCTGGCCGCCGATGGACAGCTCTGCGTGAGCGGCACGGTGGCCGGCACCGCGGACTATTCGGCGGTCGCCATCCTCGGCTTCAGCATCAACCAGCCCTCGGGCTCGCCGGCGCCGGCCCCGTCGACCTGGACCCCGAGCGGCGGCGGCATCTCGTACGGCGTCACCAATCCGGGCGGCTCGCCGCTGCGGATCCAGCTTCAGGCGGCCGGCGGCGACACCGATCCGACGAAGCGCTGGTGCTACACCGTCAATGGCAACGTGGGCACGCCGTACTGGTCGCTCTTCAATACGAAGTGCTGGGACGGGACGGGCGCAGGCTACGACGGCGTGACGCCGCTGCAATCCGTGATGGTGCTGGTGCCGGGCGACACCGTTCCGGTCTCGTACAACTTCTGCATCATCGCCATCACCCCCCACCCCTAGCCAGTGAGCGTGGCCATCGTGAAACTGCGAACGTTGCTTCTGGTGACCGTCGCGTTCGGGGCGACCGCGTCCGTTGGTTGCGGCAGCAGCGGCGGCGGCGCCGCCGCGAACTGTCCGGCCGCCTCGGAGACCTGCCAGACGGCATTAAACGCCGGCCAGATCACCGGCGACGACGAGAACGCGGTGCCGATTCCGCAGCTCGGCAACGGGGCTGCGTTCATCACCGCGCTCGTCCAGGAGGCCTCGTTCGACAACCGGTCGATCAGCGTTCGCGGAACGCTCGCGTCGGTCGACCAGACCAATTACGACCTCTTCCTTTACGTCGCGCCCGATGCGCCCGGCACGGCCGGCGCCTCCCCCTGCGGGCAGCCCGCGATCGCGGCTCAGAACGGGATCGTCGACGCCAACTGGCCGGACACCTATGACGGCTCGTCGCAGGATCGCAACGTCGTTTTCGAAGTGCGGCCGAAGTCCGGCGCCTGCGGCGGCGGCTGGGTCCTGATCATCGAAGGCAACACGACGTCCGTGACCGCGCCCTGAGCGCGGCCGCGCGGCGTCTTCAGGGGTTCGGGTCCGGCGCCGGTTTGGGCGGCGCGTGCTGTTCGTCGGCCGCCTTCAAATAGAAGCGCGAGATGTCGGCCTCGTCGAGCAGGCCGACGACCTGGCCGTCGGCGTCGACCACCTGGATCTCGCGCAGCTTGTTGTTCAGCATCGTCTCGGCGGCGGTGCGCAGGTCGATGTCCGAACGGACGCTGTGGGTGGGCGCCGCGATCGGCACGCCGCTGACCGACACCATCCGCATCACCGCCACGACCCGCGTCGCGCGCAGGACGTCCAGGGTCTGGCGCTGGTGGGCGGGTGAATCGCGCTGGGTCGGCAGCTGCGCGCGGTAGAGCGATCGGCGGCGGAGGGCGACGAAGGCGATCCCCTCGGCGAGCATCAGCGGGACCAGGAGGTCGTAGCTGCCGGCCAGCTCGCATACCAGCACCAGCGACGACAGCGGGGTGTGCGAGATGCCGCCGTAGAACGTCCCCATCGCGACCAGCGCGAAGGCGCCCGGCTCGATCTGCGCATGCGGCATCAGCAGCTGGGCGGCCCGGCCGAACGCGCCCCCGAACAGGCCGCCGATCACCAGCGACGGGGCGAAGTCGCCCGCGCTGCCGCCCGAGCCGATCGTCAGCGACGACGCGATGATCTTGGCCAGGCAGAGGCCGGCCAGCAGGGCGACGCCCGCCCAGCCGACGGGCAGCCAGTCGACGCCGCTGATCGCGACCTGGACCGCGCCGTAACCGCCGCCCAGCAGCCCGAGGCCCTGTCCCGGCTGCGCCACGGTCTTCCCGACGATCCAGATGATCGGGACGCAGAAACAGCCGAGCGCCAGGCCGCCCAGGCCCGGCCGCGCCCAGCGCGGAATCGTCAGCGACGCGGTCACGCGCTGGACGGTGCGCAGCGACGACAGGAACACCACCGCCAGCACCGAGACCAGCAGCGCGAGCAGCGCGTACAGGGGAAGGTGCTTGATGATGAAGGGGAAGCGCCCGGGCGAGAGGAACATGGTCGACTCGCCGAAGATGGTGATGACGACCGAGTACGCGACGACGCTGGCGAGGACCGCCGGAATCAGCGCGTCCGCCTCGAAGTCATCGCGATACAGCACCTCGACCGCCAGCAGCGCCGCCCCGAGCGGCGTGCGGAACACGGCGGCGATGCCGGCCGCCACGCCCGACACCATCAGGATGCGGCGCTCGCGCGCGTCGACGCCCAGCAGCCAGCCGCAGGTCGATCCCAGCGCGCCGCCGATCTGCAGGGTCGGCCCCTCGCGACCGCCCGAACCGCCCGTCCCCAGCGTGAAGATCGACGCCAGCCCCTTCACCCAGGCGACCCGCTTGCGCACGATCCCGTCCTGGCGGTGGAAGGCGTTGATCATCGCGTCGCCGCCGCCGCCGCGCGTTTCGGGCGCCAGCTCCGAGATGATCCCGCTGGCCAGCGCGCCGACCGCGGGGACGATCACCAGCAGCCAGGGCCGGAAATGGCCGAGGTTCGCGATCTCGGGCAGGAAGGTCTCGCCGTGCGCGCGCAGCGGGCGGTAGCCGCCCAGATCCTCCAGGATCAGCCGCTGCACCACCTCGAGCCCGGCGAAGAACGCTGCGCCCATCAGCCCCGCCCCGACGCCGACGATCGCGGCGTGGAACAGCATGCGGCCGACGATCCTCAGGTCGGCGGGAGCGGCCTCCTTCAAAATCGTCGTCAGAAGCTCGCGGCCGACGACCTTCTTCATGGCTTACGTCAGAGCTGCATTATGCCGGGGCCTTCATCGCAATGCCCAGATAAATGCCTGAATTCATGGTATAGGCTGCCCCCAACGAGGACGGATGGGTGCCGCCGCCTTCTACGATCTGGACGGGACGCTGGTCCGCACGAACCTGGTGCACGCGTTTGCCTTCTCCGCGCGCAACCAGCAAGGCATCCTGAAGAGCATCGTCAAGACGGCCGCCACGCTGGTGAGCGTGCCGATGTTCATGGCGGCCGACTTCTACAACCGGCGGCTGTTCAACGACCTGTTCTTCGTGCGCTACCGGGGCGAATCGGAGGACCGGCTGCGCTGCCTGGCCGAGGAGCTGTTCGACACCGTGCTGCGCCCGTCGATTTTCCCCGGCGCCTACGAGCTGATAGACAAATCGCGTCAACTGGGGCTGCGGCAGGTGCTGGTGACAGGCGCGCTGGACATCACGGTGGGGCCGCTCGCCAAGCACCTGAAAATCGACGACTATGTGACGAATCGGTTGGAGTTCGTGGACGGCTACGCGACCGGGCGCCTCTTGCCCCCCGTGATGGCCGCCGCGACCAAGGCAAGCTGGATGCGAATCTACGCGGAGAAAGAGAACCTGAACCTGTCCGACTGCTACGCGTACAGCGACAGCATGAGCGACCTGCCGATGCTGTCGGTCGTCGGCCACCCGACGGCGGTCAACCCGGACATCCGGCTGCGCGGCACGGCCCAGCAGCACGACTGGCCGATTCTAGATTTGCGATGACGGACCCGACGTAATGCGAGAACGAGCCCCCAAGATTCTTCGCGGCCCGGTGCCGCGCAATAAGGAAGACGACCAGGTCGTCTACATCGACGGCGACTCGGCGCCGCGCATCCTGTTTTCGGGCGAGGACCTGCTGCTCGAGGACCTTCCGATCGGCACGCGCGTCCTCTACCCGAAGCCGCCCATCGAGGGGCTGGCCAATCCGGGCGCCGCGATTCGCTACGCGCTGAACCACCCGCTCGACACCGAGCCGCTGTACGCGCAGCTGGCGCCCGGCATGCGCGTCACCATCGCCGTCGACGACATCAGCCTGCCGCTGCCGCCGATGGTCACGCCGGACATCCGGCAGACGGTCATCGAGATCCTGCTCGAGCTGCTCGACGCCAACGGCGTGGACGACGTGCACATCATCGTCGCCAACTCGCTGCACCGGCGGATGACCGCCCCCGAGATGAAGCGGATGGTCGGCGCGAAGATCTACGACGCGTTCTATCCCGACCGCTTCTACAACCACGACGCCGAGGATCCCGACGGCATCGTCCATCTCGGCAAGACCGATCACAACGAGCCGGTGAACATCAACCGGCGCGCCGTCGAGAGTGACCTGCTCATCTACGTCAACATCAACCTCGTGCCCATGGACGGCGGCCACAAGTCGGTGGCGCTCGGCCTCTGCGATTACGAGAGCCTTCGCCCGCACCACGAACCGGAGACGATCCGCGCCTCGGACAGCTACATGGATCCGAAGCGCTCGGCGCTGAACACGAAGGTCGAGCGTCAGGGCGCGCTGATCGACCGGCACATGAACGTCTTTCACATCGAGACCGCGATCAACAACCGGATCTACGCGGGCGCGACCGCGTTCCTCTCGAAGAACGAGGACGAGTTCACCGAGTTCGACCGCCTCAAGTGCGAGGCGATGCGCTGGACGCTTTCCAAGATGCCGCGCGCGGCAAAGCGAAAGCTGTTTCATTCGATCCCGGCCCAGTACCAGATGGTGGCGGTCTACGCGGGCAAGACCGATCCCGTGCACGAGCGGATCCTCAAGCACAACTGGGATCAGTACGGCCTGCACGTGCGCGGCCAGGCGGACGTCCTGATCTGCCCGGTGCCGTTCATCTCGCCGTACAACGTCAACTCGATCCTGAACCCGCTGCTGGTGCAGGTGATGGGGCTCGGCTACTTCCACAACTTCTATCGGGGTAAGCCGCTTCTGAAGAAGGGCGGGGTGATGATCCTGACCCACCCCTGTTACGACGACTTCGACCACAACCACCACCCGAGCTACATCGAATTCTTCAACCGCTTGTTGCCCGAGACGCGCGACGCGATGAAGCTGCGGCACAAGTACGAGGAAGAGTTCGCCAAGAACCCGAGCTACATCGAGATGTACCGGCGCGGCAACGCCTACCACGGCGCGCACCCGTTCTTCATGTGGTACTGGGGCGAGAACGGTCGCCAGCACGTCGGCAAGGTGATCGTCGCTGGCGCCGAGAACGCGCACGTGCCGAAGATCCTCGGCTGGGACCGGGCCGACTCGCTGCCGGAAGCGATCGCGATGGCGAAGAGCGCCGTCGGCCCGTCGCCCGAGATCACGATGATGCACCACCCGCCCATCGTCATGGCCGACATGGAATAGCGCGATGGGGGGGCGGCGCGGGCTTGGGGTCGGGCTGGCGATCGCCGTGGCGGCGATGGCCGGCTGTGGCGGCGGCGCTTCGAAGAGCGACGGCGCGGCCGGTTCCGGCGCGGCGGGCGCGGGAGCGGCCGGCGCGGGTGGGGCCGGCGGCAGCGGCGCGGCGGGAAGCGCCGGCGTGACCGGGACCGGCGGTGGCGCCGCAGGGAGCGGCGGTGGGTTGCCGGCTTGCGCGATCACCACGCAGCCGAACGACCCGGTGAACACCGAAGCCGACAGCGGCGCGATCATCGCGCCGCCGTCATGCAATACGATCATGTTCGCGGGCGATTGGGTCGTGCCCGTCGTGTTCAGCTCGAGCGACGCCGGCGTGCAGTTCGACGGCGGGCCGGTCGAGGCGCCGGCCGGAGGCGTGATCCTCGACGGCGACTACGACCTCGTCGGCTTGCAACTCCCGGCCGGACCCGGACAGACGACGCGGCGAACGATCCGCGTGTTCGGCGGCGGGTCGTTCATCGAGTGGGCGGTCGCGCTCCAGAACCCGAGCGCGGACGGCGGCGTCCAGGAGCTCTGGTACAACTCGACCACGGCGCCGAACGGGTCCGCCCTCGGCGCGGAATTCGTCTGTGGCGTCGTCGGCGGCGTGGACGCGTACACCGCGGCAGGCGACACGCTGACCTTCTTCGTCTACCTGCACAGCCTCGATGAATCGCCGATCGGCATCGACACCTACCGCCGCACCTGCGCCCGCTGATCGCGATAAGCTATCGACGATGGGACGGCGGTACGGAAAGGGGCTGGTGCTCGTCGCCGGTATGCTGATCGGTTGCGGCAGCAGCGGTGCGAGGAACGACGGCGCCGCGGGATCTGGCGCCGCCGGTACGTCGGGTGTCGGCGTGGCGGGCGCCGGGGGATCCGGCGGTGGCGCCGGTGGGGCGGTTGGCGGCGGATCCGGTTCCGCTGGAACGGGCGGTGGCCTGCCGGCGTGCGCGATCGCGTCGCGGCCGGATGATCCGCTGAATCCCGACGGCGGCATCGCGACGGGCTGCAACACCGCCGCGTTCGGTGCCGACTGGGTTTCGCCCGAGGCGTTCGTCGCGAACGACGCCGGCGTGGCGCTCGACGGTGGGGCGACGGAGGAGCCACTGGGCGGGTCGATGCTCGACGGAGACTACGATCTCGTTCGTTTTCGCACGATGAGCACGGGCGGCGGCCGGACCCGGCGCAGCTTGCGATTCTTCGACGGCGGGACGTTCATCGAATGGCTGGTCGGCCAGGAGACGTCGATCGGCGACGGCGGCGTAATGACCGGCCAGGTCGCGATCAACACGCGGCAGCAGCCGTCGGCTCCTGCGCCGTTCGGTGTCACGATCATCTGCGGCAACCCGGAGCTGATCGGCCCCGACTTCACCTATTCGTACACGGTGACCGGCGACGAGCTGGTGCTGTTCAACTACTACATGGGGCGGCTCGTGAACGTTTATACGTACCGCCGCGCCTGCTCGCGCTGACCGTTGGGGCTTCCCGACGGGGCCGGTGATGATGAAAATGGTGCCGTCATGACGTCGCGCCCGCGCATCCTCATCAACTTCGCCGTCAGCCTGGACGGCAAGATCAACCCGGCGCCCGGCCACCGCCACGGGGCCTTCGTCATGTCACGCGGCAAGGAGGACTTTCGGCGGATGCGCCTTCTGCGCGCCGAGGCGGACGCGATCTTGATTGGCGCATCAAATCTGCGCGTGGACGATCCGGGGCTGACGCTCGCTCCGGAGGAGCGCGAGCGTCGTCGCGCTGCCGGGCAGGCGGACCCCGCCCGGATCGTCGTGACGACGCGCGGGGAGGGGATCCGGCCCGACGCCAAGATGTTCGACCGCGCGCTCGGCGGTCCGGCCTACGTCGTTCACGCCGCCTCGATGCCGGCCGCGGCGCGTGCAGCCCTGGGCGGCGTCGCACAGCTGGTCGAGATGGGGACGGAGACGGTGCCGGTCACCCCGCTTCTCGCCTGGATGCGCGACGACCTCGGGGCCACCACCGTCGTCTGCGAGGGCGGCGGCGTGCTGGTCGCCGATCTGTTTGCGGCGCGCGCGGTCGACCAGCTCTACATCACGATCGTCCCGCGCGTTCTCGGCGGCGTCGGCGCGCCGACGCTGGTCGCCGGCTCCGGATTCGACCCCGACCAGATCCAGGATGCGAAGCTGGCGTCGCTCGAACGGATCGGCGACGAGCTGTTTCTTCGCTACGACTTCCCCCGCAGCGAATAGACTGCCGCCCGGGAGGCCGTCATGCGCACCGCCATCGCCGTCATCGTCACCGCCGTCTGCCTGTTCCCGCTCGACGCGCGCCGCGCGCTCGCCGCGCCGCCGAAGGCGCTGCCGGATGCAGCGCGCATCGAGGAGTTGACCGGCCTCAAGGGCAAGATGGACGAGAAGGCCGGGGTGTTCCGGCTCACCGCGCCCCGAAGCGATCTCAAGGTCACCACGGCGGGCGTGCGCATGACCCCGCCGCTGGGTTTGACCGCCTGGATCGCCTTCCAGCGCGTCGGCACGCACACCGTCGTCATGGGGGACACCGTGATGACCGAGGATCAGGTCAATCCGGTCATGAGCGTCGCGCTGGACCAGGGCCTCGAGGTGACCGCGCTGCACAACCATTTCTTCTGGGATTCGCCCAAGGTGATGTTCATGCACATCGGCGGCATGGGCGACGAGGAGAAGCTGGCCCGCGCCGTCGGAGCCGTATTCGCCAAGATCGCGGCCACCAGCGGCGGCAAGGGCGAGACGCCGCGCGCCGACGTCGATCCGGCCAAGAGCACGCTGGACGCCAAGGCCCTCGACGCGGTGTTCGCCGGCCACGGCGCGCCGGGCGATTACAAGGACGGCGTCTACAAGATCGTCGTCGGTCGCGGCGCCAAGATGGCGGGCCACGCGATGGGCAAGGCGATGGGCGTGAACACCTGGGCGGCGATGGCCGGCTCCGCCGAGCGCGCGGTGATCGACGGCGACATCGCCATGCTCGAATCCGAGCTGCAGCCCGTCTTGAAGACCTTGCGCGGCCACGACATCAATGTCGTCGCGCTGCACCACCACATGGCGGGCGAGCAACCGCGCATCCTGTTCCTTCATTACTGGGGAACGGGCAAGGCCGCCGACCTCGCCGCCGCCGTCGTGGCGGCGCTGCAGGCGACCAAGCACGACGGCGCCCCCTGATCGAGCTCGCGCTTCGCGCGAGAGCGGCTAGCCGCCGTCGCCGAGCTTGCCGGCGTGGCGGATGTCCTTGCCCTTGACCATGAACACGACCAGCTCGCCGACGTTGGTGGCGTGGTCGCCGATCCGCTCCAGATACTTCGCGATCGACTGCAGCCGCGTCGCCCGGAAGATGTTGCGCGGATCCTCCATCATGTAGGTCAGGAGCTCGCGGAAGATCTGGGTGTAGTAGGCGTCGACGTTGCGGTCGCGCGCGATCACGTGCTGCGCGCGCTCGACGTCGGCGGCGACGAAGGCGTCCAGCCCCTCGTGCAGCATCTCCTGCACCTCGCGCGCCATGTTGGGCATGTCGACGTACGGCTTCAGCGGCGGCTCGCCGTTCAGCTCCAGCACGCGCTCGCAGATGTTGACGCCCAGATCGCCGATCCGTTCCAGGTCGGTCACCAGCTTCAGCGCCGTGGTCAGGAAGCGGAGGTCGGACGCGACCGGCTGACGGCGCGCCAGCACCTGCATGCAGTGCTCGTCGATGTCGATCTCCAGCTGGTTGATCTTTCGGTCCGCCGCGATCATCTGCTCCGCCAGCGGGCTGTCGCGATCGATCAGGGCCCGGATGCTGCCGGCGATGATGTCCTCGACCTTGGCGCCCATCAGCAAGAGCTGCTCGCGCAGCCGACGCAGCTCTCCCTCGTACTCCCGATTGGTGTGCTCGCGTGAAGTGCTCGCTCGAATCATCCAAACCGCCCCGTGATGTAGTCTTCTGTCCGTGAGTTGCTGGGCTTCGTGAACAGCACGTCCGTGCGATCGAACTCGACCAGCTCTCCCAGATAAAAGAACGCCGTGTAATCGGCGACCCGCGCCGCCTGCTGCATGTTGTGCGTGACGATGACGACCGTGTACTCGGCCGACAACTCGTTGATCAGCTCCTCGATGTGCGCCGTGGCGATCGGGTCCAGCGCGGAGGCCGGCTCGTCCATCAGCAGCACCTCCGGTTCGACCGCCAGCGCCCGCGCGATGCACAGACGCTGCTGCTGCCCGCCCGACAGGCCCATCGCGCTGTCGTCGAGGCGATCCTTGACCTCCTCCCACAGCGCCGCCTGGGTCAGCGCGCGTTCGACGCGCGCGTCGATCTCCCGCGCATCGCGCAGGCCGCCGATTCGCAGGCCGTACGCCACGTTCTCCTTGATCGTCTTCGGGAACGGGTTCGAACGCTGGAACACCATGCCGATCCGGCGCCGGATGGCGACCGGATCGATGCCGGTGCCGTAGATCGGATCGCCGTCCAGCTTCACGTCGCCGGTGACCCGGCACCCGGGAATCAGCTCGTTCATCCGATTGAGCGAACGGAGGAAGGTCGACTTGCCGCATCCGGAAGGACCGATCAGCGCCGTGACGTGCTGGCCGACGATGTCGAGGCCGACCGGACCGACCCCTTTCTTTTCGCCGTACCAGACCGTCAGATCGCGCACGACCAGCTTTGGCTCTTGAGGCTCTGTGTTGGCCGTCATGTGGCCACCCCCGCGCGGCGGCGCATGCGTGCCCGGACGACGACCGCCGCGATGTTCAGCGTGAAGGTGAGCGCCAGCAGCACCAGCACGGTCGCGTAGAGGATCGGCTTGGTCGCATCGACGTCGGGCGATTGGGTCGACAGCACGTAGACATGGTAGCTCGGCGACATGAACTGCGACGATAGGTTCTTGGGCAGCAGGGGCAGGAAGTAGGCTGCGCCCGTGAACAGAATCGGCGCCACCTCGCCGGCGCCGCGGCTGACCGCCAGGATGGTTCCGGTCAGGATGCCGGTGCTCGCCTGCGGCACGACGACGTTGAACACGGTCTGGAACTTGGTAGCGCCCAGCGCCAGCGACGCCTCGCGCAGCTCCTGCGGCACGGCGCGCAGCGCCTCCTCGGTCGCGACGATCACCACGGGCAGCGTCAGCACCGCCATCGTCAGCGCCGCCCAGATCAGCGCCGGCTGACCGAACACCTTGTCGCCGTGAAAGAACGCCTTGTCGATGCCCGCGCCGATGAACTGGACGAAGAAGCCGAGCCCGAACAGGCCGAACACGATCGACGGCACGCCCGCCAGGTTGGCGACCGCGATCCGGATCGCGCGCGTCAGCGGCGACACCGGCGACGCGTACTCGTGCAGGTAGATCGCGGTGGCGACGCCGATCGGGACGCCAGCCAGCGTCATCAGGACGACCATCTCGACCATGCCGACGATGGCTGGAAAAATCCCGCCCGCCGTCATCCCTTCGCTCGGTGGCTTGGAGAGAAACGTCCACGACAGGTGCGGCGTGCCGTTGCGGACGATGTCGAACAGGATCATCGCCAGGATCGCCAGGACGATCAGCAGCGCGGCGCCCGTGGCGGCCGCCAGCGCGCCGTCGGCCAGGAAGTTCCGGCGCGTGCGCCGCGCCGCCTGCAGGGCCAGCGCCGCGCGATCGGCCGCCGTCGGTGGCGCGGCGTCGGTGGCGGTCATGTTGCGCTCCCGAGCCGGCGCTTCATCCGGCGAATCGCATAGTCGCCGGCGGTGTTGATGCCGAACGTCACCAAGAAAAGCAGCGTGCCCAGGAAGAACAGCACCGTGTAGTGCGCGCCCCCGAACACCACCTCGGCCAGCTCGGCGGCGATCGTCGCGGCGATGGTTCGGGTCGAATCCGCGAGGCTGGCCGACACGATGGCGGCGTTGCCGGACGCCATCAGCACGATCATCGTCTCGCCGACGGCGCGGCCCAGTCCCAGGGCGACGCCGGCCGCGATGCCGGGGCTGGCGGCGGGCAGAATCACGCGGCCGATGGTCTGCCAGCGCGCCGCGCCCAGGGCCGTCGACGCCTCGACATAGCTGCGGGGCACGGCCCGCAGCGCCTCCTCCGCGAGCGTGAAGATGACCGGGATGACCGCGAACGACAGCGCGACCCCGGAGACCAGCGCGTTCAGGCGCGATTCCAGGTGAAACGCGTCCTGGAACCAGGTCGCCATCACCATCAGCGCGAAGAACCCGAGCACGACCGACGGGATGCCGGCCAGCAGCTCGACGACCGGCTTGACGATCTCGCGCGTGCGCGGACCCGCGTACTGCGACACGTAGACGGCGGCGCCGACGCCCAGCGGGACCGACACCGCCATCGCCACCAGCGTCACCTTGATCGTGCCGAGGATCAGCGGCCAGACGCCGAACTTCGGGATCTCGGAGACCGGCTGCCAGACCGACGCCGATTCGTCGTAGCCCGGCCAGAGCTGCGGGATCCACATCTTCGCGAGCGTCACCTCTTCGCGCACGAGCTTGCTGTAGAAGAGCGGCGCCGCCTCCTTGGCTGTGAAGACCAAGATCAGGACGATCGCGACGATGGCCGAGATCGCGAGCGCGTGCAGCAGCCACTCGGCGGCGCGGTGCCAGAACGGCGCCTTGGAAAGTTTGAGGCGGGGTGGCTGCGCGGGCGGCACGCTCACGCGCATGCTCGACCGACGCTTCTGCCGCTCGAGCGCTTGCGACGACGCTCCGTCGGTCGAGATCGGTGCGCTGATCCGAGCCGGCTGGCTTTTTCCGGTCGGGGTCGCACCTTCAGACGTCGTCACGGCCTGCATGAAAACACTCCACGTTGACGAACGCGTGCCGCGACTGTGACATCCAGGTGACAGCGGTCAGGAACCCGAGGAAATTCCGATTCGTCCCCGCGATGTTGCTCAGCCGCAACGCGCCTGAAAGCGTTGGGTCACGGATCGCCGATACCGTTTTAGGCGCATGAACACCGCAAGTCGATTCGCCCACGTCTCCGATCTGCACATCGGCCGCAGCGAGCAGAACGATGCCGATGCCGCCCGCCTGTGCGCGGCGCTGGTGGAATCGGACGTGGACTTCGTCATCGCCACGGGCGATCTCACCCACCGCGGCCTGCGCCGCGAGCTGGATCTTTACGAAAAGACGTTTGCGCCGCTGATCGCTGACGGCCGCCTGATCTCCGTCCCCGGCAACCACGATTGCCTCGGGGACGACGTGTCGGGCGCCATCATGTCGGGGCCGCGCGTTCAGAGCGCTTCACACGCCGGACTTTATGTCGTGCGCGTCAACTCGACGGCGCCGCACAATCGGTCCTGGCTGAATGGTCATGGGAGTCTCGACGAGGACGACCTGGACGCCATCGACGTCGCGCTGGACGCGGCGCCGCCCGGCCACCTGGTCGTGATCGCGCTCCACCATCACGTGCTCCCGATGCCTGAAGAGCACGCGATGGAGCGCCTCTCGTCGTGGCTCGGTTTCATTTACACGACGGAGCTGCGACGCGGTCGCGATCTCCTGGTGCGGGTGCGCGGGCGCTGCGATCTGGTCCTGCACGGACACCGTCACATTCCGCGCGCCGCGCGCCTGTTCGGGCCGCCGCGCCCGACGCACATCTTCAACGCCGGTTCGTCGACCGAGCTGGCGCGCGTGCGGGTGTTCGCGCACAACGGCGCCGGCCACCTGCTGGGCGGCCCGCTGTGGCTCGACGTTCCCGCGCCGTGGGCCGACGCCGATCAGGCCTTCGCGGAGAGCGAGGGGACCGAACAGTCAGCGGGACGCGACAGCGCGGGCGAATCGGGCTTTGGCCCAGCCCGCTTGCTTGATCCGCAGTCGGCTACCGGATAGCACGACGAGGCGGTTCGACCGCCATTCGATCGATCGGCTGACGAGCCCGTAGATCCAGGCGGCGCCGGACAGCAGATCCTTGACGCCACCCGCGAGCAGCGCCCGCAGCCGGAACGCGCGGCCGCGCAGCAGGCGGCCGGCCAGCGCGTCGGTCGCCATCCGGCTCGCGGCGCAGCCCGCGACCAGCGCGAGCGTCGCCGGGCCGGGCTCGATGAGGGCGGCGGCACCCGCGAGGAGGGTCGGATTCTCGAGCAGCAGACCGAGGTACGCGGCCAGGCCGGCGCATTGATGCTGCATCACGTTCCAGCGGGCGTAGCGGCGCGCGAAGCCGCCCAGCTCGCGGCGCACCGAGACGCATCGAACGACCGATCGGCCCAGGGCCACGCGCTTTCCCAGCCGATCCGCGACGGCCCGTCCCAGCACGTAGTCCTCGGCGAGCACGTTCTTCACCGATTCGAACCCGCCCAGCGCCATCAGATCGGCGCGCCGGAGCGCCATCGACTTGCCGATCACGTAGTCCTTGTCGGCGAGCAGCTTGGCGGCGACGACGCCCGGTGTGATGACGCCGGTCAGGTGCAGGTTGTCGGCGGTCGCGCCCAGATGCGCGTCGGCTTCGGTCTCTCCGTCGCCGGCCAGGGGATGCGTGACCAGGCCGACCGCGGGATCTTCCAGGTGCGCGGCGATGTCGTCCAGATAGTCGCGCGCGACGCGGGTGTTCGAGTCGCTGACGACGATGACATCGTGGCGCGCCTCGCGGGCGAGGGTGCAGAGCTGGTTCACCTTGGGGTTGAGGCCCACCTCGCGCTGCTGCAGCGCGATGCGGAAGCGATGCGGCCACTGCCGCGCCACCATCCAGGCCAGCGGATAGGCCGGATCGTTCGCGCCGCGCAGGCCGAGCACCACCTCGTATTCGGGGTAGGGGAGATGGGCGAAGCTGAGCAGGTTTCCGGCCAAGCGGTCGTCGAGGCCGCAGAGCGGCTTCAGGATCGAAATCGGCGGACGGTGCCCGGGGACGCGCAGCGGCCGGCGCAAATGCCGCCACAGCGCCGCCAGCTGGCTCCAGGCGACCAGCAGACCGAGCGCGGCAGCCGCGGCGAACGCGAGCGCAGCGATGTGCACGGGCGCATCCATCGCCATCAGCGTATCGGCCGTCGGTGTCAACACCGCCCCAACCGTGCGACCGGACGGCAACGGATCGGTGACAGGGGATATCACGCAACTGCGACACAGACCTCACGCGTCCGTGATCGTGCTGTGACGGACGCCAGAAACAATCGAAGCCCATCGATGGAGGCACACATGTCGATGAGAAGGCTCGCGCTCGTGACCGATGCTTGGAAGCCGCAGACCAACGGTGTCGTGAACACATTGGTCCGGTTGGTGAAGCACATGGAAGCGCAAGGAACCGAGGTGCTCGTCATTTCGCCGGACGCGCATCGGACGATGCCGCTGCCGTCGTATCCCGAGATCCGCGTCGCCCTCGATCCGTGGAAGGCGGTCAAGCGGATCCGCGCGTTCGCGCCGGACGCGGTGCACGTCGCAACCGAGGGGCCGCTGGGCTTCTGGACGATCGGCTGGCTGCGCTACCGCGGCCTGCGCTTCACGACCAGCTTCCACACCCGCTACGCCGAATACCTGAGCGCGCGCCTGCCGGTGCCGCTCGAGTGGGGCTACAAGCTGGTCCGGTGGTTCCACGCCCGCGCCCAGCACACGCTGGTCAGCTCGATGTCGCTGCTGCGCGAGCTTCAGGGGAGGAACGTCGGCCACCACTTGGTTCACTGGCCGCGCGGTGTCGACGCGACAGTGTTCAACCCGAGCCACCGGCGGAACGAGGTTTATGACCTGCCGGGGCCGATCTGGCTGTACGTCGGGCGCATCGCCGTCGAGAAGAGCCTGGAGGATTTTCTGGGGCTGCCGCTGCCTGGCACCAAGGTGGTCGTCGGCGACGGTCCGTCGCGTGAGGGGCTGCAGCGCAAGTTCCCGGACGTCGTCTGGCGCGGGTATCGCTACGGCGACGATCTGTCGGCGCACTTCGCCAGCGCGGACTGCTTCGTGTTTCCGTCGCGGACAGAGACGTTCGGCAACGTTCTGCTGGAGGCGATGGCGTCTGGACTGCCGGTCGCGTCGGTTCCAGCGCCTGGCCCGGTCGACCTGGTTCAGGAAGGAATCAACGGCGCGATCGACGACAACCTGATGGACGCCTGCTTGCGCGCGGTCGGCTGTTCGCGCGAGAAGACGCGCGCGAGCATCGAGAACCGAACCCTGCATGCGGGCCACGAGGTGTTTCGCGCCCACCTCGTTCCGGTACAGCCGCACACGCCGTTCCTGATTCCGCCGCGCTCGGGCGCCATCCCGAGCCGCCCCGCCGCGCTGCCTCCGCGGCCGGCGATTGCCCATCACGCGGCCGGGTGAGTTGGATCAGGGTAGGCGAAACAACGGCTGTCCCATCTGGACGACGGCGCCCTCGCGGATGCCGTCGTCCAGTCGCAGCGCGGGCGGCGCGAAGACGATGATCGTGGAACCGAGCTCGAACCAGCCCATCTCCTCGCCCTTGCGGAAGGGCGCCCGGCATGGAATGTCGTTGGGGCCAGGGTACTTCAGATGCAGACGGACATCGACGCCGTGCAAACGGATGCTGGCGACCAGGATCGACGCCACCGGCACCAGCGTGATCAGGTGGCCGCTGGCGGCGAGGCGGGTCTGCAGGATGGCCCGCTCGTTCTTGCAGAAAAGCCGCTCGACGCGTTTGATCGTGATCGGGTTGGTGTTCCAGGTGTCGCCGGAGATGTACGTGACGCGCTCGACGGTGCAGTCGTGAGGCGCATGAAAGCGATGGTACATGCTGGACGACAGCCGCAACGTCACGTAGGTGCCGTTGCGGTAGCGCTCGACCAGCGCGGGATCGACCAGCAGATCGGCGAGCGTGTAGGTGAGGCCCTTGGCCTGGATCAACAGATCGCCGTCGACGCGGCCCGACCCTCCGACGATGCCGTCGCAGGGACTGACCAGGACGGCGGGATCGAGATCGATCGGTCGCGCGCCGCTCTTGAGCTCCCGGATGAAGCAGTCGTGCAGGCTGGAAAACTGCGGTTTCGCCGCCTCAGCGAGATTGGGATCGGCGAACAGGCGCCAGACCGATATCGAGAGATCGCGGATCAGCGGATTTTCGATCTTGCTGAACCACCCCACGAACTGCGTCGCCAGGCGCCGCGGGATGCGGTTCGTCACCAGGAAGTTGACGTCTTCCTGCAGGGCGACCTGGGCGATGAGGGAGCGGACCGTCACGTGAAATCCGGAGGGCTATGACTGGACAGTGGATACCACATGCGGTCGGCGCCGTCGCGCTGCTCGTCGGCCTGTACAAGCTGAAGATCCGGCTCGAGCTGTCGCGGGCGAAGCATCCATCGCTGCGCGGCCACGCGCGCATCGGGCTGGCCATCGCGAAGCAGGTCCCATTCTACGAATACGACGAGGAGCGGATCTTTCGGACTGACGACGCGCCCGCCGAGGTGGGCGACCGTCGCCGCGCCGGTTTCCTGCGCCTCGCCAAGGTGTACGAGGAGCGCTTCGCCGAGACGCGCAAGCTGACCGACGACACCGCGGCCGGGCTTTCCGACCTGCAGTTCACGGCCGCTTATCGCGTGCCGTTCCAGTACAGCCGCTTCGTGCGGAAGCACCTGCGGATCGGCGCCTTCTACAAGTCGTCGTCCGGGGTGACGCTGACCGATCTGGACGGCAACGTCTTCCACGACCTCACCGGGTCTTACGGCGTCAACGTTTTCGGCAACGACTTCTACAAGGATTGCATGGACCGGGCGGTCGCCCGCGCGCGCGACCTCGGGCCGGCGCTGGGTGGGCTGCATCCGGTCACGGCGGACAACGTGCGCCGGCTGCGCGAGATCTCGGGGCTGGACGAGGTGTCGTTCCACATGTCGGGGACCGAGGCCGTGATGCAGGCGGTGCGCCTGGCGCGCTATCACACGCGGCGTTCGCACCTGGTCCGGTTCTGCGGCGCCTACCACGGCTGGTGGGGCGACGTTCAGCCCGGCGTCGGCAACCCGTCGCCCGCGCGCGAGACATACACGCTGAAGGACATGGACGAGGACTCGCTGCACGTCCTGCGCACGCGCAAGGACATCGCCTGCGTTCTCGTCAACCCGCTGCAGGGAATGCATCCCAACGCCAACGCGCCCAATGACGGGACGCTGATCGACAGCGGTCGCGGCGCCCACTTCGACCGGCAGGCCTACACGAACTGGCTGCGCAAGCTGCGCGAGGTCTGCACGCAGCGCGGGATTGCGCTGATCTTCGACGAGGTGTTCGTGGGATTCCGGCTGGCGCGGGGCGGCGCCCAGGAATACTTCGGCGTCGCGGCCGACATGGTCACCTACGGCAAGACGCTGGGCGGCGGTTTCCCCGTCGGCGTGCTGTGCGGCCGGGCCCAGTTCATGAAGCGTTTCCGCGAGGCGCGTCCGGCGGACATCTGCTTCGCGCGCGGCACGTTCAACAGCCACCCCACCGTGATGGCGGCCATGAACGAGTTCTTGCACCGGCTGGACACCGACGAGATCAAGAACATGTACACGGATCTCGACGAGATCTGGAACGATCGCGTCCAGCGCCTGAACCAGCGCCTCGCTGACGAGAAGCTGCCGGTCCGGGTGGCGAACCTGTCGACGATCTGGACGGTGACCTACACGCAGCCGTCCCGCTACAACTGGATGCTGCAGTACTACCTGCGCGCCGAGGGTCTGGCGCTCAGCTGGGTCGGCACGGGCCGCTTCATCTTCAGCCTCAACTACACCGAAGCAGACTTCCAGGCGGTGGCCGACAAGCTCGTCGCCGGCGCCCGCGCCATGCAGGGCGACGGCTTCTGGTGGTCCAGCGCCGAGCTCAGCAACAAATCGATCAAGCGCGGCATCCTGCGCGAGATGATCCTGCAACGGATCTGACTGAGGGCCTCGGGCCTCGGGCCTCGGGCCTCAGACCTCGGCCAGAGCAAAAGAAAAGCCGGCCACCTGCGAAGGGGGCCGGCTTTCGGTTAGGCAACGAAGGCTGATCAGGCGTTGTGGGCGGGTTCCACCATCTCGCCGCGCAGCAGGGCGATTGGCGCCTTGTGGTACAGGTAGATGTCGTGGAAGGGGTCGGTCAGGATCTTCGTGAACCAGACCAGCCCCGTCTGAACGCTGCGGAGGAAGAACAGGTGCACGGTGCGGAACAGCAGCGCGCCGGCCGCCAGGCCGATCCAGAGCCGCGCCAGGTGATCCGCGTAGCCACCGAGGTTCGTCCACGGCGCCGAGAAGATCCCGAACATCGTCGGTGAGAAGTAGAGGGCCAGCGGCACCGCCCCCCAGATCGAGTGCAGGATCACCTTGCGGCGCAGGTTGTAGCCGACCTTGACCGCTTCTTTGTACTCGTGCGTTGCCTGGTTCTCTTCGTCGTAGCCTTTTGGCTCGAAGAAGAAGTGTCCGACCTGGCGGATGCACATTGCAAACGTCCATCCAAACAGCGCCGCCGCAACCGGGTGGGTGAACAGCAACGCGTAGGTCACCAGGAAGCTGCACGCGCTGATCAAGTGCAGGGTCTGGTTGACACGACTGTGATGGTAAAAACGATGGTCATCCCAACGCTGTTCTTTGAGCTCAGCGAAGAACGTGGCCATGGGTCCTCCTTGAAAAGCGACCGTATCACCAACGTCCGCCAGCGCTCCCACAGGCATGTGTCGATATCGTCACGATTTGAGCCTCCGGCAATCAACGAAAACGACACATTAAGTTGCTCCCGCCGACTCCCGCTGGCATCGTGGCGCGCACATGAGTGTCAAAACCTGGTGGTTGGCCCTCATTGGCGTCAGTCTGGTCAACATTTGCGCGTGGATCCTGGCGGGCGTCTTGCCGGTCCGGCGTGCCGTCAATGATCCCGCCCTGCCGACGCGCCGCCGCCAGCTGCTGCTGTCGGCGCCGTTCGTCTTCGGTTGTGCGTTCCGCTCGGTGTTTCCGCGCGCGGACGTGCAGCGCATCTGCATGATCGATTCGTGGCTATCCGCGGTCGCGGTGGGGCGCACGGTGGCGATGATCGCCGAGGTCTCCTTCGCCGCGCAGTGCGCCCTGTTGTTGCGCACGGCGGCCCTCGAGGCGCGCGCGCCGATCGCGCTCGGCATCTCGCGCCTGATCGTGCCGCTGATCGTGCTGGCGGAGACGTTCTCCTGGTACGCGGTGGCGACCACCAACTACGCCGGCAACATGTGCGAGGAGTCGACGTGGGGCGTGGTGGCGATCCTGATGTTCGTGGGCCTGGCGATGGCGCGCCCGCGCCTGCAGGGATCGCTGCGCGCGTTCGTCGGCCAGGCGATCTGGATCTGCGCCGGCTACGTCGTCTTCATGTACACGATTGACGTCCCGATGTACGCCGGCCGCTGGCGGGCCGACACCGCGGCCGGATCGCATTACCTGCCGGTCCTCGGGGGCCTGCGCGACGCGGCCACGCGCTGGGTGGTGACGTGGCGGATCGAGGACTGGCGCTGGGAGATGCTCTGGATGTCGCTCTACTTCAGCTTCGGCGTCTGGATCAGCGTCGCGCTGATCCGCGCGCCCTATCCGCCGTCGGTGCCGGCCGCCGCGCCCAAGCGGGCGCCCGTGGCTGCTACTCTTTGACGACGACCGGGAACTCGGCCGACAGGCGGTATCCGGTGCCGCGCACGGTCTCGACCAGCGAGCCGGCCTCGCCCAGCTTGTCGCGCAGGCGTTTGACGTGCGTGTCGATGGTGCGCGTCGAGACGCCCGGCTTGTAGCCCCACACGTCCTCCAGCAGATCCTCGCGCGAGCGCACGCGCCCGCGGTGCTCCACCAGATAGACCAGCAGACGCATCTCCAGCGTGCTGACGTGCACTTCCTTGCCGTTGACGAACACGTGGTAGCCGTCGACGTCGAGCTCGAGGGGCCCGACCGCATAGCGGCGGCGCTGCGGGGCGCTCGCGCCGTTGGTGGAGGGCGGCCGTCGGGTCCGCATGATCGCGCCGACGCGCAAGACCAGCTCGCGCACGCTGAACGGTTTGACGACGTAGTCGTCGGCGCCCAGCTCGAAGCCGACCACGCGGTCGATCTCTTCGCCCTTCGCCGTCAGCATCATCACCGCGGGCTGTCGGCCGCCCACCTCGCCGCCCCGGATGCGCCGGCAGACCTCGGTGCCCGGAATGTCGGGCAGCATCAGATCCAGCAGCACGACGTCGGGCGCGAACTTCTGCACCGCAGCCAGGCCGTCGGTGCCGTTCTCGGTCGCCTGGACGTTGAAGCCGGCCGCCGTGAGGTTGTACGTGAGCAACTCACGCAAATCGGGCTCGTCCTCCACGACCAGGACCTTCCGGTCGAGGTTCGCTTCTGCTGACATCGCGGGGCGACGTTAGAGGACGTACGTGACGGGCTCGTGACAGTCGGGAAAAACCGAAGAAAACTCTGGCCGAATCACGCTGTTCACCTGCGGAGCACGCTCGGACGCGGTGTTCCGCCTCACGGGTTCGACACCATCAGGTCGAACGAGCTGAAGTCGATGCCGCCGCGGCTGTCGCGCAGGACGACCCAGAAATGGACGATTCCCGAATCGAGGGGGGCGGTCCAATCGTTGCGCGCGAAGAGATCCGGTTCGTCCTCCCCGCGGCCCGTGTTGTCCTTGAGAAACGATCCCGCCGACGCGAACCAGGAGACACGCAGCGACTCGCGGTGGGTGATGAGCGTGCGCGACGCCAGATCCCAGACGGGGTACATCTCCGGGACGTCCGCGCCCCAGCCGAGCTCCAGCGTCGTCGTCCTGCCGGGCGCGGTCGATGCGCCGGTGGCCGCCGCGGCGCCGACCACCTGCATGGGGGTGCCGTCGGGATCCAGCGTCACGTGGTCGATGAGCGGATTGAGGTTCTTCGTGTAGGTGGTGTTGTAGGTGCGGGTCACGTCGATCGGGGCGTTGGCCAGCATGCAGCTGATTCGCTGCAGCTGGAAGGCCGTGTCGCTTCCCGTCGCAACCTGCAAGGAGACCCGGAGCGGCTGATAGAAACCGCCGGTGCCGTCCGGATCGCGGGGGCGGATCATCGGCTGTCCCGGCTGCACGGGCGGTGGCTGCGGGCCGAAGGTCATGCAGCCGTCGCTGGGGAGGGGCGCCATGAACGTCGGCGAAGGGCCGGCTTCATCGGGCATGTCGACGCACTCGCGGTTGACGGCGTTGGCCTCGGTGGGCGGCTTCGGCGTGTGGCAGAACGACCAGCCGAGCGGCGGATCGACGATCGTGCCGTCGGGCTGGACCGCCAGCACGTCGAAGGTGACGGTCGTTCCGGGATCGGCCTCGGCGGGATTGCCGCGCACGGCGAGGATGCGCGGCCCGACCAGGAGCGACGCCGGCGCCCCGAGATCGGGTTTGCACCCGGCGGCGCCGGCCGCCAGCGCCAGCACGGTCGCCGCGCGCGAGATGATTCGCAGATTGATCGTCATCAGAACTCCAGCCTGGCCCCGAGCACCGCCAGCGTCGGCAGGCCCGTGATGGCCGCCCGGACCTTGAAGTTGTAGTTGTAGATGAATTCTTCCGGGTTCTTTCGATTCGTGACGTTCTGGACGTCGAGGAAGATGTCCAGCTTGGTCCGGCGCATGACCACGAATTTGTCGAGGCGCACGTCCAGCTGATAGAAGGCCGGCAGCCGGATCGCGTTGTGTGCCCCGAACACCGGCTGATAGTCGTTGGCCTGGACGTCGTAGAAAGAGTCGATGACGGGCGTCCGCGGTGAGCCGGTCGTGTAACGGAACCTCGTGCCCGCGTCGAAGCCGTGGCCGAACTGGTAGCTGGCGACCGCCGTCAGGACGTGGGTCTGATCGAAATCGAAAAGGCGCCAGTCCTGTCCGGGGTGATCGCGGCGCTCGCTGCGGATCAGCGAGTAGCTGACCCACCCGAAGAAGCCGTGGACCAACTCCTGGCGCAGCAGCGCCTGGCCGCCGTAGACCCGCCCGACGCCGTCCTGGGTCAGCGCCTCGGCGAGGGGCGGTGAAACGAGCGCGCTGCGGGAGACCAGGTCGTAGAGGTACTTGTAAAAGCCGATCGCCTCGATGCTGAGCGTCGGCGTCAGCTTGAAATTTCCGCCGCCGGATACGTGGACCGCGCGCGACATGTTTACGGTCGGATTGCCGAACACGGCGCTCATGTCCTCGGGGTCGGGAGGCTGGCCGTAGATGCCGGTGCCGGCGGTCAGCGTGAAGCGCTTGGTCGCGCGGAAGACCGCCGCCAGGCGCGGGTTCGGCGCCCAGTCCAGCCAGTCCGGGCCGGGGTTGTTGGGGATGTCGAAGCGCGAGTAGCCGAGAGGCGCCGACATTTCGCTGTGCGGAAACAGCGCGCTGCCGATGATCAGCGTCGGCTCCAGGCGCAGGCCGGGGATCAGCGTCAGCTTTCCGACCACCACCTCGGCGGTGATGAACGGCGCGGTGTCGATCAGGGTGACGTCCCACCTGTCGGCGGCCACGTCGCCGGTGGGCGGTTGCCCGAACACGATGATGTCGCCTTCGCGCGCCGGCAGGTTGACGGAGCCGACGCGATCGGCCGAGATCGACCGTACCTGCAGGTCGAGCCCGAACGAAACGGTCGTGTTGCTGGCGACGCGCCGGCGGAACGACCCCCGCAGCCCGTACTGCCAGGTGGTCGTCTTCAGGTGGATGCCGACGCCGAGGGTGCCGAATTTCTCGTCGTCCGCGTTCGTGTCGTAGCCGATGGACGGCGTCAGCACGAAGCTGGCGCCGTCAGGCAGGACGCGCGCATAGCGCATGATGAGGCGCTTGTACGACGCGTCGGTGTTCTGCGTCCGCCGCTCCGCGGGATCGACCGACGGGACCGTGCGCTGGAGGTGGTCGTCGGATCCCAGCAGGGTGACCGCCATCTCCTCGTCCTGACCCATCGCCCAGGTCATGCGCGCCTGGTAGTCGTCGTAGCGGGGGATCGGCACGAAGTCGCCGACGTCGGAGGATGTGAAGACCGGGAGCAGCTTGTCGAGGTAGCTGATTCGGCCGGCGGCGGCGAGGCGCAGGCGCGGGTTGACGACCCCGGACAGCATCGCCGACGTGTCCATCACGTCG
>Ga0066903_100000516_pt1 | contig 24671 bp, 22 predicted proteins | sample PanSoiMetaGPlot1_FD_67491 | JGI IMG/M metagenome (GOLD analysis project Ga0066903, IMG submission 67491) | Tropical forest soil microbial communities from Panama analyzed to predict greenhouse gas emissions - Panama Soil - Plot 1 (version 2) | ecosystem: Environmental > Terrestrial > Soil >... | reverse complement strand
GGCCAAGCTGGTGCACGTCAGCTCGCTGTCGGTGATCGACTGGGCGGGGGCCGAGGACATGGCGCCCGTCGACGAGAGCACGCCGCTCGAACCGCGCGCCGAGGAGCGCGGCTCTTACACGCGCGCCAAGCTGGAGGCCGAGAAGCTGGTCACGGCGGCGGCGGCGGGCGGCCTGCCCGCGGTGATCATCCGGCCCGGCCAGATCTTCGGCCGCAAGATCCCGCTGATGACGGCGGCGGTGGCGCGGCGGGTGGCGGGGCGCCACCTGATCCTCGGCGACGGCGAGATCCCGCTGCCGCTCGTCTACATCGACGACGTCATCGACGCGCTGGTGCTGGCGGCGGGCAGCAAGCTCGCGAAGGGCGAGATCATCCAGATCGTCGACCCCGAGCCGTGGACGCAGAACCAGGTGCTGGCGGAGGTCGCCGGACCGAGCGCGAAGGCGATCCGCCTGCCGCGGGCCGTGGTGTTCGCGATGGGCGGCGCCTCCGAGCTGGTCCTCGGGTTGATCAAGAAGCAGTCGCCCGTCGCCCGTTACCGCCTGAAGTCGGCGCTCGCGTTGCGGCGGTTCGACTCGAGCCGCGCCGCCGAGCTGCTCGGCTGGAAGCCGCGCGTCGGCGTCCGCGAGGGAATCCACCGCGCGCAGCAGCCGGTCTAAGGGGTTGCGTCTAGAATGACGGGCGGGTGCGCGCGTGGCTCATCTTCCCCCTCCCAGCGCTGCTGCTAGCGGCGTGCGCGCATACACCACCGCCGGGCATGGCGCGGCTGATCGTCAGTTGTTGCTGGGCTGACCAGCAACACGGCGTCTCCATGTACAGATACTGCGGGAGAGCGCTCCCGCAGGGGCAGGTGAAGATCGATGACGTCGCCGTCGGCACGTGTGGCGAGTGGGGCGGCGAAGGGAAGCTCGTTCGCGCGGGCCAGCACGACATATGGGTCAGCGCGAAGCTGCCTTCCTCACGCGTGGTTGACGGCTGGGGGTTCCGGTTCTCGCTGCGCGACGGCGAGGTCAAGAAGGTGGAGGTCGGCGTCCCGCCCCGTCAAGAACCGCCGTATTAGCGCGGGGGCACAGCATCGGCCCCTCTCCCTAACCCTCTCCCCGCTCCGCGGGGCGAGGGGACCGGAACGGCGCCGGCGAGGGATCAGATCTTCACGCGGGCGGGGCCGATGCGGAGCTGGAACGAGCCTCGGGCTGCGGGCGGGCGGATTCGATCCAGCGCTTGTGCCACAGGTTCAGCACCAGCACCGTCCAGAGGCGGTTGCTGTGATCGGGCACGCCGGTCCGGTGCTCGGCCATCAGCTTCGCGAGCGGATCGCGCTGCAGGAAGCCGGTGCGCGTGAAGCCGCCGTCCAGGATCGCCGACTGGCCCCAGTCGGCGAGCGGCCCCGTGAACAGCTCGCTGACGGGCGTCCGGAACCCCTGCTTGGGACGGTAGATGATCGAGTCGGGCAGTATGCCGGCGATCGCCTTCTTGAAGAAGTACTTCACGGTGCCGTCCCGCTGCTTGAACTTGGCCGGGATGTTGTAGACGAAGTGGGCGTAGCTGGGATCGGTGTAGGGGCAGCGCGCGTCGAGGCCCAGCCCGCCGGCCAGCAGATCCAGCTTGCCCAGCATCAAGTTGCCGAAATAGTAGTCCTGCATCATCCGGTAGATGATGTGGTTCAGGTAGTCACGCTTGCCGTGCGCGCTCGCGCGCAGGCGCTCGACGTCGCGGGCCACGAAGGCGCCGGCCCGCTCGGATGCCGTCGCGCGGATCGCCGCCGGCGACAGGATGCTCGCCATCTCCGACTGCGGCCAGGCGATCTCGTAGTTCCAGAAGTATTCCTCGCCCGCGGCCGCGCGGCGAAGGATGTCCTTGTGCCGGGGCGAGATGACCGGCGAGAAGGCGGACGCCAGCTTCTTCACGACGCCGGGCAGACGCGAGAACGGCAGCCAGCGTTTGTAGTAGCCGTTGCGGATCGTGATCATCTCGCCGTGCCCGCACGAGAGCTCGTCGTTCGCCTCGCCGGTGATCACGACGTTCATCCCTTGCTGCTTGGCCATTTTCAGCGCGTGGTGCAGGAAGATGCTGGACGGCTCCGACACCAGATCGTCCATCAGGTCGATGGTGACCGGGATGGCGGCCAGGAACTCGTCGTTGCTCATCAGGCTCTCGTGATGCTCCGAGCCGATGAGGTCCGCGACCTGCTTGGCGTAGATGAGGTCGTTGTACTTGGCCTCGCCCTCGAACTGCTTGAGGCCGACCGTGAAGGTGTGCAGCTGCTGGCGGACGTTGCCGCCCGCCTCCTTGATCTTGCGCGCGATGATCGACGCGTTGGCGCTCGAATCATTGCCGCCGCTGACCAGCGCCGCGAACGTCCCCTGCGGCATCCGCCGCTCGACGGCGCCGTCGTGCAGCTTGCGCACGCGGTCGACGTAGAAACTCTCGTCGTCGACCTCGGGCACCGCGTCCCACAGCAGATCCCACCACGGCTCGACGCGCACCGCGCCCGCCGCGTCGAAGGTCGCCGTCGAACCGGCGGCCAGCTTGCTGATCCCCCTGAACAGCGTGCGCGGGCCGGGCACGGTCAGGAAGGTGAGGTAGTGCGAGACCGCGATCTCGTCGGCTTCGACCGGGACGTCCGGCACCGCGAGCAGGGCCTTGATCTCCGACGCGAACAGAGTCCCGGACGGTCCCGTCTTGTAGTAAAGGGCGCGGACGCCGAGCGGATCGCGGGCCAGCACCAGCTGCTGCTTCGCCCCGTCCCAGATCGCGACCGTGAACTGACCGTCGACGCGGCGGAAGCCCTTGGCCCCCTCCAGCTCGTAGAGGTGGGCGAACAGATCGGCGGCCTCGTCGCTGGCGATGGCGCGGCCCGCGCTCTTCAGGAAATCGCGGATCTCGCGGGCGTTGAAGATCTCCGCGTCGCAGACGACCGCCGCGATCGCCCCCGCGCCGCGCCCCACCGCCGGCTGCGACGGCCGCCCCGTGATCGCCAGGCGGCGCGCCCCGAACACGACCGGTCGCGACGCCTGCACGTCGTGCACGATCACCCCGTCGGGCCCGCGCGGCTTCAGCAGATCGAGCATCAGCGACACGTCACGTCGCCCGCGGCCGCCCGCCGCGCTTTCGCCTACGATTCCGCAAATTGCTGACATCGAATCTCCGTTGTTATGCCGCCGGGCTGAAGCCCATCTCCCGCGCGCCCGTGCCGCGCAGCTCGTCGTACAGGTTCTGATATGTCTCGATCACCGCGGGCAGGTTGTGCCGGACGGCAGCGTCGCGCGCCGCCCGCGCGCCCAGCTCGCGCCGCCGCGCGCCGTCAGCGGCCAGCGCCACGAACGCCTCCGCCATTGCCGCCGGCTCGGCGGCCGGCACCAGCACGCCCAGCGGCCCTCCCGGCTCGCCCTCGCCCAGGATCTCGGCGATCTCGTTGACCGCCGTCGCCACGATGGCGGTCCCCGCCGCCTTCGCCTCCAGCAGCGCCACGCCGTAGGGCTCGAACTTGGACGCCATCACATAGACGTCCATCGCCCGCAACGCCACCGGGATCTCGTCGGAGTGCCCCGCGAAGCGCACCCGCTCCGCGATCCCGAGCGAGCGGACCAGCCCCTCCAGCTCGCCGCGCAGCGGCCCGTCGCCGACCAGCAGCATGACGACGTTCGGGTTCTTCGCCGCCGCCTGCGCGAACGCGCGCAGCTGGGTCGGGTAGTCCTTCTGCTCGACGAGGCGGCCGACGCTGCCGATGACGATCGCATCGCGCGCCAGCCCCTGCCCCGCGCGGAACGCGGCGATCTGGTCGGCCGTCACCGCCGCGAACCGCGCCACGTCGACGCCGTACGGGACGACGCGCAGCCGCCGCTCGTCGATGCCGTTGTAGCGGCAGAACCCGCGGCCCAGCGAGGGCGACACCGTGACGATCACGCGCATCAGCCAGCTGACCGCGCGGTTGCGCAGCCGGTTGCGCGGCGACGCCGAGAACAGCTTCTGCGGCAGGAACGGGTAGTTGCCGTCGGGGGTCAGGCAGGCAAACGCGCTCAGCGACCCGAGCACGGCGCGCACGCCGGTCAGCCGCGCGACGATTCCCCCGTACAGCATCGTGCGCGGGTTGTAGCAGTGGATCACATCCGGCCGCAAACGCCGCACCAGCCCCGCGAGACGCGCCACCACCCCGAGGTTCAACCGATCGGGACAGGGGATGCGCGTGACGTCGACGCGCAGGCCGCGCAGGCGCCGATCCAGCGCCGTCTCCGCGCCCTCGTCGAAGCTGACCACGTGGGCGCTGAACCGGTCCGGCCCGAGCCCGGCGATCAGATCGACCATCGCCTTCGTCTTGCCGGACAGCCCGAGGCCGTCGACGATGTAAAGCACCTTGGCCGGACTGCTCATGCCGCCTTGCGCCCCTCGATCCAGTGGGCGTACCACGATCCCAGGTTCACCAGACACCAGAGATCGAAGCTGTGGTCCTGGACGTTCGCCAGGTGGCGGCGCCACATCTCGTCGACAAACGATCGGTTGAAGAAGCCGCGGCCCGCGATCGGGCTTTCGAAGATCTCGTGCTTGGCCCAGTTGGCGAGCGGACCGCGCAGCCATTCGGGCAGCGGCACGCGGAACCCCTGCTTGGGCCGATCCAGCACCTCGTCGGGGACGATGCCGCGCAACGCCTGCTTGAGCACGTGCTTGCCCTTGCTGCCGCGGATCTTGAGCGCGCTCGGCAGCGACAGGCCGTACGCGAGCAGGGTCGCATCCAGAAACGGGGCGCGCGCTTCGATCGAATGCGCCATCGACAGCTTGTCGACGCGCATCAGCAGCAGCTCGGGCAGCCGGTTCGAAAGCTCGACGACCGACATCTGTTGCAACAGGTCGGCGCGCGGCTGGCGCCGCAGCAGATCGGCGTAGATGCCGGACAGGAACTCGCCGCTGTGCGAGGCGCGATCCTCACCCCAGCGCCGCCAGGTGTCGGGCGTCAGCAGGTTTTCCTTCTCGCTGTCCCAAAAAACAACGTCGAGGCCCCAGTAAAGCGGCTGTCCGTCGCGGGCGCGGCGGAGGGCGTCGGTGCGTCCCGCGGGGGCGCGCAGCAGGCGGCTGGCGCGGTGGAGGCCGGCGCGCACGATGCGCGGCAGGCGCCGGATCCGCTCGAACCGGCGCGACGCGACGTTCAGCATGTGCGCCATGTCGCCGTAGCCGCCGAACACCTCGTCGCTCCCCTCGCCCACCAGCACGACGATGACGCCGTCCTTGCGCGCCTGGCGGCAGAGGAAGTTCATCGGCAAGCAGGCGGGATCGCCGATCGGCTCGTCCTGCTGGTAGACGAGCTGGGGCAGGTAGTCGCGGCACTCGTCCGAGGTGACGCTGATTTCGTGGTGATCGCACTTGAACTGCTGGGCGACCCTGCGGGCGTAGGGCAGGTCGTGGAAGTTTTGCTCGGGGCCGAAGCCCTCGAAGCCGACCGAATAGGTCTGCAGCGGCCGATCGACCAGCTTGCTCATCAGCGCCACGTTGGCGCTGGAGTCGACGCCGCCGGACAGAAAGGCGCCGACGGGCACGTCGGCCATCAGCCGCTTGCGGACGGCGTCCGTCAACAGCTCGCGCACGCGTCCGACCGCCTCCTGCTCGTCGACGTGCGTCGGCCAGGGCGTCTCCGGGACCATCGACCAGTAGCGCTCGACCGTCAGGTTGCCCAGCCGGTCGCAGATCAGCCGGTGCGCGGCGGGCAATTTCTTGATCCCCTTGAACAGCGTGTACGGCGGGGGAACGTTGCCAAACGTCAAGTAAAGGTTTAACCCTTCCGGATCCACGTCGCGCACGACGTCCGGGTGGGCGAGCAGCCCCTTGATCTCGGAGGCGAACAGCAGGCAGCCGTTCACGACGGTGTAGTAGAGGGGCTTCTTCCCCAGCCGATCGCGCGCCAGCAAGAGGCGCTCCCGGGCCGCGTCCCAGATCCCGAGCGCGAACATCCCGTCCAGCGACTGCAGGCAGTCCTCGCCCGTCTCCTCGTACTGATGAACGATCGCCTCGGTGTCGGTGCGCGAGCGGAACCGATGCCCCTTCGCCTCCAGGCCGGGGCGCAGCGAGGCGTGGTTGTAGATCTCGCCGTTGAACGTGATCCAGACCGTTCCGTCCTCGTTCGACATCGGCTGATGCCCGGCCGGCGACAGATCGACGATCGACAGCCGTCGGTGCGCGAGGACGGTGCGGCGATCGGGCGACTGCCACAGCCCGGCGTCGTCCGGCCCGCGGTGGGCCATCGCATCGCGCATGACGGTCACGGTCAGCCCCGGATCGCGCCCGGCGCCGCCGCCGAAGTTGAAGAGGCCCGCTATCCCGCACATGGTCGCCGCGTCGATCGCGCCTTCACGGCGCGCCCGCCCCGATGATTTCGCCCACGGTCACCGCCCGCCACCCGGCGCGCGCCAGCGCCTCCAGCACCCGCGGCAGCGCGGCCAGCGTCCAGTCCTGCCCTTCGTGCAAAAGCACGATCTCGCCCGGGATCAGGGCGTGCGGCGCCAGGCGGGCCACGACGTCGTCCGCGGACGACGTGCGGCAATCGTCGGAGTCGCGCGACCACAGCACCGTTGTATAGCCAGCGTGCGCGCAGACGGCCAGCGACCGCAACGACGTCGCGCCGCGCGGCGGTCGGACCAGCGCCCGGCGCGTCGACGGCGCGGGCAGCAGCGCCGACGTCCGCCCCAGCTCGTCGCGCAGGCCCGCCACCGTCATGGTCGGAAACGATTCGTGCGTGTATCCGTGCCCCGCCAGCTCGTGTCCGCGCGCCGCGATCCGCGCCAGCACCTCCGGGTAGGCCGCGCATTCGCGCCCGACGACGAAGAAGGTCGCGCGCACGCCGAAGCGATCGAGCACGTCCAGATACGCGTCCGCCATCGGGTGCGGGCCGTCGTCGAACGTCAGCGCGACCCGGCGCGTGCCGCCCACGCCCCGATCGACCAGCACGGCCCGCGGCATCACCCGCTTGGCGAGGGCCTTGAGGTGGCCCTTCCAGTCGCGCGGCGCGCGCGGCGGGGCCAGCTTCGGCATCGCCGGCGCCGCCTGCGTCTGTGCCGCGCCGTCAGCCACTGTGCGCCATCCCCGCGGCAACGACGCCCGCCGCGCCGTCCTTCGCGATCCCGCACGCGCGCCGGAGCGAGGCCTCGAGGCGCGACGCGCTCTCGTCCCAGCCGCCCCGCGCGCCGATCGCCGCCAGCGCCTTCCCGTCGTACGCTGTCGCGACCGCCTCGCCCAGCGCCGCCGCCAGCGCGCCCGCATCGCCGACCGGCACCAGCGTGCCGAGCTCGGGGCGGTGCACGACGTCGGGGATGCCGCCGACGTGCGTCGCCACCACGCGGCGGCCCGACGTCAGCGCCTCGAGCAGCACGTTGGGCGTCCCTTCGTGGTGGCTCGGCAGTGTCAGCACGTCGCAGGCGCCCATCCAGACCGGCACCTCGGCGAACGGGCGCGCGCCCGCGAACGTCACGCGGTCCGCGCACGGGCGCACGATCTCCTCCATCGCCGCGCGCGCCTTGCCGTCGCCGATGACGAATAACGCGGCGTCGGCGCGCGTGGCGGCCAGGTCGCGAAACGCGGTCGCCAGCTCGATCGCGCCCTTGTCCACCTCGACGCGCCCGACGAACAGGATCCACTTGCGCGCGTCGCCGCCCTTGCCCAGCTCGGCGCGCGCCGCGGCGCGATCGCGCGGGTGAAACAGCGTCCCGTCCACGCCGTTGGTGACGAGGTCGATGCGATCGGGCGCAACGCCCAGCATCTGCGCCTGCTCGGCCAGCGATCGGCTGACGGCCACGACGCGCGCCGCCCGCGGCAGGGCCCAGGCCAGCTGGCGGCGCAGCGAGGGCCGCCGCGACAGCACGTCCATGTCCGACCCGTGCAGCTTGACCACCGTGGGCAGCTTCATCGCATGCCCCAGCGCGACGGCCGCGACGCCGTCGGGATAGGCCCACGTTCCCAGCAGCACGTCGAAGCGCGCGCGGCGCTTGCGCAGCTCCGGATATAGCGCCGCGCCGTAGAGCGCGGCGGACGCCACGTGGCCGAAACGCGGAAGGTACGGCGTGCGCGGGTGCGTGACGTCGAGGCCGTCGATGCGATCGCTTCGCGGCACCTTCGTCAGGCGCCCCGCCCCCGACCAGCGCGAGAACAGCCCCGCCCCCGGGAACCACGGGATCGGCGCCAGCACCTCGACCTCGCAGCGCCGCCCGAGCGCCGCGATCTGCTGCCGGTTGAACGGCGCCGACAACGGCTCCTCGGCGTTGGGGAAGATCTTCGTCATCACCAGCACGCGCATGTGGGGAACGTCGGCCGTCAGGATGCAGCAGGGAAGGCCAAACTTCAATCGGCCAGGTCCGTGTTATTTCGGCCGGTGCGGCAACGGGCTGGCGGGCGTGGCCGGTTGGGGAATAATCCGCTGCGATGACGTTTTTGCGAGCTGCGGCCGCCCTCTGCGCCTTCGGCGCCGCGCGCGCCGTGCTGGCGTCGCCGCCGCCCCCCCGCGGGCCCCACCCGCGGATCGCGCTGACCCCACCCATGCTGGCGGCGCTCAAGGGCCAGCTGCCGAACGCGGGGAGCGCCGTCGCCGCAGCCGTCCATGCGTGCCGCAGCGTCGATCCCGCCGCCGGCATGCCGAGCGGCTACATGGGCGACGCCTGGGCGTTCCCCGCCTCGGCGTGCGCGCTGGCCTACCAGGTGACCGGCGATCGCGCCCACGCCGTCAAGGGCGCCCGGCTGCTGCGCGCGCTGATCGACGACGTCGACCGGATCGGAGACGGCAAGGGATGCGTGGCCGGCGCGTCGCCCGCGCAAACTATCGCGGCCGTCAAGCGCGACACCGGCTACGCGGTCAGGTTCATCGCCACGCACGCCGCCCTCGCGTACGACTGGCTGCACGACGCGCCCGGTGTCGACGAGGCGCTGCGCGCGCACACGCGCGACTGCCTCGCCGGGTGGATGGACTGGTACACGAAGGACGGCTACCTGCACGAGCAGCCGGGCGCGAACTACCACGCGGGATTCGTCATGGCGAAGACGATGGTCGCGGTGGCGACCGCGGGCGAAGGCGGCGACGCCGGCGATCGCCAGTTCCGCGAGGTGGTCGACGACGTGTTCGCCCGCCAGATCGTCGGCAACGGCCTGGCGGCCGACGACGGCGGGCGCGTGGGCAAGAGCCGACGCGGCGTCCTGGTGGGCGGCGACTGGGCCGAAGGGTGGCAATACGGCCTGCTCAGCGTCGTCGAGTACGCCTTCTGCGCGCGCGTGCTCGCCGAGCACGGCGCCAGCTTCCCGGCGCTGGCCGGCTGGTCGGACGACATCACGCTCCGGTTTCTGCACGGCCTGACGCCGGCGCGCGATCGCATGTACGTCGGGGGCGACTTCGAGGAAGCGACGGCCTTCGCCGCCATGAACGGCGCGGTGCCGCTCGCGACGTTGCTCGGACCGAGCAGCGCGCGCGGGGCCGGGTGGGCGGCGTCGCTGCGCGCGGGCCTGGACGTCAAGCACTGGGGGCCGCCCGTGTTCGACGCCATCGGGGCGGCGCGCGCGGTCACCCCGATCGACCCGCTGGCGGCGCCGCGGGCGACCTGGTACCTCGCCGCCGGCACGCGCAATCTCTACGCGCGCAGCGGGTGGGACAGGAAAGCGTTCTGGGCGGTGTTCACGTCGTCGCCGCGGCAGGTGGACGACCACCAGCACGCGGACGCGTCGAACTTCGTGTTCGTGCGCGGCGCCGATCCGCTGATCGTCGATCCCAGCCCCTACGGAACGCGTTCGTCGCTCACCAGCAACGCGCTGACCATCGACTCCGACGTCGTGCTCAGCAAATACAAGCCGAGCCAGACCCCGTGGAGCGAGGCCGAGCTGGTCTGGGCGCGCGGCGTGGCGTCGGGCGCGGTGGCGGCGCGCGCCGACCTGGCGCGCGCGTTCGACTTTCAGGAGCGGCCGAGCGACGTCCCGCTCGCCTGGCGTGACTGGGTGTTCCTTCCCGAGGGCGAGATCGTCGTCATCGACCGCGCCATCACGGGCGGCAGCGGCCGCAGCGCGCACCTGCGCTTCCGCACGCCCGCGACGCTGGCGCTCGCGGGCGGCGTCGCGCGCGGTACGACCGGCGGTTCGGCGCTGGTGATCCACGCCGTGGCCGCCGAGCCGCCCGCCCAGCCCGTGGTGCGCGCCGTCCCGGCCTCGGGCGAGTGCGACGGCGAGAACTTCGGCGCCTGCAGCGCCGCGCGCTTCCCGGTCGGCGAGTACGCGCTGCGCCTGACCGGCCAGCAGATCCTGGCGGTGCACGTGCTCGACGGCGTCGGGCAGAAAGAAGCCGCCGCCGAGGTGGCGCCGATCGCGTCGCCGTCGGTCGCGGGTGCCTCGGTGGGGCGCGCGGGCAAGCGGACGTTCGTCGTGGCCGCGCGCGCGCCCTCGCCCACGCCGCCGGCCCAGATCGCCTACGACGTCCCCGGGGCGCAGTCCGCCCGCCACGTCGTGTTCGACGCGCCCGAGGACGGCGCCGCGCGGACCGGCGTCGCGGCGCAGGCGCAGGGCAGCAACTGCCGCGTGACGCTGACGGCAGGCGGACCGACGCGCGTCGCGAACCGCCCCGCGATCTTCTTCGTCGGCCGCGCCGCCGACGGCTGCCCGATCACCGAGGACGCGGCCGTCGCGATGGACGCCGTCGATCCCACGGCGTCGCGCCCGCTCACGCTGCCGCCGGCGCACACGACGGCGCACGCGAAGACGCGCGTCAGATTCACGTTCGGCTGCGCCTGCGCGACCGCGCCCGCGACCTCCCCGGCGATCGTGCTGGCGCTGCTGACCCTGATGATCCGGCGCGCTAGGGGACGTAGATCGTATCGCCGGTGACGACGGCCAGGTTCTCGTTCGGGCGCGTCCCCGAGATCACGCCCTGATAGTCGATCGGGATCCGCCGCACCGCTCCCGCCGCGCTGGCGCGGATGATCACCATCCCGCCCGCGTCCGCGAACTTGTTGGGCCCGCCCGCCAGCGCCATCGCCTCCGCGACCGTGACGTAGTGGTTGGCCGTGTAAACGCCTGGACGCTCGACGCTGCCGCTGACGACGAATCGGTAGCTGTTGATGGCGGTCACCGCGACGGTCACGCTCGCGGCCTCGTCCTTCAAGTACGCATGCAGGCGCTTGACGATCTCCTCTTTGAGCTCCTTGGTCGTGCGCCCCGCCGCCTGAAGATCGCCGACCAGCGGCATCGACACCGTGCCGTCGGGGCGGACGATCGCCTCGGTCGACAGCTCCGGATTGCGCCACACCGTGATCTTGAGGGCGTCCGACGGCCCGAGGACGTACTCCCCTTTCCTCGGGTCAGGCTCGGACGCGTAGTCGTAAGGACCGTGCGTCGTCGCGCAGGCAGCGGACAGAACCCCCAGCAAGAACACCAGACCGGATCGCGTCACGCGGATCAGATATCACAGCATCCGCGCGGCCGCTCGCCCCGGTTCGCGGTCTCGGGGTCAGTCACCAGGTGACCCGCTGGCGTCCGGTCAGGAACCGATACAGGCCCGCCAGCGCGGCGGCATTCAGGACGACAAACGTGCGCGCGACGCCCGCGAGCCGCCCGGCCCGTCCGCCCACCGCGGCCGCCGCGTAGAAACCGACCTGGCCGACCAGCAGGGCCAGCATGCCCGCCGACCCGGTCGTCAGGGCCGCCGCGGCGGTCGTGAACGCGAGCAGCACCAGCAGCCACGGCGCGACGAGGCGCATGATCTTGTGCGAAAAAGTTTCGAACCAGATCCGATTCCGGAACGGGACCAGCAGCGCGGGCATGCGCGCGAACAGCTGGTAATTGCCGGCCAGGGTCCGCGCCTTGCGACGGAACTCGCGGTCGTCGTCGAACGCGGCGTCGTGGGCCTCGGCCTCGGGGACGAACACGACCCGCTTTCCCGCCAGCCCGAGCTGCATCGGAATCCAGACGTCGTCCAGGATCAGATCCTCGGGCAGCGGCCGCAGATCGGCGCGCCTCATCATCGCGATCGGCCCCGTCATCCCGACGACGCCGCGAAAGCGCGACTCCTGCAGGCGGATCCAGTTCTCGTACCGCCAGTAGACGCCGCTCCCGGCCGGGCCCGCCAGCACGAGGTTGCCGGTCGCGCACCCGACCGCGTCGTCGGCCATGGCCGCCACCAGCGCGGACATCGCCCGCGGCGACAGCGGCTGGCGCACGTCGTTCAACAGAAGCAGATCGCCCGTGGCCGCCTGGCCCATCACGTTCAGCGCGGTCGGCTTCCCCTTGCGCTCGGGCGCCACGATCACACGCAGGCGGCCCGCCGCCTCGGGCGACGCCGCCAGCTCGCGCGCGATCCGCTCGCTGTCGTCGCCGATCCCGTCGCAGTAGACGATGATCTCGAAGCGATCGGCGGGATAGTCCTGCGCGAACAGGCTGCGAATCTTGGCCGGCAGGTAGGCCGCGCCGTTGTAGACGGGCAGGCAGACGGTCACCCGCGGCGCCGGCGCGCCCGACGCCGGCGGGCCCGCGCGCCGCCCCGGAAACAGCCGCGCCAGCAGGCCAATCGCGATCGGATAGCCGGCGTAGGTGTACGCCAGGAGCGCGATCGCGATCAGCGCGCACGCGATCACGATCGCGCCCCCACGCTGGCGTAGAGATCGAGATAGCGCCGCACCATCACGTCACGCGCGTACAGGCGGCGGACGTGCGCGCGCCCGCGCTCGCCGATCGCGCGCGCCAGCCCGGGATCGTCTCGCAGCGACGCGAGCGCGCGCCCGAGCGCCTGGTCGTCGCCCGCGGGCACGAGCAACCCCGTCACGCCATCCTCCAGCAAGCCGGGCAACCCGCCGACCGCGGTCGCCACCACCGGCAGACCGGCGGCCAGCGCCTCGAGCGCGCACAGCGGCAGGCCCTCGACGCGCGACGAGATCGCGAACGCGTCCATGGCGGCCAGCCAGCGCGGGACGTCGTGGCGCACGCCCGCCATGATCACGAACGGCGCCACACCGCGCGCCGCGATCTCGGCCCGGATCGCGCCCGCCTCGCCGCCGTCGCCCACCATCAAGAGCCTGGCGCGCGGCCCCAGCAGCGGCGCGGCGGCGCGCACCAGGAGCGGGTAGTCCTTCTCCAGCGCGAGCCGGCCCACCGAGCCGACGACCCACGCGTCTTCCGGGATCCCCAGCTCGGCGCGCGCGGCGGCGCGCTCGCCCGCCGCGCCGCCGAACGTCGACACGTCGATGCCGTTCTCGATCACACTGAGCTTGCCGTCGACGCAGTCGCGCAGCTCGCGCGCCAGCTCGGCCAGCTCGGGCGACACCGCGACATACGCGTCCAGCAGTCGCCCGGCGCCGCGCCACAGCCAGCGCGCGCGCCGCGTCCCCCGGCCCGGCCCGTGGCGCGTGTGAACCACCTTCGCCCCCGCCAGCTTGCCCGCCGGCGCGCCGTAGATGAGCGGCTGGCGATTGTGCGTGTGAACGACGCCGACACGCCGGCCCCGAAACAGCGCCGCCAGACGCAGCGGCAGCGTGACGTCGAACCCGGGCCGCTTGGCCACGCGCTGCACGTCGATGCCGCGGGCGCGGAACGCATCGGCGAGCGGCCCGTCCGGCGGCGGGGCCAGGCTGACGACCATGACGCGGTTGCCGGCGTCCACCTGTCCGCCCGCCAGCTCCAGCGCCATTCGCTCTCCGCCCCCGATCTCCAGCGAGGAAAGCACGTGGGCGACGAGCATCCGGAGGTCGCTCAGGTCCCGAGCGCCCGCAACATGACGAACGGCGTCCGCACCAGGATCCCGAGCTCCATCGCGAGGAACGACTTCAGATCTTCCATCGCCATGCAGTAGGCCAGGTCGTAGAGCAGCTTGATCCGCATGTGATCGGCGAGAGCGTCCTCGGTCCCCTCCATCTTGAACGGGTTGGTGAGATCGGGCTCGAACTTGGCGATCACGCTGTCGGGCAGGGGTTTTCCCGTGTAACTGAGGCTCACCTGCGCCAGCCCCGTGATTCCGGGCTTCACGTCCCGCATACGTTCCTCGAAGTAGGGGATGGCCATGGCCAGCTGCTCGGCCAGCTCCGGGCGCTCGGGGCGCGGCCCGACGATGCTCATATGGCCCATGAGAACATTGAAGAATTGCGGCAGCTCGTCCAGCCGGGTTTTTCGCAGGAATTTGCCCACCCGGGTGATGCGCGGGTCGTTCGCGGTCGCCACGACGATGCCGGTGTGCTTCTCGGCGTCCGGTTTCATCGAGCGAAATTTCAGCATGAAGAACTCTTGAAAACGTGGACGCGGCGCGCCGCCCGTGGGAGTCTTGTCCATGTCACGGAGCTGACCCGCCCGACGTTGACGGATGAAAACGCCGCCTGGAGACTCTAGGTAGATTGCGAGAGCGATGAGCGGACACAAAGGCAGCGCAATGGCAAGGCCGACCGACGCTCCTACGAGGTCGATGAACCGCTTGGCCAGGCGAACCGAACGCCGCACGGCGATAAACTACAACGAAACACAAAAACTGCGCAGCCGCGGTTCGCAAAGTGGCATGATGTCTGGGTCGGTTCCGATCAGGATGTCGATGCTGGGGCGCGTTCAACACCGGGATATCGTTCTGCGAGCGGTCGCCGCGGCCTGCAAGCTGGTGCGCCAGCCGTCTGCCTCCTCCCCTTCCTCGGACGGTGACGCCGAGTGGAACGACTTCCGCATGCAGGTCGTGACCGCCGTCAGCGAGGCGTTCAACAATATCGTTTTGCACAGCTACGCCGGCCGCGAAGACGGAATCATCGAGATGGACATCCGCACCCGCCGTAACCACATCTCGGTGGAGTTGCGCGACTTCGGCGACAGCTTCGACCCGGACGAGATCCCCAAGCCGGACCTCGACCGCCTGCCCGAGTCAGGGCTGGGCATGTTCATCATCAAGGAACTGATGGAGGTCAGCTATCGGCCCGGGCGGCCGAACGTGCTGGTGCTCTCCAAGAAGTTCCACGACAAGGACACCAAGCGGTACCAGGGCGCGCCCGGGCGCGCGCTGTCCTCGTCGGCCAGTCGTAAGACGGGTGACGCATGAACGTCACGATTGCGGCCAAGGAGCCTGGCGTTTCCCGGATCGCGATCGAGGGCGAGCTCGACACCGTGACGGTCGGCGATCTGCGCAAGCAGATCGACCAGATGGTCGCGAAGGAGCCGAAGCGGGTCGAGGTGGACCTGTCGGCCCTCCGGATGCTCGACAGCTCGGGCGTGGGGGCGCTGGTGTCGCTTTACAAGCGCGTGCGCGGCTACGGGGGCGAGGTGGTAATGATCGGCCTGCGTGACCAGCCGCTGGCCATCTTCCGGCTGCTGCGGCTGGATCGGGTCATGGTCGGAACGGACCTGGCCGCCTCCTCGACCGGCGCGCAGAAGCAGTCGAGCTCGAACCATTAAGCGCCGGCAAGGCCGCTCCGCTCCCGCGCCGTCCTCGACCGATGCGGCGCCAGACCGGCGCATCTGGACGGAAGACGAGCCCCAGTTGGGGCGGGTAGGCCGCCGCCAGTTCCGGCGCCTGGTCCGGCGATCGCTGGCGACCTGGCCGATCTGGGTGACGGCGGCGGCCGCGCTCAGCGCAGGGTTGACCGCGTCCGCGGCGCGCAAGCCGCCCGAATACACGGTCACCGTGGCGTTGCTGGTGACCGGGATACGCCCGGACGCGCAGTACGGATCCGCCCAGATTCGCGGTCAGGTGACCGACCTGACCTTCACGCGCCCGAATCTGGCCGGCATCATCAAGCGCCACGCCAAGGAGCTTCCCTCGCACGGCAGGGATTTCGACCTCGCCTACGAATTCATCATCGAGCACCTCAAGGTCGACGTTCTGGAAAACGACTTCATCGGCGCCAACTGGGAAATGGAGAAGCCGAGGACCGCGCGCGTGACGCTGAGCCTGACGGGCGGCAAGCCTCAGATCATCTGGGAGATCGTGCATGAGCTGGCGGACCTGCTGATCGACTCGACACTGGCGCGCCGGCACGCCGCCATGCTGCGCGAGCAGGCCGGCGCCGAGACGGCGGTCAACCTCGCACAGACGACGGCCGCGGACGCGCCCGACAACGCCCGGTGGTGGGCCTACGAACGCTTCAAGAAGCAGGCCGACATAGCCACCACGGCGGACCTGCGGGTGCGCGCGGCCCACGAAAAACAGGGCCTTCACTTCGACCTGGTCGATCCCGGCCGGGTCCCCAAGGACACCAGCATCGCGTCCTTCATGGGCGACGCTGTCCTGACGTTCATCCTGCTGCTGCTGAGCGCGTCCTTGCTGATCGGCGCCTTCGACCCCCGGGTCCTGGACGCGGGCGACCTGGCGATCATCGGCGTTCCCCCGATCGGTCGCCTGCCGCCGCTGCCCGACCCGCGCCGCGAGCCGCCGCAAGGCCAGCGAAATGCGCCAGATGCCTCCTCTGCACCGAGCGCTGATTCCGGACCGAGTGTATAGTTTCTGCTAGATGAAAAGCCCTGATTCGGGAGGGGGCGGCTTCGGCCTGCTGGCGTCGTTCATGGCGCGCGCCCTCCGGGCGGCCTGGACAGGGGGCATCGCGCTCGCGATCGGGCTGGTGGGAACGGCTGTCTGGACGATGTCGACCGTCCGCCTTTACCGGTCCGAGGCCGTCGTCGTGTTCGAGGTCGGCGTGGAAGCCGGCGCCGGTCGCGACACCGAAGGGCCGCGCGTCGTCGGCGGCCGGCTGCACGACCTGCTGACCACGCGACCGCGCCTCGAATCCTTGATCAAGGAGATGAAGCTCTATCGCAAACTGCGCGACAAGAAAGGGATGGCGGAGGCGGTCGACGAGATGCGCAAGCACATCACCTTCGTCAACCGCGAGGGCTTCAGCTACCGGGTGTCGTACGACGGCGATTCGCGCGACATCGCCAAGGACGTCCTCGACAAGCTGCTGGCGTCGGTCATCGACGACGACAACACGCGGCGGGCGAAGGAGGCCGAGGAGGCCAAGCACTTCCTCGACACCGAGCGTCAGCAAGCGGACCAGGATCTCAAGGACAGGGAGGCGGCGCTCGCCACGTTCCTGACGAAGCACCCGCAGCTCGCCGCCGAGACAGGGGTGGCCAGCGCCGGCAGCCTGATCCGCGCGGCCGATCGCGATCGCGCCGGCGCGGTGGGCGGCGGCGAGGTCGCATCGCTCGAGCTGCAGGCCGCCCAGCTGGAGGAGCAGCTGGCCGCCGCGACGGCCGGCCGGCGCGTCGGAGGCAAGCTGGTGAACCCGGCGGCCGATCCCCAGCTGACCGCGGCCGTGCAGCGCACGCAGGCGGATCTGGCGGTCGCGCGGACCGATCTCGCCGAGAAGCAGTTGCACCTGACGAACGAACACCCGGACGTCAAGAACGCGCTCCGGCGTGTCACGATGGCCGAGGCGGCGGCGCGGCACGCCGAGCAGGCGCTGGCGGCCTGGCGGCCGTCGCCCGCGAGCGAGACCGGCGGCACCCCGACCGCCGAGGACGCCGGCGAAGGGACGCGTGTGGCGGCCCTCCGCCGGGCGCTGTCCGCGGTGAAGGGGCAGATCGCGGCGATGAGGGGCCGCAGCTCCGTGCGGGCCGAGGTGCCGAAGACGTCCGGCTCGGCGGTCGCCATCGACACCGAATGGACGCGCCTCAACCGCGATGTCAGCGAGGCCAAGGAACGTCAGGGGCAGCTCGAGAACAAGCAGTTCCAGGCGCAGTTGGCCGCGACGCTCGTCAGCGGGGGCCAGGGCGGCCAGCTGAAGATCGCCGACCCGCCCTTCAAGCCGATGCACCCGGTCGCCGGGGAGCGGATGAAGATCGCCCTGCTCGGCGTGGCCGCCTCGATCATCCTCGCCCTGGTGGTGATCGGCGTATTCGCGGCGTTCGACGATCGGCTGTACGCTGCGCACGATATCGAATCGTTCGTCGAGGATGGCATCGTCGTCGTGATCCCCAAGGTGATACCCAGGTTGCCCGCACCCACGAGGGACGGGTGAGCGGTCGTGGCAGGTAACGGCCAGAACCCGGCGCCCGGCGGGGGCACGGCGGCGCTCGTTCCGAGGCCGGACACCGGGTCCGGCATCTCGTTCGTCCACTTCGCGCCGCAGCCGCCCTATGACGAACGGCTGATCTTCTGGGAGGGCCGCAACCTGGAGACCGCGGCAGCCTTCCGCCTGCTCCGGCAGCGTCTGATCGAGCGCGGCGACCCGCGCATCGTCCTGTGCACCAGCGCCGACCGCGGGGAGGGCAAGACGACGCTGGCCACGAACCTCGCCCTTGCCTTCGCGGAGCTCGGCAAGCACCGTGTCATGCTCATCGAGACCAGCTTCCGGCACGCGTCCGTGGGCGAGGTGTTCGGCTTCAAGCCGCCGGCCGGTTTCGCCGGCCAGCTGGCGCGGCACCGGCAACAGGCGGACGCGCCCTGGGTGGTCGTGCAGATCGCGAACTCGCCGCTCTACATCATGGCCGCGGAGCCGCGCTGCTGCGCGAAGTGCGCCGCGGTCCTGGCCGACGAAGAGGTGAAGTTCTGCGGGATGTGCGGCGCCGAGGTGGACCTGACCGTCGGCAGCATCGATGCGGTTGCGTTCTCGAAGGCAATCCGACAATTTCGCGAATCGTTTCACTACCTGGTCGTCGACGCTCCGCCCGTCCTCGCGAGCGGCGACGTCAACCTGATCCAGGACTCCGCCGACGCCATCGTGTTCGCGACCCGCCGGGGCAAGTCGGCGGCGCGCAGCCTGCGCCGGGCCATCGAACAGGTCGCGCCCGCGCCGGTGGCGGCGGTCGTCCTGATCGAAAACTAATCCGCTGGCGGCGGGCTGGCGGCTCGTTCGGCCAGCTTCTTGGTCATCTTCAGGAGATTGGGCCGGCCCCGGCGATAAGAGACGCCCATGAACGACCGCATGATGTAGAGGCCGAGGCCCGATTCGGGCAGCGCGTCGAGCTCGGGCATCGGCACCGCCTTCGGGTCGAAGCCGCGTCCCCAATCGCGCAGCTCGATCTGGATCTTGCCGGGCGCGGTCTGGATCAGCACGTCGACGCGCCCGTCACTGCGGCCCTCGTAGCCGTGCAGGACCAGGTTGTTGAACGCCTCGCTGACCGCGGAGACGACCTGCTGCTGGAAATCGTTCCACTCCGGGCCGAAGGGGTGCGACGTCACCAGCTTGCAGGCCGCAGAAATGGCGCGCAGCACCACGTCGCGGTGCTCGAGAACTCCCAACACCGTCAGGCGGATCTCTCCTCGCTGCCTGCTACGCGGTCTCATATGCGCCGGGCGCACTTACCTTATAGAGTAAACGAATTCCCGTAAATCCCACCAATCTATGATTTGACAATCACACCCCGTTGATGCGCCAAGTAACCGACACATGGAAGAGCGGGCCCTCGACGCGGTCGTGATCGGGGCCGGCGTGGTCGGGCTGGCGGCCGCGCGGGCCCTGGCCGCCGCCGGCCGCGAGGTGGTCGTGCTGGAGGGGGCCTCCGCCATCGGGACCCACACCAGCTCCCGCAACTCGGAGGTGATTCACGCCGGCATCTACTATCCGACCGGCTCGCTCAAGGCCCGGCTGTGCGTCGCGGGTCGCAAGGCGCTCTACGACTATTGCGAGCGCAACGACGTCGCCCACCGGCGCATCGGCAAGCTGCTGGTCGCGACCAACGACGCCGAGGTGCCGACGCTCGCGTCATACAAGGCGCAGGCGGAGGCGAACGGCGTCGATGACCTGCGCTGGGTCGAGGAGCCCGAGGCGCGCGACCTGGAGCCCGCCGTCCGCTGCGTCCGCGGGCTGATGTCCCCTTCGACCGGGATCATCGACAGCCACGGGTTGATGCGGGCCTACCAGCGCGACGCCCGCGCCCACGGCGCCGAGCTGGCGCTGGAGTCCCCAGTCCTGGGCGGGACCGTCGGCGACGGCGGAATCGTGCTGCGCGTCGGCGGATCGTCACCGACCACCGTCACCTGCCGCACCGTGGTCAACGCCGCCGGCCTGTTCGCGCAGGCGGTGGCGCGCACGATCGAAGGAATTCCGAGCGCGACCATTCCGCCCTGCCACTACGCGAAGGGGCACTACTTCGTGCTCGCCGGCGCCTCGCCGTTCCGGCGCCTCGTCTACCCGCTGGCCGTCGCGGGGGGCCTAGGCGTCCACGTGACGCTTGATCTCGGCGGCCAGGCGCGCTTCGGGCCCGACGTTTCGTGGATCCCCGACGTCGACTACGCCTTCGACGAGACGCGGGCCCCCGCGTTCTACGCCGCCATCCGCCGCTACTGGCCCGAGCTGCCGGACGGCGCCCTGCGACCGGGCTACACCGGCGTGCGGCCCAAGCTCGGCCCGGCCGGCACGCCCGCGGCGGACTTCATCATCCAAGGTCCCGCCGACCACGGCGTCCCTGGCCTGGTGAATCTCTACGGGATCGAATCGCCGGGCCTGACCGCGTCGCTCGCGATCGCGGACTGCGTGACACAGGCCCTGGCCGGCTAGAGCGCATCTCGTTAAACGGCCCGCTCGCTCAACTCTTCGGCGGGGGCGGGAGGAACGGCTGTTCGGTCGGCCTCCGCGAGCAAGCTCGGAATCCCGTCGGCCGCAACGATCCAAGCGGCCGCCTACGCTGCGGCCGACCGAACAGCCGTCCCTCCCGCTCGTCTCAGAGAAACGCTTCGCTCCGCCCGGAAACCGAATGGGCGCGCGAGACTCAGGTCGACCTACCGGCGGCGCGCAGCGAGCGGAGCGCCGCCCCGCTTAGAAGCGACCAGGATCTCGGTTCAGATCACGACTTTGGGGGCGTGGAACGCTTCCGCGAAGACCGCGTTGCATTCGATGCCGCGGAGGCGGAGGACCGCCTCGAACGTCTCGGGCCGGAACCAGCTCCGGCCGGCTTGCGACGGGAAAGAGCGCACGATGAGGTCGATCTTCTTGCGCGCGGTCGCGTCCGCGAGCGGGACGAAGAAGTTGGGCTGCCCCAGATCGCCTTCGTACTTCGGGATCTCGTACTCGGCGATCAGGTGATCGCGATAGGTGTTCCAGGTCAGCTCCGCGATGAAGCGGTGGTCCTGATGGCGGTCGTGGCGGTGCGGCGTCAGGATCAGGTCCGGCCGGGTCTCGCGCTTGGTCGCCTCGAACACGTCCTTGACGTCGACGCCCTGGAACGGCAGGTAGCCGTCGCGAAACTGTTTGATGATGATCTGCTTGTCGGCGGCGTCGGCCAGGAATTCGGCGGCGGCCGCGCGCGCCTCCCGCTCACGTTCGGCGTTCGAAGAGAAAACGAGCCAGCTGACCGTCGACCCGGGCCGCTCGGCCAGCAGGCGCAGCACGGTGCCGCCGCAGCCGATCTCGATGTCGTCGCAGTGCGCGCCCAGACAGAGGATGCGGAGCGGAGCGCCGGACCGGCCGAGAACGATGTCCAGCATCGGTCAGGCGACCACGGTCGCTTCGGGGATCGGAACGATGAACTTGCCGCCCCAGCTGCGAATGTGCGCCAGCTGCTTCATGATCTCGTCCTTGAAGTTCCAGGGGAGGATGAAGACGTAGTCGGGCTTCGCCTCGTCGAGCTTCTCGGGCGCCAGGATCGGGATGTGCGTGCCGGGGAGAAACCTCCCCTGCTTGTAGGGATTCCGGTCGACGGTGAAGTCCAGGAAGTCGCCGCGGATGCCGCAGTAGTTGAGCAGCGTGTTCCCCTTGCCGGGGGCGCCGTAGCCGGCGATGCGCTTGCCGGCCCGCTTCGCCGCGATCAGAAGCTCCAGCAGCTTGCGCTTCGTCTCGCGCACCTGCTCCTCGAAGCGGGCGTAGAACGCCAGATCGCGGTAGCCGGCGGCCTCCTCGCGCGCGCGCAGGGCCAGCACGCGTTCGGAGACGGGGCGGCTCTTGTCGGCGGCCGGGCGCCCGTAGATGCGCAGCGAGCCGCCGTGCGTCCACAGCTCCTCGACGTCGAAGATCGTCATGTCGTGGGCGGCGAAGATGCGCTCGGTGGCGATCAGCGAGAAGTAGCAGAAGTGCTCGTGGTAGATGGTGTCGAACTGGTTGCCCTCGACCAGGCGCTGCAGGTGGGGAAACTCGATGGTGACGGTCCCGGTCGGCTTGAGCAACGCGCTGATGCCGGCCACGAACGAGTTCAGGTCGGGGACCTGCGCCAGCACGTTGTTGCCGAGCACCAGGTCCGCCTGCCGGCCCTCCGCGGCCAGGGCCGCGCCCAGCTCGCGGCCGAAGAACTTCACCAGCGTCTCGACGCCCTTCTCGGCGGCGACCTTGGCGACGTTGGCGGCCGGCTCGATGCCGAGCGACGGGATCCCCTTCTTCACGAAGTACTGCAGCAGGTAGCCGTCGTTGCTGGCCAGCTCGACGACCAGGCTCTTCGGCCCCAGCGACAGCCGATCGCTGATCATCTGGACGTAGTCCTCGGCGTGCTTCAGCCAGGACGTCGCGAACGACGAGAAGTACGCGTACTCCGTGAAGATGTGCTCGGCGCCCACGTAGTCGTCCAGCTGCACCAGGAAGCAATTTCCGCAGACCCAGACGTGCAGCGGGTAGAACGGCTCCATCTTGTTCAGCGCGTCGGCCGGCAAATAGCTCTCGCACAGCGGCGACATCCCGAGATCGACGAACGGCCCGCGAGACGAAGAACCACACGATCGGCAAACGGAGGCTGACATGGTGGCCGCCAACGCTAGTTGATTCGTCCGCGCGGGACAAGCGCGGCGTGGGCCGGCCGGGCCATCGTCGACGAATTCGCCCTCCCCCGCTCGGTTAGACTGCTCGGGCGATGGTCGAGGGCGAGCAGCCGCTGTCGAAGGACAGCTTCGACAACAACGCGGACCTGCTCGTCTTCCCGGATCGGCACGAGGTCCGCACGCGGAATCGGTGGCGGTACGTCGCCGGCGGCGCCTTCGCGATGTTCATGGCGTACGTCGGCCTCCGGTTCTGTCATCTCACGGTGCGGGACGATCTATGGCGGCTGGGGCAGCTCGACGCTTCGGATCTGATGCTCGGCGCGGTGCTGGCCATCGTCGTGCTTCCGCTCTCCGTCTTCCTGTTCTGCTGGGCCCTGATTCTCTTTCGGACCAACCCCTGGATCGTCATCAGCCCGGCGGGCCTCGAGTTTCACAATCGCCTCGATGTGCCGCAGCTCCTGCCCCAGACCTTTCGGGTGACGTTCGATGACATCGAGACGGTCGGCATCAAGGGCCGATCGGAGACCGGCCCGCCCGTGCGGACGAACTTCCGGTACATGCTCAAGATCAAGACCGCGAGCCGAGGCGATCTCGAGCTCAGGTGGTTCACCTACAGCCGAAGGGAGGCCGCGCGATTCGCGGAGGCCTTCATCGGGTCCATGCAGGAGATGGCGAGCCGCACCACCGCCTCTGGATGACGGGGGTGTTATGCTGGCCGCGCTTGCAGTTCCGCGAAACGACCTTGCCGGGTGCCGTCGTCATCGAGCTGGATCCTCGGGCCGACGACCGGGGGTTCTTCGCTCGCAGCTACTGCGACGATGAATTCGCCGCTCATGGCCTGCCGACCAGCTGGCCGCAGTGCAACCTGTCGCGCAACGCGCGCGCCCTCACCCTGCGCGGCATGCACTACAACGCCCCGCCCGACGAGGAGGCCAAGGTCGTCCGCTGCGTGTCGGGCGCGATCTGGGACGCGATCGTCGATCTGCGGGCCGGATCGCCGACGTTCCTGCGCTGGTTCGGCGTCGAGCTTTCCGCCGAGCGCGGGAACGCCCTGTACGTGCCGCCCGGCTTCGCGCACGGCTTCGTCACGCTGCGCGACGGGTGCGACGTCTTCTATCACATGGGGCGCCGGTACCGGCCCGACGCCGCCCGCGGGCTGCGCTGGAACGATCCGAAGATCGGCATCACCTGGCCCGTGAAGCCGGAGCTCATGTCCGATCGCGACCGCGACTACCCCGATCTCGATCCGGCGTCGATGCAGGCCGGGGGATGACCATGACCGACGGCGAGCGGATGTACGCGCTGGTCGAGGAGCTGTACCCGATCTGTCGCAGCATCACGGGCGACGGCGTGCGCGCCACGTTGCGCGCGCTCGCGCAGCGCATCCCGCTGGCGGTAACCGAGGTGCCGTCGGGAACGCCGGTGCTCGACTGGACGGTGCCGCCCGAATGGAACGTGCGCGACGCCTACGTCGCGGACGGCAGCGGCGCGCGCGTGATCGATTTTCGCCGCTCGAACCTGCACCTGGTCAACTACAGCACGCCGGTGCGCGCGCGGATGTCGCTGGCCGAGCTGCGCCCCCACCTGCACGCGCTGCCCGATCACCCCGACTGGATCCCCTACCGCACCTCCTACTACGATGAGCGCTGGGGCTTCTGCCTGACGCAGCGCCAGCTCGACGCCCTGCCCGACGTCCCCTACGAGGTCTGCGTCGATTCGACGCTGGCGCCCGGACACCTGACCTACGGCGAGCTGGTGCTGCCCGGCCAGATCGAGGACGAGATCCTGATCTCGACCCACGTCTGCCACCCTTCGCTCGCCGACGACAACCTGTCCGGGATCGCGGTGTCGGTCGCGCTGGCGGAGCGCCTGGCGGCGGGCCCGCGCCGGCACACCCTGCGCTTCCTGTACGCGCCCGGCACGATCGGCGCGATCACCTGGCTGGCGCGCAATCGCGATCGCGCCGGCCGCATCAAGGCGGGACTGACGCTCACCTGCCTCGGCGACGCCCACCAGTTCACGTACAAGCGGACCGTGGCCGGCGACGCGGAGATCGATCGGGCGGCGGCCCACGTGCTCGCGCG
>Ga0066903_100000514_pt1 | contig 24701 bp, 21 predicted proteins | sample PanSoiMetaGPlot1_FD_67491 | JGI IMG/M metagenome (GOLD analysis project Ga0066903, IMG submission 67491) | Tropical forest soil microbial communities from Panama analyzed to predict greenhouse gas emissions - Panama Soil - Plot 1 (version 2) | ecosystem: Environmental > Terrestrial > Soil >... | reverse complement strand
TGCTGTCTCTTTCGCTGACCTCGAAGGTGCATCCGTACAAGGCGGGGCTCGGACCGTTCGCCCCCGAGGTCTACCGGGTGCCGTTCGCGAACGACTACCGCGGCCCGGACCCGCGCACTGCTCTCGATGCGCTCGAGCGCGCCTTCGAAACGCAGGTGCCCGCCGAGCAGGTCGCGGCGATCGTGATCGAGCCGATCCAGGGCGAAGGCGGCTTCCTCGTCTGCCCGCGCGAGTACATGGGCGGACTGCGGGAACTCTGCGACCGGCACGGCATCGTCCTCGTCGTGGACGAGGTGCAGACCGGCATAGCACGCACCGGACGGTTCTTTGCGATCGAGCACTACGGCGTCGAACCGGACCTGATCACCCTGGCCAAGTCGATTGCAGCCGGGCTGCCGCTCTCCGGAGTCGTCGGAAGGGCAGAGATCATGGACGCACCGCCGGACTCGGCCGTCGGCGGAACGTACGTCGGGAACCCCGTCGCCCAGGCGGCCGCGCTCGCCGTGCTGGACGTGGTCGAGGACGAGGGGCTCTGCGATCGCGCCTCCTCGATCGGCGAGACGATCCGCGCGCGGATGATCGCCTGGCAGGACCGCTTCGACGCGATCGGAGACGTTCGCGGCGTCGGCGCCATGCTCGCGATCGAGCTCGTGCACGACCGCGAGACGAAGGAGCCTGCAACCGACCTGGCCACGGCTGTCGTCGACGAGGCCGCCGCGCGCGGCCTGCTCCTGCTCAAGGCCGGCGTCTACTCGAACGTGATCCGTGTCCTCGTGCCGCTCGTGATCGAGGACGCGGAGCTGGAAGAGGCACTCGACGTCTGGGAGGAGTCACTGGACGCGGCTCTCGCGGGCGGCTCGCGGGCCCACCTGGGCTCGGGCGAGCAGGACTAAGCAGCCGGCGGCACAATCCCGCCATGTCGGGCGGTGGCGCAGGCGACGAGCGCAAGGTCGCGACGGTTCTGTTCGCGGACCTCGTGGGGTCGACTGCGCTCGCAGACCAGGATGATCCGGAGCGTGTGCGTGCCCGGCTCGAGCGCTTCTACCGGGCGATGCAGGAGGAGATCGAGCTCGCTGGCGGCACACTCGAGAAGTTCGCCGGCGACGCGGTCATGGCCGTGTTCGGAGCGCCGACGGCGCAGGAGGACCACGCCGAGCGCGCGCTCCACGCCGCGCTCGCGATGCGGCACCGGCTAGACGAGCTCTTCGGCGACGAACTCGGCTTGCGAATCGGAGTCAACTCGGGTGAGGTCGTCACCGGCGCCCCGCGGGAAGGGAGTTCGTTCGTGAGCGGCGACGCGGTGAACGTCGCGGCGCGGCTCGAGCACGCGGCGGCAGCGGGCGAGATCCTCGCCGGCGAGCGCACCGTCGCCGCCGTCCGCGGTGCGTTCGAGTTTGACGAACGGCGGACTGTGGAGGCCAAGGGCAAGTCCGACGGCGTGGCGTGCCGGCGTCTCGTCCGGGCGCTCTCGCTGCAGCGGCCGCGGGGCGTGAGCGGGTTGCCGCCCGCATTCGTCGGCCGTGACGACGAGCTGACGCGCCTTCAGGAGGCGTACCGGCAGGTCGTCGCGGTAGGCCGGCCGCGACTCGTGGTGATCGTCGGTGACCCGGGCGTCGGCAAGACCCGGCTCGTGCGCGAGCTCTGGCAATGGCTGGCCGAGCAGGAGCCGCAGCCGTTGCAACGGACGGGCCGCTGCCTGTCCTACGGGCAGATCGCGTACTGGGCGCTCGGGGAGATCCTCAAGGAGCATTTCGAGGTCCTCGACAGCGACCCGCCCGAGTCGATTCTCGCCCGCCTCCAGGGACGGGAGATCCTCGGGCTCGCCCTCGGCCTCGACGTCGTCGGCGACGCACACCCGCTCACCGTGAGAGACCGCTTCCAGGACGGCTGGTCGGACCTGCTCGGCGAGCTCGCGGCGGAGCGGCCCGTGGCCCTCCTCGTCGAGGATTTGCACTGGGCGGAGGAGCCGCTGCTCGATCTTCTCGAGCAGCTGCGAGAGACCGTACACGGGCCGCTGCTCCTGATCGGCACGGGCCGACCGGAGCTCCTCGAGCGTCGGCCCGGCTTCGGCGTCCGGGCGGGCGTGGACACGATCACGCTCGAGCCGCTCTCTCCGGATGCGGGGAGGGAGCTCCTCGCGGAGCTGCTCGGAGGCGAGCCGCCGCCTGCGTTGCTGCCGATGGTCGCGCACGCCGAGGGGAATCCGTTCTTCGTCGAAGAGGTGCTCGGGTCGCTCATCGACGGCGGGTTGCTCGCGCGGCAGAACGGCGGCTGGGTCCTGACCGAGACCGCCGCGGCGCACACCGTGCCGGACACCGTCCAGGCCGTTGTCGCCGCTCGCATCGACCTGCTCGAACCGGCCGACAAGGCGGCGCTGCAGGCGGCGGCGCTGATCGGCCGCGTGTTCTGGAGCGGCCCCGTCTACGAGCTCCTGGAAGGGCTCGAGCCGGATCTCCGCGTCCTCGAGGAGCGCGACTTCATCCGCCGCAGGCACGGCTCGGCGATCGAGGGCGAGCGCGAGTATGCGATCAAGCACACGGTGACGAGGGAGGTCGCGTATGCGAGCATCCCCAAGGCTAGGCGCGCGCGGCTGCACGCGGCCTTCGCCGGCTGGCTGGAGCGCTTCGGCGGCGGCCGCGACGAGCACGCGCCGCTGCTGGCTCATCACTTCGCCGAGGCGGCGCGGCCCGAGGACGCCGATCTCGCCTGGGCCGGAGAGGAACGGGAGCTGGTTCGGCTGCAAGCACAGGCTGCGACCTGGCTCGAGCGCGCCGCCAATCTCGCGATCCGTCGCTGCGATGTCGACGAAGCGCTTGTCGATCTCCATCGCGCACTCGAGTACGCCGACACGACGGAAGCGCAGGGCCGCCTGTGGGGCACCATCGGCGGCGCGAACGCAATCAAGTTCGACGGCGAAGCGTTCCTGGACGCGATGCACCGGGCGCTCCAACTGGTCGACGACGACGAGTCCGGGGCTGTGTACAGCGACCTGAGCTTCCAGACCTCGATTCGCTCGGGGATGTGGAAGACGCGGCCGAAGGACGCAGAGGTCTCCGGGTGGATCGGCGAGGCGCTCGCGCGGACGTCGCCGGGATCACCGACGCACGTTCGAGCGCTGATCGCCCGTGCTCAATGGGAGATGGACGACGAAGCGGCCGCCGAATCGAGCAGGCAGGCCGGGCAGCTCGGCGATCCTGCACTCCGCTCGTACGCCTGGATGGCTCTCGCCTCTACGGCGCTCCACGACGTTCGCCTGAACGACGCCAACATGTGGGCGGAACGGCGCTTCGACCTGATCCCGGAGATCGACGACCCGGATCACCTGCTGGAGATCTACGAGACCGCCATTCCCACCACATCCGCTCTCGGGCGGTTCCAGGATGCGAGACGACTCGCCGAGCGCCATGCCGAGATCGCGTCACGCCTGACGCCGCACCATCGCCTGCACGCGGTCGCGTTCATGGCCGAGGTGGAGGAAACGGCCGGCGGCTGGGAGTCGATCTCGGACATGAGGGAAACGGTCGAGGACGCGGTTGCCGCGAACGCCGACACTCCCTGCGTGCGGAACGCCCGAACACTCCTGCTCTGCGCGACGGCGAGCCTCGTCGCAGGCGACTCCGGAGATGCCCGCCAGCTCGAGGTCGCAGCCGACGGGCTCGGCTTCCATACCCACCGGCGAGCACTCGTGTCGCCGCGCATGCGTCTTGCGCTCCTGCGCGGAGACCGCGACGCGCTCGCGGAGCTGCTCGCGGTGCACGGGCTGCACGGAGCGACGTTCGGCGTCGCCGAGCTCGGCGCTCGGCTCGACGCCCTGGTCTTCCTCGGCGATCGCGAGCGCGTCGAAGCCGAAGCGTCGAGACTTCTGAAGCGGGGCACCTACCTGGAGCCCTTCGCGCTCCGTGCGCTCGGGATCGCGCGGGAGGAAGACAGTCTCCTCACGGAGGCTGAAGCACGCTTCTCTGCGCTCGGCCTCGACTGGCATAGGGCGCAGACCAAACTGCTTCTGAGCGTTTAGACTCGCCCGGCGATGCTGCACCGCAACCGCAAGGTCGAGCTGCTCAAGAAGGTGCCGCTGTTTGCCGGCTGCTCGAAGAAGGAGCTCGAGCAGATCGCGAGGGTCGCGGACGAGCTCGACTTCAGGCCCGGAAAGGCACTGATCAAGGAAGGATCGCCGGGCCGCGAGTTCTTCGTCCTAATCGACGGCACCGTCGAGGTGACCCGCAGCGGGAAGAGGATCGACACCTCCGGACCGGGCGAGTTCTTCGGAGAGATGGCGTTGCTCACCGACCAGCCGCGCAACGCCTCGGTGACGACGACGTCGGACGTCGACGCCCTCATCCTCACCGCGCGCAGTTTCCGCTCGATCGTCGAGCACAACCCGCTGATCGCGCTCAAGGTGATGCGCGCCGTCGCCGACCGGCTGCCGCCCGACGAGTTCTAGAACTCGAGGCGCGCGCGTCGTCCGTGACGCTCGAGCGCGAGGTCGACGAGCCGCGCGAGGAGCTCGGGATACGAGATGCCGGAGGCCTCGAACAGCCTTGCGTAGACGCTCGTTGCGGTGAATCCCGGGATCGTGTTCAGCTCGTTGACGAGCACGTCTCCCTCCGGGGTCACGAAACAGTCCACTCGGGCCATGCCCTCGCACTCCGCGGCGAGGAAGGCCGCGACGGCGGCGTCCTGGACGCGGCGGGAGCTCTCTTCCGGGATGCGCGGAGGGACGAGCAGGTCCATTCCGCCCTCGTCGTACTTCGCCGACCAGTCGTACCAGTCGGTGCCCGAGAAGCCGTGCGCAACGATCTCGCCGGGGAGCGACGCCTGCGGCGGCGGGATGCGGTTGCCGAGGACGCCGACCTCGACCTCGATTCCGTCCACGAACTCCTCGATCAGCAGCTTCTCGTCGTGCCGGAAGGCCAGCTCGGCAGCGGGCTCGAGCTCCCCTGCGGCGCGCACCTTGGAGATCCCGACCGACGATCCGAGGCGCGCCGGCTTCACGAACACGGGGTACTCGTACGGGTGCTCGAGCGCGTCGCCCGCGTGGATGGTGACGCTTCGCGTGACGGGGACGCCCGCGCCGCGCATCAACACCTTGAACCGGTCCTTGTCCATCGCCAGCGCCGACGCCAGCACCCCGGCGCCGACGTAGGGGACGTCGGCCAGCTCGAGGAGGCCCTGGACGGTCCCGTCCTCTCCGAAGGGCCCGTGCAGGACAGGAATCACGACGTCCACTCCGGACAACGTGGCCATGACCCCGTCCGACGACGCGTGAACTGGCAATGTCTCTGCCGGAGCGGTCCCGGGGTCAGACCCTTGCTCTGCCGCCTGCTCTGACTCCCGCTCCGACACCAGGGCACGGCGCGACGAGCCGGCCTCGAGCGCCCAGGTGCCGTCGCGGGCGATCTCCACTCTCACCACGTCGTAGCGGTCCGGATCGAGCGCCCCCTGCACCGATCTCGCCGATGCGAGTGCGATCTCGTGCTCGCTGGAACGGCCGCCGGTGAGGACGGCGATCTTCCGGCGCGGCGCGGTCACGGGATGCTGCCGGTCGGCCCGGTCGGGCCCGTGGTCCCGGTCGGGCCGGTCGGGCCCGGGTTCACGTAGCGGCCGACGGTCAGCGTCACGGTCGTCCCGAGCGGCGCCTGCGTGTCGTGCTCGGGAGTCTCGCCAAGCACGATGCCGTCCTCGGTCGGATCGATCGTGTCCTGGCGCTTGATCACGAACTTGAAGCCGGCCGCCCGGACGGTCTCCCCCGCGACCGCGACGGTGAAGCCCCTGACGTCCGGGATCGGCGCCGTCTGCGGGCCACGCGAGACCGTGAGCGTCACCTGAGACCCGCGCGGGAGCGAGGTCCCCGGCTTCGGGCTCGTGTCGATGACCGTGTCCTTGGGCTTGGTCGAGTCCGCCTGCTGCTGCGAGACGTTGAAGCCGAGCTGCTCGAGTTCCGACTGCGCGTCGGAGGAGTTCCTCCCGATCACGTCGGAGGGGATGATCACCGGTGGGAGCCCCTTGGAGACGTTGATTCTGACGGTCGTGCCCTTCACCACCATCGTTCCCGGCGCGGGAGACTGCCCGGTGACCGTACCGGTCGCCTTGCTGGACGTGACCTCGTAGGTCTTGGCGTCGAGTCCCTGCTGGACGAGCCTGCGGATCGCGTCCTCGGCCGTCTCGCCGCGCACCTCGGGCACCTCGACCTTGACCTTGCCCTTGGAGACGACGATGAGCACGCTGTCGCCTTTCTTCACATGGTCGCCGGCCTGCGGGTTCTGGTCGTAGACGACGCCGATCGCGACCTTGCCGTTGTACTCCCGGTCGACCTCCGGTTTCAGGCCCGCCTCGGTGATCTTTTGCACGGCCAAGGACTCGACGATGCCCTTGTAGTTGTCGACCGAGATCGTCCCGGCCGATGCAAGGCGCTTGTCGATCTGCTGGTAGACGAAGTAGCCCGCGAGCCCCGCCAGCGCGAGGAGCACGGCAGCCAGGAGCCATGGCCAGATCGGGCGGCGCGGCGAGGCGCCGTCCTCGAACTCCCAGGAGCGGAGGTGCCGCGGCGGCACCCGCGCGGTGGTTGCCCCGGCGGCGGTGCGTCCGGCCCGAGGGATCACGCGCGTCCCGTCCGCGACGCCGGCGCCCGCGAGCACCATCGTCGCCGCCTCCTCGGTCTCGTGCGCGACCGGCAGGCCCTGTGCGACGCGGGCGAGGTCTGCGTCCATCTCGCGGGCGGTCTGGTAGCGGTCGGACGGGTCCTTGGCGAGCGCGCGCAGGACGACGAGGTCGAGCTCGTGCGGCACCTCGCCGATCCCGGGCGGCCGCTTCGTCGAAGGAGGTGCCGGCACGGTGTTCAGGTGCTTCATGGCGATCTCGAGCGCGGTCTCGCCCGAGAAGGGCACGGTGCCCGTGAGCATCTCGTAGAGCACGACGCCGACCGAGTACAGGTCGGACGACGGATGGACGGGACGCCCCTGGGCCTGCTCGGGCGACAGGTACTGCGCCGTACCGATGATCGAGCCGGCTTCCGTCATCTGGCTCGACCCCGAGCGGGCGATGCCGAAGTCCGTCACCTTGAGTCGGCCGTCCGGGGCGACGACGACGTTGTGCGGCTTGATGTCCCGGTGCACGATGCCCGCCCGGTGGGCGAACTCGAGCGCGGAGAGGATCTGTCGCGTGTAGTCGATCGCCACGCGGACGGGGGTCGGCCCGCGCGAGACGAGGAGCTCCTTGAGGGTCTTCCCCTCCAGGTACTCCATGGCGATGTAGTAGGTGCCCTCGGCCTCGCCGCGGTCGTAGATCGAGACGACGTTCGGGTGCGAGAGCCCCGCCGCGCTTTCGGCCTCGCGCCGGAAGCGCTCGACGAACTGCTCGTCCTGGGCGTGGCGCTCGTCGAGGAGCTTGATCGCGACGCGCCTCCCGAGCTCCTGGTCCTCGGCCAGGTACACGTTGGCCATGCCGCCCGTCCCGAGCTTGCGGATGACGCGGTAGCGCCCGTCGAGGAGAGTGTCGATCAGGGTGTCGAAGGTGGCCAAATCGGTCTCTGTCTCAGGTTAGGGGGTCTTCTGGCCGAGCAGGGCTTCGAGGACGGTCTTCGCGATCGGGGCGGCCACTTCGCCGCCCGTCTTGTGAACCTGGTTCTCGACCGTGACCGCGATGGCGTAGCGCGGGTGGTCGGCGGGCGCGAAGGCCACGAACCAGACCTGGTTGATGCTGTCCCTCCCGGTCTCCGCGGTACCGGTCTTGCCGGCGACCCGCACGCCCGGGATCTGCGCGTTCGTCCCCGTGCCTCCGGTGACGACGGCCTGCATCATCGTGTTCAGCTCACTCGCCGTCTTGGGTGAGATCGCGTGTCCGAGCTCCTTCGGCTTCGTCGTTGTGAGGGTCCCTCCTCCGGGCTTCACGATCCGATCGACGACGTAGGGCCGCATGACGACGCCGCCGTTGGCGATCCCCTGTGCGACCATCGCCATCTGCAGCGGCGTTACCTGGAGCCGCTCCTGCCCGAAGGCGAGTCGGCCGGGATCGACCTGGTAGTCGTGCTGCGGATAGAAGAGCTTGCAGCGGCCCTTCCTGTCGCAGTTGTAGAGCCCGCTCGTGCGGCGCTCGTCCGGAGGCGTCTCGAGCGGCGGCGTCGAGTAGAAGCCGAACTTCTTCGCCTGCTCGAGGATCTTCTTGGAGCCGATCGCCTTGCCGATGTTGCAGAACACCGAGTTGATCGAGTGCTGGAGGCCCTCCGTCAGGTTCACGTGGCCGAAGCTCTCCGGGCCGCCCGACTCGAGGCCGAAGTTGTAGACGGGCTTGCCGTACTCGGTGCAGAAGCCCGGGTCCTCGAACGGCGAGTACGGCGTGAACTTCCCCGACTCGAGGGCGGCTGCGGCGGTGACGAGCTTGAACGACGAGCCGGGCTGATAGAGCCCCGAGGTTGCGCGGTTGACGAGCGGCGACGGGTTCGGGCATTGCCCGCGGGTCTTGGCGATCTTGTCGAAGTGGTTCTCGACCAGGTTGGGGTTGTAGGTCGGCGAGGTCGCCATGACCACGACCTTCCCCGTCTTGACGTCGAGGGCGACCACCGACCCGCAGAGCGTCCCGAGCGCCCTCTGCGCCACGAACTGCGGGCCGAGCCGCAGCGTCAGCACTGCCGAGTTTCCCTTCACCGTCTTGCCCTCGAGGGAGTTCAGCGTGCGGTCGAGCACGGTGTGCAGGTCGGTATTGGACGAGGTCAGGTAGTCGTTCAACGAGCGCTCGAGCCCGGCCCGTGAACGGCCCTGCGTCGAGTAGCCGACAACGTTGGAGACAAGCTTCCCGGTCGGATAGTGGCGCAGGAAGAAGGTGTTGCCGTTCTTCTTGAGGACGTGATTCAGCGCCACGACCTCGCCGTTCGAGGCCCTGATCACGCCGCGGTCGATCTTGAACTGGGCCACGAGCTGGACGGCGTTGTCCTTCTGCGCGGAGAGCTGGCCCTGCGCCCACGTCTGCCAGTACGTCGTGCCGAGCACGAGCGCGGCAAGGAGCACGATGCCGACGACGGCGACCCTGCGGATGCGGTCGTTCACGCGGTCCTCGACTGGGCGCGGTCCGAGACGAGCAGCAGGAGGGCGAGCATGACGAAGTTGGAGACGATGCTCGACCCGCCGTAACTGACGAAGGGCAGCGTGATCCCGGTCAGCGGAATGATGCGGACGACGCCGCCGACGATGATGAACGTCTGGAAGGCGAAGCCGAAGGTCAGCCCGAGGGCGAGCAGCTTGGAAAAGCCGTCGTCGGCCATCATCGCGATGCGGAAGCCTCGGAGCGCGAAGACCATGTAGACGAGCAGGAACGCCGAGATGCCGATCAGTCCGAGCTCCTGGCCGAGCGCGGCATAGATCATGTCCGTCTTCAGGTCCGGGATGAGGATGTCACCCGAGGTACCGGCGAACGTCCCCTTGCCGAAACCCGTGCCTCCGAACTGGCCGTTGGCGATCGAGTACAGGCCCTGCACGGTCTGGTAGGCGATCGTGTGCACGTACTTGAAAGGGTCGAGCCACGCGTCGACGCGGTCATGGACACGGTTCGGTCCCCACTTGTAGACGGCGGTCGCGCCGGCGGCGAAGAGCGCCAGGCCCACGGCCACGTAGGTCGCGCGACCGGTGCCGACGTAGGTCATGGCGAGGAAGATCCCGAAGTAGAGGAGCGCGCTGCCGAGATCGCTCGTCTCCAGCAGGACGAGCATGGCGGCGCCCCAGATCAGGAGCAGCGGCCCGAGATCCTTCAGGCGCCCCTGCGCCAGCACCTCGCGCTTCTCGCGCAGGTAGCCGGCGAGGAAGACGATCAAGAGCAGCTTCGCGAACTCGCCGGGCTGGATCTGGAAGCTCCCGACGTGGACCCAGAGCCGCGCGCCGTTGACGCGCTGGCCGATGCCGGGCAGCGCCGGAAGGATCAGGAGCGTCACCGCGCCGAGGCCGCAGAGGTACTTGTAGCTCTCGAGCTTGCGGTAGTCCCGCCGGAGGACGAACAGTGTCGCGGCGAAGGCGCCGAGGCCGATCACGATCCACACCGACTGGCGCAGCGCGTCGTCGGGGTTGATCCGGTAGATCTCGGTCACGCCGATGGCGGTCAGGAGGCCGCCCAGCGGCAGCACGTACGGATCCGCATTCGGCACCGTCAGCCGCGTGACCACGTGCGCGACGAGGTAGAGGCAGAGGAAGAAGATCCCGTACGAGAGCGACGAGGCGGAGATCACGTCCTGCCGCGCGATGTAGACGCTGGCGAAGCCGAAGCCGGTCATCACGCCGACGACCAGCAGGCTCATCAGCTCGCGGTTTCTGTAACTCATGCCCGCTCCCTGCGTCGGCTGAGCCGCCGCCTCCGCTCATGGGTGAGCTCCGTCGAGCCCGCGCTCACTGAGCTCCCACCACGTAGCGCGCGTAGTCCTTGATCACGTCCTCGGCGTCGTTGCGGCCTCGCAGGGTGTGGTCGAAGAGCTTCCGGCGGTCCACGCGGGAAAGCTCGGCGGCGAGGAGCGGGCTCGTGTACACCTCGCGGTAGAGGTGGATGCCGAAGGGCAGGTTCCACGGCACGCCCTGGTACACGGCCACGAAACCCTTGTCGTTCACGCCGATGAAGTTCGCCCGCGAGAGGCCGTAGACCCCGCCGCCTGCGACGACCGCGACGAGCACGAGCGCGAGCGGCAGCCCGACCTTCCACGTCAGGATGCGGCGCTTCTTCGCGGGCGCCGGAGGCGGGGGCGGCTGCGCGGTCTCGGCGGAGACGACGGGCACGGCGTCGAGCCCGCTGAGCGTGTCCTCGTCGTCGGCCGTCGCGGGCTCCGTCGTCACGACCGTCCCCGGGATCTCGATCGTGTCGTCGATGGAGGCGAGCTGGAAGAGAACGACGGTGATGTTGTCCTCGCCGCCGTTGCCGTTCGCCGCGTCGATCAGGGCCTGGGCCGTGGCGCGAAGATCGCCCGGGTGCTCCTCGATCAGCTCGAGGATGCGGGCGTCGTCGACCATGCTCGAGAGCCCGTCCGAGCAGAGCATGAACAGGTCGCCGGGCCGGGCCGTGACGGTGAAGGAGTCGACATCGACCTCGGGGTCGGTGCCGAGGACGCGGGTGATCACGGAGCGGTGGGGATGGTCCTCGGCCTCCTCGGGCGACAGCCGGCCCGACCGCACCAGCTCGCCCACGAGAGAGTGATCCTCGGTCAGCTGCTCGAGGGCGTGGTCGCGGACGAGGTAGGCGCGGGAGTCCCCGACGTGGCCGATGCGGACGACGTCGCCGTCGACGAGTGCGACGGTCATGGTCGTCCCCATGCCCGACGTGGACTCGTCCGCTCGGGCGCGGTCGTAGACACTGCGGTTTGCGTCCTGGATCAGCTTCCTGACGCGTCCGTCGTCTTCCTGATCGCCGAGCTCCGCGTACTGGACGGAGGTCGCGGCCAGATGCGACGCGATCTCGCCCGCCTGCGCACCGCCCATGCCGTCCGCGATCGCGAACAGCGGCGGCTCGCAGACGTACGCGTCCTCGTTGTGACGCCGGCGGCGGCCGGTGTCGGTGAGTGCGATCGAGCGCATGGGGGTCATCGCTCGAAGCGCAGGTCGGTTTCGCCGACGCGGATCACGTCGCCGGGCGAGAGCTTGCGCGGCGCCGTCAGTCGCACGCCGTTGACGAAGGTCCCGTTCGTCGAGCCGACGTCCTCGACCCAGACGCCGTCGCGGCGCGGCTCGAAGCGGGCATGACGGCCGGACGTGAACTCGTCGCGGACCAGCGGGACGTCGTTCTCGCCCTCGCGTCCGACGAGCAGTGGGCCGGAGTCGATCGCGTGCTCGTCGCCGGTCTGCAGCGCCGGGCTGGACACGACGACGAGCCTCCCGGCGGGCCTGACCCGACCGTGCTCGCGGTCGCGCTGCCGGCGCTTCTGCTCCGCAGCCGTCTGCGGCGCGAGGATCATGCTCTCCTGCGAGGCGCCGCGCAGATCCTTGCTCGCCGTTCGCACGACGCGCCAGATGAACAGGTAGAGGAGCACGAGAAAGCCGATCTTGAGCAGCAGCAGGACCTCGCCGACCGCGATCGATGCGGGCAGCGTCATTGAAGTTCGCGCTCGAAGACGACGTCGGTCGATCCCAGTGTGATCCGGTCGCCGCTCTCGAGCTTGGCCTGCCGCAGCCTTCGTCCGTTCACTTCCATGCCGTTCGTCGAGCCGAGATCCACGATCCAGTAGGACGTTTCCTCCTGGCGCAGCTCGGCATGCCTGCGCGAGACGTTGGGATCGGAGATCTGGACGTCGCAATCCTGGGCGCGCCCGAGGACGAAGATGCGCTTGTCGATCGGGACACGCTGTCCGTCGACCGACAGCCACACCGCCTCGCGCTCGACGGGGCCCTCGTCTCCGGCGACCGCGGGCACGGCCGCCTCCTTCGCGCGGTAGACCATCGTCGCCGCCGCGGCCGGCTTCGGGACGGGCGCGTCGGCGGTCTTGCGGCCGCGCTGCACCATCCGCGTCGCGATGCCGAAGACGCCCAGGCCGAGGTCGTCGTCGGTCGAGAACAGAACGTTCGGCGGCGAGAGCATGACGTAGCCCTCGCGCCGGGCGTGCTCGGCCAGGTACTCCTGCAGTTCGAGCTTCAGCGAGTCCTCGTAGGCCTGGAACTGGCCGCGGTCGTGGGGCGACAGGTAGATGGTGTACTCGTTGGGCACGTAGACGCGCGAGACGGAGACAGTGCGGTGGTCGTCCATCTCCTTGACCAGCTTGCGGGCGAGCTCGACAGGCTGCACGTTCGTCCTGAAGGCACGGCCGAACACACCCTCGACGAGTGCTTCGATCTTGTGCTCGATCGCGCGGAGAACGCTCAATTACGCGGGCCTTTTCGGCCCTTCGAGTTTAGCCTCGGCCCCCGGCGGCCCGAGCCTGAGCAGGCAGCTCGACGGCCGCCGTCGTCTCCTCCACGGCCTGCTTCGGACGGGGAACCCGCGGGCGCTTCGCGTAGGGCTCGAGCGCGAGGGCGAGCGCCGTCAGCGCCGCCACCGCGAGGACGTCCACGTTCGCCTCGTGCGGCGGCGGTGCGACCGTGATCCCGCAGACGACGAGCCCGTAGGCGGCAGCAACCGCCGGTCCGCGTCCGCGCACGAACGGCAACGCGGCGGCGCCCAGTGCGAGCGCGGCGGCGAGCGCGGCGAGCTGCGGATCGCCGGCGAGCTCGCCGGCGAGCGCGCGACCCGCCGTTACCAGGCTGTCCGAAGCAGGGATTCCGAGCGCGCCGATGCGCTCGGCGCCGGCGACCGCGGCCGCGACGAAGACGGCCAGCGCGACGCTGACGGCTCGGCGGGTGGGCCGTCGCACGGTGAGCGCGAACAGCGGCAGCAGGGCGATCGCGCCGATCGCGCCGAGCCCGGCTCCGACCGCCACGAGTAGGCCGGCGCGCGGCGTCCGCCAGAACGCGGTCAAGGCGACCAGCGCTGCAATCGCGTACAGGGCGGCTAGGCCGAAGCTGTAGTTGCCGATCGGCAGCACCGGGACGGCGAGGCAGAACGCCATCCCGGCTCGCTCCGAGAGGAGGCTCGTCGCGGCTGCGACGGCCGCGAGCCCGAGCGGCCAGCCGGAGGGGAAGAAGGGCAGGACGTGCGCGGTGATCCCGGCCGCTGCGGCTGCTCCTGCAGCACCGGCCAGTCGCTCCCCTCGCTCGACCGCATGCGTCCTCGGAATCGCCGCCGGCCGGAGGGCAGGCGCGGCGAGCCGCAGGTGCCGTTTGCGGCTCCCGGTCGGCCGCCGCCGCCGGAGCTCCGTGGCGGCCTCACGCAGCGAGCCTTCCAGCCCCGCAGCCGTCGGCCGTCGCCCGGGAACGACGTTCAAAGCCCGGTCGACGCAGGAGACGATTGGCCGCGGCAGGTCGGGGCGCTGCTCGCGGAGCGTCGGCGCTCCCTTTTCGATCGCCTTGGCGGTATCGACGAGCGCGCCGGTCCAGAAGGGATGGAATCCTGCGAGCGCCTCCCAGAGCAGGACGCCGACCGCCCATACGTCCGCAGGCGGGCCGGCCGGCTCTCCGCGCAACCGCTCGGGCGAGATGTAAGCGAGCGTGCCGGGGATGTCGCCGACCGCGGTCAGGCTCTCCTCTTCGTGCATGAGCGCCAGGCCGAAGTCGAAGAGCTTCACGGAGATCCCGCGACCGTCTGCGAGCAGCACGTTCGCCGGCTTGACATCGCGATGGACGATCCCATGGGCATGGGCGTGCGCGAGGCCCTCGAGCACCTGCGCCGCGACCTCGAGGGCGGCGGAGTCGCTCAGCTCCCCGGCGCGAATCGCCTCGCGCAGCGTCCGCCCCTGGACGTACTCGTAGACGATGTAGACGTGGCCCGCGTCGCGCGCGAGCGCATGAGCCCTCAGGCAGCGCGGATGCCGCAGCCGTGCCGCCGCAGCGGCCTCGCGCTCGGCCCGCGAACCGGCGGTCCCTTCGCGCGTGACGATCTTCAGCGCGACGTCTCGGCCGCTCTCGACCTCACGAGCGAGCCAGACCGAGCCCGACCCGCCGCTCCCGAGCGGCCGCACGGGCAGATAGCGGTTCAGGACCAGGCTGCCGGGCGCTGCCCTCCCAGGCGCACTGTGCGCGGCGGTCCGAGACATCCGTTATCTGCAGTTGGCTCCAACAGGAGAAACTCCTGCGCGCGGCGAATCAAGTGGCCCACCCGCCGAAACCAGATCGCTACAGTGGACGCGGTTCTCGCCGGGCGGCCAGCATGAGCGAGTACGACTCAGACATCGAGTTTGATTTCTTCGACGAGCCCGAGACGGGTGAGAGCCCGGCTCAGTCTGGCCGTACCCGTTCGCAGCAGCGTCCTCCGGGTGGTCCGCCGCGCCCGCCGGAGCATCGAGGGATCCCGCCCACGGCGCGCCTGGCCGGCTTGATCGCGTTCGGGATCCTGATCGTAGTGCTGCTCGTGCTCTGGGTGCAGAGCTGCTCGGGCACGAGCAAGAAGTCGTCGTACGAGCACTATCTGGACAAGGTCGCGCCGCTCGCGCTCGACTCGAACCGGGCCGGGAACGCGCTGGCCACTGCGATCGCGACGCCGGGGATCAAGGCCGGCGAGCTCGCCAACAAGATGGACCAGCTCTCCCAGCAGCTGCAGGTCGACGCGCAGACGGCGACGAAGATCAAGCCGCCCTCGAACCTCGTCACCCCCCACCGGTATGTCGTCTCGTCCCTGCAGCTCCGCACCGACGGGCTCGCCGGCCTCGCGCGTGAGCTCCGAGCCGGCGCAGGCTCGACGAAGGTGTCCGAGACGGCCGCGAACCTCGCCACGCTCAGCCAGTACCTCGTCGCGAGCGACGTCCTCTGGGACGTCCGCTTCCGCGAGCCGACCCGGCTCGCGCTGCAGCAGGACAACGTGACGGGCCTCACCGTGCCGGCTTCGCGCTTCCTGTCCGAGCAGGGGGTGGACAGCTCGGCGTTCTGGACGCCGGTCGTCGAGCGGCTGAACGGGAACACGACGTCGGGAGGCAACACCTCGGGCCGCGCAGTCGGCACCAAGCTCGTGGGCACGAAGGCGCTGCCCAAGGGCCAGGAGTTGAGCACGACGCGGCTGAACACGGTCGTCGACAGCCAGAACCTCGGGTTCGCGGTCACGGTCGAGAACTCGGGCGACGTCCAGGTGGCGAGCGTCCGCGTGACGATCACGATCAAGCAGGCCAAGCCGATCACGGCCAGCCAGACGATCTCGCTGCTCAACCCCGGCCAGTCCACCGTCGTGAACTTCAAGAACCTGCCGCAGCCCGAGTTCGTGACCAAGACCACCCTCGAGGTGGATGTCGCGCCGGTGCCGGGCGAGACGAATCCGCGGAACAACTCGGCGTCGTACCCGGTGATCTTCTCGCTCGGATAGTCGAGCGTGGATCTCTCCAGCTCGACAGCCGGGTGGATCGCGATCGGGGCAGCGATTGCCGTGATCGTCCTGGCCGTGGTCGTGGTGCTCGTCTGGCTGGACGGCCGACGCAACCGCGCGGAGCGGCAGAGCGTCCTCGGCGACACAAGCGGCAGGCGGGATCTCGTCGACTTCGCGATCACGCTGCAGGGTCGCGTGGACGATCTCCACCGCGCCGTCGACGAGATCGCGGCCGCGGTCGCGCGGGTCGACCGGCGGATGGACACGACGATCGCCCGTACGGCGATCGTCCGCTACGACGCCTACGAGTCTGCGGGCGGACGGCAGTCCGCCTCCGTCGCCCTGCTGGACGCGAACCGCTCCGGGGTCATCGTGACCGCGATCCAGGGCCGTGACTACGCCCGCGTGTACGTCAAGGAGCTCGACCAGGGCAAGGCTTCGGTTGCGCTCTCGCCCGAGGAGCAGCAGGCGGTCGAGCGCGCAATGGCGCGATAGGGGACGACTGCCGCGGCAGGTCCCGTTGCTATTTTTCCCGCGGGGTGCAGCAGGTTCTCGTTCTGAACGCGAGCTTCGAGCCGCTCAACGTCTGTTCTGTGCGGCGCGCCCACGTGCTCGTCTACAAGAGGAAGGCGGAAGTCATCGAGGGCCTCGAGAAGCCGCTGCGGTCGGCGACCGAGAGCTTCGTCTGGCCGTCGGTGATCCGCCTCGGCACCTACGTGCGCGTTCCACGGGCGGCGCAGCGAAAGATCTCGCGACGGGCGCTCTTCGCCCGTGACGCGTGGACATGCGTGTACTGCGGCGCGACCGACGTCCGGCTGACGCTCGACCACGTCGTCCCGCGCTCGCGCGGCGGCGACTCGGTCTGGGAGAACGTCGTCACCTCCTGCGCGCCATGCAACCTGCGGAAGGGCAACCGTCTGCTGGACGAGATCTCGATGGCGCTCCGCAAACCGCCGCGGCCGCCGGCCCCGGCGCTCTTCATCCGCCTTGCGGCACCAACCATCCCGAGCCGCTGGCGCGCATATCTCGAGCCTTACGGCGCCGCAGCCTAGCCGCCTTCTTGTGACGCGGCGTTTCGCAGCGCCGTACTGAGAGCGTCAATCTCAGGAGGCTCACATGAAGCTGCTACGCATCGCCGCGCTTTGCGCCGGCCTCGCCGCTGTCGTCGCGTTCGTCGGCGTGGGGTTGCCGACGTCGGCACGGAGCGACACGACGCCGGCTCAGACGGAGCACACGATCACCGTCACCGGCAGCGGGACCGCCACCGGGACCCCGAACCAGGCCGTGTTCACGTTCGGCGTGTCGACGAAGGCCAAGACCGCGGTGCTGGCGCTCGCGGCGAACGCCACGGCGATGCGCAAGCTGATCGACGCGCTCAAGGCCGCCGGCATCCCTTCCGCGTCGCTCCAGACCTTGTCCGTGTCCATGTCGCCGATCACGTCCGAGGACGGTCAGGACATCGTCGGCTATGGCGCGTCGAACTCGGTGACCGCCACCATCGCGAATGTCGGTCGCGCGGGCGAAGTCGTCGACGCCGCCGTGGCGGCAGGCGCGAACGAGGTCGACGGTCCCAGCCTCACCGTCTCCGACCAGTCCTCGCTCTACAACTCCGCGCTGAAGGCCGCGATCGCCGACGCGCACGCGAAGGCGCAGGTGCTAGCGGACGCGTCCGGGTTGCACGTCGGCGGAGTGGCGTCGGTGGAGGAGAACGGCGGAAGCGCTCCCATCCCGTACGACGCTGCCAAGACGGCGCTGCCCGCCACGTCGCCGATCGAGGTGGGCACGCAGCAGATCTCCGCGTCGGTGACGGTGGTTTTCGACGCGAGCTAGCTGAGCGCTTCGCGGAGGGAGCCGACGTACTCGCGTAAGGCGTCGGCTCCCTCCTCCGCGACCTCGACGGCGCGGGAGCCGACGACGATCCCGTCGACGAGCGCAGCGGTCTCGCGCGCGTGCTCGGGCGTGGAGATGCCGAAGCCGGCGTAGAGGGGCATATCCGTGACGCGCCGCGCGCGCTCGACGAGCGCGGGGAGCTGGCTGGAGATGTCCGATCGGGCGCCGGTGATGCCGGTGACGGTGACGAGGTAGAGCCAGCCGTCGGTCTGCTCGGCGGCGAGGCGGAGCCGCTCGTCGGTGGATGTCGGCGCCACGAGCTGGACGCGCCGGAGGCCCGGCCGCTCGCCCGCAGGCAGATCGGCGACGATCAGGCTCGTCGCGCCGGCCTCCCCGGCGGCGTGCGGGAACCGGTCCCAGCCGTAGGCTTCGAGGATCGAGGCGTACGTCATCGGCACTAGCGGTGTGTCGACACGCGCTCGGGTCTCGCGCAGGCAGTCCAGGCAGGCGCTCGTACGCATGCCGAGCGCGAGCGCCCGCTCGGCGGCGCGGCGGATGACGGGCCCGTCGGCGAGCGGGTCGGAGAACGGGAAGCCGATCTCGACGGCGTCGGCGCCCCCGGCCACGGCAGCCTCGGCCAGGACGGGCGTGTCCGGTCCGGCCATCAGGTAGACGACGAGCGTCTTTCTGCTCATCGCGGGCGAAAAATCGGCACGAAGTCGTCACACCTCTTGGCGCCTGTGAGCGATATCGTCGAGCACGAGGGGCAGGGGTAAGCCCCCACCCAAGGGTGGGGGTGACGGGATCGTCCCGCGTGGACGTGCCTGGTCGAGGCAGGATTCGTCTTCACAGCCTGGCCAGAACCTGATCGAGGTCCTTGTCCCCGCGGCCGGAGAGGCAGACCAGAACGAGCTCGGGGTCCAGGTCGGCGGCGCGTGCAAGCGCGTGTGCCGGCTCGAGGGCGGGGATGATGCCCTCTGTTTCCGCGAGGCGCTTGAACGCCGCAAGGGCGTCCTCGTCGGTCGCGCTCAGGTACTCGACGCGACCGGAGTCGCGCAGGGCGGCGTGTTCCGGGCCAACGCCGGGATAGTCGAGGCCTGCGGAGATCGAGTGCGTGTCGAGGATCTGGCCGTCCTCGTCAGCGAGGATCGACGAGCGCGCCCCGTGCAGCACTCCGGCCCGCCCCGATCCAAGGCTTGCCGCCCCGCCCGCCTCGACGCCAACGATGCGAACGGCCGCGTCGTCGAGGAAGCCCGCGAACATCCCGATCGCATTCGAGCCGCCGCCGACACAGGCGACGACGACCTCGGGCAGCCTCTCCTCCGCCTCCAGGATCTGTGCACGCGCCTCGCGGCCGATCACGGACTGCAGCTCGCGCACGAGTTCTGGGTACGGGTGCGGTCCGACGCACGAGCCGATCAGGTAGTGCGTGGTCTCGACGTGGGTGATCCAGTCGCGGATCGCCTCGCTGGTCGCCTCCTTCAGGGTCTTCGTGCCGAACTCGACGGGGCGGACCTCGGCGCCCAGCAGGCCCATCCGCTCGACGTTCGGTCGTTGGCGCAGCATGTCCTCGGCACCCATGTACACGACGCACTCGAGGCCGAAGCGTGCGCAGACGGTCGCCGTCGCCACACCGTGCTGGCCGGCGCCGGTCTCGGCGACGATCCGCCGCTTACCGAGACGCTGCGCGAGGACGGCTTGCCCGACCGCGTTGTTGAGCTTGTGGGCGCCCGTGTGCAGCAGGTCCTCCCTCTTGAGGTAGATCCGCTTGCCGGGGGCGAAGCGCTCTGCGAGCGTCAGCGGCGTCGGCCGCCCTGCGTAGTCGCGCCCGAGCCGGTCGAGCTCGGCTGCGAAGGACGGGTCCTGCTGCGCCTCGGCCCAGCCTGCCTCGAGCTCGTCGAGCGCGGGGATCAGCGTCTCGGGCACGTACCGGCCCCCGTAGCCGGCGTAGATGCCGGTCGTCAACGCGCCGCCTCGACGAACGCTCGGACGCGGTCGTGGTCCTTGATCCCTGGTTCGACCTCGAGGCTCGAGCTCGCGTCCACGGCCCATGGTTGTACCTCATCGATCGCCTCGCGCACGTTTTCGGGACCGAGGCCCCCGGCGAGGACGACGCGCCCGGTCGTTGCCCGCGCACGCTCGGAGTGAGTGTCGTCCTCTGATTGCCATGGGAGGTCGACGACGGTTGCAACCTGCTCGCCTCGCCGGAGCAGCACGGCGTCGCGGCCGCGCACTTTGCCCTCCTCGGCGGGATAGAGCTGGACGAGATCGGTGTCGACCTCGCCGGTCTCGCCCACGAGCACCGTGACCGGAAGCACGTCGTCCGGAACCGGAAGCGCACGCGCGGCGCGGCGCGGACTGGTGTCGACGAGGATGAAACCGCAGAGATCGGCGCCGGCGTCGGCCGCGGCGGCGACGTCCTCTTCCCGGGTCAGGCCGCAGACCTTGACCAGGGGTCGCGAGGTGAGCTCTCGCAGCCGGTCGGCCGGTTCGCGTGCGCGCATCAGCGCTGTGCCGATCAGCACCGCGTCGGCTCCGGCCAGCTCTGCCTCAGCGCCCTGGGCGCGGGAGTGGATCGCGCTCTCGGCGATGACGACGCGGTCGCGCGGTGCGCGCGAGACGAGGTCGAGCTGAACGCCTCGGTCGATCGCGAAAGTGGCGAGATCGCGTGCGTTGATCCCGATCGGGTCGGCGCCGAGCGCTGCGGCGCGGGCGAGTTCCTGAGCGTCGTGCGCCTCGACGAGGGTGTCGAGGCCCAGCGTGGCGGCGTGCGCCATGAGCGAAGAGGCCCGGCGATCGTCGAGGTCGCGAAGAATCAGGAGCGCGGCGTCGGCGCCCGATGCCTTGAGCTCGTCGAGTTCGGCCTCCTCCGTGAAGAAGCCCTTCGCGAGCAGAGGCAGCTGCGCGGCGGCGCGAGCCGCGCGGAGATCGTCGAGCGATCCCGCGAAGCGGTCGTCAACGAGGATCGAGACGGCCGCCGCGCCCGCGTGTTCGAAGGTGGCCGCGAGTGCCGCCGGATCCGCGTCCGGCCGCAGGTCGCCCGCAGACGGCGACCGGCGCTTGACCTCGGCGATCGCCGCCAGCCCCGGTCCAGCCAGCGCTTCCCGGAACCGTCCCATCAGGACATGCCCCCTTGGTCCCCCATGCCCCCTCGATCCCCCACCCAACTAGGGTGGGGACAGAACCCGCCACCCACGCCGGTGACGGTACCGGCGAGGCCGTGACGTGTCCGTGACGGGTTCGGAACTTTGTCGCGCGGGTCGGTGACGATTCTGCGGCAGGTCAAAGGACGGATCATGCGGACACCTTTCCTGCGCGCGAGAAGGCGACCAGCCTGTCGAGCCGCTCGGCGGCCGCCCCCGAGTCCACGGCCTCGCGCGCGAGCTCCAGACCGTCGCGCAAGTCGTCGGTGTGCCCGGCCGCCGCGATCGCGCCCGCGGCGTTGAGGAGGATCGCATGACGCGGCGCGCCGGGAGCGCCGGCGAACACCGAGCGGATCGCCTCCGCGTTCTCGGCCGGCGAGCCGCCGCGCAGCTCATCCGGCCCACATGGCTCGATCCCGAGCTCGGCCGGATCGATCGTGCGTTCGCGCACGCCCCCGCCGACGACCTCGCAGACCCTGTTCGGGCCGCACGGCGACAGCTCGTCGATCCCGCCCGCGCCGTGCACGACGAAGGCGCGGCGCGCACCGAGCTGAACGAGCACCTCCGCAATCGTACGGACGAGTTCGTCCGAGTAGACGCCGACGATCTGCGCGCGGGCGCCGGCCGGGTTCGTCAGCGGGCCGAGTACGTTGAACACGGTCCGCGTGGCGAGCTCCTTGCGCACCGCGGCCGCGTGGCGCATCGCAGGATGGTGCGCAGGCGCGAAGAGAAAGCCGAAGCCGAGCTCGTCGATCGAGCGTGCGATCCGCGCCGGCTGCTGCTCGAGCTCGAACCCGAGCGCCTCGAGGACGTCTGCCGAGCCGGAGGCCGACGAAACCGCGCGGTTTCCGTGCTTGGCCACGCCTGCACCGGCCGCCGCCGCGACCAGGGCGGCCGCGGTCGAGATGTTCAGCGTGCGCGCGCCGTCGCCTCCCGTTCCGGCCGTGTCGACCAGGTCGTCCCGTTCCGGCTTCACCGCGAGTACTTGAGCGCGCATCGCGTCGGCGCATCCTGCGATCTCGTCGGCCGTCTCGCCCTTGGCCCGCAGGGCCACGAGGAAGCCGGCGATCTGCGCCGGCGTTACCTCGCCGCGCATGATCGCGGTCATCGCCTCGCATGCTTCGTCGCGGCTCAGGTCGTGGCGGTCGAGGACGTGGTTCAAACTCGCTTGGATCATCGCGCTCCCGCCAGAAAGTTCTGCAGAAGGTCGCGCCCGACGGGCAGGGTGAGCACGGACTCGGGGTGGAACTGCACGCCGTCGACCGGCAGCTCGCGATGACGCACGCCCATGACCTCGCCGTCGTCGCTCGTCGCCGAGACCGCCAGGCAGTCCGGCACTCGTGCCGCTGCGAGCGAGTGGTAGCGCCCCGCGGTGAAGTCCTGCGGCAGCCCGGCGAAGATGCCCTCTCCGTCGTGGTGGATCGCGCTCGTCTTGCCGTGGAGGAGCCGTGCCGCCGGGCCGATCTCGCCGCCGAAGGCCTCGACGACGGCCTGGTGGCCGAGGCAGACCCCGAGTGTCGGCGTCGTCGGAGCGAGCCGCCGGATCACGTCCAGCGTCGCGCCCGACTGCTCGGGCCGGCCCGGGCCCGGGGAGACGACCAGGTGCGAGGGGCCGAGCAACTCCGCCTCGGCCGCCTCGATCTTGTCGTTCCGCCGCACGACCACGTCAGCGCCGAGCTCCTGCAGCAGGTGCACGAGGTTGTAGGTGAACGAGTCGTAGTTGTCGACGAGCAGGATCATCCGGCCTCCGCCAGGTCGATCGCGGCCTCGAGCGCGGCGAGCTTGTCCAGGCACTCCTGATGCTCGGCGGCCGGGTCGGAGTCGGCAACCACGCCTCCGCCTGCCTGCAGGTAGGCGACGCCGTCGCGGAGCACGAGCGTCCTGATCGCGATGCACGTGTCCAGGTCGCCGCCGGGCAGCGCGTAGCCGACGACGCCGGCGTAGGTTCCGCGGCCGTAGCCCTCGAGCTCCGAGATGATCTGCATCGCCCGCACCTTAGGTGCGCCGGACACGGTGCCTGCAGGAAACGTCGCGCGCAGCAGGTCGAACGCCGTCCTGCCGGGCTGGATCTCGCCGACGACCTCCGAGACGAGATGGACCACGTGCGAGTAGTGCTCGGGCTCGAGGAAGCGCGCCACTCGAACAGTGCCCGGTCGGCAGACGCGCGAGAGGTCGTTGCGGCCGAGGTCGACGAGCATGACGTGCTCTGCACGGTCCTTCTCGGAGGCGAGCAGTGTCTCCGCGGCGCCCTCGCCGGCGGCGATCGTGCCCGCGATCGGGTTGAGGCTGGCGCGGCCGCCGGTCAGCTTCACGTGCGTCTCCGGCGAGGAACCGACCAGGCTGACATCGCCGAGCTCGAGCAGGAAGAGGTAGGGCGACGGGTTGACGCGCCGCAGCGCGCGGTAGAGGGCGACTGCAGACGCGTCCGTACGACGCGCGGCCCTCTGCGACAGGACGATCTGGAACGCGTCGCCGGCGACGATGTGCTCCTTCGCGCTGCGGACGCGCCGCTCGTGCTCCTCGCGGCCCGGTGAGCGCTCTGTCGAATGGCTCTCGCGTGCCCCGCCGGTCGGCTCCTCGGCGTGGGCGGCGAGGGCCTCGGCGATCTCCACGGGATCGCCCGCGAGCACTTCGGCGACGCTCGAGACGTGGTCGATGCGAACGAGCACGTCGGCGACGACGAACCGGCTCTCGGGCAGGTCGGGCCGCTCCTCGGGAAGAGGCACGGTGGGTTCGAGGCGCGCGACGTAGTCATAGCCGAGGTACCCGACCACCGGTGCCATCTCGCGCTCGGCCTCGTCGATGGACACGAGTCGCGATCCGCTCCCGACGAACGAGTAGCGACCGAGCCGGCCCTGCTCGACCGACTCGAGCAGGAAGCTCGCGCTGCCCAGGGGTCGCAGGCGCAGGTAGGCTCCGAGCGGGGTGACGAGGTCGGTGGGGATGGTCGCGATCATGTCCTCCAAACGAAAAGACCTTCCGGTGGGAAGGTCTGGCGAGCGAAGCGGGTATGAGGTCGGCTCAGGCGACGCTCCCGCCACGCTCGCAGCGCCGCCAGGCCCAGAACGCGGTCGGGAAGGTCATCGCCGTCCAGGGTAGGCGACACTCGCGGCGCCCGTCAAGCCGCTGCCGTATGGGGACGGCAGCAGCTTCATGGGCGATGCGATCAGTTGACGGTGATCGAGGCGGTTGCCCGCGCTCCGTTGCCGCTCTGGCGGTTCGCGGCGATCACGGTCAGCGTGTGGCTCCCCTTCGAGAGCGAATCGGCGGGGAAGGACGTCGACTGCGAGAACGTCGCGTTGGCCGCCAGTGTGACCACCATCGTGGCCGGTGTCGGAGTCGCACGCGGCCCGATGATCCTGATCACGACCTGCTGCGTCGCGCCGCTCACATTCTTCACCGACTCGCTCTGGGTCACCGTCTGGCCCTTCGTGACAGTGTCCGGCGAGAGCGAAGCCGTCACGGCCAGGCCGTTTGCGGTGGACGTGGAGCTGGTGGCCAATGCCGAGGAGACGGCAACGGCAAAGACGGCGAGGGCTGCGAGGGCGGCCGTCAGCAGGCGTGCGCGCGAGAGCGATTCACGCATGGGAGGGACCTCCTGGAGAGGGGACTGGGCGATACCGCAGTCGGTCGTGCTAAGCGATATCGGGGGCTAGTACCTCACTTCGGGAGGTTCGGTTTTCGCCGCCGCACGAAGCGCCTCGGCCAGACTGATCCGCCCGCTCCAGAGTGCGCTGCCGAGGACAGCGCCCTCGCAGCCGATCCGCCGGAGCCGATCCAGGTCGCCGAGCGATGCTATGCCCCCGGCAGCGAGCACGGGGAGCCCCGATGCCTCGATCACGGCTGCGAGCAGTTCGAGATCCGGTCCGGCCAGCGAGCCGTCGTGCGCCG
>Ga0066903_100000513_pt1 | contig 24704 bp, 23 predicted proteins | sample PanSoiMetaGPlot1_FD_67491 | JGI IMG/M metagenome (GOLD analysis project Ga0066903, IMG submission 67491) | Tropical forest soil microbial communities from Panama analyzed to predict greenhouse gas emissions - Panama Soil - Plot 1 (version 2) | ecosystem: Environmental > Terrestrial > Soil >... | reverse complement strand
GCCTTGCGCACCTGCTCGGCGTAGAACGACCAGTCCCACGGCTCGAGCTTGAACTCACCGTGCTGCTCGTCGATCAGCTTCTGCAGGTCGCCTGCCTCGGCGCGGGCGCGCGCCGTTGCGGGCGGCACGAGCTGGCCGAGGAAGCGGTTGACCGCGTCCGGCGTCTTCGCCATCTGATCCTGAAGCTTCCACGCGGCGAAATCGGGATAGCCGACGAGCGCTGCCTGCTGCGCGCGGATCTGCGCCTGGCGGTTGATGATGGCGCGCGTGTCGTTGGCGTCGCCGCGCTCGGCGCGCGTCCACGACGCGTCGAACAGGTTCTTGCGAGTGTCGCGGTTGGTCAGCGACTTCAGATCCGGCTGCTGCGTCGTGTTCTGCAGCGGAATCACCCATTTGCCCTCGAGCTTGCGCGTCTTTGCGGCCTGCGCTGCGGCTTCGATCCGCGATTCGGACAGGCCGGCGAGCGCCGATTTGTCCGAGACCACGAGCGCGGCGTTCTTCGCCGCCTCGAGCAGATGGTTCGTGAACTTTGCGCTGAGGGTGGCGTCTTCTTCGTTGAGCTTTTTCAGCGCCGCCTTGTCGGCCGCCGACAGTTTCGCGCCGGCGAGGATGAAGTGCTGGTGGTACCACTCGACGAGCCGCTTGCCCTCGGGCGAAAGCTTCAGCTGATCGCGCTTGTCGTAGATCGCCTCGACGCGCGTGAACAGCTTGTCGTTGAGGTACATCGCGTCCTGCAGCGCGGCGAGCTTCGGCGCCACGGCCTCCTGGACCTTCTGCAGCGTATCGTTCGTGTTCGCGCCGGCCAGTCCGTTGAAGATCATGTAGGCGCGCGTCAGCAGCAGCCCGGTCCGCTCGAGCGCGACGATCGTGTTGTCGAAGGTCGGCGCCGCGGTGGCGTTCGCAATCCGATCGATTTCCGCCCGCTGCTGGCGGATGCCGCGCTCGATCGCCGGCTGAAAGTCGGCATCCTTGATCTTGTCGAACGGCGGCGCGTGAAACGGGAGCGTGCTCGGGCTCAGCAGCGGGTTCTGCCGCGCCGGAGCTTTCGCGGCGCCGGCCTGGCCAGCCGCGGCTGGCACGGCGGACGCGCAGATGACAAGGGCGGCGACGATCGAGTGACTGAGTGAAACGGACATGACTTCCCCTCGGATTGACTATACGTGCCGGGGGAGCCGGACCGCAACGATCGCGCCCCCCGCCACGCCGATGGCGGCGCCCGCCGCCGTGCCGAATCCGATTCCGATACAGCCGAGCGCGGCGGTCAGCCCGGCCACAGCGGACGCCGTCGTCCAGTTCCGCCATTCGCCGTCTGTCGACGTGGCAATGGCCCGCGCCGCCATCCCGCCCGCGAGAAGACCGGCCATCGTGCAAATGGTGATGGCGGCCTCAACGGGCCAGGCCGCGGCGAATCGGCAGAGTACCAGCGCCGCCGTCATCGGAATGGCGCCGGTCAGCAGACCAGCGTCAACCGACCGGCGCCCGCGCGGCAGGCGCCAGCGCGCCGCGATCGCGACGACAAGCAGCGAGAGGCCTATAGTCGCGCACCGCCGCCATTCGCCCGTCTCTCGCGCGCACAGCGCGGCGAGCGGGACAACGATCGCCGCCACCCGGACGGCGATGAGCAGCCGTCCGCGCTCGTACGCGTGACTCGCGCGGATCTGCAGTCGCTGAAGCGCCAGGTCAGGCATCACGGCTCCTCCATACGGCGCGCAGTCGTTCGAGCGCCCGCTGCCGCCGCTTCCGCCACGCCGCCGGCGAAACACCGACGACGACGTCCTGCATGGGAAGAAGCACGGCGCGATCGGTTTCCGTCAGTACGCCGAGCGCCTCCGTAAGCGCTCGGCGCAGATCTGTCTCGATCACCTGCATCTCTGGCGAGGGGCTTCCATCGGCGGTCGCCACTGCTGGATCGACGTCGATCTCCTTGCGGCGCTGCCGCCTGCGCCGAAGCGTTCGCACTTCGTAGATCGCGATACCGAACGCCCAGGCCACGCCGTCGCGGCTCGTGTCGAACTCGGAGATGCGGAAGAAGATCTTCAGCAGCGTCTGCTGAGCCAGATCCTCGGCGTCGGCCTGTCCCGGCATCGCGCGGCGGACGAACGCCAGCAGCTCGGGCCAGAGTCCGGCAAACACCGCGTCGAACGCGGCGCGGTGCCCCTCGGCAAGCCGCACCATCGCCGCGTGTACGGCTCTACGCTCGAGCGCGTTCATACTTCAGTCAGTGTCAGCCGCGCGTTTTCACATTTATGTCGCGTGTCCCATAGCGCAGGCCTTCAGGCCTGCCGATGCAGACTGAGACAGCCTGTCCTCGTGCACGAAGTTCGCTTCGCCTCTGCTTTAGTCGGCGTTGCTGTTTGCGACGCCTGAGAATTACAGGAGCCAGGAGAACAGAAGCACACTCTTATTTCTTTCTTGCAGGCCAGGTGCTCCTGACCCCCTCGCTTGCGACGCCTGAGAATTACAGGAGTCAGGAGAACAGGAGCGCACTCTCATTTTTCTTGTACCCCAGGTGATCCTGACCTCCTCGCTCCTGTGAAACTGCCGGCGCCACTGATTTCAGCGCGTGTCGTTTCTTGTCGCGCTCCCTTCGTTGCGCAAGGCCGTGAGGCCTGCCGACCGCCCCGAGGCAGCCCTGACGGCTAGCGCTAGCATTGCGCTTAGCTTAGCTAAGCTAGGCGCGAACGACCGGAGTGTGACATCACGCTGGCGCCGTGTCACACCGCGCGAGTGGCCGCCTAGTCCTCAACATGACGACCATCCTGAACTGTTTGCTGCTCTGTCTGGCGCTGGTGTGGGACGCGCCGCCCGCGTCGATGGCTCTGCAGAAGCTTGTGTCGAATACCGAAGGTCTGCTGATGGGCGTGGCGAACGAAATGCCCGCCGACAAGTACGGCTTCGTGCCGAGTAGCGGCGAATTCCGCGGCGTCCGCAGTTTCGCTGCACAGATCAAGCATGCGGCAGCCGTGCAGTATCTCGTCGCCAACAGCATTCTCGGCGATCCGGTCACCGCGGATATGTCGGACGAGCGCGGGCCTGACGAGGTCCGATCGAAAGCCGACGTCGTCGCGTACCTTCAGGGCTCGTTCGCGGCGCTGCATCGCGCGGTGGCAACGGTGGACGATCGGAACGCATTCGCGCCAATCAAAGGCGTGTTCGGAAGCGAATCCGCGACGCGCGCAGGACTCATCGCCGGCGCGCTCGCGCACTCGTCGAATCACTACGGTCAGGTAGTCGAGTACTTGCGCATGAACGGCATCGTCCCGCCGGCGACCCGCTGAAACGGGCGCGATCGGACCGATAATACCGGTCGGATGACGGCGGCGGGCCGCTGGGCGGTCTCTCTGTTTGGCGTGATCGTTCTGGCGCTGCTTGCGTGGCAGGCGCGGCTCGTGTTCGGGCATCTCGTTCTGTCGTGCGGCGGTCTTGATTCGGCCGGATACCTTGGCGAATCACGACTGCTGCTCTCGGGGCATCTCACCGAAGCGGTGCCCGTCGCCACGGTGCTGCCGTTCGATCCCGCGACCGCGACGTCAGCGGCGGCCCCGCTCGGGTTCGTTCCTGCCGCTCGGCCGTTTACGATCGCGCCGAGATTTCCGCCCGGCCTCCCGATCGTGATGGGAGTCGTACGAGCGATCGGCGGGACGACAGCGCCGTTCTTCATTCCCCCCGTCTTCGCGTTCGGCGGCGTGATCTGTCTGGCGCTGCTCGTACGCGATCGGATGGGCGTGATCGCGGGCGGCCTCGCGGCGGTGCTTCTCGCCTGCAGTCCCGTGTTCGTCGACATGGCGCTGCAGCCGATGAGCGACGCGCCCGCAATGTCCTGGACGTTGCTCGCCACGTGCTTCGCCTGGCGCGCGCGGCCTCGCCCGATCGCGGCGGGCATCGCCGCCGGTCTGGCGATCCTGACCCGGCCGCCGCTCGCGCTTGCCGCGGCGGTTCTTGTTTTCATCACGCCATGGAGTGGCTGGCGGCGCGCGGCTGCGTTGTTCGCCGCCATCGTCGGCGCGTTCGTGGTGCTGCTGCTCGCGATGCAGTGGCGCATGTACGGCCACCCGCTCCACAGCGGCTATGGAACGGCTGGTCAGCTGTTCACCTGGGCGTCACTGGCGCCGAATTCAATGCTCCAGATGACGTGGCTGCTCGCGATCCACACGCCGATCGTCGTGCTGCTCTTTGCCGCCGGCGCCTGGTTCGATCGCGCGTTTGCCTGGCGCGCTGGCCTGATGTTTGTAGCGGTGGCGTTTCCCTATTTCGTGTACGCGCCACAGTTTGAGGATTGGGAGATCCTGCGTTTCCTGTTGCCGGGATTGCCGTTCGTCTTCGGCGTGTGCGCCTGCGGTGTCGTCGGACTGGCTGGCGCGGCGAGGCCCGTGCGCGCCGCTGTCGCGGCTACCGTCGTCGCGCTCGCCGCGGCGTCCTGGTCCTATCATGTCGTCTCGAGCCGCCACGTCTTCGATCTGCGAGAGCAGGAGCGGAAATACCCTCTCGTCGGTTCATGGTTCGCGGCCCACACGCCCGACCGGGCAGTCGCGATCTCCGCGCTGCACAGCGGAAGCCTGCGTTATTACAGCGGCCGTGCGACGTTGAGACTGGAGGCCCTCCCGCCCGGACGTCTCGGCGAAACCGTGTCAGCGCTTCAGGGTGCCGGCTACGAGCCGTACGTCGTTCTCGAACAGGGGGACGAGTTCGAGGACTTCCTCCGGCGTTTTCAACCGGACGCCATCAAGCGGCTGACGCAGGAGCCGCTAACTCAGATCCGCGGCGTCTACGTGCTTCGGCTCGCGATGAAGTGACCGCGGTTCAGGATTCCTTCGGCGCCACGTAACTACGCCGCGCGCGAGGCTTCATGCCGGCGCCGGTGACGTGCACGTCAATCTTGTGTACCTTTCCGTCACGTTTCGGCGGCGCGTAACCGAGCAGGTACTGGGCGTGCAGTTCATCTGCCACGCGCGCGAACGCCGCGTTGAGATCTTCGCCGAGCTTGATCTCCACATAGCCGCCGCCGCTTTCTTCGGCGACTTTCGCGAGTCCCGGATCCGGCAAATCCTCGATCAGCGCCTGTCGCAGATCCATGGGCCCCATCGGATGCTGGAAGCGGCTTCGCATCCCGACGGCGTAGATCATGACGTCCTCGGCGCGCGCCCGATCGATCACATCTGCCTGACTCGACGGCCGGTGCCGGAGGTCCATCGATCCCGTGTCCTTGCCGTCGGTCAGCACGAGAATCACCCGGCGCTCGTCCGCTTCCTTGGCAAACGTGTTCATCGCTTCTTCGAGGCCGCGCCAGAGCGGCGTCGGCGCGTCCGGCGGAATGAACGTCGGGAGCGCCGCGAGCAGTTCGCGCCGATCGCTCGTGAACGACGAACCGATCCGCACCTCCTTGCCAAACGTGCCGACGCGCGCGAGATCGTCGGGCCTGAGACGATCGAAGAGTGCTTCCGATGCGGTCCTGAGCAACGTCAGATTACCCGCCATGCTTCCCGACACGTCGAGCATGACGACGATGCGGATGGGTTGAGGCGTGTTGTCGAACAGCGTAACCGGCTGTGGTTTTCCCTCGTCTCTGACTTCGAAGTCCTTTTGCGCAAGGCTCGTCACGAGTCGCCCGTCACGGTCGAGCACGGTGGCGAACACGCGCACGGTGTCGCCGCGGCCGCGGAACACGGGCTGAGACTGGGCCTGGCCGAGCGCGGCGAGCGCGGCGAGGCCGACGGCAATCGAGCGAAGCATACGAAGACCCCTGACGTGCAGAATGGCGGGCAGGCGCTCATTCAGTCATAGCACGATTCCGGGCGGCTGTGGGCTGGCCGTTACGCTCTCGCCGGTCGTTCGCCGACGTATCGCGCTCTGGGACGAATCAGCTGGCCCGTGGCGTACTGCTCGATCGCGTGGCCGATCCAGCCGATCGTCCGCCCGATCGCGAAGAGCACGAGCGGAGCGCCCGGCGGAAGGCGCAACACACGCGCGACGGACGCGAGCGCAAAGTCGAGATTCGGGAGCCCTCGTCCGGCGTCCGCGGCCGCCCGCGCAACGGCAAGCCCGAACGCCAATTCGGTTGATTTCGCGTGAGATTCACGAAGCAGATCGAACAGCGCCTGCGCTCGCGGGTCGCCGTCCGCGTAGAGCGGATGGCCGAAGCCGTCGATGGATTCGCCGCGCGCGAGCCTGGCCGCGATCGCGTCGGGAAGACTGCGCGACCGTTTCAGCGATTCGAGCATGGCCTCCACGCGGGCGCTCGCGCCGCCGTGCCTCGTGCCTTCGAGCGCCGCCAGGCCGCCGATGACGACGGCGTAGGGACTTGATCCGGCGGACGCAATACAACGCGCCGTAAACGAGGAGACGTTGAGTTCGTGATCCGCGCACAGAATCAGCGCGGCGCGGATGACGGCGATCGCGCGCTCGTTGACGTCCCAGGCGCGCCCGAGCGCGGCATCACTCGTTGCAGCCGTCGGCGGGCGTCCCGTCGCAGCAGCGACCACGGTCGCCAGGATGGCGAGACCGGTCGCCACGACGTGTTCGGGGCGAATATCGAACGCGCGCGGGTCTTCAGCCGCTTCCCGCACGAGCGCCTGCTGCGCGCGACCCACAAACCCTACCCGCGTCCTCCGCGGTGCGTCCTTTCGCGTGAGCCGCGGGCTGACACTCCGGGGGCGCGGGGGCTGGAAGCTCCCCGTCCAGATCAGCGCGGCGACCTCTTCGACTGATCGCGTATGGGCGAGCGTCACCGCGTCGTGGCCGCGGTAGTAGAAGCGGCTGCCGTCGATCAGCGTGATTGCCGATTCGAGCACCGGCACGCCCCAGCGCAGCGCGCCGGCCGCCGCTTTTTCCGGATCGCGGCGTCCCTCGGTCCGCTGACGCAGCCGCTCGACGTCTTCGCGCGCGTAGGCGCGCGCCCGCGAGGGCCCCGCCGTCGCCTGGGATCGGACCTGGCCGCGGCTGACGTATGCGTACAGCGTGGCGCGGCTGACGCCGAGCCGCGCCGCCGCGTCTTCCGCAGTCATCCAGGGGCCGCTCATATTGATTCAGCGATCAATATTGACACACCTCCGCTATCACCGCACGATCGAGGCATGGCTACCGCGGGACTCGAGGGCGTCGTTGCCGCGACGACGAGGTTGAGCGAAGTCGATGGAGAGCGCGGCGAACTGGTCATCGGCGGATACCCGGTCGGCGAACTTGCGGAAAGCGCGACGTTCGAGGAGACCACGTGGCTCCTGTGGCACGGCGCCCTGCCGACGGCGTCAGCGCTCGATCGTTTCCGCGCCGACCTCGCGTCGCGCCGCGAACTGCCGCCTCCCGTCGTCGCGCTCCTCGCCGAGTGCGCGCGTGCCGGCGTCGGGCCGATGGACGCGCTGCGGATGGCGGCGGGCGCGCTGACGCTGGCGCCGGGCGGCGACGATCCCGCCTCGATCGTTGCGCGATTCCCCACGATCGTCGCGGCGCACTGGCGGCTCCAGCGCGGCGACGATCCGGTGGCGCCGCGACGCGATCTCGATCACGCGGCGAACTACCTGTACATGCTGTCGGGCAAAGAGCCGGACGCCGAGCGCGTCCGCGGCCTCGAGACCTACCTCAACACCGTCGTCGATCACGGGCTCAACGCGTCGACGTTTACCGCGCGCGTGATCGTCTCGACCGGATCCGATCTCGTGTCAGCCGTCGCGGGCGCGGTCGGTGCGCTGAAGGGACCGCTTCACGGCGGCGCCCCAGGGCCGGCGCTCGATATGGTGTTCGAGATCGGCGATCTCTCTCGCGCCGAGGCGGTCTTGCGGCGAAAGATCGAAAGCGGCGAACGCCTGATGGGGTTCGGGCACCGAGTCTACAAAGTGCGGGATCCGCGCGCGGACGTGCTGGCGGCGGCGGCCGAGCGCATGTACACGCGCGCTGGTGACATGTCGCTCTACAGGCTTGCGCGCGGCGTCGAGGCGATCGCGCTCCGTCTTCTCGAGGAATACAAGCCAGGACGCCGGCTTCAGACCAACGTGGAGTTCTACACCGCGCTCCTGTTGCACGGCCTGGGGCTCGACGTCGGCCTGTTCACCCCGACGTTCGCGATCAGCCGCGTGAGCGGCTGGATCGCGCACGCGCTCGAACAGCGCCGCGAGAACCGGATCATCAGACCGCAGTCCGAGTACGCCGGCCCGCGCGACTTGAAATGGGCGCCGCTGGGCACGCGCTGACGCCGAAGTCCGCAAAGAGTGCAGCGTGCGCGGATCCTAGACGCCGTCGTACGCCCGCTTGAGCGCCGGCAGGTCGAGCTTCGTCATCTTCAACAGGGCATCCATGACGCGCTGGGTCCGTGCCGGCTCGCCGCTGAGCAGCTGCGGCAGCTCCTTCGGCACCACCTGCCACGACACGCCGAACTTGTCCTTGAGCCAGCCGCACTGGCCCGGGGCGTTCGTTCCTTCGCGCAGCTTCGACCAGTAGTAGTCGATATCCTGCTGGGCGTCGCAGTGGATGACGAACGAAACTGCCTCAGTGAACTTGATGTTCGGCTGTTTGCCGCCGTTGAGCGCCGTGAAGCGCTGCCCGTCCAGCTCGAATGCCGCGGTCATCACCTGGCCTTTCGGCCCGGGTCCGCCGTCACCGTACCGCGTCATCGTCACGATCTTCGAATTCTTGAAGATCGAGACGTAGAAGTTGGCGGCCTCCTCGGCCTGGGTATCGAACCACAGAAATGGCGTGATCTTTTGCACGGTTGCTCGCCTCCACCCGATTGTCGAACAGGACGGCACCCTATCGACAGCACGGCCGTTAGCGAGGCGACGCGAGGAGGCTGGCGAGTTCCTGAAGGTCCGCCGCGGTGGCATCAGTCACGGCCCAGTACGACATGCCGTGAGCCGTCCAATGCCGGACGTTGAAGCCGCGGACGGCGCGCGCATCGGCCGCCCGCGTGCGCGTGTCGGACGCCGGCCACACGAACACCGCGATCGGATGCAGGCGGCGCTGATACACCAGAACGGCCACCGTCCGGCCCTCGACCGCCGCTAGGCGGCCGCCCAGAAGCGGGAATCCCGCAGCGGCGAGGTCGTCCACCGGTGGCGCATAGTCGATCCTGCCGAGGAACCAGGGCTTCACGGTGTGCTGGTCGGACGAGCGGACGTCGAGCGCGCGGGAGGTCTGCAGCGCCCGAACGTGATCGGTGACGAGGCGGTCCGCGATCACGCCGGTGGCGTCGCGAAGCTGAACGGCACGAACGGCCATGAACGTGCCGGCCGCAAGCACCAGAGCGGCCGCCGCGGCGACGACGGCATGTCGCCGATGCCCGGAGGCGCGCGTCTTCGACGTTACCATCGCGCGTAGCCGATCCGGCGCGGAGTAGTACGGCATCCGGCGGACGGCGCGGCGCAATGCCAGACGGCCTTCAACGGCGCGTCCGCACGCGCGGCACCCGCTGGCGTGTGTCCTGAACGCTGCCGCCTCGGGCGCAGCAAGCTCGTCGTCCACATACGCGTCGAGCAAACGTGCGGCGTCGACGCACGTCATGGCCGGACTCCTTCCTCTACCGTGGCGGTGAGTATCCCGAGCAGCCGTTCGCGCGCGCGAGCAAGCCGCGACATGACCGTCCCGATCGGAACGTTCGTCACCGACGCAATCTCCCTGTAGGACAGCCCCTCGAGCTCGCGCAGCACGATGGCTTCGCGAAAATCCAGCGGCAGTTGCTCGAGCGCGTCTCGCACCTGGCTGACCGTTTCCTGCTGGAGCACGAGCGCCTCCGGATCCAGCTCGTCGTCTGCACGCGAACCGGCGTCCTCGGACGGCAGCGCCGTGAACACGTCGACGTGCCGCGGACCGCGCGCAAAGTAGGCATTGCGGACGATCGTCAGCAGCCATGCCCGTGCGTCCCCACCGCGCAACGCCGAAAAGAACCGCAGCGCCCGAACGTACGCGTCCTGCACGACCTCTTCGGCTTCCACGTCGCTGCGCGTCAGCCACCGCGCGTAGTTGAACGCGGCATCGAGGTGCGGCAGCACGACCTCTTCAAAGGGCCTGGACATCACTTCTAGGTAAAGATGCGAAACCCCGCCGTTTTATTCCCGGGAATAGATCCGCCCGCTCTCCAATCTTGATGGGTGAGGCAAGGAGAACGATCGATGGCATACAACGATGGGTTGGACCGGCGCGGGTTTCTTCAGTGTATGGCGTGGGTGGGCACCGGCGCCGTGTGGACGATGGCGGGCGGGGTGTTGAAGGCATCGCCGCTCGGCTACGGTGATCCGCGGTCAGTGATCCGTGATCCGTGGTCCGATGGTTCTGGGCGCGGACTTCAATTCGTGCAAATCAGCGACAGTCACATCGGCTTCGACAAACCTGCGAATCCCGACGTCACGGCGACGCTTCGCGATGCAATCTCGAAGATCAAGGCGCTCCCCGATGCGCCGTCGTTTCTGCTCCATACGGGCGACCTCACGCACCTGTCGAAGCCGCAGGAGTTCGACACGCTCCAGCAGGTCCTGTCGGAGCTGTCACAACCGGTGTTCTACGTCCCCGGCGAGCACGACATGCTCGTCGACGAGGGGCGAAGTTATCTCGAACGGTTCGGCAAGGGAACGACCGGCTCCGGCTGGCACAGCTTCGACAAGGACGGCGTCCACTTCATCGGACTGGTCAACGTCGTGAACCTGAAGGCCGGAGGGCTGGGCTCGCTCGGCCGAGATCAGCTCGAATGGCTCGCGCGCGACGTCAAGCCGCTCCAGAGCAGCACGCCGATCGTGGTGTTCGCGCACATTCCGCTGTGGTCGATCTATCCCGAGTGGGGATGGGGCACGGACGACAGCGAGCAGGCGCTGGCGCTGCTCAAGCGATTCGGATCGGTATCGGTCCTCAACGGACACATCCACCAGGTGATGCAGAAGGTGGAAGGCGGCGTCACGTTTCACACCGCGATGTCCACTGCGTTTCCACAGCCCGCGCCCGGAACGGCGGCGTCACCGGGCCCGATGAAAGTGGAAAGCGATCGGCTGAAGAAGATCCTCGGCCTCGCGCAGGTATCGTTTCGCGACGTCAATCATCCGATCGCCGTCACGGACGTTCCGCTCGAAGCGAACGCGAGCGGCAATTCCGAATCGCGCGACATCACGATCGACAATTTTCGCTTCGACCCGCGGACGCAAACGGCGCCGGTTGGCGCAACGGTGACCTGGACGAACAAAGACGACGTACCGCACGTCGTCATCAGCACGGATGGGACGTTCAAATCTCCCGCGCTTGATACGGGTGAACAGTACTCCCATCGCTTTGAGGCGAAGGGTCGCTATCCGTACTATTGTTCGATTCACCCGAAGATGACGGCGACGATCGACGTGGCCTGATGACGGCGGCGGCCTCACGCAGAACGGACGCGAGGCTGGAGTGCGGTGCGCTGCCGGCCTCTCCCAGCGACGGCGCGCACAGACACACACCGGGGGTGTTGCCGAAGACCAGCACGCCGATGGCGTAGTAGATCGTCATCGCGAGACACAGCGGTCCCCACAACGAGCCGACGGCCGCGTAGAGCAACAGCCCGAGCGTGATCACGATCCCGGCGTCCCAGGCGATTGCCATCGCGCGGTTGCTGAACCCGGTCAGCACGCGGCCGCGCGCGAAGGTCCGTCCGGTGGTCGGCATGACGCTGACTTTCAGCGTCGGCCGTCCGGGGCCGGTGGTCGAGGCGGGCGCGACCGGGGCGGAGGGAGCGGGCGGCGTGGCCGTTGGACTGAGCGGCGCCAGGCCCGGATCGTGAGGGTCGGGGAAGCGCTCGAGGAATTCGCGCGTGGTTTCGTCGGGGTCAAGGCCGATCGCCTGAGCGTAGGCGCGGATGAATGATTTGCGAAAAATCCCTGATGGCCACCGCGAGACGTCGTCGCGCTCCAAGGCCTCTAGCAGCGAGGCGGAGATCTTCGAGTTCTCCGCAATCGAGGCGAGCGCTATCTTGCGGCGCTCGCGTTCGCGGCGCAGTCGGCGGCCGAAACTCGGATCGGCCTGACTGTCTCGAGGCAGTGCAGCGGCAGACATGTGATGAAGATGGGCACACCCTCGCAAGATTGATTCCCGCTCGAATCCTGCGCGTGTGCCTCAAGTCTGCACGATTTTGGTACAGATTGGGATGTAAAGTTTACGGGTTCAGCTCCCTCACGGGGCGGACCTCAACCGTTCCCTCACGGGCAGGGGGAATCTTCGCGGCGATGTTGATCGCCTCGTCGAGGTTCTCCGCATCGACCAGATAGAAGCCCGCCAGCTGCTCCTTCGTCTCCGCGAACGGACCGTCCGTAATCATCACCTTCCCGTTGCGCACGCGCACGCTCGTGGCCGTTTCGATCGGCTGAAGCGCCTCGGCGGCGACGAGCACCCCGCGGCTTCGCAGACCGTCACCGCAGTTCGCGCACTCCCGGTCGGGGACCGCGTGAAGCTTGCCGGATTCCAGATAGACGAGACAGGCGTATTTCATATGTTTGATGTCCGATGTCCGATGTCCGATAACCGATAACCGATAACCGATAGCCGATAACCGATGACCGATGTCCGTGACCCGTGACCCGTGACCCGTGGTCCGGGGTTCGGGGTTCGTTAAAGTTCTGCCAGACGACGTTGCAGGAGGCGGCGTTCGGGCTCCTGCCTCGTGAGTTCGAGCGCCCGCTGCAGCGAGCGGCGGGCGTCAGCCGTGCGTCCGAGGCGCCGGCACAGTTCGGCGCGGGCGGCGTGCGCCAGGCGGTAATCGCTCAGCTCGCCGCGATCGAGCAGGTCGTCCACGAGCGCCAGGCCGGCGCCGGGACCGTCCCGCATCGCCACCGCCACGGCCCGGTTCAACTCGACAACCGGCGACGGGTTCATGCGCTGCAGTGCGTCGTACAGCCCGACGATCTCCGCCCAGTCAGTTTCAGCAGCCGCTTCCGCGGTGGCATGCACCGCCGAGATTGCCGCCTGGATCGTATACGGCCCGGCGCGTCCGCTTCGGAGAGCCGCTTCCACGAGCCCAGTCCCTTCCGCGATCAGCCCGCGATCCCACGTCGAGCGATCCTGATCCTCGAGCAGCACGATCTCTCCGGATGCCGTCGTCCTCGCCGCTCGACGCGATTCGTGCAGCAGCATCAATGCAAGCAGCCCGATGGCCTCGGGCTCGGGCAGCAGTTCGACGAGCAGCCGGCCGAGCCGGATTGCCTCCGCCGACACATCCTGCCGCACGAGCGAGTTACCCGAAGATGCCGAATACCCCTCATTGAAGACGAGGTACACGACGCGCAAGACGGCGTCGAGCCGGACAGGCAGCTCGGCCTGCGTCGGCACCTGATACGGAATGCGCGCGTCGCGAATCTTGGCCTTCGCGCGGACGATGCGCTGCGCGAGGGTCGGTGGCGGTGTCAGAAACGCTCTGGCGATCTCCTCCGTCGTCAGGCCACAGACTTCACGCAGCGTGAGCGCCACCTGGGCGTCCGGGGCGAGCGCCGGATGGCAGCACGTGAAGATGAGTCGCAGCCGATCGTCCTCGACGCTTTCGGCATCCGCCCACGCGGCCGAATCGGTTACGGCGAGCTCGTCCGCGGCCTTTGATTCGTCGAGCGCGTCGAAGCGCTTCTGACGGCGAAGGCCGTCGATGGCCTTGAAACGGCCCGCGGACACGAGCCAGGCACGCGGATTCGCAGGCACCCCGTCACGCGGCCACTGCTCGAGCGCCGCGCGAAAGGCGTCGTGCATGGCCTCCTCCGCCACGTCGAAATCGCCGAGCAGCCGAATCAAGGTCGCGAGGACGCGCCTCGACTCAGCCGTATACACGGCGGTCACCGCGGCATGGATTTCGTCCACCGTCGCCACGGCGACGATTCTATTGCCTTGTCGAACCGGACGCGACAGGATCGACACAGGCCGGGGAGGGGAGTGGCGATGTCGTCATTCGAGATCTGGAGCGTCGGCCACTCGACCCGAACGATCGACGAGTTGATCGCCGTCCTGCGCGAGGCGGGCATAGCCCGCATCGCCGACGTCCGCTTGATTCCGCGATCGTCGCGCCATCCGCACTTCAATAGCGACTCGCTCGCGCGTTCGCTCGCCGATGCCGGCATCGATTATCGTCACCTGCCCGCCCTCGGCGGGCGACGCCGTGCGCTCGAGGGCCGCGCCTCGCGGAATACGCTCTGGCGCGTCGAAGCCTTCAGGAATTACGCGGATTACGCGGAGACGGCGGCGTTTCGCGAGGCGCTCGGCGAGCCCGAAGACTTGGCTCGCGAGCGGCGGACGGCCTACATGTGTGCCGAGGCCGTCTGGTGGCGCTGCCACCGGCGCCTCATCACCGACTACCTTCTCGCGCGCGGGTGGCACGCGATCCACCTGCTGGGACTCGGCGATCAGGAACCAGCGTCGCTCACCCCGGGCGCCGTCGTCCTCCCCGACGGCACCCTCGAGTATCCGGCCAACTCCGAGCAGCCTCGACTGATCTGATGCCAGCACCCGCGAATGGATGCGCTAGCCCTTGTGCAGCCGCGCCTCCTGCTCGCGCAGTTCCGGCGTGAATGCCTCGCCGAAGTCGTCGGCTTCATGCACCGGACGGATCTCTACTTCGACGCCGCCTCCGAAAGGCGCCTTCTTCAGCCACTCCACCGCGTCTTCGATCGACTTCACCTGCCAGATCCAGTAGCCGGCGATCAGCTCTTTCGTCTCGGCGAACGGTCCGTCGATGACGACGCGCTCGGCGCCGTTGAACTTGACCCGCTTGCCGTGGGACGAGGGGCGTAGCCCATCGGCGGCGAGCAGCACGCCCGCCTTCGACAGAGCTTCGTTGAAGGCCCCCATCTCCGTCAGCAGCTTCGTATCGGGCATTTTGCCGGCTTCGGAATCCTTGTTGGCTTTGACCAGCACCATCACTCGCATGTTCATTCCGGGGCGTTCGCCCCGCCTCCTCATCCCGTTGTCGAACGCCGGACGTGCCTCTCGACACCCCGACGGTCCAGCTTCTCTTGACAGGACCGTAAGCCGAGCGTCACAGTAACCGTCTCAGGCTCATGAAGAAACCCGAACAGTGGGTCCGCGCTGCGATCCTCGTGACCCTTGCGGCCGGCACGGTCGCCGGTTGCAAGACGACGGGCAGCGGCAGCGGCCAGCCTCCGATCGTCCAGCCCGGCGCGCCGGGACAGAACAGTCAGGTGGTCGGCGCCTCGCAGGCGAGCGATCTCTCCAAAGTTCAGGCTACCCAGGCCGACATCAAGTTCATGCAGGGCATGATCCACCATCACGCCCAGGCGCTCGACATGGTCGCGTTGCTCGAGAAGAACACCAACAGCGACGACATGCGCAAACTCGGCGAGCGGATCAGAATCTCGCAGCGCGACGAAATCGGGATGATGCAGCGGTGGCTGCGCGCGCGCGGCCAGGACGCGCCCGACCCGCATGCGATGCACATGCCCGGCATGATGGACATGGATCACGGCGACAGGGTGATGATGCCCGGCATGCTCACGCAGCCCGAGATGGAGCACCTCGCGTCGCTCAAAGGCGTCGAGTTCGACCGCGCGTTTCTCACCGGCATGATCAAGCACCACGGCGGCGCGTTGACGATGGTGAAGGATCTGTTTGCGACGCCGGGCGCCGGACAGGAATCGGTCATCTTCGCGTTTGCTTCGGACGTGGAGGCTGACCAGCAGATGGAAATCGATCGCATGAACGGCATGCTTGCCGCGCTCAAGGAGAAGGAATGAACGCGTTCGACAGACGAGTGGTGTGTTTTTCGGCGGCGCTGTTGAGCGCTGTCGCGCTTGGCGTGGCGCAGGATCGTCCGGCGCCGGCGGCCGCCCAGCCAACCAATCCCAACATGAACGATCCGCGCGTGGGCCTCAAGCCGGGCTTCCATGACGCCGGGCAGGCGGCGAAGAACATGGAGCTCGTCGCGACGCTGCCGAAGCCGGCCGGCTTCTTCGATCCGTCGAATCCGTCGGGTGGCCCGATGCCTGGCGTCGCCGGACGCGGAACCGCCTCGCCCGCGGGTTCGCCGCCGGCAGGGACGCCGCCGGCAGAGACGGCCCCGGCAGGGACGCCGGCGACCGGTGCGGCGCCCGCAAACGCCGCCGTCGCGCCGGCTGCGGGACGCGGTCGTGGCCCGTCGGGACTCGATTTCGCCAACTCCGACATCGCGTTCCAGCGCGCCGATCTGTTCCTTGGCAATTTCAACGGCTTCAACGCGTACGACATTGAAACGCCGAAGAAGCCGCGCCTGCTGTCGTCGGTCGTGTGTCCCGGCGGCCAGGGCGACATGTCGGTGTACGGCCACCTGCTGTTCATGTCGGTCGAGCAGACGCGCGGCCGCATCGATTGCGGCACCCAGGGAATCACCGACGCCGTGAGCGCCGACCGTTTCCGCGGCGTGCGCATCTTCGACATCAGCGACATCACCAAGCCGAAGCAGGTCGCCGCCGTCCAGACGTGCCGCGGCTCGCATACGCACACGCTCGTGACGGATCCGAAGGATGCGGCCAACATCTACGTTTACGGTTCGGGCACGAGCTCGGTGCGATCGGGTGACGAGCTCGCGGGGTGTTCCGCCAAGGATCCCAACGACGATCCGAACACCGCGCTCTTCAGCATCGATGTAATCAAAGTGCCGTTTGCCGCGCCCGACAAAGCGGCGATCGTCAACCGCCCGCGCATCTTCGCCGACGAAAAGACCGGCGCGATTGCGGGTCTCGAGAAGGGCGGCGACCGTGGGCCCGGCACGCAGCCGTCGCGGCCGACGAATCAGTGCCACGACATCACGGTGTATCCGGAAGTCGGGCTCGCGGCCGGCGCGTGCTCCGGCAACGGGATCCTGCTCGATATCAGCGATCCGGTTCACCCGGTCCGACTGGACGCCGTCACCGACAAGAACTTCGCGTACTGGCACTCGGCGACGTTCAACAACGACGGCACGAAGGTCGTGTTTACCGACGAGTGGGGCGGCGGCACCGCTCCGCGATGCCGCGCAACCGATCCACTCAACTGGGGCGCCGACGCGATCTTCGACATCGTCGACAAGAAACTGGTCTTCCGCGGCTACTTCAAGATGCCTGCGCCGCAGACCGATCAGGAGAACTGCGTCGCGCACAACGGCTCGATCGTGCCCGTGCCCGGCCGCGACATCATGGTGCAGGGCTGGTATCAGGGGGGCGTGTCGGTGTTCGACTTCACCGATTCGGCGCACCCCGTCGAAATCGCGTTCTTCGATCGCGGCCCGATCGACGCCAAGGCGCTCGTCATCGGCGGCTTCTGGTCGGCCTACTGGTACAACGGACGTATCTACGGATCCGAGATCGCGCGCGGCGTCGACATCTTCCGTCTGCTGCCGAGCGAGTATCTGTCTCAGAACGAGATCGACGCCGCCACGCTCGTTCGGATGGAGGAGCTGAACGTCCAGAAGCAGCCAAAGGCCGTGTGGCCCGCGAGCTTCACTGTGTCGCGCGCCTATCTCGACCAGTTGAACCGCGCGCACGCGCTGCCGGCCGACCGCGTCTCCGCGCTCAAATCGGCGATCGACAAGGCGGACAAGGGCAAACCGTCGAAGTCCGCGCTCGATCAGCTCGAGACGCTCGCCGGGCAGGTCGAAAAGGACGCCGCGTCGGCGAACGCCATCGACGCCATGCGCATGAAGGGGCTCGCGGCGTCGATCAGGGAGAAGACCGCGAAAGCGCGCTCGTAGGAGTCGCCCGTAGGCCGGGTCTTTAGACCCGGCATCGCCATGCACCGGTCCGCGTCGTGCCGGGTCTAAAGACCCGGCCTACGACGAGTACAACGACACACGTCGCTATCTGTTGAACGGTAACTCCTGCACCCAGTTGAACCCGCGGCTGACGAGCAGGAACTTCGCGCGATCGAACAGGGTCGTCCGCAGTTCGATTCTCAGCGCGTCCAGCGAGCCGGTCAGCGTCATGCGATCGGTGCCGCTGCGCTGGACGGCGAGCGTCGCATGCCAGTTCTTGTCCGTCGGCTTCGTCAGCGCGATGGTGTTGGCCTTGTCATCGAACTTCGCGGGATAGTTCACGAACGTCTCGTCCATCCGCTGGAAAAAGACGAAGTTTGCATTCTGGATGACGACTCGCCGCCACCGGCCGTAGTCGGTGACGAGCGGCGCGCGCTCCACGCCGTCCACGAATTGGCGATCGACGTTCCAGATCCCGTACAGCGGCGGTTTCGGCGCGCCGGCCCCGAACCTGTACCAGCTCCGATTGGCGCCGTAGACTTCGATGCCGATGTAATACAGGGCGAGCACGACCTGCGCCGTGACGAGGACCTTCCCGCCAGGTACGCGCGCGATCACCGCGTTCGTCAGCCGCGGGATGTCGGGCGCGAGCAGAAAGAGCGACATCAGAATCAGGTGAAACGAAAACAGCTTCACCGGCACGTCGTATGTCATGTTCAGTGTGAAGATCTGGACGGAATTGGCGAAGCACACCAACGCGCCGAGCAGCGACAGCCTCGGAATGAAAAGCAGCACAGCGGCCGTCAGTTCCATGGCACCCGCGAAACGCTCGTATCCCGGTGACGCGCCGACCGAGTACCAGAGCACGCCCATCGGCGAGAAATTCCCGAACGGCTCAAGCAGCCGCGTCAGCGGTGGATACGGCATCTGCAGCGGGAATGCCTTCGCCATCCCGTAACCGAGCATCGTTGTCGCGACCGCCAAGCGCAGGAACAACCGGAACCATCGATCGAGCGACGGATACGCGTCGCGTCTGCGGTCGATCGCCGACCAGGCAACGGTCCCCAGCGCCGAGATCGCGAGCAGGCAGAACGCGGCGACCCAGTTCGCGGTTTTGTCCCCGCTGCCGCTGCCGGTGATCACGAGCGGCTGCGTCACATGGAACACGTGCAAAGCTGTCCACTGGATCACATTTCTGAGCGGCGGCAGCACCTCGAGCGGCGGGATTCCCCAGTTCGGGGCGACGATCATCCCGCTCAGCATCTGCGTCGTCACGACGTAAAGGCCGAAATATAGAAAGCAGAAGCGGAACGCCACGCGCGTTGCGGCCGTCCAGCGAACCGTCGGCCTGTCGATTGCAGCGGGCGCGGATTCGGCGACCGTCTCGAGCGTCGTGATGTTCGTCATGTAAGGGCGAATCCTACACGCACTTAGCGGTTTTTTCGATCCAGATCGGGTCGCGGCGAGGTAGAATGCCCACGGATCAAATGCTCGTCCGTAAGCTGTTGTTCGTGGCGCTCGCGCTGGTCGTATCGGCCTTGCCGGCGGCGGCTGCGAGCGCCCAGAAGGTTCAGGTCATCCCGCTCTCCCGGGACGGCGAGATCCTCATTTCCTTCCAGTTGGCCGAAGCGCTCACCGACGAGATCCGCACCGCGATTCACAGCGGGCTGATGATTAAGTTCGTGTACAAGGTGGACTTGCGGCGCAGCACGTCCGTGTGGTTCGACCGGACGATCGATTCTCACGAGGTCACGGCGACGGTCAAGTACGACACGCTGACGCGGCGCTACCAGGTCTCGCGGCAGATCGACGGCCGCACCGAGTGGGCGGATGTCACCGACAGTGAAGACGCCGCATGGAAGGCGCTGACGTCCGATTTCGCGCGCATGGCGTTGTTCCACGGCACGCCGCTCGAGCCCAACGCCGAGTACTACGTTCGCGTCCGCGCGCACACGACCCCGCGCAACGCATCATTCGTCTGGCCGTGGGCGGCCGACGATGCCGTGGGGTTCGCGAAGTTTACGTTCATCCGCTAGCGCCATGCACGCCATCAGGAAGCCGGTCGCGGTCGTGGCCATCCTGCTCGGAATGGTTTCGCTGCGCGGTGCCGCGCAGCAGCAATCGCCGCTGATCTCGACGGCTCCAACGCTTCCGCTGCTCGAAAGCTATCTCGAATCGCTCCGCCAGCAGGCCGGGATCCCCGGCATGTCCGCCGTCCTCGTCCGCGAGCGCGCGGTCGCCTGGTCGAGGGGCTTCGGATACGCGGATGTGGGCGCCCGCATCACCGCGACGCCCGACACGCCGTATTTCGTGGGCGATGTCAGCGAGGCATTTGCCGCCACGCTCCTGCTTCAGTGCGTGGAACAGCGCCATGTGTTTCTCGACGATCCGATTTCGCGCGTAGGTCTGTCGGATCCCGAACCCGACGCGACGGTGCGTGGTCTTCTGAGCCACGCGGCACCAGACGGCGCGACCACGGCCTTTCTGTTCAGTCCGGATCGTTTCGCGCACCTGACACAGGTGATGGAAGCCTGCGCGCCGCAGCCGTACCGAAAGAGTATCGCGCACCGCGTGCTCGACGCGTCCATCATGATGGACTCGGTGCCGGGGACCGACCTCGCAGATCAGAATCTCGAGCTGCCCGACGGGATGTTCGATCCATCCGATCTCGAGCGCTATCGCCGGATCCTCGGACGGACGGCAGTGCCTTACAAAGTCGACGCGAAGAAGCGCGCAACGCGAAACACGGACTTGCAGCCGGTCGCGATCAACGCCTCGACCGGCCTCGTCACGACGGCGATGGACCTGGCCAGATTCGACGCCGCGCTGACGCCGACCGACGACGACGATCATTCGGCGCTCTTGCTGCCTGACACGCTGAACGCGGCATGGACGAATTCGTCCGGCCGCGGCGGCGTGACGCTGCCGACGGGGCTCGGCTGGTTCGTTCAGTTCTACAACGGCGAGAAGATTGTCTGGCAGTTCGGCAACGTGCCAAACGCGTACTCGGCACTCGTCGTCAAGCTGCCGAACCGGGGTGTGACGTTCATTCTGCTCGCGAACAGCGACGGCTTGAGCGCGCCGTTCAATCTCGCTCAGGGAGACGTCACGAAGTCGCTCTTCGCGTCCGTCTTTCTGAGACTGTTCACGTCCTGATCGATGCGATCCGTGCGGGCGCTAGGAGCGCTGACCGTCGGGTTCGCGCTCGCCGCGGCCTCACCTGCGTTCGCGGAGTGGCACATCGTCCCGCTCGTCGGACTCACGTTCAAGGGCAACACGAACGCGCCGCTCGTCGACAACACGATCGCGCCTCTGGGAACGCATCCGGACTTCGGAGGCGCGATCACGCTGCTCGGCTCGGGCGTTCTCGGCGTGGAAGGTATCGGCGTGTTCACGCCGAACTTCAAGGCCGACACCGATACGGTCAACAGCACCGTTCAGTCGAGCCGCGCGCTCGCCATCATGGGGAACGTCATTGTGACGGTGCCGCGCCGCTGGACCGAATACGCGCTGCGGCCGTACGTGTCTGGCGGTTTGGGCTTCATGCGATTGTCGGTCGTCGAGGTGGATCCGCGTGGAGGGCTCGGCACTGACCTGAACACCGCCGGGTTCAACATCGGCGGCGGCGCGATCGGATTCTTCACGAACCGCACCGGCCTGCGATTCGATCTCCGGTATTACCGCCGCCTGCATCCGGGGAGTTCCGAAGTCTTCGGGACGGACGAACCGCAGCTGTCGTTCATGACGCTATCGGTCGGCGTCGTCTTCCGCCGCTAAGCGACGAGGTAGAGCGCAGAGCCTGACGCCTGGAATTCGCGTATTCGAGACGCCAGGCACGAGCCCCACGCCCTACCCCTTGCCACCGACAGTCCGTTACGGTGTGCCGCGAGGGGCGAAGCCGAGGGTGACGGTGAACGAAGCGCTTCGACCGGCGAGCATCGTCAGCACGTCGTTCGGGCCCGGCACGTTCGTGGTTTTCGATCCGGGCGTGTACGACGTGATCGCGTGGCTGTCGAACAGGTTGTTCACCGCGAACTTCAGCTTCGTGCGATCGAACCGCGACCTGTTGTTCAGCGTGTAGTTCAGGTACAGGTTCGTCATGTCGAACGGGGCATTCGGCGCGGCCTGGTTGACCGAGCCGTTGTCGTTCCAAGTCCGGCTGATGCGCTTGCTGAAAATCCCGGCGTTCCAGTTGCCAGTCTGATACGCGATGCCCACGGATTCGGTGTTGCCAGGGACGCCCGCGACCCAGAGCTTTGAATCGGAGTACTTGGCGGTTCCGATCGTGCCGTTGACGTAGACGCTCACGTTGCGCACGACCGCGATATTGCTCTCCAACTCGACGCCGTGCGTGAACTGCGTCCCGGTGAAGTAATACACGGGCTCGCCCGTCACCGGGTCGTTCGTCGACGAGTAGTCGTTGTCGAAGCGGACGTGATAGACGTCGGCGTCGATCGTCATGCGGCGCGACTTCCACGTCGATCCGAACTGGTACGCGGTCGTCATCACCGGCTTTGGCGTCGCGAGCACCGCCGCGTTCTTCACGTCGAACACGTTGGTCGGCGGAATGGAGCTGCCCGTCGCATATTGCCCGTAGACGGACCAGTTGTTCTTCAGCAGGTAGTGCGCGTCGAACGCAGGCTGCCACACCGAGTACGTCACGCTGTGATCGACGAACGGCGCGCCGCCGAGATTGCCGACGGTCTTGCCGTTATCCGCAAACTGCCTGAAGTCGAGGTTGTAGTAGGCGAGCTTGATTCCTGGCGTCACGCTCAGGTTGCCGATCACCTTCAACTGATATTCGAGATACGGCTGCAGCGTCGTCGTGTTGAACTTCTCGTGGAAGTTTGGCAGCGCGGCGTCGACCCACGTGCGCGGATCGGACGGCGTCTGGAAGCGATCGGTCCACGCGTACTCCGACCAGAGGCCCGTCCGGAGCACGCCGCGCGACGACACCTGCGTGATCGGCAGCAGATTGCCCAGTTTGCGATAGCTGTTCAGCTTATCCGTGGCGCTCGTCGCGTTGACCGCCGTCAGGCCGTTGAAGTTCTGATGGTTGTAATACGAGTAGGTGTAGACCTTGTCGTCGTACGTCCAGCCGTGTCCCAGGTCGCCGCGCGCCCCGGCGTACTCGAAGTCGGTGGGGACGTGGTAGAAGTTGTAGCCGTAATAGAGCGGCGACGATGGATCGTTGGTCATCAGGAAGTTGTCGCCGAACTGCTCGACCTGCGCGCGCGTCGGACCCTTCTGGTTTGGCGTGTGGCTGAACACCTTGATGATGCTCGTGAACCCAGTCAGTTGCAGCCAGTTCGCCGCGTTGTAGCGGACCTTGCCCATGAACGCGTCACGGCGCTGCGAGTTGTAGGTCTGGTAGCCGTCCGAGTTCATGTGATGCGCGTCGACGATGAAGCTGGTCTTGCCGTTCGCGCCGAGCTGACCCGAGTTGAAGTCGACGTCGTAGAGCTGCGTGTTGAACGATCCGTACGACACGCTTCCTGTCGCCACGTTCTGGCGCGCCAGGCCTCTCGACTGAAGCCCGATCGTGCCGCCGAACGTCGCCGGGCCGATTGAGGCAGCGGTACCGGGGCTGCGGTCGAACTGTGCGCCGCCGGTGAACGGCGCCGGGAAGAAGACCCATGAGTGGTGCGACGGGTCGTTCGTGTCGTTGAACGGAATGCCGTCGAACATGATCGTCAGCTGCTTGTCGGAGAACGCGCGGAACTGCGTCTTCGTGTCTCCCAGCCCCGGGCCGTTGGACGCGACGCTGTAGGAGCCCGGCGTCATCGCCACGAGCTGTGAGTAGTCGGACGTTGGCGCCGTGTAGTTGCGGATGAAGGTCTCGCTGACGATCGACTGCGGCATTCTCGCCGAGAGCGATCCCTGTGACGGCGCCGAGCGGATGTCCTCGGGCAGCGTCGACGAGACGGTGACTTCTTCGCTGAACGGCGCAACCGTCAGCGTGATCGACAGCTCGAACGTCCTGCCCGCGGTGAGCTTGACCCCTTCGCGGAGACCGTTCGAGAACCCGCTTGCGGTCACTTCGACGTCATAGACCCCGGCGGGCAGGTCGCCGACGGTGAAATGACCGTCCGGTCCACTCGTGGCCGTCAGCACCGAGCGTCCTGAGCGCACGAGCACCGTGGCGTTTCCGATCCCCTTGCTGGACGGATCGAGCACCACTCCATCGATCCTTGCCGTGGCTTGCGCGAAGGCCTGGCTCGCGCCCGCCAGCAGCGCAGCCAGACATAGCAGCGTTCGAACTCTCGTCATCGATCTCCTCCCGAAAACGAAAATGGCGCCGTGCCCTCCGGATTGGCGCGCGGCGACAGCGCAGCGTTCGGGTTGATGAAGTGCTTCGCTTCCGAATCAGGCTGGTCGTGCGTGAAGATCACACCGGGCGTGGCGAAAATACCAGCCGAGCTACGTCGGCCCTGTGACGCACGCGTAAATTCGGCGCGACGTTACGTGAAAACGAGGTTTCGAACTGACTTAGCGCGCGAGCGCGGCGAGTGCCCGCCTCCGCCAAGGCTACGGCGGGTCTGGCGAAGCGGTGCGAAGGCGGAAGCCACGCGCCCGCCTCCGCGCTGCAGGCGCTTCGGCGCGCGAGAGACGTGTGGGGGAGTCCAAGGGCGCGAAGCCCCTCGGATCAACTATGCGCGGCCGGCGAATTCCCGTGTCTCGGTATGGACCTTGACCTTCTCGCCTTCTTTGATGAAAAGGGGCACGCGGATTTCGAGGCCGGTCTCGAGTGTTGCGTTCTTGGTCACGCCGCCGCTCGCGGTGTCGCCGCGGACGCCGGGCTCGCAGGAGGTCACCGTCAGCTCGACGTGCGGCGGAAACTGCAGGCCGATCGGGCCGCCGTTGAATTTCTGGATCTGCACCGGCACGTTGTCGACGAGCAGCAGTCTGTCGTCGCCGACCACCTCGTTGCGGAGCGTGACGGTGTCAAAACTGTCCTGGTCCATGAAGTGGTACCCGGCGCTGTCGGAATACAGATACGTTGCGTCAACCATCTCGAGGTCGGGCTCGCTGAACTTCTCGCCGGCCTTGAACGTCTTGTCGAACACCG
>Ga0066903_100000512_pt1 | contig 24710 bp, 25 predicted proteins | sample PanSoiMetaGPlot1_FD_67491 | JGI IMG/M metagenome (GOLD analysis project Ga0066903, IMG submission 67491) | Tropical forest soil microbial communities from Panama analyzed to predict greenhouse gas emissions - Panama Soil - Plot 1 (version 2) | ecosystem: Environmental > Terrestrial > Soil >... | reverse complement strand
GGGTTCAGGGCTCCGAGAATGCATCGAGCAACTCCAGGGGGAAGCCGACCGCACCGAACATCCGTCTGACCGACTCGGGTGAGCCGGACAGTTTGAGGTCGCCCCGCATTAGCGCCTCGGACATGGCCAGCTCGCCGCTGAGGACAGCGTCGAACACCGCGAAGGACGTCTCGAGAGTGGCCGCTGGGTCAGGAGGACGGCCCAGCGTTCGAGTCATCGCCATACCGGCAACCTCGAGGGTGAAGGTCGTTTCATCGATCGTCCACGCGTAGACCTCGTCGGCTGTGTCGGCCACCCCGACCATGGTCCACGTCTGGTCGAATCGATCTGGGTTCTCTTGTGCTTCGGCGGTCCGACCAATGAGCAGGAGATCGCGGAGGCCCCATCGTGTCAGCGCTTCGAGGGCCGGCCTGAGCTGGGCGCCGCGGGCGGTTAGCTCAAATGTGGCGTCCGGGTCGGAGGGCGCGGCCCGATCGCAGCGAATGACGTCGGCGGTTATGAGCGCTTCCAGGGTGTCGTTGAGCGCCGGGCCATCGAGCCCAGTAAGGAACTGGCACAGCGATTCTCGTCGTCGTGGTCCGAGCATCAGTGCCCGGACGACAAGAAGACTCCAAGGGTCGCCCAGGACGTCCAGTGCCATCGTGAGCGGGCAGAACCGGTTGTGATGGTGGCCAGTGGGCCGCATCGCATCGTCAACCTTAGCCCTACTATCCGGGTTGACAAGTATCAAGTTAGGACTACAGTACCGCGGGCTGGTCGACAGGGAGGCATCCCGTCCAGGGTCTTTTGAGGCTTCAGGCGCGCGATTGCACTTGTCCGAACCGGACTCGGCGAAAGCATTGCCGCTGCTAGCGGAACTTAGCGACGACCGAACAAGGAGGAGTGAGATGGGCAAGTACGTGTTGGCCTACCGGGGCGGGGTTGTCGCCGAGACCAAGGCCGAGCAGCAGGCCCAGATGGAGAAGTGGATGAACTGGTTCGGCGGCCTCGGTTCCTCGGTGGTCGATGGCGGTGGCCCCTTCGGGCCCTCCTCCACCATCTCCTCCAGCGGCTCGGCGGCGGACAGCGGGGCGGCCGGGCTCACCGGCTACTCGATCCTGGAGGCCGACGACCTCGCTGAGGCCGTCGGGAAGGCCAAGGGGTGCCCGGTGCTCGACGCGGGCGGCTCTGTGGAGGTCTACGAGTCGATGCCGATCGGCTGACCGGCTCCTTGGGGTCACTGTCTGGCGGATTGTCAGCGATCATCTCAGCACCCGTGACTCTCCCGCGAACTTGTCCGCTACCTGTAGCTATCAGGGAGGCGACTAGGAGGTACAGCATGGCCGATTCAGCTCAAGTGGCCGAAGGAGTTCTTCGACTCCTGGAGGACCAAGGACTTCGAGTGTGCGAGGTGACAGTCGTGTTTGACGCTCGGCCAGTCGCGCCGTTGTTCGAAGCACCGGGCCACTGACGTGGCGGTTATTACACGCACGCAGGTGATCAACAAGCCGGTCGAGGAGGTCTTCGACGAGCTGGCGGATCTGGGCAGCTGGGCTGAGTGGAACCCAACGATCCAAAGCTCACGCTGGGTGGACGATCAACCTCACGGCAACGGCGCAAGGTTCGAGTGGGGCCTGCGTGGCCTCGGCAAGGTCGTCCAGGAGCTTGGGGAGTTCGAGCCGCCCGTCCACCTGCGGATCGTGACGGACCTGAAGCCGGTTAGAGGGGGCCACCGCATGCGCCTCACCGCCGACGGCGATGCCACTCGCATCGATCATGAGCTCGAGGTAACCGCGAACGGCATCTTCAAGCTGCTCGGGCCAATGCTCGTAATAAACGGACGCAGAAACCTTCGCGGCACCGCAAACGCAATCAGCGCCCATTTCGAAGGTGCCTCCTGATTTGGGTGTCATCTCGCAGTACCACCTCAAGTCGCTGTCCAGACAAAGCGATGTCGCTGCCAGGTGACCGCGCAGGATGCACGTTCATTACTGCTGCGCTTGCGTTTCGGCATCGGGCTCCACACTGGCGCGCGCCGAGACTCCAAACAGGTGCTGGCGTTCTGGGATCCCTTTGAGCTCGCGCGGCCCGAAATCCTCAAACTCGGCCTCGACCGAGCTACTGGCGAGGCTCCGCACCGTGGCCGAGACGAGCGTCGTTCCCGGCGGCGCTGCTTCGCAGACGCGTGCCGCGAGGTTGACCGCGCCGCCGTGGATCCCCGTGCCGGAGCGGATCACATCGCCGGCATGGATCCCGACGTGGAGGTTCAGCCCGACGGCGGCGGCGTGCTCGTGGGCCAGCGCTGCGCACTCGATCGCGCCATGGGCGGAGCTGAACAGCGCGAGCAGGCCGTCACCCAGGCGGATCCCCTCGACCGGCCGACCGTCGCACCGCTGCACGTCGGCGCGGGTCGCGGCGTCGAGTGCTTCGGCCCGCTCGAGGTAGGCGCTATCCCCGAGCCGCTCGGTCATCGCCGTCGAATCGACGACGTCGGTGAAGAGGAGGACCATCGTGTGCTCGACGGCGCGGGTGCGTTCGTCGGCTCGTACCGTCAGCGCTGCGGGTCGTTGAACGCCGAGCTCTTCGGCGAGCGTCGCTGCGGCGCGGGCGTAGAGCGGCATCCCGAGGGTACCGAAGTGTGCGGCGGCGGCCGCGACGAGACCCTTTGCGCGATCAGGATCCCGGCTGTGGTCGTGCAGGAGTTGCGCGTATTCGAGTTGGGCACGCGCGAGCTCTGGTCGAGCGCCCATAGCCGCGGCAACGTCGATTCCCCGGCGAAACTCGCGCTCGGCGTCCTCGAACCGCTGCTCGCGAGCCGCCACTACCGCTCGGAGGCGCGGAACGAGCGCCACGAGACCGTCGGTGAGGAGCATGCCCCGCTCGGCGGCCTCAGTGAGACCCCGCGCCAGCGCCGGGAGCCGTACCTCGATGCCCGCCGTCCCGGACGCGTCGACGAGAGCGGCGAGACGCTGCACCGCGCCGAGCGTGACCGGCCAGTTCGCTTCTAGCCACACCGGCTGCGCCGCGACCCAACCGCCCACTGCGGCCTGGTCGCCGTCGGAGGCGTCGACGAGCAGGTCGACTAGCCCGATGGTGTCGACGAGGCGGGGATCCTCGTGGTCGGCGACCGTGGCGCGCCAGCGGTCGACGGCTGAGCGGGCACCCAGCACGTCACTCTGCAGCAGGCGGGCCGACACCAGCACCGGGAAGAGCAGCGAGGCGGTCCACGGGTATCGGGACAAGCGCAACGCAGCCCAGGCCGCCTCGCCGTGCCGCTCGGCTTCGTCGAACTCACCACGCGCCACTGCGATGCTCGTTAGGGCGGCAAGGGCCAGGCTCTGCTCGGTCCACGCGTGCGTACGCTCAGCGTGGTCGCGGGCCTCGATGGCTACGGCAGCGGCTTCGTCGAGCTGGCCGAGCCAGAACAGTGTCAACGCGAGGCGCGGCAGCGGGAACCCCGAAAGCCACGGATCGCTCTCGGGGGCGCTCCACCGCACCGCCGCTCGCAAATGGTCGACTGCGCCGCGCAGTTCCAGCTGGATCCAGCGCGACTGGGCACGGGCGATTTCGGCTCGTGCCTGCGTGTCGCGGTCGCCGAAGCGTTCAGCAAGATCGAGCGCGCGCACGGCGCAGTCCTCCGCATCGTCGAGCCGGCCCCTCGACCAGCCGGCTTCCGCGAGCTGCACCAGCACCCGGGCGCATAGCTGGGGATCCAGCTGCTCCAGGTCGGGAACCAGTACCTCCAGCTGCTCCACGTCGACGAGCCGGTCGAAGCGCCCCCAGCCGACCTCGGTGTGCACCAGCTCCAGGAGGGCGCGCCCGACGCCCCGCGGGTCGCCGGCGGCGCGAAAGCCCGCCAGGGCGCGAATGAAGCGGGCGCGGCTCGGTCCGGGATCCATGTTCCGGCTGTGGGCGATGCCCGCTTGGCAGAGCAACTCAGCCATCTCGACGTCCCCGGCTCGCCCCGGGGCGCGGGCTAGGGCCTCGACCGCTGTGTCAAAGAAGCGCGCGGCCTCACCCCACGCCGCCAGGTGCCAGGCCCGGTCGCCCGCGACGCGGCACGCTGAGGCAACTTCGACCGGATCGGCAGCGGTGCCGGCCTCGCCCAGATGAAAAGCGATCTCCAGGTCGCGGCGGTCGCGCTGGTGGGACGACGACGCCAACGCGCGCGCAACCGCGAGGTGCAGCTCGCGGCGGCGGCCCGGTTCCGCCGTGCGCCGCAGCATCTGAGCGAACAGCGGATGCGTGAACGAGAACCCATCGTGGTCGCAAGCAATGACGGCCCGGTCCAGAGCCTCGGTGATGGCGACGTCAATCGCCGCCTCCGGGCAATGCGCGACCTCGGCAAGGGTCCCAGTCGTAAACGGGTCGCCGGTAAGTGCGGCGACGGTAAGCAGCTCGCGGCACGGCCCCCCGAGTTCGTCGATGCGAGTCGCGATCGCGTGGCCCACCCCGTCGGGTATCCCGAGGTCGACGAGTGGCACCGCAAGGACGTCCTCGCCGCCCTCGTCACGCACACCCTCGCAGCGCAGGAGCTGGGCCACGATGCTCTCGATCAGCAACGGATTGCCGCCCGCCGTAGAGCGGACAGCATCGACGAGTTGGCGGGACGCGCGTGGCAGACCGAGGGCGCGGATCAACTCGCCCACCGCGTGCTCGTCCAGCGGCTCGAGGTCGAGCGTATGGCAGATCTCCTCGCGTCGGAGACGCGCAAGATCCTGCACGAGCCGATCATCGACGTCCGAGCGATACGCCGCCGCGATCACAAGTGGGATGTGCTCACGAGTCGACGCGTCCGCGACCTCCTGTATGAGGTAACACAGCACGTCAGCGGAGGGACGATCGGCCCACTGCAAGTCGTCGACCGTCAGGACCGCGGGGCGACGCTGCGCGAGCGCAATCGTGGTCCGAGCCACCGCGAGGAACAACCATGCCTGCTCCTGCGCGGGGCCGCCTTCTCCGGCTAGGACCGGCCCGGTTGTCGCGGAAGTGAACGCGCCCTCGATCACGTCCACGTAACGCCGGAGCGACCCGTCCTCGCGCGCGAGGTCCGCAAGGCAAGGGAGGAACGACGCCTGGAACGGAAGATACGGCAGGGCGACATGCTCCATGCAACGCGCGGGCAGCACATCAAAACCTTGCTCGCTTGCAAGCCGCTGCAGCCCGCGCAGAAGGCGCGACTTTCCGAGCCCCGCATCGCCGGACAACAGCACCGCCTGCGGCGACCCTCGGCGCGCAAGATGGAGTCCATGCGCGAACAAAGCAAGCTCGTCCCCTCGCCCGAAGAACTGGCGCGGCGGTTCTACTCCCGTGCCGTTGGGATGTCGCCGTGCCGTGTCCAGGAAAGCCTCGACGTCGGGAACGGCTCGCGGTCGACGCTCCGACACTAGGCGCCCGCTTGTTCGAGGACATCCCCCGCGCTGATAACGACGCGCACGCCGAGCGCGACCTCCGAACCCTCGTTGCGTTTTGAGATGACGCGTTGGATCTCGGCCGCCGCCGCGATCGCCTCGCCCGCCCGCCGAAACACCGCCATGGACGCGTCGCCCGTGCGCTCGACGAGCTCGCCGCGATGCGGCGCGATCGTCCCGCCGACCAGCGCATCATGCTCGTCGCGCACCGGGTCGAAGCGATCTTCGCTCAGCCCGACCAGCGCCTCCGTCGAACCGACCAAATCGGTGAACAACAACGTCAGCGTGTCGACCCCTGCCCCTGTGCCCATAGCGTCCCCGAAGTCCTGGCCGCGACTCAGGTAGTATAAAACGTGTTTTCGAGGTCGGTCAGGAGAAGGAACCGGGGTGGACGGCACGAACGACGACGCTCAGGCCCAACGGCGCAAAAGGGTCATGGACGCCGCAGTCGGCCTCGCCGCCAAAGGCGGCCTCAAGGCCCTGCGTATCCGCGACGTCGTCGTCCGCACCGGGGTGTCCTCAGCGACCATCTATCGATACTTCGCCTCCAAAGAACACCTCCTCGTGGCCGCGCTGGCCGAACAACGCTTCGCCCTGCGCCCAGCCGACGGCGCCCCAGCCGACGGCACCACCCCCGCCGAACGCGTCATCAACCTGCTGCGCGCTCCCACCGACGCGCTGACGAGCGCCCCCCGGCTCGCTGCTGCCATGGTCCAAGCCATGACCTCCGGCGAGCCCGGCGTCGCGCCGCTGTTGGCCAGCCTCACCGAACCGTTCGTCGCAGAAACCGCCCACGCCATCCGACCCCCACACCCCACACGCGCCAACTACGAACTCGCCCGCACCATCCAGCGGGTCTGGTTCGCCGCCCTCGTCGGCTGGGTCACGGCCGGCGAAACCCCCGACTCCATCAACCACGCCGTTCAAACCGCCGCCCACCAACTCCTCGACCCCGCCCCGAACCCCAGCCAGGAATTGCAATCCACCGACGACGACACCACCTCGCCGCCGCCCGACCGATGAGATCCCTCGGCTGATCAGCGCCACCACGACGACGCGCAGGGGTCGCAGCGCTAACCCGCAGTCCTCAGGTCCGGCTTGAATCCCTTGATGTCGCCCATCGCCGACCGTGACCCCGAACACTCGAGCTGGTCGGCTGCGGATAACGCACGTCCGCTAGCAATCCTTGCCGCCCGGGTTCGGTATCGAATTCGAGGGGTGCGGAGAGCACGACTCAAAGGCGTCCCCGGAACTTGGAACCTCTTCGCAGTCAAGCCGTAACGCAAGCGCGCAGATCTGTAATCTGCGCTGGATAGTTGCCGTACAGAACAACGCGCCCGAACGACGCTCCGGTCAGGGGTTTTGCCGCTGGCGGGTTCCGGGGAAGCTGTTTGGCCGTGCGTCGGGTGCTCGAGGCCAGCCACAACCGGACCGCGGAAGGCGGGAGGGACCGCGTCTAGCTCGCAGGCCTCCCGCCTTCCACTTACCTCCGAGGACACGCAGTGTGATCGGGGTGACCCTCGGCAAGGTCCATGATGGGCTTGTTGCCTCACGTGATCCGTGTCGCAGTACACGCTTGTCCCGTGACGCCTGACACACTGCCCGCGCCTCGGGCGTCTGAGCGGTGCGGCCGGGCCGAAGGCGCCGCGGCTAGACCGGCTGTTGCCAGTGCCGAACACGCCGCTGATCCGAGCTGCCCGTACCGAGCGCACATCACGACCGACTGACTCGGATCGAGTTGCACACGCAGATCGGCACATATGCGCTGGCGTTGCTCAGGCGAGGGCACACCGAGCCCGGTGGTCCTACTAGCCAAAACGATGCGCGCGCGGAGGATCTGACTTCCTCGCGCGCATCGTTTCAGCAATTGACAGGGCACACGGAGCGAGACCGCCCCCGATAGCGTTCGTCGCGAAGTGCCCTCCTGGTTCGGATCCTGAGGTGTTGCAACCGTCAGAATCCTGCACCAGGAGGGCGTTTTCGCGGTCCTCACGCCGCGACATCAGTCGCCGCGTGAAAGTTCGGGGTTAGAGCGGGCTGTCAAATCTGTGACATGCGTAGTAGGGGGGAGAAGGGGGCTGAGGCTCGGAAGGTACGTGTAATGAAGTCCGCGGGATCGGTGGGACAAGGCTCACCATGGAAGCGGTCGAGCGGACGTTTTGCTCGATGCCCAGGAACGGCGCGTTCGGATCGAACGGGTCCGTTCGAGGTGCGCAGAAGACGAGAACCGGGATCCATGGCGGGAGGTCCGTCGGCGAAATGTGAATGCCGGGAGGGATCCAGTGCGTAGCGTGCACCAGCCACAGACACGTCCAGCCCGCGTTGCGGAGCGTTGCCACGTTCACACCGCCCTCCGACGCCGACGCCGACGCCAACGCCCGTCGAGGCCTGTCCGATGAGCATGAAGGGTCAGCTCGAGCGAGCCGTTCACCGTGACTGCAAGCCCGACTCGCCGACGCCGAACGTCCCGCCGAACAACACCGCGGACACCGTCTCGGGTTGTTCGTCACCGGCGACACGGCGTGATCGCTACGTAGGCCAGGAACCCGCCGACGGCAATGTCGGCGGGGTTCTTGGTCCTGGTCTTCACATCAACCCTCGACACCGTGTCGATGCTCGCGACGAAAGCGGTCCTGGCGTCCGGCGTGAACGCCACGTCGGACGAGAGCGTGCGGACGGGGACGTCGGCGGGGCTTTTGGTCCTGGTCTTCACATCGATCGTCGCCACCGCGTTGTCGGTGGTGACGAAGACGGTCTTGCCGTCCGGCGTGACCGCCACCCCGGCCAGGCGCGGGCCGACGGGGATGTCGGCGGGGTTCTTGGTCCTCGTCTTCACATCAATCGTCGACACCGTGCCACTGCCATTGTTGGTGACGAAGGCGGTCTTACCGTCCGGCGTGAACGCCACCTTGTGCGGAGCCGAGCCGACGGAGATGTCGGCGGGGTTCTTGGTCCTGGTCTTCACATCAATGGTCGCCACCGAATTGCCGCTGGGTTCCGCCGTCGCGCCGAGGTGGCCGAGGGCCACGAAGGCGGTCTTGCCGTCCGGCGTGATCGCCACCCCGTCCGGGTACCCGCCGACGGGGATGTCGGCGGGGTTCTTGGTCCTCGTCTTCACGTCGATTGTCGACACCGTGCCACTGTCATTGTTGGTGACGAAGGCGGTCTTGCCGTCCGGTGTGATTGCCACCCCGAACGGCCCTAAGCCGACGGGGATGTCGGTGGGGTTTTTGGTCCTGGTCTTCACGTCAATTGTCGACACTGTGCCGTCGAGCGCGTTGGTGACGAATGCCGTCTTGCCGTCCGGTGTGACCGCCACCCCGAGCGGTACCCCGCCGACCGGAATGTCGGTGGGGTTCTTGGTCCCCGTCTTCACATCAACCGTCGACACCGCGTCACTTTCGTCGTTGTGAGGGACAAAAGCGGTCGCCCGACACCGCGACCGTGCTGACATCGCCGACACCTCGCCCGGGACCACACCCATCAGCGCGCCCGCCAACCCGAACACCACAACCCCACGAACGCACCGGACCCGCCGCATCGCTGCCCCCTGCCTCGCTCTCCTCACCAGCTTCCTTTGGGCCCGATCAGCGCAGCCCACGTGGCACTCGAGCTTGCAAGAAGGAAGGACCGGACACAACACCCGAGTGCCAAATCAATCGCGAGGACGGACGTGCACGCTTCAATACGTGCCGCCTTGCTTCGCCTTTGTGCGCACATTCGTCAGATGGACTCTCTTCACCTAGCTGTCCTCGATAGGCGATCGTGTCGGCCAACTTGGGTCACCCCAGCTCCGGTGCCACCGGCACCGTTCTTGGCGTCACGGCGGAAACGGCTGCGCGCCGTCGGGTGAGCAGGTACTGGGTGGGATCGAGAAGCAGATCGGCTGCGAGCGCGAGCAGCATGGTGACCGCGGCGACGATGCCCATGTCTCGCATGGCGTTCAGTTCGCTCGTAGCCATGGTCGCAAAGCCAAACATCAATATGTAGGACGAGAAGCTGCAGGGGCGACCGGTGACCATGAGTGTTCGGTGCACGACTTGGTCCGGCGGTGTGCCGTCGTCTTCGCGACGGCGGAACCGCAGGAGCAGGTGAATGGTGTCGTCGACGACGAGTCCGAGGGCGATGGCGAGGATCATGGCGGTGCCGACGCGGAGTTTGATCCCGGTCGCGCCCATGAACGCCAGCGCGATCACGACCGGCGCGGCTGAGGGGAGGATCGAGCAGAGCAAGAGACGGAAACGCCGTAGGGTGAGAGCGAGGATCGGCAGGATGAACAGCCCGGCGGTGAGGGTGCTTTTGAGCATGTCGCTCATCAGGTGTTGCATCCCGCGCTGGGCGAGGGTCCATTGGCCGACAACGGCGAGGTGGACGCTGCGCTCCAGTCGAGCCCGGCCGAGGGCGCTGATCCTGGTCACGAAGCGTTTCGCCTCGCTGGTGCCCATGTCGGTGGTACGGACAAGCAGCGCGATGCGGTCGCCGGCGGGGGTCACGAGCCCGTGCATTGTCCGGTGGAGCGGTCCGGCGCGGCTGAGCTCGCGGACAGCGGCATGCGCCTGGTCGCTGGTGACCCCCTGCGGGAGGTAGTCGGTCACGGAGAACACGTGTAGGACGTGCGGTAGTCGGCGCAGCTCGTTAGTGAAGGACCGCACGGCGTCAAGGTCGGCCGGGTTGAGCAGGCTGGTGCCGTCTGGGCGGGTAAGGGCGAGGTCGGGGCCGAGGAAGCCGGAATATTGCCGTTCGAGGATCGCTTCGTTGACCCGTACCGGGTTCGAGGGGCTCAACTCCTCGTTGAAGCGCTGATCAACTTGCAGGCGGGGGATGCCCCACGCGGCTGCGACGGCGACGAGCACGACGAACGCTCCGGCGGTCATGGCGGGTCGTGACCGCGCTGCTCGACTCACGGTGGAAAGGATCGTCCTCGTCACTGTGGCCTGGCCCCGGGCGTGCCGTTCGCCGCGCAAGAAGCGATCCTGAACGAGGGGGATGAGCACGAGGTTGGTTACGTAGACGAGCGCGATGCCAACAGACACCGAGAGGCTGAAGTCGCGGATCGCCTGGATGCTCGCGGTGCGCAGCGAGAGGAACCCGAGCATCGTGGCGATGGTTGTCATAATTCCAGGGAGTCCGAGGTCCACGAACATGGCTCGCACCGCCGGCCTTGTATCGAGGCCACGTTCTCGTTGGCGGTAGAAGCCTTCTTGCATGTGGATGGCGTGCGTGACCCCGATGATCAGCACCATCGTCAGAACCTGGCTGTTGACGATGGTGATCTGCTGGCCGATCAGGCGCATCACCCACAGCGTGACGGGCAGTGCGGCGGTGACCCCGACCATGCAAGTGAGCATGGCCGATACCCGTCGGAAGTAGAGCCAGAGGATCCCGAGGATCACGGCGGTTGGGATCACGATGCTCTTGACGAGGCCGATCAGCAGGATGTGCGCGTAGGCCGCTTCGACCACGGACACTCCGGTGACACGCACTGTGCTCCCGGTCGGGGCGTCGCGCTGCACGAGCCTTGTGAAGGCGCGGATCGTCGGCTCGCGTCCGGCCAGGTCGTCCAGGGGCCGGTCGAGTCGGGCGAGGAGCAGCGTGCTCTTGGCGTCCTTAGCGATGAGCGTCCCCCGTAGCTGAGGGTCTCGCCGGAGCGCGTTCGCGACCACACGCGGCAGACGCGGTTGGGCCAGCAGCTCGGCCGGAAGTAGAGGCCCTTGGCTCGGACGTCCGTCTTGCCACGTGATACGGGGCGTCGTGGTCAGACTGATGACCTCGCTGACGTGGGGAACGCGCTCGACGTCGTGGGAGAGTCGCTCGAGCTGGCGAAGAAACCTGGGTGTAAGGATCTTGGGGTTCTCGATGATGGCGACGACGTGCGCGCCGGATTCCTGCCCGAAGGTGCGTTCGAACTTTTTGGTGAGCTCGTAGTTCTGGTCGTGGTCGGCGAACAGTGGACGGAACGACATATCGAACCCGATGCCGAGCGCGCCCAAGGACGCGGCGACCAGCAAGGCGGCGGACGCCGACAGCACCAGGGCGCGATGGCCGACGAGGCGGTCGTAGAGCCCACCGAAGAGACGGTCCAGCATGGGGTTACGTCGCCTGGAGTCGCGCCTCGACGAGTGCGGTGACGTCAGCGACGGTGCGTAGGCCCTCGAGGTCGGACTGCTGGAAGACGACGTCGTAGTCCTCTTCGAGCTCAAGGGCCATCTCGATCAGTGCGATGCTGTCGATCGATAGGTCCGTTAGCACCGTGTCGTCCGTGAGTTCTGTTCGGGGGATAGTCAATGTGTCGGCGATCTTGGTGCGGACGGCTTCGGTAGCGATAGGTGTTCGGGCGTTCATCGTTCCTCCGTGTCGGTCGGATATCGGAACAGTGCCGCGACGGAGGCGTCATGTTCGGCGATCGTGTTCGCGTAGACGGCGCGGTCTGCTTCGCGGTGATGGCGAAGCGTGGCCAGGATGTGGTCGCGCCCGTAGCGGGCTTCCATACCAGCGAGGGCGTCGCGGACCCATGTCACGTGCCAGCGTTCGTCCCGAAGTATGCGGTCGAGCGTGTCGGTTACCTCCGGCGCAAGGTCAGGCAGGGCCAGGTGCTTGGCGTACTGGTTGATGACCCGCCGTTCGAAGACTTGGGTGATCGCGAGGATCTCCATGAGGTTGGCGGGGAGCCCTGCCGCCTCGAGGTACTGATCCTGGTAGGCGTTGGGCAGCTTCAGCGGCTTGGCCCCGAGCCGGTCGATGCAGTCGGTCCAGTACCACGCGTGTTGGGCTTCGTCGGCGTAGTGCTTTGATAGGTCGTGTTGGATCGCGCTCGGGCGGAGCACACGCGCCAGTCGTCCGAAGAACAGCGAGCCGCTGATTTCGGAGACCCGGTAGTAGCTGAGCAACCAGAGGTCGTGCTGGGTCAGGGACACGGCAACCTCCCGAGGCAGGCGGCGACGGCCAGATGGCCAAAGACGACCCGGAGCGAGGCGTACCGCAGCGACGTCTTCGGCGGGCAGGGGCCTGACCCGTTGCCGTATGGGGCGCTGGGCTGCGCGATCGAGTAGTGCGCGAGGACCGTGTCGTGGTTGGCGGGGTTGGCCTTGAACAGGGCTTCTTTGATCACCCACAGGCGTAGGCGTGCGTCTGCTTGCACGGCTTCGGCGAGGCTGGCGACCCAGGCGAGCTCACGAGCGCTCAGGAACAGGTGCCCGGCGCGCTGGTTGAGGCCGCTTCGATTCGTTTGGACATCGACACCGACGCCGAGGACAGCGCGCCCGTCGGGGCTCCGCGTGCCGCCGGACCAGGCCGCTACTGCGGTTCGGCCCGAGTGGGTAAGCGAGACCTGCCGGTTGGGGAATGTCAGCTGCGACGTGTCGGCGGGATGGTGGAGGCGCGTGAGGAGTTGTCGCAGCGCGGCCCTTCCGAGCAGCCACTCGCTGCTGCGGGTTCCCGCCGGCAAGGCGCGCCAGCGCACCACCTCGCCTGGGGTGAGCTGGGCTGGCTCGAGCGCACGGGTCGCGCCCGTAAGCCGGATCGGCAGCCCGAGGTGACGTTCAGCCGTGACCTCGGCAAAGGAGAGGTCAGGCCGCAACGGAGTGTTTCCCCCAACGGGTGCGGACTAACGATTCGCACGTGCGGCGCACGAGTACCTCGGGATCGGGCGCGCTGTATGTGCGGATCGAGGCCCGCAGCTGAGTGTTGTCGAGCTCTTTGGTCACGTAGAGCTGACGGGCGAAGGGCGCGACGCTGCGAAGTGCACGGCCGACGAGGCCGCCGCTCAATGAGGTCATTCCCGCAACGAGAAGCTCGAATGATTCCTGGTCGACGGTGAGCGGCCGCAGGATCCGCTTACGCCGGAACTCTTCGACCGACCCGAAGACCTCGAAGGCAACAGAGATCGCGTGGTCGAGGGTGAGTGAGTCGGCTCGGCCGTGGGATACGTGGTAGATGCCGTTCAGCTGCCGCGGGTCCATGAGCTCGAGGACGGCTCGGGTGACGAAATCGCCGGTGACGAAGTACAGCGGGGTGGTGGGCCGTCCCGGGATCAGAGACAGCAGACCGTGGAAGAAGAGCTTCAGCGTTGTGTGGAACGCGTTGAGCTGGGTAACCGTGCCGGTGTCGTCGTCGGCGATCACGGTGGCGAGGCGCAGGACCCGTGCGGGTAAGCCCGCGTAGCGCGAGAGAAACAGCTCCTCGGCCGCCCACTTGGACCACTCATAGAGATTGGCGAAGCCGGCTGTGCCGTCGTGGGCCTGCTCGAGGATGGGGCCGGCGTGCAAACCCGACGTATAGATGGTGCTGACGAGCCCGAGGCTCTCCAGGTTCGGGCACTCGGTGGCAAGCCGCAACACCTGCTCGGTGCCGTGCACGTTCACCGCCTGCGCGGGGCCCGCTTCGAGGTCGAATCGGGTCAGCGCCGCGCAGTGCACGATCTCGACAATGCGGTCGCGCAGCTGCCGGTCAACGCAGGCGAACGGCGCGGGGGTGGTGAGATCCGCGACGAGGAGACGGACCCGGTCGGCGGTTGCTTGGGCGGGCGGTTCACTGCCGGCACCCAACGCGTCGCGGACGCACAGGACAAGGGCCCGATCAGTGCTGTCGAGATAGCGGCGAGCGAGCAGTCCGCCGACGTAGCCGTTGGCGCCAGTAATCAGCGCGTACCCGTCAGGCATCGCCACCCCCGAGGTTGTGGACCACGAGCGAGTCGGGGTCCGGCCATCTCGCGGGGGCGGACCCGAATGTGTGGGCGAGGGCTGCGAGCCAGCGCTCGATCCCGAAGGCCATGCAGCCGCTGTGCACGGGCTTGGCTCCGGTCGGCGTCGCCCGGGTGATGCCGAAGGCCCGTCCGAAGTGGTCGTGGTGGAAGTTGGCCGAGCCAAGGGCAAGTCGTCCTTCGAAGACCAGTTCCTGTTTGGTCGGGTCGATCTTTTGCATGAGGAACTTGGGGTTGGTGGGCGCGCGGAAGAACGGGTCGTTGGCCGTGGTCCACGTGGCGGACAGCGCAAAGTGCGACGTGATGGCGTCGACGATCGAGGCCGCGTCGGCGAGGAAGGCGTGAACTTCAGTGGGAGTTCCGAAGCAGACGATCTCGCGCATGGTGAAGCTCGACAGGCGCTCGAGCGGCCGGTAGTTCGCCTCGCGGCGAAAGCACGTGTTGACGGTCGTGAAGTACCGGGGTGTCTCGAAGCTGGCCTGCTGGTGGTGGACGTAGAGGTGGTAGCAGGCCGCGGGCGTGAGCACCTCCGTGACCGGTGCGACTGCAGTGAGCTGCACGACACCGTCGTCGCGTACAGGGTCGTGACAAAACGAGTCGAGGTTGGCTGAGTCGGGCTTGAGGAAGGCAGGAAAGGTGGCGAGATGCGGGAACGACCGGAAGTAGTCGACGCGGGCGAGCTCGGCAGCGGGGATGAATGCCGGAAAGTGATAGGCCTGGGCGTCCCAGCGCGACGCCACCCGCACGAACATCCGGTCGAGAGCCTGGGCGAACGAGAGCAACGTGCCGAAGAGCACTGCCTGGCCGTTGTCTAGCCAGGCCAGGCCCTCGACTTGCTCGAGGTTGTCGTCATTACCTGGGCCGGGTGCAGACGAGACGGGCGCGCTCATGGACCCGGGTCTCCGAAGAAGGTGGAGTGGAGCGTGTCAAGGTCGCGGAACGCACCCGGGGTGAGTGAATCGACGTCGATCGACCTACCGCGCAGCTGCTCCACGAACAACAGGAGGTCTGCGACGTCGAGCGATTCGAGGTAGCCCCCCTCGATGAGCGGCGTGTGATCGTCGATCGCGTCCGAGGTGATGTCGGGACGCCGTTCTACGATCCACCTGCGCAGCGCCTCACGAGTGCCGACCGGGCGCCGTGACACGTTCTCGAAAACCCACGTCATAGGACGGGCTCCTTTTCGAGCACCCCGCTGTCCACCAGGAAGCCGATACAGCCGGCACTGACAGTGCGACGGTGGCGGCGGGCGTTGGGGTGCGACCAGGCGGCGTTTTGGATGGCCCACGGGTCATCGAGGCTGGCATCTCGATAGGCGTCGGGGTTGTAGTACTCGCGCCACACGGCCCTGACGTAGTGTTCGAGATGGGCGCGGATTCGTGTGATCGTGTCGGAAGGCCATTCGTGGGCGGCCTGTCGCCACAGTTCCGGCACGAGTTCGCGGCCGAAGCGCAGGTGTCGGGTCTCTTCGGCGTGATGGTTGGCGTTGATGCGACGGGCGACCGGGTCGAGGCGGTCGTCTTTGCCCATCACCGCGTTGTAGACGTCGACGATCTCCTCGAAGATGAGGGCCATCGCGAAAAGGAGGAAGGTCTCCTCGCCGGCCGCTCGGTCGGACGGGAAGGCGAGCTTGCGGTCGGGGTAGATCTTTCCGGCGTAGCGGCGACAGAAGGTCCCGAAGTAGATGCTGTGTTTGTTCTCTTCGTCGAGGAGGTGGTGGAGGTAGTCGCTCGCGTCGAGGAAGTCACCGTGATACAGCACTCGCGCCACGCCCTCCATCAGCGTCTTCTCGCCGTGGATGTTGAGGCTGTAGAAGTTGACCGCCTCCCAGAAGCTCAGGACGCGGCGCTGTCGCTCGGAGAGGCTGTCCCATACGGGCGTGCGGTACAGCGAGATCAGCTCCGGACTTGTGAACCACTGGGTCCGATTGACCTCGTCCGGAAAGACGAGCCACGTGTAAGGATTCCGGAACGTGCGACGCGACGACGCGCACAGCCTGGTGATCGTCTGAGCGAGCCGCGTCATCAGACCTTCTCCAGCAGGGTGGCCTGAAAGTTCATGCCGTAGCCGGCCATGAGTAGGAGAACGGTGTCACCCGCACGTAAGGCGCCGCTCGCGACGAGCTGAGCGAGGTTCACGACGTTGTCGCCGCTGATGACGTGACCGACCTCGGGCATCGACTCGCAGAACACACGCTCGAAATCGACGTCCAGCAAGTGCGCCATGACTTTCGCCGCCTTGAGGTTCGTGTTCTGGGGCACCACCCACGTCACGTTGGCGGCCGAACGTCCCACGCGGGCGAGGAGCTCGCTGACGACACGGTGCGTGTAGCTGAAGTACACGCCGACCGCCTCGTCATCACTTGCGTGGACGAGCGCGCCGTTCGTGATGTGATGCGACGCGACCACTCGAAACCCCGCCCGGTCATGGCTCACCACGCAACCCGCGGCGCCATCGGAGATGAGGCTGTAAGCCTGCTCGTAGCGCGCGCCAGGCGGGAAGCGGTCAGCGGTCACGCACAGCACCCGCTGGAGCTTGGGTTCTGCCACGAGCAGCGCGCTGGCGAGCCGTAATGAGCCGAGCATGCTCGTGCAGGCCTGCTGGTTCACCCCAATGACGATCGCATCGTCGAACCCGAAATCACTCTGGAGCCGACTCGCCGGATAGTCCATCAAGTCCTTGACGTCACCACTCGCGGCGAACGAGCCCGGCTCCGCCACATTGGCGCTGCACGGCAGACAGGTGGCGTACACGATTGCGTCGACGCATCCGAGTCCGTTGACAATGGAGTCGACCGCGTGCCGGGCCAGGTCATACGCGCACTGCTCCTCGGCGGCCACGTGGTGGTAGCGGAACCCAGCGTCGAGAAGCTCGGCAGCGGCGCTGTGCGTTCGTCCCGCCGCCACGCTGTCTTCCACGCTGAACTTCTCACCGCCGAGCGCGAAGCAAGGGCGGTCAAGATAGACCTCGTGCTCGTTCACGACGCCCGCCCCAACCTTGGCGCGAACCGGCCCGTGTCACGGGTGTAGGCCGCGTACTCGACCCCGAGCCCACTGGCTCGCAGTCGGCGCTCCTCCCGTCGAGCCGTCAGATCCAGCGCACCGAAGCCGTATAGCGCTGCGGCGAGCGTTGCTGCGCTCGGAGTAATCAACGCGCCGGCACCGAGGGCGAGCAAGAACGCCGCATAGAAGGGATGGCGGACGCGCCGGTAAGGACCCCAGCTGACAATCTCGCAGGGAGCGTCGTCGTCCTGATGCCACAAAGCGAGGGGGATGCGGTGGACGCCGACCGTGTACCAGATCAGCGCAATCGAACCCGCGCTCATCACCACGCCTACGCCGCGCAGCACCGGCGCCGCTCCGCCCATCCCGAACGTGCCGATCCATCCGAAGACACGCGCCACCTGCGCGACACCGCAGACAAAGAACGGCGTGGCCGTCAACCACCACCGAAGATTGAGACGGCCGCCCCGGCGAAAGAACACCCTCGGCAGCACGCCGATCATCGCCAAGTTGGCTTCAATCACGAGAAACGCGTCCATCACGTAAGTTCCCCAGCGCTGCTGGCGTAGCTCCGTTTCATTGCCGGACCCCGGCGTGTGGTGGTTGATGTCGACGGGACTGGGGCGACTTCGCCGTGGGCACGGAGTTGCACGAGCCGGTGCTCCCAAGCGAGTTGGCGCCTCAGCCACGCGCGGGCAGCGCGAGTTGCAAGATCGTCGACGCCAGAGCGCTCGCATCGAGTCGTGTTCGAGCGGGTTGTGGAGCTCGCTGGTCGCATTGGACCCTCCCGACGATGTGTTGAACGGGTGGTGTCTTCGCCGTGCCCGTTTCATCGTCAGGCGAACATGCGCCTGGCGTCTGTTCCGTGTGCCACACACAGGGAGTGACCGGCGGCACATCGGAGGTCCGACGCGCCGCAGCCCGGTTGCGTACGCGCGGTGGTCGCGCTGGTCAGACCGTGGCGGAATCGCAGAGTCGGCCGAGACAGGCTCTCGGATCGTGACTGCTGTCCCGACTACCGGCAGTTGACCGGGTGCCCGTCACCGGCGACAGGGCGTGATCGCCACCCCGAGGGACCCCAAGCCGACGGCGATGTCGTCGGGGTTCTTCGTGTGGGTCTTCACATCGATGGTCGAGACCGTGCTCGGGACGTACTCCATCGTTGTGTTGTTGTGGGTGACAAACGCGGTCTTGCCGTCCGGCGTGAGGGCCAACTCGAGGGGCGACGGGCCGACAGCGATGTCGGCGGGGTTCTTCGTCCGGGTGTTCACGTCGATGGTCGACACCGTGTCGCTGGTGTAGTTGCCGAGGAAGGCGGTCTTGCCATCCGTCGTGAACACGAACCCGCCCGGCGGCGACTCCAGGGGGATGTCAGTCGGGTCCTTGGTCCGGGTCTTCACGTCGATCGTCGACAACGTCTTGCTATAAACGTTGTTGACGAAGGCGGTCTTGCCGTCCGGCGTGACCCGCACATGGGCCGGGCCGTCGCCGACGGGAACGTCGGTGGGGTTCTTGGTCCGGGTCTTCACGTCGAGGGTCGACACCGTGTCGCTGCCGGTGTTCGCGACGAAAGCGGTCTTGCCGTCCGGGGTGACCTCCACCCAGTTTGGGGCCGCGCCGACCGGGATGTCGGCCGGGTTCTTCGTCCTGGTCTTCACGTCGATGGTCGACACGGTGGAGCTGACGGTGTTAGTGACGAAGGCAGTCTTGCCGTCCGGGGTCAGAGCCACGTAGAGCGGCCCCGCGCCGACGGGGATGTCGTCGGGGTCCTTGGTCCTGGTCTTCACGTCGATCGTCGACACCGTGCCGCTTTGACTGTTAGCGACGAAGACGGTCTTGGCGTCCGGGGTGACCGCCACCCCTATCGGGCCATCGCCGACGGGAATGTCGGTGGGGTTCTTGGTCCTGGTGTTCACGTCGATGGTCGACACCGTGTCGCTGCCGAAGTTGGCGACGAACGCGGTCGCCCGACACCGCCCCCGTGTTGCCAGGGACGATGCCCCGGTCGGCACGGCACCCATCAGCGCGCCCGCCAACCCGAACACCACAACCACACGAGCACACCGGAACCGCCGACACCGTCTCGGCTTGTTTGTCACCGGCGACACGGCGTGACCGCCACGCCGGTTGGGTTCGTGCCAACCGCAATGTCGGTGGGGTCCTTCGTCCCGGTCTGCATGTCAATCGTCGACACCGAGTTGTTGCCGTTGTTGGAGACGAACGCAGTCTTACCGTCCGGCGTGAGCGCCAACCCGAACGGGGAATGACCGACAGCGATGTCGTCGGGTTCCCTGGTCCTGGTCTTCATATCGACCGTCGGCGCCGTGCCGCTGCCCTGGTTCGTGATGTAGGCGGTCTTGCCGTCAGGCGTGACCGCTACTCCGGTCGGGCTCTCGCCGGCCACGATGTCGCTGGGGTTCTTAGTCCTGGTCTTCACGTCAATCGTCGATACCGAGTCGGCACCGAGGTTGGTGACGAAGGCCGGTTGGTCGACACTGCGACCGTGCTAGCACCGCCGACGCTCCGCCCGGTGCAAGTAGCGCGCCTCCCCAACCCAACACCACAACCCCACGAACCCACCGGAACCGCCGCATCCCCGCCCCTGCCTCACCGCCTCACCAGCTTCGTTGGCGCGACCAAGAACAGCCTACGTCGCGCTTGGCGTTGCGAACACCAGGCACCGAACACGACACGCGGGGGTGCCGAATCATCGCGAAGACGGCAGCGCACACTTCGATACGTGCGCGGCGGGGCCGCCGGCATTGGTCGGGCTCTACGGGGGAGATGGTTGGGTGTGCGTGTCGCTGGATGACTCTGTATCCCAGGCGACGAGAGCGACATCGGAGCTACGGTCGTGTTCGTGGTCGTCTCGCGCAGGGTGATGGACGGGTTCGCACGCGCACTCTCAGACGCTGACCGTTCCGCGTTATTCGCTTGTGGGCGTCGTCGTCGCTACGAGCGCAATACCCGTGTGTTCTGCGAGGGCGATCCCAGCGATTTCGTGCTGGTGATCCTCGAAGGCGGCGTAAAGCTCGCCGTGAGCACCGAGGAAGGCGAAGAGTCGCTCCTCGGTGTCCGAGGCCCCGGGGAACTGGTGGGGGAACTCGCAGCGCTGGACTCGAAAGACCGAATGGCCACCGCCATCGCCGTCGAGGCGCTGACGGTCCAGACTCTGACTGCAGAGGAGTTTCGGGCATTCATTGCTGAGCATCCGGGCGCGGCACTCGAGCTCATGCGGATGTTGATCGGTCGCTTGCGCGAGGCTGATCGCCGGCGCGTCGAGTTCGGCGTCCACGACACGGCGCGCCGCGTTGCCCACGTCCTCGCCGAGCTCGCCGCCGAGGACATGCCGTCCGGACCCGGTCCGGCCCAGGTGCAGCTGTCCCAACAAGAGATCGGCGAACTCGTCGGCGCCTCCCGGGAATCCGTCGCACGCGCTCTCGCCACGCTGCGAGACCAGCATCTCGTGACCACCGGCCGTCGCAGCGTCACCGTCGTCGACCTGGGGGCGCTGCGTTCTTTCAAAAGCTGACCGTCCGCGCCAACTCACCAGACCCATTAGCAGAGACTGACTGCTCACGAACCCGCCTCACTTCTCAAGGGCACGGATCGCCGGTTCTGGGCGCGGTCGATGGCAGGTCTCGGTTGTCGTTATGTCCGCCATCTACTCGGCGACGCGAGAATCGCGGACGACGGGTCGGCGCAGAGTTATCGAAGCGTGGGCCTCCGTCCTCGCGATTGATTGGGCACCCCGGTGTGTTGTGTCCGGTCCTTCCTTCTTGCAAGCTCGAGTGCGACGTACGCTGCGCCGGTAGGCCCAATGGAAGCTCGTGATTACCGCGAGGCGGGGTGCATCGATGCGGCGGTTCCGGTGGGTTCGTGGGGTTGTGGTGCTCGGGTTGGCGAGCGCGCTACTCGTTCCGGCCGCGGTCTCTGCGCTGTCAGCACGCCGGGAGTGCCGCCCTACCGCGTTTGTCCCCAGCGACGTCAGCGGCACGGTCTCGACGATTGATGTGAAAACAAGGACCAAGGACCCCGCCGACATCCCCGTCGGCGCGCACCCGAACAACGTGGCGGTCACGCCGGACGGCAAGACCGTCTTCGTCGTCAACGCGGCCGACGGCACGGTCTCGACGATCGACGTGAAGACAAGGACCAAGGACACCACCGACATCCCCGTCGGCTCGGACCCCGCCGGGGTGGCGGTCACGCCGGATGGCAAGACCGCCTTCGTGACCAACTATCTCAGCAACACGGTGTCGACGATTGACGTGAAAACCAGGACCAAGGACACCACCGACATTGCGGTCGGCTCGCAGCCATTCGGGGTCGCGGTCACGCCGGATGGAAAGACGGCCTTCATCGCCAACCAGGGCAGCAACTCCGTGTCGACGATCGATGTCAAGACCAGAAGGAAAAACCCCACCGACATCGCCGTCGGTTCGCTTCCGCCCGAGGTGGAGGTCACGCCGGACGGCAAGACCGCCTTCGTCCCTAACATCGGCAGCGACACGTTCTCGACGATCGATGTCAAGACCAGAACGAAAAACCCCACCGACATCGCCTGGGGCACAATCCCGGGCAAGTTCGCGTTCACGCCGGACGGCAAGACCGCCTTCGTCACCAACGTCCTCAGTGACACGGTGTCGACGATTGACGTGAAAGCCAGGACCAAGAACCCCACCGACATCCCCGTCGGCGCGAACCCGTTCGCGGTCGCCATCACGCCAGACGGCAAGACCGTCCTCGTCACCCATGACAACCCCTTCGTCGCGCCCGTCCCCAGCTCGGTGTCGACGACCGATGTGAAGACCCGGACCAAGGACCCCACCGACATCCCAGTCGGCCTGGGCCCCTTCGCAGTGGCGATCACGCCGTGTCGCCGGTGACGAACAACCCGAGAGGGTGTCCGCGGTGTTGTTCGGCTGGACGTTCGGCGTCGGCGACTTCGGGCTTGTAGTCACTGGACGGCTCGCTCGAGCTGACCCCTCCTGCTCATCGGGCGGGCCTCGGTTGGAGTCGGCGCCGGCGTTCGGTCGAGATGCGGGCGGCGGCGACGGACCGCACCACGTCGACAGCGTCGAACCAAATGACCAGGTCACTGCCGAACCGTGTCAAACGCCACAGCGCTCCCGCCCTACTAGGCGCAGCCTGGACCAGGGAACGAAGTCCGAGCCGTGTGGTCGTCGTACTCGCTGTTCAGCCGGTTCCACGTGTCGCGGGACTCCTGGTCGAACGGGCTGCCAGCGCTCTCCCGGTCCATGTCCGCAAGCTGCGACCGGATCTCGTCCATACGGGGTGTGTGGCGAGCGGTCGTCCACGCGTGTGCCATCTGTTTGCTCCTATCGGTTCGCCCGGTGATCGCGAGGATCACACGGAAGTGCCAGTGCGCGTGCCCGGCGGGAACCACTCACCGGCTGACGAGTGGAGCGTGTCCGGGTTGTCAGACCGGGAGGGAGCAGGTCAGCGTCAGGTGACGCCGGTGGACGGTATACGCCGCGCCTACGACTGCTGCCGACGGCCGCTGTTCGGATACGTGTGCCACGCGTCACCCCGACTCTGTGTCGTGCGAGACAGTCCATAAGTGACGCGACGGCGGATGATCAAACGGTCGTTTTCACCTGACGGCAGGAAGCGAAGCACCCACACTGCGGAGACGACTGATGGAATACCTGCTCTTGCGTCTACAACAGGATGAAGAACTCCTACGACGATTCCGGGATTCTGTCGGGCCCAAGACCGGTCCGCTCAGGGCTCAACGCCAACGATCCCGCAAGCCGCGATCGCGACAGCACGCGCCCGTTGCGAGGGCTCTGGCGGGTTGGCGGGCGTATGACGCCCGTCAACGCGGACAGGGGGAAACGCCCGCCTAGCGAGGGTTCCGAGCGAAACAGCCAACGGAACCTCGGGGACAGGCACCTGGGGGAAACCGGAGTCGACCGATTAGAGGTCATGGTGCGGGGGGCGGCTCAACGTCGAGGTGTCTGCGCGATCAACGGTTGATCAACGGGCTGGTCGGAGGGCGCAGCGGCCAGTCGCGCCGGACGGCACACTGCGGTCGCCCTATTTGGCGCACGGATCGCCGGTTCTGGGCGGGTCGAAAGGCGCTCGTCGCGTGCGGTTATGTGCGCGCAGGTGCCAGCCGCGGGGCCGGTTCCGTTCTCGCGCCGGCAGGGTCGGCGTTGAGCTGCTCCTCGAGCTCCGGGGCGCATCCTGCGGCCGACCTGCCAGTGGCGCATGCGGTTGCTCGAGTGGGACGCGTCACCAGGCGCCTGTGGTCGCACCGCTGGGGCTGATCGGTTTGTCGTGGTAGGAGTGGTGCTCCTCGGTCCGCCCGTGCGGGCGGTTTTCGAAGGAAGGGCGCTGCCGATGGATGAGGACCCGTTGGCGCTAGAGAACGAGAGGCTGCGCGACCAGTTACGCAAGGATGCCGAGGCGCTCAAGGAACTTCGCCTTGAGTTCGACGAATATCGCCGCGAACGCGAGGAACTTCAGCGCGAGCTCGACGGACATCACCGCGAACGCGAGGAACTTCACCGCGAGGTCGACGACATGCGGCGCGAGCGCGGGTACGAACGGCAACAGGCGGAGGCGAGGCTCAATGAAATGCGACGGCGTGCGGAGGCAGCGGAGAAACGGGTAGGTGAATTCGAAGGACAGAACGGCGAGGGGCTTCTGGGGCGACTAAGAGGTCTCTGCGACGTTCTCCGAAGAACAATTAGCCGGGCTGTTCCGCCAAGGCTTAGGGGCTAACGCACGGACCTGGTAGACCAACACGGCACCGCCATCGACGGCCCACCCATCACCCGCGTCACCAACGTCCGACCAATACAGCTAGCCGAGGCACGGGCGATGACGCCTCAGCGCAAGGGGCGAGCTGGCGTTCTTGGATCGCGGGAGCTGTTACGTATGTCGAGCAACAGATCTGTCAGTGGCGCCGAAAGAATCCGCTCGTGGTCGCAGTCCGCGACCGCGAGATCGATCAGCTTGTCCAGGCGTTGTGGGTCGTCAAGGTTGCGCGCTGCATCACGGATCTCCTCGAGCAAGGCGATCGCCGTCTGGCGCCGAACCCACTGCTGCCCGGCGATGAATCCGAGTGCGGCGTCGACAGTTGCAACCACTGCCTCGTTGGCTGGTGGTGGCGCAGCTTCGGACTTGCTGCGGGCTGATCTGATTCTCATCGGGCTACCGCCTGATCATGTCCTCGATCACCCGCTCTCACCGACCTCATCGAGGTCAGGATCCTGAGGTGGGGTGGCCGGCCGCGCCAGATCTTCGTTCAGCCGTTGCCATAGCGCGCGGGCCCACGCGTTGATCTCTGGCCAATCCCGCCAGAAGACCTCAAGGGTCGCTCCGTCGATCGCCTGGAGCGCTTCCTCGGGCGTCACATCGTCGACGACCGCGTCGAGGTGAGAAAGCGCCGACACCAGCCGGTCAGCGACATCAACTTCGAAGACCGCGGGAACCATCAACTCAAAGGCATTGACGGAACGCGGCAGCTCTACGCATTCGGCACTTGACACGGCCGCACAGAACCGCCGATCGCCCCCGGCCTCAGCGCACCGAACGCGCGCACCGAACGTCACTTGCTGAGCGCGGCGACGCGCGCCAGATCGGCAC
>Ga0066903_100000511_pt1 | contig 24718 bp, 22 predicted proteins | sample PanSoiMetaGPlot1_FD_67491 | JGI IMG/M metagenome (GOLD analysis project Ga0066903, IMG submission 67491) | Tropical forest soil microbial communities from Panama analyzed to predict greenhouse gas emissions - Panama Soil - Plot 1 (version 2) | ecosystem: Environmental > Terrestrial > Soil >... | reverse complement strand
TATTGTTTGCTGTATCAGAAACCGGCGGAGAGCGTGCATGAGCTCGACGCGATCCGTTGCATCGGAATTTCGAAACAGGCCCTGCTCCAACGATTAAGCGGACCAAACGTGCTGCTGAATCTTAGTTACTCGATTCACCCGCCGCTTCTTCTGAAATTTGAACGGCGCCTGCTTTGCGATCTCGATCCGAGCGAAATCTTTTACTGGATGACGAAGATGGAAATGGGTCAGTCGGGTCACCACGAATTCTGGACGATTGGACTCAACGTTCACGGAAGCGATTGTCGGCTGCCGAAATCATCGCTCCATTGGAAAACATTCTATCCATTGGCGGACACGAAGCTTTTGCGAACTGAACCGCGCCCGAAGCTGTCGAAATTTACCAGTATTGGACAGTGGTACTGGAGCGGAGCTGTGGAAGTGGCGGGAGAATTCCCCGACTTATCGAAACGAGTCATGTTCGAGCCGTATCTCGATTTACCAATGCGTGTGCCGGAAACGCAGTTTGAGCTGGCGATGAACATCAGCGCGGATGACCCGGAGAGGACGCGTTTGCAACGGCTTGGCTGGCGTGTTGTCGATCCTCACTGCGTCGCGCGCACTCCGACTGCCTATCGCCAATATATGGCGACCGCGCTCGGGGAATTTACGGCCATCAAGGGCGTGGATGTGGCGTGGCAAACCGGCTGGCTAAGCGATCGAGCCGCGGCGTTTCTTGCACTCGGTCGGCCGGTGATCACAGAGAACACCGGGGCAGCTAAATACCTTCCACCTGAAACAGGATTTCGCTTCGTCCGCAACCTCAATGAAGCGGAAGCGGCTGTAAAAGAAGTCTTACAGAATTGGCCGCGACTATCGGGGCAGGCGCGAGCGTGTGCTGTAGAGATTTTTGATTCCGTAAGGAATCTCAGGAGAATTCTTGGCCTGCAACTGTCGTAGAAACACCGATTCGTTTTGGCGTTGCAAAACGATTTTCGGATGTTACTCGTTGTCCCGTTATGGCTGACCTCATCAAACAAGGCGAGCTCAAAGAGCGAATGAAAAAAATCCCGGAATGGGAACTGGAGAAGAAGCACATCGAACGAACGTTTGAGTTCGACGATTTTGCCGATGCGATCGATTTCGTGAACGCTGTAGCCGAAGTGGCCGAGGAGGAGGAACACCATCCGGACATCGACATTCGCTACAACAAAGTTCGTCTGCTTCTCTCAACCCACAGCAAAGGCGGATTGACAGAGCTTGATTTCGACCTTGCCGAACGAATCGACATGCTGGCGGAATAACCCGGACCGATGGTAGCGACGCAACGCGCCGACGCTACCGGGGCTTTGGCAAGCGCCCCTCGTCAGCATCGATGAATTGAAACGCTGTCTGGATGTCCGATCTATCCGTCATCCCTGCGTCACGTTTGCGGCGCTCCAACATTTCGGAGACTTCATCGTTCCACCCGCGCTTGCGCATAAACTCGTTCCACACGTAAACATCGTCCTCATCAGGACGCTGCCCATTGTCAAAGCACCACTGCAGGATATCCTCGTCGGTGCCGCCGCGATTCACGCGCTGGACTAGTTGGTCGTAATCAACTCGCAGAAAGCTCGCACATTTTTCGTCGAATCCTCTGCCAAGGTTCGCGTGGTAGTCCTGCGGTAATTGTTCGTCGGCATGCAAGCGGATTTTGTCCAGCATCCGGCCGAAATAAAAAAGACCTCCTATTTTTTCCGAGGGGCTGCGGAGAGCAACACTTGCCATAAAGAAATCTCGGGCTTTTTCGATACGGTTCAAGCGTGTGTTCGATGCGGTTCGCGTTTGGTCATCCCCACGTGAACCGTGAGACCTCGCACAAACTCCAAAATTCGTACATCGGAACTGGTTTGATTACATTCCATTCGTGAGGTCATTCGCTCCTCTCAACATGACCGGTATTACCACTTGTGGAGCACCAACCATTGGCTGATGCTCGCTACATAATGGACCGGATTGTCGGAGTCGAAACCGAGTACGGATGCCTTTTAGGCGACGAAGAGCCCCATGTTAATTCAGAGCTCTGGCCGGCAAAGGTGAAGAACCATCTGTTCCGAAGCGCTGAGGCGGGCACCATTGATCTGCATTACCGCGACTACGAAGAACCCCCGGGCAACGGAGGCTTTCTTCGCAACGGCGGGCGCCTGTATCTCGATATGGGACACATCGAGTATGCGTCACCGGAGTGTCTGCACCTTCACGATCTGGTGGCATACGAATTGGCCGGCGACGACTTGCTACAATCGTCAGTGATTGCTCTCGGTGCCCAGAATCGCGTCTCGTTCATTAAAAATAACGTCGATCATCACACCGGTGCCACGTTTGGTTGTCATGAGAATTATCTGATGAAGCGGGAGGCGCAATTTACGCCGCCAATTTTAGGGACACTGCTTACTTTCTTGGCCACACGGCAAGTTTTCACTGGAGCCGGCCGGGTGGGTCAGTCCAATCCACTTGCGTTTGATTTCGAGCCGCCTCAGCCGGAAACACAAGTGAATTTCCAGCTTAGCCAGCGCGCGGATCACATCGTGAACGACATCTATCAGTGGGTGCAATTCAACCGCGCCATCATCAACGCTCGCGACGAGCCATTGGCCGATTACCGGAAATATCGGCGACTCCACTTGCTCATCGGTGACTCCAACATGAGCCCCTATGCAACGGCACTAAAAATAGGGACAACCGCTTGCGTCCTGTCGTTGTTGGAGGATGGCCGTTTGCCGCGAAATCTGGTTCTTGCGGATGCCGTGCAAAGCACGCGAGACATCTCTCGTGATCCGACTCATCGATGGATTGTTCAGCTCGAGAACGGCAAAACCATCGGTGCGCTCGACGTGCAGTGGGAATTTCACCATCTGGCGCAAAAATACCTGCGCAATATCAGCGCGGAAACAAACTGGCTGCTGGAAAACTGGGGATTCGTCCTGGAAGCAATTGCAAATAACCATCAAGCGCTCATCGGAGGCGTTGACTGGATCACGAAGAAGTGGCTGCTGGAAGCATTCGTTGAGTCAGAGGGATTGACTTGGGACGATCCGTGGCTGCAAAGCATCGATCTGGAATACCACAATATCGATCCACTTCGCGGACTGTTCTTTGCCGTTACCCCTGGCAAGAGGATTGCGGAGTGGAACAACAACGTCAGGCGCCCGAGCGCTACGCAAGTTCCACCGGCGAACACGCGTGCGTCAGGCCGTGCTCGAGCGGTGGCTTTTTTTCAAGATTGTAATTCGCCCTACGTTATCAACTGGGATTCTATCGCTTGCGATAACCGGGATTTTCTGGGGATGGGAGACCCCTTTCAGACTTACAATGAAGAAGTGGAACGGTTTTTAACAAAGCCACACGCGACCGATGCAGGTCTCGACCGATCCGGTGACTAGAAGAACGGCGGTGGAATTCTCTTAATTAAGTCGATGTAGGGCGGAAATGCCGTAGTTCTCCTGGAGATCTTGTGCCTCGATGGCGACTTGTGCCGCATCGAGCTCGATCTGCTTTGGATCTTCTTCGGTCTCAACTTTGATAAACCCCTCTATTGGGTGCTTTACCGCTTCGGCGAGATCGTTCAATGACTTGATTTCTCTGCCGTTCACCTTCGTTACGGTCAAATAAGCTAGCTCATCGTAGCCGATTGTGCTGTTAGCAGGGAGGACTTGGCTGAGAATCACAACGCGCCGATTTCTGTCAGCAAAGAGCTCCGACTGGAAATGATCGAGATAGACCAAGCGCTGCGGAGCTTCTCTTTGCCAGTTTGGGCCCCACTCCTTGAGATATTGCCTGGAAAGTTCCTGAAAAATGAGACCACCCAGAACGTAGTATCGCGGCGGCTGATCGAGATTGTATGGCGGGCTGACGTAATCCTTCGCGTCCCGATGCTCCAGCGTGACGTTTAACTGCATTGGCTTGCCGTTACGTTGAATTCGAAGCGGAACAACATCGCCGGCGTACGCATGGGCCGTAAGCAAATTTGTGAATTCGATCTTTCCGTAGAGAGAGTCCAGGTAATTGCCGTTTTGATCGACTTCGTTATTTGCGACGGCAGTGACGATGTCGCCGACCTGGAGTCCGGCTTTCATTGCCGGCGTACCGGGCTCCACGCTTGTCACATAAACTCCACCGGCATCTTTGCCTTTTTCTCGCGCGAACTCACGCAGCGCCGGATCACGCGTCGGAAAAAATGAAAAACCGGCAGTAGGAAATCCTCGATAGTTCTGGCCTTCGGCATCCTTCAAGAAATGCGTGATGACAGGTGCCGGGATTGCATCGAGTAGCTGCGAGCGTGAATCGTACCGCAGCAGCAGGCCGGCGAGCTTATTGTTCTTGACCAATGGTACTGTGTAGCTGTTCTCCCGATATTGCATCGGGATGCTGATTCGGTAAGTGAGGAATTCTCCAACGTCGATCGGGTACGGCATCATTTGCACGGTTGTCACCAAGCCCTCAGTTGCTAGTAACGCACCAGTGGGCTCCAATTGCCATGCGGCCAGCCGGTCACCCACTACCGTATCCGGCGCGATTTCGAGCGGAGTAATTCCATCCAGGAATGTCTTGTCGGTAGGTTCAAGCAGCGCAAGATTGGCCTCGTAGTCAATCACATCGACTGTGGCCGCGGTTTTTTCGCCCGACTCGGCGCGCTCGAGCTCCACATAGTTTTGGTTCGTAACCAGGTCCGCCGTCACAAGTACGCGGCCTTTGGACAAAACGGCGCCGAGCGCTCGTTTTGAAAACGGCGCTTTCTTTTGCCATGGTCGAAAGTAATCATAAGACTGTCCTGTTACGTTTACACGTACGAGCGCCAGCTGTTTTTGCTTCGTCAATGCGGACGGTACAGCGGATTCCTTTTTTCCCAGTGCAGCGGTGACTGTGAAAAGGACAAGCCCGAAAGCTATAACAGAATTCCTGGTCATCTTAGATTTTGTTTGCCTGTTCCATTCCTTTTGACGCTGGTTGTTCCTCAAGGTTTTGCTCCTTCAGCACGTTGTAGCGCATCTTAATTCGCTCTCGTGCACCGTCTACCTGGCTTCGATTGAGGACTAAGGGAGGTCCGTCGCCGATCATTCGAATCACAAGCTGCTCCGGCGATTCAGCGAGTGCCGTCGCCAGTTCGTCGAGCGTCCGAATCTTCTTGCCATTTACTTCATCGACAATGCCGCCGCGATACGGAGCCAGGTAGGTGTTTATCGGATCTGGGAGAATGTTGGTCAGGACAATCACATCGGGATGCTGAAGATAAAGCTGATCGAGAACGAAGTATTCGAAGAAATGGCGGACCCGCAGATCGGCTGTCCGATACGCTTCGAGCAGGTCAAGGTTTAGCGGCTGAAAAAGTAGACCGCCATACAAGACGTAGCGCGGTCGCACATCGTAGCTGTGGCCCTGGATCGAGTACGGCCACGGCTTATACAGTTTGATTTCCACCGTCACCGGGCGCTTGTTTCGCAACAGATCGATTTTGACCGAATCACCCTTGAACTTTCGCTCGACGACTTCTTCGAACTGGGCGCGCTCGCCGTCCAGTTCGACATTCGCATCGCTTGCGATTGGATGCCCGTCGATGGCAAGGAGAACATCACCCGGGTAAAGTTTACCATCCGACGGCCCGGCAGCGACCACTGAGCTTACCAAGACGCCATGATCGTCATCTTGTAATCCGAGAAACTTTCGTTGAGCGGGATTCTGTAATTTTGCATAAGTTATTGCGAGGTCGGGGTACTCGTCATAATGCCCGTTGCTGATGTCCTCCAGGAACCGCTTTATCACCGGCGTGGGGATCATGTAGGCCACACCCTGAGCTACATCACCGCTGTAACCCTGAAAGGCAACCCCGACCACTTTGCCGTCTTGCATTACCGGGCCGCCGCTGTTTCCTGGGTTGATCTGCGCGCTGATCTGTATTGCCAAGTGTTGATCGACCGACGAGTGCGTGTAGAGCTGGAAATCAACCCGGGACACGATCCCGGTGGTGACGGACATCCGCTCGCCTCCAATTGGATAGCCGTACGCCGAGACGGTCGATTCCAGTGAGGGAATTCCGCCAAGTTGCAATGGCAGCATGTCTTTAAAAAAGTCCGGAGCCGACACAGTGATCACGGCTAGGTCGCAGTCGTTCGCTATGAATTGCACTTTTGCGGGATACTTATTTGGATCGCCGTCACGCTCTACGGTGAGGTATCGGCTGTTGGCAACAACGTGCGCATTTGTCATGATCCTATTCCCCTTTATGACAAAGCCGGCCCCAACACCGCGTTCGAGTGCTCCGGCATTCCATGGCGCTTTGTAATCGGGGTCGACGGACGTTGCGGTGATCCTGACCAGACTCTTTTGCACGGGACCGTTAGGCTTTGGTGGCGTAATCGGAACCGGGATCGGAACCACCGCTTGCGCAGGAGGACTCGATCTGGACGGACCTTCCGGCGGCGGAGGCGCCGGTGTGTCTTGTTGCGCGTCTAAAACCGGCCCGAGCAATAAACTGGCACAGATGAAAACAAGGATACGCTTCATGAATGGAAAGCCGGCAAACTTAAACGGCGTACTCTAAAATCAAGCTTCGTATTTGCATTAGCAAGCGGCCTTTTCGGACATAAAAGACACGAGAGATGCTTCCTACGTTCAAATCTCTAATGAAGGAAAAGTTTGCGTTATCTGTCAAATTTCGGCCCGGTCGAGAATTGATTTTACCACTTTTTTTGCCTCAAAGAATTCGCGCGCGAGCGCGTAAGCCGCTCGGGAGTGCCTCGGGAAATCGGCGTTGATTTGCCTCACGGCGTCAACAATTTCGCCGAGGGTTCTGAAAGATAAAAGTCCCGCCTCGCCACCATAGAATTTCGTGAAGCCGGTTTCCTGAATTATGACTGGTCGTCCTGCTGCCAGGTAACACGCACTCCTGTCGCTGAACCAAGCGGTATTTAGACGCACGTATTGGTCCTTTGCTACCGTGAACTCGCCTTTGGATCGCTGAACGTAATCGCGATAGAGCCAGTAATCGACACTCATTTGCAGCGGCGACGTCAGCCGCCAACCGTTTCGCTCGAATCTTACACGAGTAACGTCGTGCTCGATGTTCGTTGCCAGTTCGAAGGTTTCGCCCGCCTTTTTCGGCGCAGCAACGAAGCGAAGAAATTCCCGTGATTTGCTCCAGAGATACCTTTTGCCGTGCCACGTAATGTCCTTCAAGCCGCTCGTCGACCAATTGGCCACCGAAGTGAACACGGCAGCCCCGAATGGAGGACGTGTTGTTCGCCAAAGGTCAGTTACCACTGGTTGCCGTGTGGCCAGCCATTTGAATCCGTGGGTCGGGACCGGAAAGCTTTTGGTGCCGATGTTTTCGCCAAATGTGAAGAGCGCATGATGCCGTCCCAAATATTGCTTTGTCGATTTCACGCCCTTGTCGATCTTGATCTGTTCGACGCCGGGATCGCTTTCGATGTACAGAATACGATCCGAAACGAGGAGGTCGTCATTGAACTCCTGTGTGCCGCAAATGTTCAGGATCGCGTCCGCTTCGCGATACAAATGTCGAATTCTAGTTAATCGAAGGCCAGCCGTAGGATTGCCAGGCAAATAACGTGCGCAAAAGCCCCAGCGATTTCTAAACTCGAATTCTCGCGATAGTCGATTCAGAAGCCGCGCGGTGTAATCAAAGTCAGTGGTGACTTCGAATGTTTCCGGATTGTAGGGAATGCGGGCAGAATCCTCGACGTAATAGACATCGTGACCGAGTCGTTGCAGTCCGACGATGTAATGGATGTGCTGCCAGATCACACCCGCGATAGGCATCGAGCCCATAAAGCCCATGACGACGATACGCTTGCGTTTCATGGGGAAGAAAACGCTCAACGCCCAACGCCCAAGATCCAACGCCCAACCCTCTGCGTTGAGCGTTGAGCGTTGAGGGTTGAACGTTGCGCGTTGAAAACAATCATTTTCTAAACTGTTTCACGACAACCGCTGGATTCCCGGCAACGACCGTGTCCGGTTCCACGCTTTTCGTGACCACTGACCCTGCCGCAATGACCGAGTTTTCTCCGATAGTGATGCCCTTTAAAATTACCGCATTCATCCCGATCCAGACATTGTCCGCGATTTTGACGGGAGCGGTTTTCAATTTAGGACGTGCAGGCCGATTTTTGAAATACGGTGCGAGCGCCTGTGCGTCGATGAAACGCTGGGCTGGTTCCAGTGGATGAAAATCGGAATCCGCGATTCCAACGTTCCACGAAACCAGGCAATACGATCCGATCTCGATCTTCTCATCGGCCATGATAAGTGCGCCGTTGAGCAACGTGAAATCGCCGATCGTGCACCGGCCATGTTCTCCGACAGAAAACGAACAGCCTGCATAACATGAAACATGGTTACCGATCATCACGGCGCCCGAGTTTTTGCTGCGAAGCTTCCGAAAGATTTGCGCGCTCTCGCAATAGAATCCCTCGCCAAATTCCACATTGGGCGGTATCGGATCCGGCCACCAGTCGCCTTCTATGTGTCGGTCTGCTCTAACGTTGCTCATGATTTTGCGCACACATTTTGGTTGGGAATTTGCCCGATGCGTATAATTTCGCGTAAATCCCCCCCCGCGCGATTAGCTCTGGTCCGCGCCCTTTTTCGACGACGCGGCCGTGTTCGAGCACAATGATTTGGTCGAGATCATGAATCGTGGCCAGCCGATGCGTCGCAATCAGAGTTGTCCGGCCGCGCATTAATTCCTGTATCGTTTCCATGATCGCCGCTTCGGTTGCGGGGTCCAACGCCGACGTGGGCTCGTCCAGCAGCAAAATGGGCGCGTTCTTTAAAAATGCGCGGGCAATGCCGATCCTCTGACGCTGGCCGACACTCAAGTGCCCGCCCCGTTCTCCAACCGGACTCGAATAACCGTTTGGCATCTGCCGAATAAATTCGTCCGCCTGGGCTCGTTGCGCCGCCTCGATAATTTCTTCTTCAGTCGCGTCGGACCTCCCATAAGCGATGTTTTCTCGTACAGTTGTGGAGAAAAGCAACGTGTCCTGTAGAACAATCCCGATCTGCGCTCGCAAACTTTTTTTTGTGATCTCACGCGCGTCACGGTCATCGAGCGTCACGAAACCGGTGGAAGGATCATAAAAACGCGGCACCAAACTCATTAACGTGCTTTTGCCCGCGCCGGTGCCGCCTACCAGCCCGACAATCTGGTTTGGGTCGATCCGCAGATCGATCTCGCGCAACACATGTCGATCGCCTGCGTACCCAAAATTCACGGATTGAAATGCGATCGCGCCCTTGGCGGATGAAATGGCAATCGCATTCGGGGAATCGCGCACATCGTCCTCGCGGTCCAACACTTCAAAACAGCGTTTTGCGCCGGCGGTGGCGCCTTCCATTGCCCAGGCTGTGTAGGTGAGGGACTCGAGGGGCTGGTAGAGCATTAGCAAATAGGCGCTAAAAACCAGAAGCGATCCGAGCGTGAGCGTGCCGGCAAGGACGTGCAGCGAGCCGATGTAGTACATCGCCGCTGTTCCAACAACCATCAAAGTGCTGATCACCAGCGCGCTGTTCACATTCGTCAGCGTGAGCCGCAGATTGGCTTGCAGACTCTGTCGGGCTTGTTGCTGAAATTGATGCACCTCGAATTCCTCGCGTCCAAAAGCGTGGACCATTCGAATCGAGCTGAGACCTTCCTGTGCTTGCGTCAGAACTGCGCTTTCCTGTTCCTGGATGGATTGCGATTCACGACGGATTCGCTGGGCAAACAGATAGATTGTGCCAACAACTAACGGAACAATGGCGAGAGAAACCAGAGTGAGCTGCCAATCCAGTCGCAACATGATGAGAAACGTTCCGATCAAGGTGATTACCGACGAGAAGATATTGGTGAACCCTTTGTTGTAGATGGTCTGGATTGACTGTGAATCGTACGCGACGCGAAAACTGGAATCGCTCGAACGGCGCGCGTCGTGAAATTTGAGGGAGAGCGATTGCAAATACGAATAAAGGCCGGTGCGCAATTTGAGCAATGCCTGTAAGCCGATTCGCACAAAGAGATAGTTTGTGATCCAATTCATCATTCCCCAAAGAAGCTGGATCGCGACTAGAGCAAGGCAGAGCAGCGGGATCCAGGTGCGCCAGTCGCTGCGCCCAGCCGGGCCGGGACGAAGGAAGTCGTCCACGATTAGCTTAAACGGCCAGGGTTTGAGCAGATTCAGCCCGATTGCGAACACCGACAGAAACAATCCGAGGATGGTTTGTCCCAGAAACGGCCGGTAGTAACGAAGAACGCGCCGATAGATCGACATTTCAATTTGGGATTGCGGATTTTGGTTTTTAGACTGAACTAGGGCGAACTTTATTGCAGTCCGACGTCCAGAGATTCCGCGACTTCGCTGGTAATGGCTTATGCATCATCTTGTCCAAATCTGGTTTGAGTGGGTCGAGCAGTGGGGCTACCTCGGAATCATACTGCTCATGGCGATGGAAAGCTCAATATTTCCCGTCCCAAGCGAGATTGTCATCCCGCCGGCTGCCTTTCTTGCTACCGAAGGGAAGTTAAACGTGTACGGCGTCATCGCGGCGGGTACCTTTGGGTCGTGGCTTGGCGCGGCGGTAACCTATTGGGTTGCTTGGTGGGTTGGACGTGTGTTTATCACGCGATGGGGACGCTATTTTTTTGTAAGCGAGCGAAAACTCGAGCGCGCTGAAAGATGGCTGCGTCGCTACGAAGCTGGCGGCATTTTCTTTGCGCGTCTCTTACCGGTTATTCGTCATCTCATTTCCATCCCAGCCGGAATCATACGAATGAGCTTTGCCACATTCAGCGTCATGACCTTCGCCGGATCGATAATGTGGTGCGCAGTCCTCGCTTGGTTCGGTCAGAGGGTGCTTACGCGCCAAATGATCGAATCGAAAGATGCAACGGCTTTGGTTAAAGCAGTGAAGGAGAGTGGTAACTTTCACGTGATCGTGATTGCATGCGTTGCGATCGCCTGTCTTTATATTCTTGTTGTAAGTTTGACCGGCAAGAAGAAAGATGCTTGACGCTTGTTCGAAATATTGAGCTTGGTTGACGAAGCTGCGCTGGAGGGCATAAGCAGCACAGGAAGCGACGGCCTCCGGTCGTCGTGATGAGATTCCGACCGCTACCCAAGCCGTCGCTCCCGAGGGGCCGCCTCACGTAAATCTCGCCATGCCGGAGACGACGTCGGCAAGATTTTGTGTTGTAAAATTGAACAAAAGTGTCGGTGAACGGTCAGTTCTAAGGTGCATAAGAAATGAATAACTACATAGGGCTTATGGATGAGATATTCACAACTGGAGATGGTATTGAAATTGCTTCGCGGAATGGCGGCAATCGTATGAAAAGAAATCGGCAAATTTTGAAACCTCGGAAATTTTCGGGTCTGTCGCTGGGTGACCTCATCCTGGCAGTCAGCTCCTGCACGAGCAGCAACAAAGAGACGGTGGCAACCGTTGCAGAGCTGTTCGCCAGCGGCCAGGTGCGTCTGCAAGACAACGGTCGGTTTTTGCGCGCCCGGGTGTGCTAAGCTGAGATCAGGACTTTTTAAGCCGCTCCGGTAAGCATTCGCTGGAGCGACTTTTGTTTTGCGGCGCCATCCACGCGAGGTCAAGTCAAGTGACCGCACTCTGAGACGCGATGATACACAACCGTTCCGGTGTGCAGTGCTGCAGTAGGGCTTTCGATTCTCAAAAGATATCTGAAAGCGCCGCACCTGTGGAAACAAAACACTTTTCCCGTACACACGCTCCCTTTATGTTGCGCGGGTGATCGACCGTTATTCCCGGCCGGAGATGAGCAAAATCTGGTCGGACGACCGCAAGTTTCAGATCTGGCTGGATATCGAGGTCCTCGCATGCGAGGCGATGGCCGAGCTCGGGCAAATTCCGAAGCAGGATGCAGCGGAGATTCGGAAGCGCGCTCTCTTTTCGATTCCCGAAATCCTTGAGATCGAAAAGCAGACGAACCACGACGTAATCGCTTTTCTTGAAAATGTTGCCGGTTCCGTCGGGTCAGCAGCGCGCTGGATTCATCAAGGGCTTACGTCGTCGGACATTTTGGATACGACGCTAGCCGTGCAGTTAAACGAGTCATGCGGCATTCTGCTGGCGGATCTGAAATCTCTTCGAACCGTCATCGCGAATCAGGCGCGACGCTTCAAAATGACTCCAATGATTGGACGTAGTCACGGCGTACATGCCGAGCCAATCACGTTCGGTCTGAAGCTCGCGCTGATGTACGACGAATTCGGCCGCGCCGAGGAACGTCTCACGCAAACGCGCGAGCGGATTCGGGTGGGCAAAATTAGCGGCGCTGTTGGGACGCACGCGCACATTGATCCCAAGATTGAGCGAGCAGTGTGCGACAAGCTTGGATTAAAAGCGGCGACGCTTTCGACGCAGATTGTCCAACGCGACCGGCACGCGGAATTTATGACTACGCTAGCCGTGATCGCCTCAAGTATTGACCGGTGGGCGACCGAATTTCGTCATCTTCAGCGGACTGAAGTGCTGGAAGTGGAGGAATTCTTCGGCGAAGGTCAAAAAGGCAGCTCCGCCATGCCGCATAAGCGAAATCCGATCACAAACGAGCGGTTGAGCGGACTGGCGCGGGTGATCCGAGGCAACGCAGCCGTCGCTTTGGAGAACGTGGCGCTCTGGCACGAGCGCGATATCAGTCACTCGAGCGCTGAACGAATTATTCTTCCGGACTCATGCATCCTGCTGGATTACATGCTGACGAAGTTGCGAGAGGTGGTCGAAAAGCTGCAGGTTTATCCTGAACGCATGCAGCAAAATCTCGACCTGACGAAGGGTCTGTATTTCAGCCAGTCGATTCTGCTTGCTCTCACGAGGGCGGGTGCGGAACGCAAATCTGCCTATGAAGCGGTCCAACGCGCTGCGATGAAAACTTGGAAAGACAAGGGGACATTCGCCGAAAATGCAAAACGCGAACCGGAGATTAGTGCAAAGCTTTCAGCGTCGGAAATCGATCGCCTTTGTTCGCTCGACATTCATTTCAAACATGTCGATGCGACCTTCAAATCGCTGGGCTTGGAATAGCCAACCGTTTCGGCCAGACGCGATCCTTCACTCGTATCGCAACGCCTCGATTGGATCGAGATTTGCCGCCCGATAGGCGGGATAGAGACCGAACCCAATTCCGATTGCCGAGCAAACAAGCAAGCCGGCGATTGCCCAGCCGTAAGGGAAAATCAGGTCCACTTTGAGCCACATCGCCAGTAAATCGCCGACGATAATCCCCAGAATGATTCCCAGAATTCCGCCGGCCTCGGAAATGAAAACGGCTTCGGTCAAAAATTGCCGTAAGATATCGCGACTGCGCGCGCCGATCGATTTGCGAACACCAATTTCCTTTGTGCGTTCCGTCACACTCACAAGCATGATGTTCATGATCCCGATCCCGGCCGCGACGAGCGCGATGAAACTAATGACGAAGGCGCCCACTCGAACATATCCCGCCACGTTGGTAAATGCGCTTTTGAGCGAGTCGTTGCTGTAAATCTCGAAATCGTTGGGCTGATCGGGGCGCAAGCCGCGCGCGATACGCATAGCGCCGATCCCACGATCGAAAGTACGATTGTATGTATCCTGCGTGAAGGCTTGGGTCGCGATGTTCACGGTGCGCTTCGCTTCGCCGTAGTCCTCGAAAAAGCGGGTGATCGGCATGATGCAAAGGTCGTCCTGGCTTTGGCCAAACGCCGTCCCTTTTTCCGCCAGCACCCCAATGATGGCGTAGGTGTGTCCGCTAACCCGAACGACCTTGCCAATCGGCGTTTCGTGCGGGAACAATCTTTTCTCAACCATCTTTCCTACGACGATGACGCGTCGCGCAAGATCGTCGTCTTCATCATTTAAATTGCGGCCGTATCCGAGCGTGTAAGCGTTCGCGGTGAGAAAACTTTTATTCGTTCCGACGATGAGAAGACTCGGCGTTGTCTTTGCGCCGTTGTAAACCGCCTGGCCTTTTACTTCGTAACCAAAACTTTTAAGGCAAATCTCCCGTGCCTCGCCATCCATCAATCGGTAATAATGCAGCGCCTGCTTGTATGTGATGTTGTGTCGGTTCCGAAATTTCTCCTGAACATCGCCGCTCGCACTCATATTGGCGGGATATTTCGCGAACTGAAAAATATTGGAACCGAGAAAGCTTATCCCGTTCTCAATCGAGTATTGCAACGCGCCGATCGCAGTCATGACTGAGATCACCGAGAAGACGCCGATGGTGATGCCGAGCATTGTCAGCGCGGAGCGCAGTTTGTTCGCACCGAGGGACGACCACGCCATCTTGATGATCTCACTAAATAACATTTCGATTTTACTCGTATCTAAGTGCCGTAACTGGATCGAGGCGGGACGCTGTCCAAGCCGGCGCAAACCCGGAGAATAACCCGGTCAGTATTGAAACGATCATGCTGACGAGCACTAGGCCGACCGAGAAATGAATCGGAAAAGAAGGGAACGCTCTGCCGATTCCAAAGCACATCAGATAAGCAAAGGCGAGGCCGATAAACCCGCCGAGAAGACAAAGCGCAGTCGACTCGATGAGAAATTGCAGCAGAATTGTTCGCCGTCGCGCACCAAGCGCCTTACGTGTTCCGATTTCTTTCGTGCGCTCTTTCACGCTGACAAACGTGATGTTCATGATCCCGATTGCGCCGACAAACAGAGACAACCCGGTGATGAACAATCCGGCAATGGCAATGGAATCTTTCACAGGGTCGAGCGTGCTTTTGAAAGCTTGTTGCTCGTTAATCGAAAAATCGTCTTTTTTTTCCGGGGGCAGTCCGCGGACGCGTCGCATCAGGCCGGTGAGCTCGTCCTTGGCATCGGCGAGTCTTGTCTTGTCCTTAACTTTCACGCGTACATCCGATTCGCTTTTGGACGAAAAATATTTGTTAAACGCGGCGAGCGGCATCGCCACCATCGAGTCCCAACTGAACAAGCCGAGGAACGTGCCCTGCCGCGTGTTTACACCAATCACCTTGAACAGCTGACCGTTGATCAGCACCGATTTACCGATCGGGTTTTCGGAAGGAAAAAGCGCGTCGGCTACATCGTAGCCAATCACAACGACATTCGCGCCGCCGCGCGATTCCAACTCGTTGAAGAACCGTCCGAGCGTGCAATCGATCGTCGATGTTATGATGAAATCAGAAGTCGTCCCAAGCACGAAGACGTTGTCCACCTGATTGCCTTCATACTTAACGGATCGCATTAGATTTGAGGTCGGGACCGCGACGACCAGGTTCGAGTTCGGGGTCGCGCTAATCATCCGGTTCAAAGTCTCGGCGTATTCGGTTTTGATTTTTTTGCGATCGCGGTAGTTCCACCAGTCGTCGACAGGTTTCCAAGGCCATTGAGTGACGTAGAGAACATCGTCACCCAGAACCGCCATGCTCTTGTCGAAACCGACGGATATGCCGTTAACAGCCGTACCCATCAACGTCACCGCGATAATGCCGATAATAACGCCGAGCGCCGTGAGTGTTGAGCGCGTCAGATTCGAGCGCATTTGCGCTGCGGCGATTTTCCAGCTTTCGCTCAGCTCGTAGAGAAAGCATTTCATGTCGAGTTATCCTGCAACCGGCAGGTCGAGCTCGGGAATAAATCCCATGTGGTCCATCTCGATAAGTCCATCGCGCAAATGCACCGTGCGACGCGCGTGAGCGGCAATGTCTCGTTCATGCGTCACGAGGATAACTGTATTGCCACGCTGATATAAATTCTCAAACAACTCCATGATTTCATCACCCGTTTTCGAATCGAGGTTACCGGTCGGTTCGTCGGCGAGAATAATAGACGGCCCATTGACCAGCGCGCGCGCGATCGCCACGCGCTGCCGTTGACCGCCGGAAAGCTCGTTCGGTCTGTGATGAATGCGATCGCCTAGGCCGACATCTGTCAGCACCTGTGTGGCGCGCTTCTCACGCCGTCCGGGATCGATCCCTGCGTAGATGAGCGGCAGCTCGACATTGCGCAATGATGTCGATCTTGGCAGGAGATTGAATGTTTGGAACACGAAACCGATCTCGCGATTGCGAACGGCCGCGAGCTCGTCGTCGTCCATTTCGGCAACGTTCTTGCCGTTGAACTCATAGCGGCCTGAAGTCGGGGTATCGAGACAACCAAGCATGTTCATAAGCGTTGACTTGCCGCTGCCGCTTGGTCCCATGATTGCCAGGTATTCGTTACTGCGTATCTGCAACGTCACGCCGCGCAACGCGCGAACAACCTCCTCACCCATGACGTAGTCCTTGGTAATATTCTCGATGTCGATCACGACCGGTCCGAGCGGTCTGACTGAATTGCGAGTTTCCATCGGAACGTCGACAGTCGCTCGTCGAGACTACTTTTTTCCTTCTTTGTCGAGCGTTACCTTGGCGCCTTCTTTCAGCTTCCGGCTGATAGCGCTGTAACTTCCAGAGATCACTTGGTCGCCTGGCTTAATGCCACTCTGGATTTCGGTGTAAGTGTCATCGGAAATTCCAGTCGTCACTTTCACCATTTCCGCCGCGCCGCCTTTTTTCAGGAACACAACTTTGGCAAGTTTTTCGCGTTCTTCTTTCTGCGCCGTTTTTTCCGCACGCTGATTGACGAACTCCGCATTGTTGTCTCCCTTATCCTGCTGCGCAACCTTCTGCTTTTTCTTTTCGATTTCTTCCGGACTCAAGTTGCTCTCGCCAGTGCGAATGGTTACGGCCTGCATCGGTACAGCCACGACATCTTTCACCTCGTTGGTTTGGATGTCCGCGGTACAACTGAGCGCGGGACGCAATGCCACATCGTGATCGTCAATGCGAATCTTCACTTCAAAATTTGTCACTTCCTCCTGCGTGCCTGCGCCGGTCGTTTTTCCGGTATTGGCGATTTGCTGTACGACACCTTTGAACCGGCGATCACCGTAAGCGTCGATTTTCACGCTGGCTTTGTCGCCGAGCTTGACGTTTACCACGTCATTCTCGTTCACATCGACAATAGCCTGCATGTGGGTAAGGTCGGCCACGCGCATCACTTCAGTGCCGGCAAATTGCCCTGTGGCAACCAAACGTTCCCCGAGTTTGCTGTTTAAGATGGTGATCGTTCCGTCCAGCGGCGAATAAATCGTGGTCTTAGACAGTTGATCGCGCGCCTGACTCGAGCTCGCCTCCGCACGTTCGATTTCGTGCAGCGAACTTTCGTAAGTGTTTTTGGCCACATCGTAAGCGGCCTGCACCGCGTTGTATTCCTGCTCTGAGACCAGCTTTTTGTTGAACAAGTCTTCGGACCGTTTGAGGTCGTGCTCCGTTTTCTCCATTGTCGCTTTTTGCTGGAGATTAGTCGCTTTCGCTGAACTGATCGCCGCCTCCTGTTGCTCCAGAAGCGCCTTGTAGGAGTCAGGTTTAATTTTCACCAGGAGGTCGCCCTTTTTGACTAGCGTCCCATCCTCGACGGGCAGTTCGATGATTTCACCTGCAACTTCGGGCGAGATCTTGACTTCGACCTCGGGCTGTACTTTTCCTGTTGCCGAAACCGTTTGGACGATGGTTTTGCGAATCGCGGTCTCCGTCGTAACTGGTATCGGCTTCTCTCGTTTGCTCCACACAATTGACGCGATGATCCAGAGCACAACTACGCCAATCGATCCGTAAATGATTTTCTTTTTGCGCCGGGCGCGACGCTGCTTTGTCGTCAAAGGCGCCGGCGCAGGTGTGCTTACAGTTTGATGCATCGAAGAAGCGGTTCTCGGGGTGAAGGCGTCAGAATCAGTCGCTTGTTTGAGTCTTGCAAACGAAATCCCGTTCATAACAATTCTGGGATGCGGCCGGAAGCATTTTCGGATTCAATTAAAGGCCGCCTCTCTGGATGGGATTACTCTTGTTCGTGAATGGACGAAGTGAGCGCACGGCGGGACTGAATCTGCTGAATGGCCCACTTCGCGTGTTCGGCGATTAGCGCTTCTGGGTCGGCCGCAGCGCGCTCAAGTGCCGGCAAATCGGATGGATCTCCAATATTGCCCAGTGCGACACAGACATTACGCAAAAAACCGCGCCGTTTGACTCGTTTAATCGGCGAATTTCCAAACAGCGCCCGGAACGCTTCTTCGCTTAAACTAAGATAGTCGCATAGCGGGGTGCCCACAGTTGAGGAGCGCGCGCCGAAGGCGGCTTCGCGCGACACCCGGGCAAAACGATTCCATGGGCAGACATCGAGACAATCGTCACAACCAAAAATTCTGTCTCCGATGAGTGGCCGGAGCTCGAGGGGGATAGAACCTTTAAGTTCAATTGTTAAATAAGAAATGCAGCGCCGTGCGTCCAGGCGGTGAGGGGCCTTGATTGCCCCCGTTGGGCAAGCTTTGATGCACCGGTCGCACGTTCCGCAGCGATCCGCCACGGGTTCATCCGGTGGCAATTTGAGGGTCGTCAGAACCTCCGCGAGAAAAAACCAGGTCCCGAGCCGTTGGTCGATTAGCATTGTGCTTTTGCCGTGCCATCCAATGCCCGCTTGCGACGCGTGATCGCGTTCCAAAACCGGCCCGGTATCAACGTAGCATTTCTGCCGGCCGCCAAACTCGCGAAGAAATGTATCTACCCTTTCGAGCTTTTTTTCGATTAAACCATGATAGTCATCGCCCCACGCGTACCGTGCGATTTTCCCAGTCTTTCCTGGACCCGTCGCCCTACAGGCTGTGCCTCCCTGAAAATAATTCAGTGCAAAAACAACGATTGACTTGGCGCCCGGCAATACCTTTTGTGGATCACAGCGTTTTTCTTCGCCGCGTTCCATGTACCTCATCTCACCGTGTCCGCCTTCGCCGAGCCAATTTTGAAATTCTTCTGCATGTTGCGCGGAACTGCAGGCTGCGACGCGGCAGGAGTCAAAACCAATCTCACGTGCAAACGAGACGAGTCGTGTCTTCACTTCCACTAGGGAGCTTTCCCGATCAATTGGATCTGAAGCTGGTTCACTCATCACGGCTGTGGCCGGCGCACTGATTTACGACAATAGCTCTTGAACTTGCTCAGGATTGCCACCGCGACTTCGTCTTCTGTTAGCGCTGTAGTATCGACACGGATGTCCGCAACTTTCGCATAAAGCGGCAGACGCGCTTGTAACATTTGGGCGAACGAATCTCTCGGATTCTTGCATTGCAGTACCGGTCGATTGACGGTTCGTGAAGCTCGTTTGAAAAGTGCCTTTTCGTCTGCGTGCAACCACACTACTGCGCCAAGTCGTTTCAAAAGGTCCAGGTTTTCTTCGCGCAACACAATTCCGCCGCCGGTTACGATGATTGCGCATTCACGGGAAGGTATTTTTCGGAGGGCGTTGGTTTCTGCTTTCCGGAATTTCTCCTCACTATGTGTTGAGAAAATCTCCGAAATCGGCATTCCAAACTTCGACCTCACCATTTCATCGGTATCGAATTGCGCGAAGCCGGTCCGCCATTGCAAACAACGCCCGACCGCGGACTTACCCGCTCCCATCATGCCGACGAGGACAATCGATCGGCTCTGGCGATTCATATGTGCAATATGGCATCAACTGCAGTATCGGCATCTCTGCCAATGGGTCAGTGGCTGCGACCCAATGCCACTTGGCGTTTGACGGAAACGCCCTACAATCTGCCCATGCCTGAATCGAAGCCGTTGGTTGCTGTCATCATGGGTAGCAAATCAGACTGGGACACGATGCGTCGTGCCGTCGAGACTCTAGACGAGCTCGGGGTAGCGAACGAAGCGCACGTTCTCTCCGCGCATCGAACGCCAGACGCGACGACCGAGTTTGCGCGCAATGCAGCAGCACGCGGGTTACGCGTCGTCATCGCTGGTGCAGGAGGCGCGGCACATTTGGCAGGAGTGATCGCCGCGCATACATGGCTCCCGGTTTTAGGTGTGCCAATCCAATCGAAGCTGCAGGGTTTGGATTCTCTTCTTTCAACGGCGCAAATGCCCGGTGGTATTCCGGTGGGAACTCTGGCCATCGGCGAAGCGGGCGCCAAAAATGCGGCGTTGCTTGCCGTCGCGATTCTGGCCACTTCTAACGAAGCAATTCAGACGAAATTGGAAGCATTTCGCAAGAAACAAAGAGAGAGCGTACTGGCCGCAAAGTTGCCGCCGTGAAAACCAGGATTGTAGCGGCGACCCGTGATCGCCGCTCGCGGCGTCGGCACGCTGCCGATCGCGACAGGCCGGAGGCCAGCGCTACTGCTGCGGCAGTTCAACTACTCCGCGAAGGCGAAGTTGTCGCGCTGCCAACGGAAACCGTGTACGGACTTGCAGCAGACGCGCTCAATCCTGTAGCGGTCGCAAAAATCTTCGAGGCCAAAGAGCGACCGCGGTTCGATCCATTGATCGTACATTTACCGGATGACAGCTGGCTCGAGCGCGTGGCGAAGATTGATAATGGTTCTCGCGCGCAGATCAGCAATTTGATCCGTAAATTCTGGCCCGGACCGCTCACCCTCGTTTTGGATCGGCAAGCGATTGTGCCTGAAATTGTGACCGCCGGCCTCGACTCGATCGCTGTGCGGATGAGTTCGCAATCTGTCTTTACTGAAATCATCGCCGCCTTTGGGAAACCAGTCGCCGCGCCGAGCGCGAATCGGTTTGGCCGAATCAGTCCGACTACCGCTCAACACGTTTTCGATGAACTGAGCGGACGTATTCCGCTAATTATCGACGCCGGCCCGACGACGCACGGTCTTGAATCGACAATCATTGGCGTGCGCGGAGATCAGATTGACATCCTGCGTCGCGGTCCAGTAACGGCGGAACAACTCGCCAAGTTTGGCAGAATCAAGATCGCTCGCGCGCAGCAGAGAGTTTCTGCACCCGGCCAATTACCGTCGCACTACGCGCCGAAGACCCCGCTTCAGATGATCGACAACGCCGAATCGTTCCGCTTCGCGAAAAACCAGCGCGTTGGATTGCTCGCGTGGAATGCAAAAACAAGGAAGGGCGACCTCCGCTCCTTGAAATTTGCAGCTGTTCGATGCCTCAGCGAGGGTCAAAACCTGCGCCAGGCTGCCGCGAATTTGTTTTGTTTTCTACGAGAGCTCGATGAGCTGGACCTCGATCTTATCGTTGCAGAACGAGTTCCTCCTCAGGGACTCGGCGCAGCGATTCTAGATCGCTTGGCGCGCGCTTCACACCACTCTGATATTCAAGAGAGGCCTGAATGAATCCTTTGAAAAGTGGATGCGGCTTGTTCGGCTTGCTCCGGAACTCCGGGTGATATTGGCAGCCGACGAAATAGGGATGATCGCGAAGCTCGATCAACTCGGCCAGCGTTCCGTCCGGTGACGTGCCCGAAATGAAGAAGCCCTTTTTATTCATCTGGTGGCGGTATTTCATATTGAACTCGTATCGGTGACGGTGGCGCTCCATCACTTCGGTGCTGCCGTAAATTTTCTCTGCGAGAGTGCCTTTGGCGATTTTGGTCGGCCATGTTCCAAGGCGCATGCTGGCGCCCATGTTCTTGATACCTCGCTGCTCTTCCAGCAACGAGATCACGGGTTCTTTGGTGTTTTTGTCAAACTCGGTGCTGTTGGCCTCTTGGATGCCACACCCGTTTCGTGCGAACTCGATCGTCGCCACCTGCATTCCGAGGCAAAGGCCGAGGTATGGAATCTTGTGTTCACGCGCGAAATGGGCGGCCTTGATTTTTCCTTCGATGCCGCGAACGCCAAAACCACCGGGAATCAAAACACCCGATACGTGTCTCAGTTGTTCGTTAATGTTTTCTTGAAGCGATTCGGCGTCAATCAGTTCAAGATCGATCCCGCAATCCTCGCTCGCAGCTGCGTGCGTGAGCGATTCGTAAATACTCTTGTAGGCGTCCCGGACATCGAAATATTTGCCAATAACAGCAATCTTGACTCGTTTTGCAGGGCTAATGACACGCTTTACAAAATTTTTCCATCCGGCGAGGTCTGGCTGCCGTGTTTTCAAACTCAAAAGGTCGCACACCAACTGGTCCAAACCTTCAGAGTGGAGCGTCAACGGCACTTCGTAAATTGTGTGCTCGACGTCCCGCTCTTCGATTACCGCCTTTTCCGAGACGCTGCAGAACATCGAGAGTTTTTTCCGCAAATCGAGATCGAGCATGCGTTCGGTCCGGCAAATTAAGACCTGCGGTTGCAAACCGATTTCACGCAGTTTGGCTACGCTTTGCTGGGTTGGTTTCGTCTTTAGCTCGTGAGCAGCCTTAATGTACGGAACGAGTGTCACGTGCATGTTGACAACATTTTGCGCGCCGACTTCGAGAATGAATTGTCGAATTGCCTCCAAAAATGGTAACCCTTCGATATCGCCTGTCGTGCCACCGATTTCCGTAATGACGACATCATATTGGCTTTCGTCCGAAATTTCGCGGATGCGTTCCTTGATCACGTCGGTGACATGCGGAATCACCTGCACCGTTTTACCGAGGTAATCGCCGCGCCTTTCCTTCAAGATCACCGACTCGTAAACCTGGCCGCTGGTGAGATTGTTGTGCCGTGATAAAACACAATTGGTAAAGCGCTCGTAGTGCCCCAGATCGAGGTCGGTCTCCGCGCCATCGTCGAGCACATAAACCTCGCCATGCTGAAAAGGATTCATCGTGCCGGGATCCACATTTAGATATGGATCGAATTTTTGGAGGACGACACGCAGACCGCGCGCTTCGAGGAGTGTTCCAAGTGAAGCGGCTGTCAATCCTTTGCCGAGGGAACTAATCACGCCGCCTGTGATAAAAATATATTTCACAAGGCGGTCCTCCGTTTTGCACGGGCAAGTTTTTGCGTCAGCGCGGTCGCGTCTTCTGGCGTGTCGATGCCAGGTGATCCTTTAGCAGTAACGAGCACATGAACCTTTACACCATTTTCCAATGGGCGCAATTGTTCGAGCGATTCACTGCGTTCCAGCGGGCTTGGTTTCCATCTCACAAATTGAAGCAGCGTCTCGCGTCGGAAACCGTAAATCCCCTGGTGACGAAGCAATAAGGGGCATTGTCTGGATCGTCCGCTCCCTGTCCCGGCTCGCTCAAGACGGCCGCTCCTTGAAAGGTGGAATGGAATCGGGGCACGAGAAAAGTAAAGCGCGTTGCCGCTAAGATCGAGAACGACCTTCACTTGATGTGGAGAGACAGCGTCCGTCGGATTCTCGAATCGATGCGCCGCCGTGACGATGCCGACATTTCGATCCGAGCACAATCTTTCGACAACGCGGTCGATCAAGCGCGGATCAATAAGAGGTTCATCGCCCTGAATATTAATGACGTACGGGAACTGCGTTGTCTTGCTCGCCACTTCAGCGACGCGATTGGTGCCGCTGCTGTGATTCGGGGAAGTCAGCGCGACCTCCGCCCCCCACTCAAAGGCCGCGGAAGCAATCCGCATATCGTCGGTAGCAATGATAATGGACGTCAGACTTTTGGTTCGAAGACAGCGTTCCCAAACACGTTTCAGAAGGGGCTTTCCAGCAATGGGATGCAGTGGTTTACCAGGAAATCGCGTAGAAGCCCAGCGGGCTGGAATAATTCCAACCGCCTTACTCATGCGCGGGATCGATGGTCATGATGGTTAGCCTAAGATGAGTTGTGCCGCCGCAGGCAAGTCTTTCGCCGTCCAATCCGCAGCGCTGCTACTGAGGTCGCGGTCAAATCCAGTTTGAACTCGAATTGTGCGTACACCGGCGTTGCGGCCGCACTCGACGTCGATCTCCTTGTCCCCGATAAAAAACGAACGAGCCAAATCGATTTGATACTCTCGTTTGGCTTGCAAAATCATACCGGGTGATGGCTTTCGATGGCTGGAATGTTGACCCGGGACGTCGGGGCAAAAATAAGTTGCATCGATCAAGCCATGGCCCAGTTGGCGTGAAACTTCCGATTCAACCGAGCGATATTGGTCTACTGTGAAAAACCCCCGTCCGATGCCGCTTTGGTTCGTAATAACAATGAGTTTGAATCCGTTTGATTTTAAGCGCCGCAAAGCTTCAGCAACGCCAGGAAAAACCTTCACTTGTTTCGGGTGGGAGCAATAGTCCGCGTCCTCGATGATTGTGCCGTCGCGATCGATAAAAACGGCAGCCGACAATTCTTTAGCCACCCTCGGAGTCCTCCCGGAAACTGGCGATCAATTCATCTCGCGTCACCGTTGCTGTTCCCAGCTTGCTCACGACGACTGCGCTCGCGTGGTTGGCGATTTCCGCCGCTTCAGTTGGAGTCGCTCCGCAGGCGAGCCCGAGAGTAAAGAGAGCGATCGCCGTATCGCCCGCGCCAGAGACATCAAAAACCTCTTTCGCCTTGGTGGGTATGTAGTGGGGCGTTTTTTTCTTTTGGAAAAGCATCATTCCGTGTTCGCCTAGCGTGATGAGGACATTTTCTGTTTCCCATTTTTTGAGCAGCGTTTCACCGGCGCGCTTCAGACTAGCATCCTGAGATGGATTCGAATCCGGCTCACCACTGGGAATACCTGCGGCGAGAAAAGCTTCACTGCGGTTCGGCTTTATCACTGTCAGGCCGCGCCATTCGACCAGGTTACGGGGATTGGGGTCCGCAGCGACGATCTTCCCGGCTGAGCGCGCGGCATCCACTATTTGCGACACCAGCTGGCTCGATAGAAAACCTTTGCCGTAGTCCTCGAAAATAATTGCGTCGGTCTCTGGGATTTTCTTTCGGACTGCTGTCGCGACCTCTTGGATTTGACGCGCGGATGGTCCGAGAA
>Ga0066903_100000510_pt1 | contig 24731 bp, 19 predicted proteins | sample PanSoiMetaGPlot1_FD_67491 | JGI IMG/M metagenome (GOLD analysis project Ga0066903, IMG submission 67491) | Tropical forest soil microbial communities from Panama analyzed to predict greenhouse gas emissions - Panama Soil - Plot 1 (version 2) | ecosystem: Environmental > Terrestrial > Soil >... | reverse complement strand
TCAGCTTCAGATCAGGCTTGAATCCGGCAAGACCATCGAAGCGCTCGAATTGACGCGACGCACATGGAATGTCGGCGATCCTGTTGCCGTGACATTCGACCCTGAGCAATGCTTCTTCATTGCGCAGAGCGCCGAGATCCGGCAGGCGTCCTGATGAGTTCTCTCGATACCGCGTCGCCGGTGACGGCCCGGCGCATGGCCGTTCTGCCCGGCCGGTTGGCGCGGCGCCTTCAGCGGCTTGATGCCGCAAGCATTGTGATCGCCGTATCGGCCATAACGCTCGTGTTTCTCGTTCTCTATCCGCTGTTCTGGCTCTTCTACGGTAGCTTCGCTTATGGGGAGCTTTCGCTCTCGGAGGCCCTCGCCCAGTTCTGGAACCTGCCGGGGCTCGATCGCGCGTTGTTGAACACGCTCTGGCTCGTCTTCGGCACGCTGCCGTTGTCGTTCATCTTTGCGCTGCCTCTTGTCTGGATCACGGCCCGGACCGACACGCCGCTCAAGGGCGTGATCGAGATCGCTGCGATCATGCCGTTCATCACGCCGCCGCTGATTGGCGCTGTCGCGTGGGCGCTCCTGGCTGCGCCACGCACCGGTCTCATCAACGTGCTGGCGGCGCAGTTCGGCTTCACGGCCCCGATCTTCAACATCTATTCCATGCCGGGGCTCATTCTCGTGATGGCGCTCTATTTCAGCCCTTATGTGTTCCTGACCGTGCAGGCCGTCATGCAGCGGATGGACGCCTCGCTGGAAGAGGCCTCCCTCGTCGCCGGGGCAAGCCTTGCGCAAACCGTGCGTCATGTCGTCATGCCGCTGAGTCTGCCCGCGATTCTGTCGGCTGGCATTCTGGTCGTGACCCGCAGCCTCGAAGAATTCGCCATTCCCGGCATCCTTGGAGCACCGACTGGAATCTATACCATCACGACCTACATCTATTACCAGGCCATCAGCTATGTGCCGCCCCGCTATGAGGTCGCCGCGCTCCTCGCGTGCGGCCTGATGGCTCTCACTGGCATCTTTCTGGCAATCCAGGCACGCATTCTCGGCGGCGGCCGTCAATTCACCAGCGTGTCCGGAAAAGGTCATTCGCCTCGCGTCATTCGCCTAGGGCGCTGGAAATATGCGACGCTCGCCTATGCGCTCATTTATATCGGGGTGACGGTGGCGCTGCCCTATCTCGTGCTCATTTACGCGGCACTGATTTCGAAATGGGGCGCGGTTCCCGTTCCCACAAACCTCACCCTTGCAAAGTTGGTGACCACCTTCGATCCGGCGTTGAGCGCGCGCTCCGGCCTGATCAACAGCCTCATTCTTGCGGTGTCGGGCGCAACCCTTGCAACGCTGCTCACCCTTGTCGTCAGCTATACGATCAACAAGGGATCGCCGCTTGTTCGTGTCATGCTCGACTTTGTCAGCTCGATTCCGCTGACCATGCCCGGTCCGGTCATCGCGGTGGCGATGCTCTGGGCCTATTTGCACGAGCCCTTCGTCCTCTACGGCACGCTCTGGATTCTGCTGGTTGCCTATGTGACGCACTATCTGCCCTATGGCGTGCGCACGATCTCGGGTTCCTTCCGGCAACTCAGTACGGATTTCGAGCGCGCGGCCGCCGCTTGCGGCGCGAGCCGCGTGGCAGGATTTCGCGACATCCTTTTGCCTCTGCTGCGGCCCGGCATTCTCGCCGGTTGGATGCTGATGTTCATTTCTATGGTTCGGGAGCTCTCATCCTCCATTTTCCTGTTTGTCCCCGGCACCGAAACGACCGCGGTCATCATGCTCGAATTGTGGCAGGAGGCGCGCTTCTCCGAAGTCGCCGTGCTGTCGCTGACGCTCATCGTTATTTCAGTCTGTGTGGTCATGTTGGTGCGCCGGCTCGCCGGTGCTGCCTATCTGTCAGCGCACCGGTGAGCAACTGCCAAGCCTGTCAGCGTATTCCGGTCATTCCGGAGCGGAAATTTCTCGAAATCAAACGGCGGCGATGCGTTACTCGTCCGCGAGCATTCCCATGACGGGCACAGAGATCCACGGGCGGCTCCAACGCGCCAGCGCGCGGCCTAGCCCGGATATCTCACACGGTCGTTTTGTAAGCCTCGGGTGGCGCCGGGATAAGCGGAGAGATCCCCCTACTTCTTCGTTTCCTTCAACGGCCCGAACTCGGGCGGCGACATCCGGTGATGCGTCGCCGCCTCGTAGGCTGCAGCGATCCTGAGCAGCACCGGTTCGTCAAACGGCATCGCCAGGAAGTCGATGCCGACCGGGATTTTCGCCGGCACCGGGCCGACCAGGCGCGTGCCTCCCGGCGCATTGGGATCGCGCACGCGGTCAAACACGTGGGTGGTGAAACCTGCTGGCACGGTGATCGCCGGGAACCCCATCCGCCCGAGCTCGGTCCAGGCCTGATGCGACCGGCCGTGCACGTCCGGCTCGACCGGGGCCTTGATCAGCGCCGCAGGGACATTACCGGTCGGATAGGTTACCGCGGCGAGCTTGAGCGTCGCCATGCACTGCATCACGGTCTGCTGGATCGCGAGCCGGCTCGAATCCCGATCGCGCAGGTCGAGCGTCGTCGCCTTGTCGGCGTCCTCCAGCACCGATTTCACGTCCCGGAACCGGGTGTCCCGGCCCCACGTATCCTTGTAGTAACGCGACTTGTTGATCAGGTCGGTCAGGGTCTTGATGTTGGCGTCGCCGCGCTGTCGCAGGTAGCGGTTGAAGTAATACTTGGCTTCGCCGGTGGCTTCGCCGGTCTTGCCGAAGTCGCGGATGGTCACCTTGCCGGCGACCCGCGAGGGATCCGCATAAATGTCGACCAGCGCCGTGACCTGGTCGGTCCCGGCGGGAAACAGCGCCGGAAACTGTCGCACAAAGGTCGCGTTCAGATTCCGTGCAATGTGCTTATCGATGCATGTCTGGAACAGCGCCCCGCCTGGTCCCGGATCAACAATCGTGGCACCGAGCTTGCGGAGGTCCTCGATCGCTCGGTCGATAATGTCGATGGTCTCGTGGTCGGATTGCGGGAACAGCGTCTTGTCCATGAACTCACGGACAACGCCGATGCGCATGCCCTGGATGCTCCTATCTTCCGTGGCCTCCAGATAAGCCCCTAGCTCAGGAACGCGGCCCCAGTTGTAGACGGTGAGGTCGTCGGCCGGATCGTAGCCCACAATCTCTTGGAGCACGCGGGCGACGTCTTCGACGGTGCGGCAGGCCGCGCCGATGCGGTCATTGAGGCCGCCGCCGCCGATCATGCCGTCGCGGCTGATCAGCCCTTGCGTCTGCGACAGGCCGACGCCGTTGTTGAGCCGCGAAGGCATGCGGATCGAGGGACCGCCTTCTTCCGAAATGGCGCAGGTCACCAGATTGGCGGCGACCGACGACGCCGAGCCTCCGCTCGAGCCGCCGACATCGCGCGCGGTATCGTATGGGTTGCACATGGTGCCGCCGAACGCGCTGCGGCTGCCCGAGGCATATTCGCCGAGATTGGACTTGGCCAGGATGATCGCGCCCGCCTCCCGCAACAACTTCACCACCGTCGCGTCGCGCGGCGGGCGATCGTTGGCGTAATCAGCGTCGGCGCCGCTGGTCGTGCGCATATCGTAGGTGTCGATCATATCCTTGATGCTGAACACCACGCCATGCAGCGGCCCCACCAGTTGTCCGGTTCGGGCGAAATGCTCATCGAGCTTCGCCGCCGCTTCCAGGGCATCGGACATGTTGGGATCGTTGTCGGCCGAGTCGGTCATGCTGCGCGCCTTGCGCGCGTCAAAACCCCACTTCTGGCGCGCCGCCGGTCTCAGGTTCAGCGTCATCAGCGCGTTGATCTGGCCGGCATGGGGAATAGGCGAAACCGGACCGAGAATGCCTTGCGGCTCCTCCACGCACCTGCCGTTGTAGGCCTTGATCCGCGCCAGATACATGGTGACGAGATCGGTGGCGGTGATCTGTTTCGATTCGATCGCGTGCTGAATGTCGGAGATGGTTGCTTCGACGACTTCGAAAGGCTTGGCCTGGCCCCAGGCGAGACCGCAGAGGCCCGTCATCGTCAGCGCAGCCAAAATCAGGCATCGGCGCAGCATCATCCGCCTCCCATTGATGTCTTGTCGGTCGTGCCGAGCCATCGTCCGACCCAGCCCCGTACACGAATAGTATTGGAGCGAAGACGTGAGGGGCAAGATGCGGGACAAATGCGCCCGACACATGACTGCGGTGGCCGCGGCGCAGCGCCGTCAACTTGTCGCGGCGTGAATTCTTCAATAGCGTTGGCGATCAGGTTTTCTGTTCGCTTCCGGTGAGCATGCGTTGCACCGCGCGTTTGAGCGCAAGGGCACCAGCGTGCCAGATCGAGTTCACGGAGGAACGCCCATGACGGCACATCGCACGAGTCGCAGAGAGTTCATGGGTCTGTCTGGTGCCGGCCTGGCCGGGTTCGTCGGCGCGCAGTGGCCGATCGGCCGGGCGGACGCGGCGGTCGATCAGGACCCCGATCTCGTGGTCGTCAACGCCAAGATCTACACCGTCGACCCGCTGGTGCCGCGGGCGGAGGCCTTCGCGGTCAAGGGCGGCCGCTTCGTCGCGGTCGGCGGCAGCGAGGAGGTGCGGTCGCTCGCCCGCAAGGGAACGCAGGTCGTCGACGCTCAGCAGATGACGATCGTGCCTGGCTTCATCGACGCCCACAATCACGCGCCCGGCCCGATCCTTCTCTACGATGTGATCGTCGGCAATCCTTACGACGTCGAGTTCGTCACCATCGCCAGCATCGTCGACAAGCTCAAGGCGCGGGCCCGCACTACGCCGCCTGGCCACTGGGTCGAGGGCTTCTTCTTCGACGACACCAAGGTGCAGGACAAGCGCGCGCTCAACATCCACGACCTCGACCAGGTCTCGCGCGAGCACCCGGTCTCGGTCCGCCACCGCGGCGGCCACACCACCTACTACAACAGCAAGGCGTTCGAGCTCGCCGGCGTCACCAAGGACACACCCAACTCGGCAAGCGGCACCTTCGACCGCGACGAGAACGGCGAGCTCAACGGCCGCGTCACCGACCGCGCCCGCAACGTATTCCTCGGCAAGGGCCAGCGACTGACCTATACGGCGGACCAGCGGCAGGCGCGCAACCGCGATGCGCACGCCTTCATCTCCAAGCAGTTCGTCCGCTACGGCCTGACCAGCGTCCACCACGAGGGCGGTGACCTCTCTGCGCTGCTCGAGGTGCGCGACCGCGGCGATCTGCTGCACCGCGTGAGCTATGAGCCCGCCGACGACATGGTCGAGATCCTGATCGCGCAGGGCTTCGCTACGGGGTTCGGCGATGAATGGGTCAAGCTCGGCGCCACCTACGAGCACACCTGCGACGGCTCGTTCTCGGAGCGCACGATGGCGCTCAGCGTGCCCTACCCCGGCGTCGTGCCGCCCTACCAGGGCAACGTCACCACTACCCAGGAGGACCTCAACGCCTGGGTCGAACGGGTGCACCGCGGCCGCATCCAGGTCAACTGCCACGCCAATGGCGACGTCGCCATCGACATGGTGCTCACCGCATTCGAGCGCGCACAGCGGGTGTTCCCGCGGCCCGATCCGCGCCCCAAGATCACTCACTGCACGCTGATCAACGACGACCTGCTGCGGCGGATCAAGGCCGTCGGCGCCGTACCCGCCCCGTTCACCTCCTATGGCTACTACAACTCCGACAAGTTCCGCTTCTATGGCGAGGAGCTGATGAAACGCTGCATGGCTTTCCGCTCGTTCGCCGATGCCGGCATCACGGCGGCCGCCGGCTCAGACTTCAGCCCGGGACCGTTCGCGCCGCTGATGGGTATGCAGGGCATGGTCACCCGCACGGGCTGGAACGGCGAGACCTGGGGCGCCAACCAGCGCATCAGCGTGGACGAGGCGTTGCGCGTGCTCACCATCAACGGCGCCTACGCCTCCCACGAGGAGGCCATCAAGGGCTCGATCACGATCGGCAAACTCGCCGACTTCGTGATCCTTGCCGACGATCCCCACACGGTGCCGCAAGACAAGATCAAGGACGTCGCGGTGTTTCGCACCGTGACCGGCGGCAGGACGGTGTATCAGGCGTGAGCGACCACAGGCCGGGTCTGCGGATCATCAGTAGTCGATATCGTTGAGCAGACCCGCAGCCGCCAAAACGACCGTGCCCCGCTTGCGCGGGGCACGACATTCCGGAGAGAGGTCCGATGCGGCAATGGCTAGCGCGCCGTCACCTCGCTCACCTCGCTTTTGTCCACTGCCTTGCGCACGTGCTTGATCATGTGGTCGGCGACGATTGCGTGCGCTTCCGCGGTCGGGTGGATGGCGCCGCTGTAGAGCCCGGCCCAGGCCGGCTGGAGAATGTCGAACAGCGAGAGCCCTTCCTTGTGCGTGTTGGCCATCATGAAGGCGTCGTTGGGGGTGCGGAACAGCCGCCAGTGCCGCGAATACGGAATGGATGCCGCCGGCGAATAAGGCTTCCACTCCTCGCCGGCCTTACGCGGCACCCGCATGCTGATGCCGTCGGCGAACGCCCGCTTCGGGTCGCGCGCACAGAGCCCGCGTTTGGTGAACTCGGGGATGTGGTCGGTCACCAGGTTGAAGCCGGTGCCGGCCCCGGTCGCGAGGTTGGCCGGGCAGTTGCGGCCCTTGCTGGTCGAGGCGATGCAGTCGAGCCGGCCGAGGAAGTCGCGCAGGAAGTCGGCAGTCTCCTGCAGGCGCGCCTTGTTGAGCTTGAGTCCGGGATGCACATCCATTCCCAGCGTCGGCTGGCCGCCGCACAGCCCCCCGGTCTCGTCGAACTGGATCGGCTCGTAGGAGGACTGGAACACGCGCGAGGGTGACACGCCGAAGCCGTCGTGCAGCGCGTCCTTGAGCGCCTTCATGCGCTCGTCGAGCGCTTCCATGTAGACCCGCGACACGTTGGGGCCGTAGCGGAGTGAGCTGCCGACCGCAACCGCGACCGGGGCAAAATCGGCCGCGCTGTCGGTGAGGGCATAGGCGATCAGGCCGCCGAAGCCGACATCGTTGCCGCCGATCGACATCAGCACCACGTCGATCGGGCGCTTGCGCTGCGCCGGCGGGCACCACGACTTGGTGACCTGTTGCGGCGTGATCGAGGTGCTGCCGGGCGAGAACATCGGCAGCGTGTAGGTCGCCTGCTGCGTGCGTGCGCTGGCGCCGCCGCGGCAGATGAGATCGGCAAGCTGGTCGAGCTGCGGCCGCACCTTCGCGCCGCCCGGCTCGCTGTAGCCTTCGCGCGCGTCGAGTTCGAGGAACAGTCCGTAGGCGACCTCCGCTCCCGAGCAGCTGAAGCTCGCGAAGGTGATCGAGCGGTGCCGATTCTCGAGCGCGAGCTCGATGCCGACCCGGAACGGATAGCCGTATTGCGAGCGGTGGCAATCGCGGGAGAGCCAGTGCGCGCCGGCCTTGTCGAAGGCGGCCTGGAACGCCTGCGAGCTGAGCTTGTTGTAGCGCTCGGCGAGCTCGTCCTCCATCAGCCGCCGCGGCAGGATCTTGGGATTGACCTGATCGTCGTTCGAGGCGAGGCCGAAGCCGCCCGGCGCAACCGTCTGCGGCACCTCCGGCCCGGAGGCGACCTCGTCACGCACGAGCTTGGGATCGTAGACCATCTCGCGTGAGGCGCTGAACTGCACCGGCCGGTCCGGGTTGCTCTCGCCGGACGAGAACGAATCGCCGAGCGCGACCACGAGCAGATCCTCGACCACGACCTCGCGGTCGCGCAGATCACGGCCGTCGGGCAGCCGAACGGCGACGGCCACGCCCGACTGCGCCCGGTCCTGTGACCAGGGCACGCGGGCGATGGTGAGCTTGTCCTTGCACGGCAGCTTCTTCTGCTCGACCTTGCTGCCCGCCCTGCGGGCCTGCCAGGCCCAGAAGCAGTCGCCGGTCACGCCGGCGAGGAGTTGCGGCGCGATCTGGATCACCACGGTGTGCGCGTCGGGCAGGATGTAGTCCTCTTTCGCGGTGCCCCACGAGTACTTGCGCTCGCAGACCGGGGAATAGCGGCGCGGCTTGCCGTCGCTCTCGTAGCAGGTGTCGTTGACCGTCTGCGCCGCCCAGCCGAGCCGGCTCTGCTGATAGAGCTTGCCAGCCGTCGCCTCGCACTTGTCCGGCGTCGAGGGGTCCTTGCAGTCGGGATCATTGAGCTTGCGCTCGACGCGCCAGATAATGTCCGAGGGCAACGGTCCGTTGCTGCGCACCGCGTTGAATGCGGCCTCATGCAACGCGAACGAGCGTGTCCCTTTGAAGAAGCGGAACGGGTTCTCGACCTGCCAGATCAGGTCTTGCGCCGTCACCGAACTTGTACTGAAAGCAGTGAAAAGACTAACGAAACATGCAGTCGTCGCGAGCGCGTTGCGACTCATGGTGCCCTCCGCCCGCCCCCACCTGGGAGCCTATGATACCCACAAGTTAGTCGATCCGCCACGAGTGAAAGTTCACCAAACGTCCACCAAACTTGTCGCAGACCCCAGATGGCGCCCAGATCTTTGATCTTGCTTGTTAAATTTTCGCAGATCGGACTCCGTGCGGCGGCCTTTCTTGGGCTTGCCTTGGCGCTCAGCACGCTCGGTGGTTGCATCACGTCGAGCGCCCCCATCCTGGGTGACGCGCGGGCGATTCTCGGGGACCGCATCCAGGTCCACGCCTTCACCCCGACGAAGGATGGCGGGCGCGAGCACTCAGCGGTCGTCTTCGAATGGAGCGGAAGCCGATACCTTCCGCTCAGCAGCGTCGCCGAGGTCGCCGATTTCACCGTCCATCCCTATGAGGGCCGCGACCTGATCATCCAGAGCCGCGCCCGCCGCGGCGCGCGCCCCATCCAGTACGCCCTCGGGCGCCGGATCGCCGAAGGCGTCTACCTGATCATCCCGATCAATGCCGAGGATGCCGACGAGCCGACGCGCGAGCGTTTCTGCACCAAGACCCAGGACGCCGCCTGCCGCATCACGACGCCCGAGCAGTTGTTCGTGTTCGCACGCGCGACCGCAGCGCGCGATGAGGAGAGCGGCGGAATCGCGGTCGTGTTACCGGCGCCGAAGCGGTGATCGGCCTCGCCGCACAAGCGTGTAGCCCGCATCCACGCAGCGGACATACTGAGTGAGACGCTCGCGATTCGCGTCGGCTGAAACTCGTGATTCGCGTCGGCTGAAAGTGGCATGGTAGTGCTCGCGCCGCGCACGCCAATGCATTCACAAGCGCGGCGCCTGCGTCGCGTCGTTGGTGTTTGATTTCTTTGAAGAAAAGAAAAAATCTCCACAACATATTCACACACCACGCCCGACCGAAAATCGGTCGGTTTTCGCCAAGATCGTTCAGCGCTTGGAAAAACAGGGGCGCTGTATCCATGTCCTACAATGATCCGACGCATTGGCGCGGGCGCGCAAAAGAGCTGCGCGGTCTCGCCGACGAGATGCATGAAAGCGTGTCCAAGCAATTGATGCGCAAGATGGCTGACGACTACGACCACCTGGCACGGACGGCCGAGCGGCGCGCCAGGGAAGCGCCGCCAAAGCCGTTTCCCAACATTGATGTCCTGCCCGCGGAGGTCCGGCAATTCGCGCGCCGCAAGCTCGTGCGGCTCAGCAGAACCTCGATTTCGGAAATCCCGGGCTTCCTCAAGCGCGGGCCGGCGCGAGCGGACGAAGTCGGCGCCCCTGTCGCCTTTGCCGAGATCTGGGAGTCGGTCGCGGCCAAGGAACGCGAGCGCCAGTAGAGGCGCCGCCGCCGTTCGCCGCGCAGCGTCTGCGCCCTACGATGCAATCAATCTGTTCAGCCGGTCCTGCACCCACGGCTGGTCGGCGTTAAGGTCGAGCGATTTGCTCTAGCCGGCGATCGCCTCGTTGGCCGGGCCGAACTCGTGCTACGCCATGCCGCGCTTCCGGTAGGCAAAGAACTGTTCGGGCATGCCGGCGAGCATGGTACTGGCGCGGCGATGGCGCCCTCGTATTGGCCGAGCGGAGCCGCGCTGCGCCGCGCCGCAGATGTCGTCCCCGCGCGGGCGCGGGAACCCATAATCCCAGGCCCGTCCTCATGACCATCGCACGATCGAGAGTTCACGGTGTATGGCTGCCTACCTGCTGCGGAGACGGCAGTGCAGAAGGCATGTATGATCGACCGTCAGATGCGCCCGGCCGCGGCGGCTGATCCGACGCATCACCAAACAAACGGGTGGGAGGCGTTCCATGAAGGTCGCAACCGCTGGCCTGATGCTCATCGCCATGACCGTGGCGGCCGAGGCGCGCGTGACGCGAATCGAGATCGCCAAGCGTGAGCCGTTCGCAGCCGGGCAGAGTATTGGCGCGACCGGCGCCTACGAGAAAGTCGTCGGCCGCTTCCACGGCACCCTCGATCCGGCGCATCCGCTCAATGCGGCAATCGTCGACCTTGACAAGGCGCCGCGCAACGCAAGCGGCCTCGTCGAATATTCCGCCGACTTCTACCTGCTCAAGCCGGTCGACCTTGCGCGGGGCAACGGCGCGCTCCTTTACGACGTGAACAACCGCGGCAACATGCGCGCGCTTGCCCAGTTCAATAATGCGCCGTCGAGCAACGATCCGACCACGCCCGAGCACGCCGGCAACGGCTTTTTGATGCGGCAGGGCTTCACCGTCGTGTGGAGCGGCTGGATTCCCGGGCTGCCGGCGAACAATAACGCGCTGCGCATCGACGTGCCGGTTGCGACCACGGCCGCGGGGCCGATCGAGCAGACGGTCTGGGACGAATTCCTGTTCAACGACGACAAGAGCACGCGCGGTCGCCTCACCTATCGTGCGACCACGACCGACAAGAGCCGCGCCAAGCTCCTCGTGCGCGAGCGCAATCTCGCTCCGCCGGTGGCCGTGCCCGATGATCAGTGGGAATTCGTCGACGCGCGCACCATCCGCCTGTTGCCCGAAGGCACGACGTTCCGAATCGGCATGATCTATCAGCTCGTCTACCAGGCTGCGAACCCGCCGGTGAACGGCATCGGCTTTGCGGCGACGCGCGATCTCGTGGCATTCCTGCGCCATGCCACTGCCGACGACGCCGGCACCGCCAACCCGCTGGCTGAAGGACCTCACGTCGCGATCAACCGCGCGCTTGCGCACGGCACGTCGCAGAGCGGCCGTTATCTGCGCGATTTCATCTACAGCGGGTTCAACGAGGACGAGTCGAGCCGCATCGTGTTCGACGGGGTCAACCCGCACGTGGCGACCGCGCGCACCTATCTCAATTATCGCTTCGGCCAGCCCAACCGGATCATCGAGACCGGCCACGGCTTCATGTACTTCCCGGGATCGAGCTTCCCATTCAGCTACGAAACGCAGACCGATCCGTTCACCGGAGCGCGCGACGGCGTGCTTGCGCGTTGCAGCGCGCGCGCAACCTGTCCGAAGCTCATCCACACGAACAGCTCCACCGAATACTGGCAGACCGCGCAATCGCTGGTCACCACGGATCCCTTGGGCAAGCAGGACGGAACGCCTCCCAGCAATGTGCGCATCTATCATCTCGCCGGAACGCACCATACCGGCGTCGGCACGTCGATGCCGGAGGGCGTCTGCGCCATGCCGCCGGACCGGGTGGACTATCGGCCTGTGCTGCGCGCGGCCCTGATGGCGCTTGACCGCTGGCTCAAGGACGGAGTGCTGCCGCCCGCCAGCCGCTACCCGCGTATCACCGACGGGACGCTGGTGCCGATGATCGAGCCCGCGCCAGGGATTCCGGGATTGACCCTCGCCAAGGGACCAAACCGGCGCATCCGCATGGACTATGGACCGGACTTCGAGAAAGGCATCGTCAGCCGCGCCTTGCCGGTCGAGCTCGGCGACGCCTATCGCGTGCTGGTGCCGAAGGTCGACGCCGACGGCAACGAGCTTTCCGGCGTGCGGCTGCCCGACATCACGGTACCGACCGGGACCGCCACCGGCTGGAACGTGCGCGCGCCGGCAGCCGGCGGCGCCGGCGAGCTGTGCTACCTGCAGGGCTCGTTCGTCCCCTTCGCCAAGTCTAAGGCCGAGCGCGAGGCGCGCAAGGACCCGCGCCTCTCACTCGAGGAGCGCTACCAGGATGGCACCGGCTACGCCGAGCGCGTGCGCCAGGCGGCCGACGCGCTGCGTCACGATGGCTTCCTGCTCGACGAGGACGTCACGCGCATCGTCGGCAAGGCGGCATCCATCAATTGGTAGGCCAGCCCGACCCGGCGCGGCTGGCGCGCGCCATTCGCGAAGGAGACCGCGCCCAGCTCGCGCGCGGTGGTGCCACTACTATTGAGTGTTTGGAGGACCATCATGCTTCGCAGTGCGCCGCTTGGACTGGCCGCAATCGCCGTCCTTCTGACATCCGCCGACGCGAACGCCCAGGGGCAGAGCGCGCGCGGAAAGTACCTCGTCAACTTCGGTGGCTGCAACGACTGCCACACGCCGGGCTATTTCTTCGGCAAGCCGGACCCTGAGCGCTATCTCGGCGGCTCGGAGGTTGGCTTCGAAATCCCCGATCTCGGCGTGTTCCACGGCCCCAATCTGACGCCTGACAAGGAGACCGGACTCGGAAACTGGACGCGCGACCAGATCGTCATCGCATTGAAGACCGGCACGCGGCCCGATGGCCGCATCCTCGCTCCGATCATGCCGTGGCGTGCCTTTGCCGGCATGACGACTAACGACCTCAGGGCGATCGCGACCTATCTGCAAACCCTCAAGCCGGTCAGGAACAAGGTCCCCGGCCCATTCGGGCCCCAGGAGACGCCGACCTCGTTCGTCTTCAGGATCGTGCCGCCTGCCGCCGTAACGCCGCGATAGCGCGCCGTCCATAAGAGGGGATATTTCGCCGACCCAGTTCGCTCAGACACCGTAGCCCCGTCGAGGCACATCCACAGGGCTGCCGAGTTTGTGCTGTGGGCCTATCCGCACCTGGCCGGCGTCGAGGCAATCGAGCGCAAGCATCGCTGGCGTGTGTGCCGAGCTGCGCCGCGTGTTGCGGTCCAACTCGGGCGTGACTGGAAGGGCGTCATTTGCGTCCTCGGCCGGATTTGACGCTTTCAACGTTCCGCGAGGAGCATGCAAGCCTTCACCGGAGAGTGCATCCCCAGACACGAAGCCTGCAATTCTGGTATCGACTGCTACATTGTCGCAAGGCTTCGCCGATGGCGGTGTCCTTGTTGCGCGACGTGCCCCACCCGTGCCCCCCACTACCAGAGGCATACGCACCACACGCGTTGTAGAACGTCAATACTTGGGTGCAGCGTCCGCGGCACTGGGCAATCGCCTCATTATATGCACGTTGGCGGCTGCTCCAATTTATGGAATAGCCCCAGGCGTTGTTCGGTCCATAGGCCACAGCGCCCCAGCAGTCCCCGCGCTGGCAGGCAGCCAAGGCTGCTGACGGGGCAATCGTCACGCCAGCCAGTACAATGAAGAGTGCCGTTACCCACGCTACCCATCTCTGTGTATTCGTCATGCTTTTGCCCCCGCTCAAAAGATGCCGTCGCGAGGCCTACGCTTATCACATCCCCACGCGCGCATCCGCGCATCCTCACTGAAAAGTCGTTCAAGATTTCATGCCGGCCGCTTCGTGCGATCAGGACAGCGTTGGCCCCGAAAAATCCCAACGTGGTGCAACGCAGATTTAATCGGCGGGCTACGCCTCCTCGTCGGCCGGCACCGTGCGCGCCTCAAGCAGCGCTCGGAACAGGGGGCGACGGGGGCGGTGACGGCTCGGCGGCGGTGCGCCGCCGCGCCCTCCTGCTGGTGAGCGGCTGACGGCTGCCGTTGACTGGAACGCTTGGCGAATGGTTTTGCTACCCATATTGCTACCGAACTCGGTAGCAGCCGGCACTGGCCAGTATGGGATGGTGCTGGCCGCTCGAATCCGCCTGAATTTGCGGACTGAGCGGCACAGCCTAGTTACAGAGCAAAACGGGAGTTACCCATCAATTGGTAGGACCGCCTGACCCGGCTCGGCTTGCGCGCGCCATTCGCGAAGGCGATCGCGCCCAACTCGCGCGCGCCATCACGCTGATCGAGAGCAGCCGCGCCGACCATCAGGCGGTGGCACGCCGGCTGGTGCAGGAGCTGCTGCCGGCCACCGGCGGGGCCGTGCGGGTCGGCATCACCGGCGCGCCCGGTGTCGGCAAATCCACCACGATCGACGCGCTCGGGGTTCATCTCATCGGGCAGGGACGCAAAGTCGCGGTGCTGGCGGTCGATCCCTCCTCCGCCCGCACCGGCGGGTCGATCCTGGCCGACAAGACCCGCATGCCGCGCCTTGCCGCCGATCCCGCAACGTTCGTGCGTCCCTCGCCGGCGTCCGGCACGCTCGGCGGCGTCGCCGCCAAGACGCGCGAAGCGATGCTCATGTGCGAGGCGGCAGGCTACGACGTGGTGCTGGTGGAAACCGTCGGCACCGGCCAGTCGGAGACGGCGGTCGCCGACATGACCGATTTCTTCCTGGTGCTGATGCTGCCGGGCGCCGGCGACGAGCTGCAGGGCCTCAAGAAGGGCGTGATCGAGATCGCTGACATGCTCGCAGTCAACAAGGCCGACGGCGACAATTTCGCGCGCGCGCAGGCGGCCGCCGCCGAATATCGCGCCGCGCTGCATATTATCGCCGCGCCTTCGCCGCTGTGGACGCCGCCCGTCGTAACCTATTCGGCGCTGACCGGCACAGGGATCGCCGAACTATGGGAGCGGATTCTCGAACATCGCGAAGGCATGAGCGCCGCCGGCGCGCGCGCCGCCCGCAGGCGGGAGCAACAGGTCAAGTGGATGTGGGCGATGCTCGAGGAGCGCCTGTTCGGCCGCCTCAAATCCGATCCGGCGCTGCGCGCCAAGCTGCCGAAGCTCGAAGCCGCGGTCGCCGAGGGGCGGGTGTCGCCGGCGGTGGCGGTCGAGGAGCTTGCTCATGAACTCGGGCTCTAAAGCGGGGATGACTGTTCTTCGAAATCGTCATCCCGCTCTAGCTTCTTGTTTGAGCACGATCTTTTCCGAAAACCGCTCCACACCTTTCGGGATCATGGTTTAGTCGAAGGCACCGGCGCCCGCCGGCGCGGACGCGCCCGTCACGCACCCGGCACGCTTGCCGGGTCGATCTTCGACATCGGGATCGCGGCTTCCATCACGATCGCGGCCGCAAGCGGCAGCGCGACCTGGTCGCGGCTGGTGATCATCTGCCATTGCGCGGCCCAGGCGAGATCGTAGGGCCATTCGGCCGGACTGCGGGACGACGTGACGAACTCTTGTTGAACGATCCGCCAATGCTCGTCGAGCGCCGCGCGCGGCATCTTGTGCGGCATGTGCGCGGGCGGCAGGCGCGGGATCCCATAGCGTCGGGTGCCGACGGTACGCGCCGCATTGCTGACGATCTCAGCGAGGTCCGGCAGCAGCGCGTGACTTTCCTCCGGCACGACCGACGACACATATGTCCAGATGCTGTAGGGCGGACTCGTGACGTTCTCGAACAGCATCCAGTTCAACATGTCGCTGAAATAGAACTTCTCGCCGTTCTTGCTGACGACTTCGACCAGCACGTTGTCCGGATTGAGCTTCTGCGGCGCGATGATGGACCTGCGGATCGCGACCTGGGTCGCGAATCCGGCGAGCGCGCCGATCTCGGTCAGGATAGTCTGGGGATGGATGCGACCCGCCTGCCTGATCTGCTTCGCCATGAGGACGGCGGCGATGCTGCGGCCCAAGGCCTCGCGTTCCGGATCGGTCGGCAGCATCGAGAGTCCCTGCTCGCGAGGAACGATACGCTGTCGCTGCATGGGAGAGATTGCCCCCGACCGCGTGCGGATATTGGCGGGAAGACATCCACACGCGGTGCGCACGTACCGAAAAAGGGCTCGGAGCACGCGCTTCCATTTATCGCCCAAAACTGGGCGTTTCGTTGGTCGGAAACGGGCTAAAATGGCCCCGGACCGCTAATATCCCAGTGTATGCCGCTGACTATCCTCCTCACCGGCTTTGGCCCGTTTCCAGGCGCCCCGATCAACCCGACCGGTGCTCTGGTGCGAGAATTGGCGCGGCGCCGTCACCCCGCCTTTGCTGGCGTGCGGCGCGTCGCGCATGTATTCCGCACCAGCTACGAAGCGATCGATCGCGAACTGCCGGTGCTGCTGGCGCGCGAAAAGCCCAATGCTTTGGTGATGTTCGGGCTCGCGCCAAGGACCATCCGGCTGCGCATCGAGACGCGGGCGCGCAACGCCCGCGCCCTCCTCATCCCTGACGCCGACGGGCGCCGCCCTCTAGCTTCGGTTATTGCCGCGGGCGCGCCAGGGACGTTGCCGTTGCGCACCCCGGTGCAAAGATTGGTTGCAGCCGCGCAATCCGCCGGCGTCCCGGCGGCGCCCTCCAACAATGCCGGCCGCTATCTCTGCAATTATCTCTGCTGGCGGGCGGGCGAGGCCGCTCGGGCGGCGTCCGGACCCGCGGTCGTTGCCTTCGTCCACGTGCCCCAGTTACGGCGCCGAAACCCGCTCCGATCAACGCCACGGCGGCGCTCGTTCGGACCCGACGAGCTCATCCGCGCCGGCGAGGCGATCGCGCTCGCGGTGCTGGCCGCCACACGCCGTGGCGATGGCGGGCGTTAACCCTGCCGGGATTTGGGCGCGCGATCCCGCTTCGGCACAGCCGCCCTGGCCCCCATCTTGCGGCTGTCATCGAGGTGGTGAGGCCGCGTCCCGCCATGACCTGGAGAACCTGATGTCCGTTGATCGCCGCCGCTTCCTCGTGCTCACGGCTGCCACCGCCCTGTCGGGCGCGGTCGCGTCGCCGGCGCAGGCGGCGCCGGTCTCGGCGCTCGGCCTCGACGCTGCGCAGTTCGGGCTGCGCCCCGGCAGTCCCGACGACCAGAGCCGGGCCCTGCAGCGCGCTGTCGAGGAGACCGCGCGCACGCGGGCGCCGCTGGCGATCGCACCGGGCGTCTACCGCGTCGGCAACATCCGGCTGCCTGCGGGTACCCAGCTCATCGGCGTGACCGGGGCAACGCGCCTCGTCTTCACCGAGGGACCCTCGCTGCTCGCGGCCAAGGGCGCCGAGCGCGTCACGCTCGCCGGCCTCGTGCTCGACGGCCTGCGCCGGCGCCTGCCGGATCGACGCGGCCTCGTCCATGTCGAGAACGCGCGCGGCCTCAGGATCGCGAACTGCGAGATCGTCAATGCCGGGGGCAATGCCGTGCACGGCATCGCGGTCGAAGGACAGGTGACCGACACAACAATCGCCGACACGGTCGAGGCGGCAATCCATTCGCTCGACGCGCAGGGCCTCCTGATCGCGCGCAACAGCATCCGCGGTGCCGGCAACAACGGCATCCAGATCTGGCGCGAGAAAGCCGGCGACGACGGCACCATCGTCGCCGAGAACCGCATCGAGCGCATCGACAACCGCTCCGGCGGCTCGGGGCAGTACGGCAATGCCATCAACGTGTTTCGCGCCGGCAATGCGATCGTGCGCGGCAACCGCATCGACAATTGCGCGTTCACCGCCGTGCGCGGCAATGCCGCCTCCAACATCCACATCGAGGGCAACGCCATCACCAACACCGGCGAAGTCGCGCTCTATTCGGAATTCGGCTTCGAGGGCGCATTGATCGCGAACAACACCGTCGACGGCGCCGCGCTCGGCGTCTCGGTGACGAATTTCAACGAAGGCGGGCGGCTCGCGGTGATCCAGGGCAACATCATCCGCAATCTGTTCCCGGCGCGGCCGGCCGGCACCGATCCGGGCGACGGCGCCGGCATCGGGATTGCAGCCGAGGCCGACGCCGCCATCACCGGCAACGTCATCGAGAACGCGCCGACCGCCGGCATCATGCTCGGCTTCGCCCACTACCTGCGTGACGTGGCCGCGACCGGCAATGTCGTGCGGCGCGCCGACATCGGTGTCGCTGTCTCGGTTTCGACCGGCGCCGGCAACGCGCTGATCGCCAACAATATCCTCGCCGATGTCGTGCGCGGCGCGATCGTCGGTATGGATCGCCGCCGGATCGTGACCGGCGACCTGATGAAAGGCGGCGGCGAGAAATACGCGAACCTGACGATCAGCGGAAACCGGGTGCGTTAGTTAAGAGGTCGTGACCACGCCCGATAGGCGGCTGGGCTCGCGCCCATGAGGCGCCGGAAGCGGCGGTTGAACGTCGACAGGTCGTTGAAGCCGGCCTCGAAGGCAATGGCCGAAATGCCTTGGTCCGAGAGCCGCAGCCGCACGGCGGCGCGATGCAGCCTCGTGCGCAGCACGAACTGGTGCGGGGTCATGCCGACGACCTGCCGAAAGACACGCAAGAAGTGATAGGGGCTCATGGCCGCCTCGCGCGCAAGCTCGCCGAGCGCGAGCCGTTCGTGCGGCTCCGCCTCGATCCGCCGCAGCGTCCGGCTGACGCGTCGCTCATCGCGCGCGCTCGGCGCGCGGCCAGCGCCTTTGCCAACCGCGAGCGCGCTCAACGCGGCGCCGGTCAGGCGCATCGCCAACTCTTCTAGCTCGGCGCCGTCGCGCTCCTCACGCGCAGACTCAGCCGCGGCGATGATCGGTATGAGCTGCGGAAACGGCGGCAGGCGGGGTACGGTGAATTCCACTCGCGCTCCCGGCACCGCCGCCGCGATCGCTTCGACGTAGTCGGGCGTGAGGTGGAGCGCGAGGCAGCGATCACCGACGCCGTGCTCGTGACCGCATTCGAAGCAGGTTCCGGCGTTGCCGAGCAGGATCGTGCCCGGCGCCAGCACGGCGCTGCCGAGCGCCGAGCGGTACTGGAACGTGCCGCTCATCACCGCTGCGATGCAGATCGCATCGTGACATTCCTCGAACGGCCGGTCATGCGGACCCGCGTGGCACACTACGTCGCTGATGCGCCAACCGGAACCTGAAGCCAAAACATGCGAGATGATGCTCATGGGGGCCAATGTCGTTCGCCGCGAAGCGTTCCGCGACGCAGATTAGCAATTTTTCCCAAGCAGCGCTGCGGCGAGGCGCTTAGCTACTGACTGACACGATCAACGATCAGCATCAAGGACAGGGCCATGACCGCATCATCCTTCGTCGACGCGCTGCTCGCCGCCGGCCCGGCCGCTGACCGCGCCGACAAGATCGGCCTTTACCGCTGGCTGGTCGGCGACTGGGAGATGAGCTCAGTGATTTACGATGACGCCGGAACCAGGCGAGACGGCCCGCACGGTGAAATCCATGCCGGCTGGGTACTCGAAGGCCGCGCCATTCAAGACGTCTGGATCCTGCCCGGCCTCTTCTACGGCTCCACCCTGCGCGTCTACGACCCGGGCCTCGATGCCTGGCACATCCTCTGGAGCGATCCGTTGAAAGGGTACTACGTGCGGCAGATGGGGCGCGCCCGAGAAAACGATATCGTGCAGGACGGCCATGATCTTGCCGGCGTTCCGCTGCGCTGGACCTTCACCGAGGTCAGGCCTACGTCGTTCCACTGGATCGGCGAACGCTCGTCCGATGGCGGTGCAACGTGGCGCCGGCAGATCGAGATGTTTCCCCGCCGCGCGGCTTAGCCGGTCGCGCCTGCGAGGATCGCCTCGGCTGGGCGCAGGAGGCCGATTGTGAAGCCGTTCCAGTTGCGCTGCGTCGGCCGCAGGAGACGCTCAAGCGCCGCCCGCTCGCCCTCGTCCAACGCAACGAAGCGCGTGATCAGCGCCGCCATCACGACCTCGGCGGCACGCACGCCGCCGTCGTCGCATTTCACCGCGATGCCGAGGCCGGCGTCCGGAAACGCGCCCAAGTAGACGCCCTCAGCGCCGCCCTTGATGAATGCGCGTGTCCCCAGGAGCCGCATGACCTCGGCGCAGAAGCGCCCGGTCCCGGCGACGTGCCAGGGGTGCGCCGTGCAGGCTGCGCGCAGCCGCGCCGCCGCCTTGGCACGGGCGGGTGCGAGCCCGTGCCCGCTGCCGAGCCGCGCGAACGCCAGCGCCAGATGCTTGAGCGGAACCGCCCAGGTCGGCACCGAACAGCCGTCGATGCCGCGGCGATCGTCCGCCAGCGTGCAGCCGCTCATGCTTTCGATCGCTGCCCTGACCTCGCGCTGCACTGGATGGTCGGACTCGATATAGCCGTGCGGATCGGCGCCGAGCGCGCAGGCGAGACAGAGGAAACCGGAATGCTTGCCCGAGCAATTGTTGTGCAGCGCCGAGGGCGTTGCGCCGGCACGATAGAGCGCGACCGCCGACGCCTGATGGATCGGCGGATGCGCGCCGCAGCGCAGCGCGGAAGGATCGAGGCCCGCGCCCGCGAGCATCGCTTGCGCGGTGGCCACATGGTCCGGCTCGCCGCTGTGCGAGGCGCAGGCGAGCGCCAGCGCCGGTTCACTGAGCCCGAAGCGGTCGGCGGCGCCTGATTCCACGAGAGGCAGCGCCTGCAGCGCCTTCACGGACGAACGCGGATAGGTGGGCCGATCGATGTCGCCGAGCGCAAGGACAGTGCTGCCATCGGCATCCACGACCGCGACGGCGCCACAGTGGCGGCTCTCGACCAGGTTACCGCGCAGGACTTCGACGAGGACGGGATTGCTCATGGCTTAGGCTCGGTCGTTGGGGAGCTTTGTTTAGTATTGCCGTTTATTCATGTGCGACAAGATCGCACCGCCCTTTGCACCAGCCTGCAGCGCCGCCATATTGGCGTAGCCAACCCACGTTCAACTCGCGTCCATGCGCCGCCCGATCAGAAAAGTGCTCACTGGCATCCTCGCCCTGTTCCTGTTTCCGCTCGCCGTCCACGCCGCACTCTATTTATCGAACGACCATGCGGACAGCTTCCGCAATGCCAACTGGTCGAGCGTCGGCATGTTGCCGCCGCCGACCGCCGACAAGGACGCGCGGCTCCTCGTCTTCGCCGGCCGCACCGGCCGCTGGCGCGGGATTTTCTCGGTCCACAGCTGGATCGTCTTCAAGCCCGAGAACGCCAGCAACTGGAGCCGCTACGACGTGGTCGGGTGGGGCCAGCCGGTGCGCATGAACGGCTGGGCGCCGGACAGCCACTGGTTCGGCAACACCCCGCGCGTCCTGGTCGACGTGCGCGGGGCACAGGCGACTGCGCTGATCCCCAAGGTCCAGGCGGCGATCGCCGATTACCGCTACAGCAACTCTGGCGACTACCGGATCTGGCCGGGTCCCAACAGCAACACGTTCGTCGCGACCGTGCTGCGGGCGGTCCCGGAGCTTTCGACCATCCTGCCGCCGAACGCGGTCGGCAAGGACTTCCGGCCTTATCCCTATGCCGGCCTGTCCGACAGCGGCACTGGCGTCGAAGCCTCGGCCTTCGGCCTGATCGGCATCAAGGCCGGCTGGATCGAGGGCCTCGAGGTCAATCTGCTCGGCCTTGTTGCCGGCCTCGACATCCGCCATCCGGCGGTAAAGCTGCCCGGATTCGGTCGCGTCGGCCTGCCCGACGGAAGCGCGCTCGCCGCACCGCGACACTGAAGCAACAACCCCCGGTGTTAGTCACAGGTATCCCACTGCGCGGGTGACGGGCCGCGCGCGCCTGTGTCATGTTTCCGGGCATGCGCCTGTCCATCATCATCCCCACGCTCGACGAGGGCGAACGGATTGCGGGCACGCTCGATCCGCTCGCCGACATGCGCGGGCTTGGCGTCGAGGTGATCGTCGCCGATGGCGGCAGCCAGGACGCAACCGTGCAGCGCGCTAGGCTGCGCTCCGACAGCGTAGTGGCAGCGCCGCGCGGTCGCGCCGCGCAGATCAATGCCGGTGCCGCCAAAACGACCGGTGATGTTTTGCTGTTCCTCAATCCGGACACCCAGCTGCCGGAGGCAGCCGAGCATCTCGTGCTCGACGGACTGGCGCGGTCGGGGCGCGCCTGGGGCTGCTTCACCCTCGGGTTCGAGGGCGACAACCCGCTGCTCTGGCTGCTCGCCGGGCTGATGAATCTGCGCACGCGGATCACTGGCGTCGCCAGCGGCGACCAGGCGATCTTCGCCAAGCGGGAGGCTTTCCAGTCGGGCGGCGGCTTCCCGGTGATCCCGCTGATGGAAAACGTGGCCCTCTGCAAGCGGCTCAGGGGCAGCGGCCGCCCGCTCTGCCTGCGGGCGCGCGTGGTCGCCTCCGGTGCGCGTTACAAGCCGATGGGCGTCGTGCCGGCCGTCGCGTTGATGATCCGCCTGCGGCTTGCCTATGCGTTCGGTGCTGATCCGGCCGAGCTCGCCGAGCGCTATCGCGCGGCCGAAGTCGCTGCGGGAGCGACGGCCGAGCATGTTCAATAGAGCTTGATCAACGCCAGGCCCAAGACGATGAGCGCGGCCGCAGCCATGCGACTCGCCAGCAAGGGCTCCTTGAGGACAAGGACGGCGATGACCGCCCCGAACAGCACGCTAGTTTCGCGCAACGTCGCCACGATCGCAATCGGCACAACCGTCATGGCCCAGATCGCGATGCCATAGGAGCCGAGTTGCAATGCGCCGCCAGTGAGTCCGCTGCGCCAGAAGCTCGCCGCGTCGGCCATTGCTTCGCGTCCGCGGCGTGCGAGCGCGTAGAGCGCCATCACTGGTCCAATACCGACGAACAACGCGGCCGAGTAGGCATTGGCGCCCTCGGCTCGGCGCGCCCCGATTCCGTCGACCACCGAATAGGCGCAGATCGAGATGGCCGTGAACAAAGCGAAACCGACCGCCTTGCGATCAATGCCGGTAAGGTCGCGGCCGCCGCGCAACGACAGGAGCAGCACACCCGCGACCACGAGCGCGATGCCGCTCCAGCCGACAAGGCCGAGGTTTTCACCGACAAAGGCCGTGGTCGCGGCCGCGGTCATCAACGGCGCCGAGCCGCGCGCGATCGGGTAGACTTGCCCGAGATCGCCCCAGCGGTAGCTCTCGATGAGGACTGCGAAATAGACGAGATGAATTGCAACCGACGCGATCAGCCACGGCCATGCTCCCGGCGCCGGAAGTCCGACGACCGGGACGCAGGCAAGCGCGACCAGCGCGGCGCCGATTGAGATCGCAACCGTCGTCGTGAAGGGATCGAGCCCGCGTTTGATGGTGGCGTTCCAGGCCGCGTGGCAGGCAGCGGCAAACAGGACAGCGACAAAGACGACGACGTCCATGCGGGCGGCTGTCCTCCCGCGGCGATCAGGCGGTCAATCCCGATAGCCCGCGCCCGGCCATGTTGTCGGCGCCGCGCGCAGATATTGCTTCGGACGCGCGACCTCGGCGCCGAGCGCCGCGGCGGCATGCCAAGCCCAATGCGGATTGTCGAGGAAAGCACGCGCCAGCGCCACCATGTCGGCCTTGCCCTCAGCGATGATCGCCTCGGCCTGCTTCGGCGTCGCGATCAGCCCGACGGTGCGGGTCGCGATTCCAACCTGGCGCTTGACCTGCGCGGCGAACGGCACGTTGAAGCCCGGCGTCGGCGCGCGCTGTGCCTCCGCCGTGATGGCCCCGGACGACACGTCGACATAGTCGAGGCCTTCGGCCTTGAGCGCTTTCGCGAACACGACCGCGTCGTCAGCGGTCAGCCCGCCGTCGACCCAGTCGGTGCCGGTGATGCGCGCGCCGACCGGCGTCCCGTTCGGCACCATCGCGCGCACTGCGCGCGCAACCTCGAGCGGAAAGCGCATGCGGCCATCGAGTGTGCCGCCATATTCGTCATTGCGCCGGTTGGAGAGCGGCGACACGAAACTGTGGAGGAGATAGCCGTGCGCCATGTGCAGTTCGATGGCGTCAAAGCCGATGCGCACGGCGCGTCCCGCCGCCGCCGCGAACGCCTCGCGCACGCGCTCGATGTCCTCATGCGTCATCGCGCGCGGTGCCGCCCAGCCGGCGCCGAATGGAATTGCCGACGGTGCAATGGTCTGCCAAGGATCGGGCGCCGCCGTTCCCTGTCCCCTGCCCTCCCACGGCTTGCGCGCCGAGCCCTTGCGGCCGGCATGCGCCAGCTGCAGGCCGATCTTGGCCGTGCCGATGCGATGGCAATGGGCGACAACGCGCTCGAGCGCGGCCTCGCAGTCATCCGAATAAAGACCGAGGCAGCCGTGGCTGATGCGTCCGTGCCGCTCCACGTCGGTCATCTCGGCGACCAGGAGGCCGGCGCCGGAATTGGCGAGCATGCCGAGATGGGTGAGGTGCCAGTCGGACGCAACCCCGTCGTTGGCGCTGTACTGGCACATCGGCGACACCACGACACGGTTCGCGAGCTCGAGATCGGCGAGCCGGATCGGCGAGAACAGGGCGCTCATGCGGCTGATGGGATTGGAGCTGTCGGCGTGGTCACGCACAAATCATAGGGGCGCGCGGCGGTGGCGCAAGGTCAGGTTGCGCTGCGCCGTGACGGCGGTGCAGGTGCTGCGCGGTCACTGGCTCGACCGGCGGCGCCAGCACGGCCCAGACCTCTACCAGCATGGCGGCTTCCCGCACGCGCAGGATGATCCCGTCCTCGCTGTCGTAATAATATTTCCAGCGGCCGCTGCGGTGGAGCTCAACGAAATACTGCCGGCGCTTCTCGGGCGAAGTCGCGCCATGTGGCGGCGATCCTGTCGAAGCGGCGGAAGGCTGGCCCGTCGAGCATCGAGGCCCTGAATCGAAAAGGGAATCAGCGTCGGAATGCTGACGCCGCGGGCGGTTGCCAGGCAATGCGGGAGTACCATGATACGCGAGTTGTGCACTGATTCGCTGCAATTCCGCTGGGTTTCAGTTGGGACCAGTGCTGCGCCCACCCAAAAGGAAAACCCGCCCGGTGGGGTGGCCGGGCGGGTCTCTAGGATCGGCGCAGGGGATCGGGGGGCGGG
>Ga0066903_100000509_pt1 | contig 24735 bp, 15 predicted proteins | sample PanSoiMetaGPlot1_FD_67491 | JGI IMG/M metagenome (GOLD analysis project Ga0066903, IMG submission 67491) | Tropical forest soil microbial communities from Panama analyzed to predict greenhouse gas emissions - Panama Soil - Plot 1 (version 2) | ecosystem: Environmental > Terrestrial > Soil >... | reverse complement strand
CGAGCAGAAGGTGGTGGCCGGCGCCAACCACTTCTTCGACGGCAAGATCGAGCCGCTGATGCAGGCGGTCAGCGCCTATCTCGACAAGCGCCTCAAGGTCGAGCGCAAGCCGAGCGCGGCGTAGTCACGAGCCGAGGTCGCCTGCGGCATGGCGGCGCGGATTATGCTGATCGCGGCAATCGTCGTCGTTGTGCTGCTTGCCGCGATCTACGGCGTGATCCACTACATGACCGGCGTGCCCGGGCGCTCGCACAGCGGCGCCCTGCCCGCCTTGACCGACGAGGAGCGCGCGCTCTCCGCCATGCTCAAGCGGCACCTCGAAGCGATCGCCACCCGCGAGCACAACATCCCGCACTACGACGAGCTTGAGAACGCCGCGCGCACGATCGAGGCGACGCTCACGTCCTACGGCTACTCCGTCGGCCGCCAGGAATTCGCCGTTGCCGGCAGGACGGTGCGCAATATCGAGGCGGTGATCGAGGCGCGTGCCGATCGGGCCAACCCCGAGGTGATCGTCGTCGGCGCGCACTACGACAGCGTTCAGGGCTCGCCGGGCGCCAACGACAACGGCAGCGGAGCCGCCGCGGTGCTCGAACTCGCGCGGCTCCTGCACGATCTGAGCGGCGCCGCAGCCAAGCGCATCCGTCTGGTCCTGTTCGTCAACGAGGAACCGCCCTACTTCAAGACCGAGGACATGGGCAGCCTGCACTACGCTCGAGCGCTCGCAGAACGCAGGGAGCGGGTGGCGGCGATGATTTCGCTCGAGACCATCGGCTACTACTCGAGCGCGCCCGGCAGTCAGCGCTACCCGGCGATGTTCAACCTGCTCTATCCCGACCGCGGCGATTTCATAGCCTTCGTGGGCACGCCATCGGCACGACCGCTGGTCTGGCAGGCGATCCGCTCGTTCCGCTCGCACACGGCATTCCCCTCGATCGGCGGCGTGGCGCCGGCGGACGTGCCCGGCATCGACTGGTCGGACCATTGGTCCTTCACCCAGCACGGATTCCCAGCCATGATGGTGACCGACACCGCGCTGTTTCGCTATCCGCACTACCACCAGCCGAGCGACACGCCCGACAAGGTCGACGTCGACAGCCTGGCGCGGGTCGTCAAGGGCATGGAGCGCGTCATTCGCGACCTGGCGCGCTGACCCCGGCGTTCCCTCAACCTGGGTCTGAAGCGTGTTATACAGTCCGGCGGGCGAAATGGGCCGTCGGCAACCTGGCCGACGCAGACTCGGGGGCTGTTTAATGCCAGCACACGATTCGGCGCGGCGCTGCGGCCGCAAGGCGCAGCGTGTCCTGTATTCTTGCCTCTGGTTTGGTCTGGTCCTGACGGCCGGCGCACCCTGCACAACGGCATGGGCGCAGAGCAACGCCGTCATCGCCGCCCTCGATGACACGGTGCAGGACTGGATGCACAAACATAACGTCCACGCCGCAGCCTTCGCGGCGCTCAAGGACGGCCGTCTCGCCGGCTCCAGGGGATATGGCGGCATGGACCCCGCGAAACCCGCCCACATTGGGAGCCTGTCCAAGGCCATCACCGCAGTGTGCGTGGGCCGCCTGATCGACACAGGACGGCTGGCGTTCACCGCCCCGCTCGGGGTAGCGATACCAGATGCGTTCCGCCGGTATGGCGAACCGGCCGACCCGCGCTTCAAGGCCATCACGATCGAGCAGCTGCTGATGCACCGCGCCGGGCTCGCGACATCAGTGTCCCGCTGGCGCGGAGACCACGATATGGCGACGACGTTCCGGCGCGTCCTGGCACAGCCGCTCGAAAGCAACCCCGGCGGCGAAATGCACTACAGCAATATCGGCTATCTGACGCTTGGGATCGTCGCGGAAACGTTCGCCGGCCAGGATTATGAGAAACATTGCAGCGGCGCGGCGCTCGCGCCCATGCAGGCGGCCGGCTATATCGATCAGCGGCTGCGTCAGCGGGCGCCCAACGGCGGCTGGACCATATCCGCGATCGATTACGCCAAATTTGTCCAGGTGTTCGACCGCAGTGCCGGCGTGCTCGGAGAACCGTCGCAAAAATGGCAGGACAAAAAATGGAATGATGCCCGTAACGGGGAGCGGGCGTATGGTCTCGGCACCTACTTGAACCGGACGCCGCGCGGCCGGATCTACTCGCACGGCGGCAGCGTCGCGCTGCCGGAACGCGGCGGCGCCTATACGATGAAGTTCGACAGCGGATGGACCACCGTTGTCACGTTCGATGGCGACCCCCGCGGCCTAACTCCCGACCTGCACCGGCGGCTCGAGGCGGCGGTATACAGGAGGTGAAGGGGGTTTCGCTCGGCGCGGTTTGGTGGCAAAGGAGGCCGGCGACGCCGACCGCGAGGCCGCCAGACCGCAGGTCGCCGTTCCGACAACCTGACGACGACTGCCTCCGAGGCCCCGCGCATGAGCGCCTACAAGTCCGATTTTCTCGCCACCCTGGCGAACCGCGGTTTCATCCACCAGGTGTCGGAGCCTGAGGCGCTCGATGCGCTGGCGGCTTCATCGCGCATCAGCGGCTACATCGGCTTCGACTGCACGGCGCCCTCGCTCCACGTCGGCTCTTTGCTGCCGATCATGATGCTGTACTGGATGCAACAGACCGGCCATCGGCCGATCGCCCTGATGGGCGGCGGGACTACGCGCGTCGGCGATCCGTCCGGCAAGGACGAGAGCCGCAGGATCCTCAGCGACGAGGACATCGAGCGCAATCTCGCCGGCATCCGCGCGGTGTTTGCCAAGTTCCTGAAGTTCGGGGACGGGCCGAACGACGCGATCATGGCCAACAATGCCGCCTGGCTCAATTCGCTCAACTACATCGACTTCCTGCGCGACGTCGGCCGGCATTTCTCGGTCAACCGCATGCTTTCATTCGACTCGGTGAAGATGCGGCTCGACCGACAGCAGGAACTCTCGTTCCTCGAATTCAACTACATGATCCTGCAAGCTTACGACTTCGTGGAGCTGCACAAGCGCCATCGCTGCGTGCTGCAGCTCGGCGGCTCCGATCAATGGGGCAACATCGTCAACGGCATCGATCTCGGCCGGCGGATGCTGAACGCGCAGCTATTCGCGCTGACCGCGCCGCTCATGACGACCTCATCGGGCGCCAAGATGGGCAAGACCGCCGCTGGCGCAATCTGGCTCAACGCCGATCTGTTGAGCCCGTATGACTACTGGCAATACTGGCGCAACACCGAGGACGCCGACGTGGCGCGATTCCTCAAGCTGTTCACCGTCCTGCCGCTCGATGAGATCGGACGGCTTTCCGCCCTCAAGGGCCAGGAGATCAACGAAGCCAAAAAGGTTCTGGCCACCGAAGCGACCGCCCTGGTGCACGGCCGCGCCGCCGCGCAAGAAGCGGCCGAAACGGCGCGGCGCACCTTCGAGGAAGGAACGCTCGCGGAGACCCTGCCGACGATCGAAATTGCCCGGGCCGAGCTCGAGGCGGGCCTCGGCGTCCTGACCGCGTTCGTCAGGGCCGGTCTCGTCGCCTCGAACGGCGAAGCGCGCCGCCAGATCAAGGGCGGCGGGCTGCGCGTGAACGACGCCGCAGTCGCCGACGACAAGGTGACGCTCACTCCGGCGCATCTCACACCGGCGGGCGTCATCAAGCTTTCGCTTGGCAAGAAGCGCCACGTCCTGCTTAAGCCGGCGTAGCCGGACGAGCGTCCGATCCGTTGAGATTGAATCGTGCGCGGCCCGCCTTCTTTGCATTTGGGCATGATCTTCTCGGAAAACCGGTACCCACTTTTCCGGATCATGCCCTACCGGTTCGGATCGGCGTAGCCCTGGGTCCGGGGGGTGGCGGCGCTGCCGCCGGTCGGGATTTCGAAGAATTTCCGGAGGATGCCCGGCGTCACCACCGAGATCGGGTTGACGCGCAGGACCGGTGCGCTCGGCGGGCCGACGACCTCATAGGTCAGCCCGACCAGCCCCTCGTTGCTGCCGCCGCCGAGGAAGATGCCGAAAATCGGAATCTGCCCGAACATATTGTTGAGGCCGAAGAACGGAACGAACGTGCCGCGCATGTGCACTTCGTCCTTGAGGTAGTCGATGTAGCCCTCACTGGTGGCGCCGATCATCGGGCCCCGCACGATGCCCTCGCGGATCGCGAAGCGGCCAAGCGTGCGGGTGAACTCGACCCGCATGCGGGAGAATTCAACGCCTGGCCGCTGGTTCGGTGCCGTGCCAGACGTATTCGAACCGGCGGCGACGCGGTCGAGGCCGGCTTCGCCTCGCACCGTGAAGTCGCGGACGTTGAGGATGCCCTCCTGCGGCGCCAGCTGGTCGCCAGTCGGAGGATCCATGGCCACCCACATCTCGCCGCCGAAGATCTTGGGATAGGCGTCGGTGAAGCGGAAGAACGCACCAGCGTCGGCGGTCTCGACATAGAGGACATTGCGCCCGCCGGTGCGGCCACGCAGATCGCCGCTGAGCGGCGTGTCGCGCCCGAGCTTGGCGCTGAGCGTGAAGCTCTTGATCTCGCCGCCGCGCCGCGACATGCGCAGATCGAGCCCGCGTACGGTCTCGCCGTGGAAGCCGGCGACCGTGCCAAGCCTGATGTCGAGATCGATGTCCCTCGGCTTCTGTTTGGTTTGATCATTCGTAGACCCGGCCAGCGTCTGCTTGACAAAGCCGCGACCGTCGTAGACTTCGCCGCGCATCATCACCCGCAGCGCGCCGTCCGGCCCGCGTTCCGCCCGCAGCATGGCCTTGTCGCCGTCGGAGATCTGAAACACCGGTAACTGGGCGGAGACGATCTCACCGACTTCGTCGAGCTCGAGGGTGCCCTTCACGAGCGTTCCAGAGGATTCGATCAGGAAGTCTTCAAGCCGCGTGAGCTGCGGCGTGTTGACTGCCGTGAAGGTTGCATGCGCTGTCCGCCCGGCCGGTTTGACCCAGCCCGGCAACAGCTTGTCGATTCGCGCTTGCGTCAGGTCGGCGTCGATCGCGAAGCGGGTTTCGCCCTCGCCCGCTGGCAGGCGACCCTCGATCTTGACCGGCACCGGCCCGCTCACCAAGGCGCCCAGGTCGAAGCCAAGCTTGGCGCGCGCGGCGCCGTCAAGCGTCGCCCGCAAGCGGATCTCCGCGTCGGCATCGCCGCGCGGCTTGCGATAGTCGAGCGAGGCCGGAACGCCGTTGATCTTCACGTCGCCGCGGATCTGGTAGCCCTGATTGTTGGCGGTGACGCGCAGATTCGCGGCCTCGACCTTCTGTCCCATCACCATCCGCTCGGCGGCGAAATTGGCGACATCGAGATTCATCGTGTACTGCGTGCTGCCCGGCGGAAGATCGGGCCGCAGCTCCATGCCGAGAGCAATCTGCGCGCTCAAAGTGCCGCGGCTCGTTGACGGATCGAGCGGCCGGCCCGAGAATTCGCGCAGCCGCTCCGAGGCGAGCAGTTCAGCCGCTGCCGACACCGGCCCGTCGAGCCGGAAGCGCACGCGAGCCGGCGGCGCAGGCATGTTGGTATCCGGCACTTCGAACACGCCATTGGTGACGGCGAGCTTGCGGTTGGGGGCAAGCTCGACGTTCCCGCGTCCAATGTTGACGGTCGCCGTGCGCCCGGAAATGCGGACGTTCATGTCGGCATCGCGGATCGCCGGCAGTCCTTCGACCGCGCGAATCTCGGCGCCGTTGCCGATGATCTCGATCGACAACTGATTGTCCGGGATGGGCGGACCGCTCGAGCGCAACGTCGCCAACTCCGCGTTGGTGGCGATCACGATGCGCTCGATCATGCCGCTGACAATGTGATCCTCGACCCAGTCGCGCACGCGTGGACAGAGAAACGCCGGCCACAGACGCTTCATCGCGACGACCGACATGCGGCTGCCGGCGACTCCGACATCGAGGCGAGGCTCGCCATTGGACAGATCGATGTGGCCGGAGATCCGCAGTCCGAGCTCCATGTTGGCGATTTCGCCCTGCTCGATCTCGATCCGCTGCGCCTCGGGATCGAGCCGCACGCGCAACATCACGCGGTTGAGGATCACGCCTGGATCACTGGCGGAGGCGGCCAGCACAACGGTGCCGCCGCTGACCGTCAGGCCCCAGGGGCCGCCAGGATCGCGCGGCGCATCGACCTGAGCGAACAGCGTAATGCGATTGCCGCCTGACACGATCTGGAACGGGACGATGAATGCGTGCCGCGCGGGATCCCACTCGAGCGAGAATTCGGCGCGCTCGATGATGATCTTGCTCAGCGGCTCATCAAGATCGACGATGTGTCCGCGCTCGACAAGGATGCGGCCGTCGACCATGTGCGGGACGCCGTCAGGCCCGATATCGGCGCGGATGCGGGCCGAGATCGGCAAGTCGGGCTCGAATTGACCATCGCCCACGCGCAGCGCCAGCATCAGGTCCTTTGCCGGCAGCCGCTGGGTCTCGATGTCGACAATGCGATGGCCCCGCTCGCCGGGCGTGAGGGCCGCGCGCAGCGACCACGGGCGGTCGCCCGCGTCGGAGCTCATCGTCAGGGCAACGGTGCCGGGCTTTGGCCGGGTGAGGCTCAGATTGATGTCCTCGAAGGTCCACTGCTTGCCGTTGCGCTGATCGTCGACGGTGAGATTGCCGTTCTTGAGGCCGAGTTCGCTCAGGTCCTTGCCGTCGAGCCCGGTCGCGCCCAGGCTGTCGATCCAGGCGAGCATGGCGGCGAAGTCGGGGATCATCGCGCGTGAGGCCGAGGCGGCCGGGGCCGGCGCCGCCGTCGACGACGTTCCGGGCCGCTCCGTGGTCAGGAGCGGCTGCGTCATCCCGGCGCGCATCGGGATGTGTGTCGATGACGCCGAGGCGGTGACGAAGGGTCGCTTGTTGCTGCCCGCGAACACGGTGACCTTGCTGTCCGGTTCGATCCGGACCTGCATTTCAGCGCCAACCAGGCTCAGCCTATGGGCCCGCACGCGACCGGTAAGAAGACCGGTGCTCGAAACACCGACTTCGGCCTTGGGCGCGCTCGCCACGATCGCGCCCTCGCCGTCGCGCACGACGATGTCGCGGATTCGCAACGCGGTGCGGCCATTGGCGTCGCGTTCGATCTGCGTGCCGCCCACTTCCACGCGATGCTCGCTACCGAAGTTCTCTTCAATCGCAGCGGTGAGCCAGGGCGTGGCTGCATCGAATTCGATCGGTCCGCTGCCGAGCCGCCACCACAGCAGCAGCATCGCCAACAGCATGACGCCGCCGAGCGCGCCGGCCACGTAGGTCGTCTTGCGCAAGCGCAGCCACCAATGCCACAGATGCACGCGCCAGTAGTCACGGCCGAGCAGATCGCGAGCTGTCTGCCTGGGCGCGCGCCGTCTCGGCGCGCACGCCATTGCCTCCTGTTCCAAGAGGTCGAACTGGAGGCTCGCCTCCAGCTTGCGGAGAGCGGCCACGTTGGGACGCGTTAGGTGATCCGCCATGCCCCGACTGGAGGTCCCCCTCGACCTGCCTGCGCTACCCTACGGCAGCGACCCGAATCCCTGCTGCGGCCGAACGACCCCGCTTTCCAGGTCGGTCGACCGTCAGCACTCTCCCGCGTATCTTTTAACCATTCATTGACCGGGGAAAAGGACGAAAGGAAGGCACATGGGGACCGCGCCCACCATCGGAACCAAGGCTCCCACCTTCAGGCTGTCGAGCGACGACGGCACAACCGTGTCGCTTGCCGATTTCAAGGGACGCACACTCGTCCTGTACTTCTATCCACGCGCCGATACTCCCGGCTGCACACGTGAAGCCATTGATTTCTCTAGGCTTCGGCCCCAGTTCGAGAAGGCCGGGACGGACATATTGGGGGTCTCCGCCGACCCGGTGCCCGCGCAGGACGCTTTCAAGAAGAAGCACAAGCTCAAGATCCCGCTACTCTCGGACGAGACTCATAAGATGCTCGAGGCGTATGGCGCGTGGGGCAAAAAGTCGATGTACGGCAAGACCTTCATGGGGATTCTGCGGATCACCTACCTGATCGCGCCGGACGGGCGGATCGCGCAGGTCTGGCCCAAGGTCAAGGTCGATGGCCATGCCGCCGAGGTGCTGGCCGCCGCCAAGGCGCTGTCCGCGCCGTGATTGCCCGGGCCGTTATCCACAGAAGCTTCGGGGAAATTTAACCATGTTCGGTTTGAGTTAAGCTGTGGTAACCCCGGATGTTGAGGGACGAGGCCGGCGGGGACGCGTCGATGCCGTATCGGCCTGCACAGGATTTCCAGCACCCGTTTGGGCCACCTCGGCTTCAGCGTGCCGCCGCGCCGGCAGGCTTCGCCGCCGGGTACACCTTCACCTGCGCCGGACGCCAGTTGCGCCTTGGAGTGAACCGACGCTAGATCCTTCTTCCGGTTTGGACTCGACCTCTCGCGTCATGCCCGCGCTCGCAGCCAAGCTTGCGCAGACTGCGTAAACTTGCCTGCGCGGGCATCCACGTCATTTTTGGGGAGCAAGTAGACGTGGGTGGCCGGGACATCAGCGCGTTCACGAAGACGGGCGTACACGCCCTTAAAGACGCGCTATGCCCGGCCATGACGAACGAGAGATCCAACTCAGGCGGAAACAGCTTACTCCACGTCCTCGACGTTCGCCGGACCTGTGCCAAACGCTTTTTGCGCCAGCGCAGCTTCCATGAACGGGTCGAGATCGCCGTCGAGTACCGCGCCGGTGTTCGACGTCTGCACGCCAGTGCGCAGGTCCTTCACCATCTGATAGGGCTGCAGCACGTAGGAGCGGATCTGGTGGCCCCAGCCGATGTCGGTCTTGGCGGCCTGGTCAGCGGCGGCCTTCTCCTCGCGTTTCTTGAGCTCGAGCTCGTAGAGACGGGCGCGCAGCATCTGCCAGGCCTGCGCGCGATTGCGGTGCTGCGAGCGGTCGTTCTGGCAGTAGACGACGATGTTGGTCGGCATATGGGTGAGGCGGATCGCCGACTCGGTCTTGTTGACGTGCTGGCCGCCCGCCCCGCTCGCCCGCAGCGTATCGACGCGCACATCGGATTCCTTGATGTCGACGTTGATGCGGTCGTCGATCACCGGATAGACGTTCACGCTGGCGAACGAGGTGTGCCGGCGCGCGTTGGAGTCGAATGGTGAGATGCGCACCAGCCGGTGCACGCCGTTCTCGGTCTTGAGCCAGCCGTAGGCGTTGCGCCCCTTGACCTGAATGGTTGCCGACTTGATGCCGGCCTCTTCGCCGCCAGTCTCCTCGATCCAATCGACCTTGTAGCCGTGCTGCTCGGCCCAGCGCGTGTACATGCGCAGCAGCATGCTGGCCCAATCTTGGCTTTCGGTGCCGCCGGCACCTGCGTGGACTTCGAGGTAGCTTTCGTTGGCATCGGCCTCGCCCGACAGCAGCGCCTCGAGTTCGCGGCGGGCGACCTCAGACTTGAGCTTGTTGAGCGCTGCTTCGGCCTCGCCGATCACCTTCTGTTCCTTCTCGGCTTCGCCGAGTTCGATCATCGTGATCTGGTCCTCGAGCTCGCGCTCGATCCGGGAAATTGAGGTGAGCTGATCCTCGAGGGCGGTACGCTCCTGCATCACGCGCTGCGCGCGCTGCTGGTCGTTCCAGAGGTTGGGATCTTCCGCTTGGCGATTGAGCTCGTCGAGGCGCTTGCGAGCCTTGTCGAAGTCAAAGATGCCTCCTCAGCAGTCCGACCGACTGCTTGATCTCATCGACGGTGGCCTGAGTTTCCGCGCGCATGGGTCGATTCCATGGTTTTGCTGACGGCTATGTAGCGATCCGAGCGGCAATCATAAAGTCCTCATCCGCATCGGATTGCGTGGACGCAAGGATCGGGGATTTCGGGGCCGCGCGGCGGCCCGTCGGTCACTGCGCCCACCGATTGAATACGTCCTCGAACACGCGGGCGCCGGACGCGCCCTTCTCGACTGCGATCGTCCCGGTTTTCCCGTTGGCGAAGGTGATCGGAATATCCATCCGGGGCATGGTCCGCGGCAGTTGGACGTTGCGCTGCGTCTCGACCTGGCCCGGTATCAGCCCGAACAGGAATAGGCCCGGGGCGATCTTGATCACCTGCCCGAGCAAGGCTTCACTGTTCTTCTCGTCCATACCTTTCATGCTGACGCCGGTGACGCTCTCGATCCGGTCGACCGGAAAGGTGTTCGAGCCTTCAAACCACAGCTCGAACAGGTGGCTCATGGCAGGGTTCGGACTGGCGTCGCGGCGCACCGACATCGCCAGCGAGAATCCGCGTTCGGGAATCTCGACCTCAAGGGCGAGCACGGCCTCAGGCCCTCGTCCGGGGTCGGCCGGGTCGAAGCGGGTGTCCCACGCCGCCTTGGCGGCAAGCTCCGTCGAGGCCGCACCGCCCTCCTGATCGTAGTAGACCGCCCGCTCGACCGCCGCCGAGTCCATGAGCCGCCGCCCGGCAGGCGCAGAAGGCCATTCCAGGGCGGCGAACTGATCGAGGAACCGCGTCGCCAGTAACGACAAATCGAGCTCACCGATGGCATAGGCGTAGCCGGCCACGCCGAGGCCGACGATGAGCGCCGCAATCGACGCCCGAACACCGACCGGTGCTGCGGCAGGATGACCGGCATGGGCGGGTCGGCCTGGCTCGGGTCGGCAACCGCGCTCGCCGTCACGCCAGGCGATGCAACGTCGTCCGGCAGCACGCCCTGCGGCGGAATTGGTGTCGGGGCCGGCGCCGCCAACCGCTCGTCTTGCTGCCTGAGCCAGGGGTCCTCAAGATCGCCGAATTCGACGCGCCGAACCGCTTCGCGGAATGCTAGGAGCTCCATCTCGATGTCGGCCTGCGAGTACGGCGGCACCGCGGTATTGAGCCGCTTCACAAGGGCGGTGCGCGCGCGATCGTAGACGGCACCGCGCGCCTCGTAGGAGTCGCGATCAACGCGTGCTACGGCGCGCGCGAGCGACGTGTAGTGGTCAACCTTCAGAAGCATCGAGCACGTCCTCGACAGCCCTGCCCGCCGTCGAGTCTACGCAGCCATAGCCGCCCTCCCAGCCATATACCATGATCCGATACCGTCGAAACTGACGTCAGCGGTTTGGTGGGGATATTCGAGATCTGTAGACCTATACTATGAATATTTGCTCGCTCTGCGACCGATCGGCCAAGCTGCGTATTCGCGCGCACACGCTTATCGTTGGTGGTGGCTCTGGGCCTTCAGGTGGAGGACGCCATGCAAACACCGCGCCGTCGTTTTCTGCATCTTGCGGCGAGCGCCGTCGCGCTGCCGGCGATCGCGCGGATGGCGCGCGCGCAATCATACCCGTCGCGGCCGGTGCGGATCGTGGTCGGCTTCGCGCCGGGCGGCCCGAACGACATCAACGCGCGCCTCATGGGCCAATGGCTTTCGGAGCGGCTCGGCCAGCAGTTCGTCGTCGACAACCGTCCGGGCGCGAGCGGCAACATCGCCATGGAATCGGTCGTGAAGTCGCCGCCCGACGGCTACACGCTCACTATGATCGCGCTGAGCAGCGCGGTGAACGCGACGCTGTTCCCGAACCTGCCATTCAACTTCCTGCGCGACATCGCGCCGGTCGGCTGCATCAGCCGCAACATCTTCGTCATGGAGGTGCACCCGTCGGTCCCGGCCAACAGCGGCCCCGAACTGATCGCCTACGCCAAGGCGAATCCAAACCGGCTCAATATGGCATCGCCGGGCAGCGGCACCGGGCCGCACATGGCGAGCGAGCTGTTCAAGCTGATGGCCGGCATCAGCATGACGCACGTGCCCTATCGCGGCTCAGGCCCGATGCTCAACGACCTCCTCGGGGGTCAGGTGCAGTTCGCCTTCGATGGGATTTCCTCCTCGATCGGCCACATCAGGAGCGGGCGGCTGCGCGCGCTCGGCGTCTCGACCGCAAAGCGTATCGAGCTGTTGCCTGAGCTTCCGACCGTCGCCGAGTTCGTGCCGGGCTACGAGGCGAGCGGGACCCAGGGCCTCGGCGCGCCGCGCCACACTCCCGCAGAGATCATTGACACGCTCAACCGCGACATCAATGCGGGTCTCGCCGATCCCACCATCAAGGCGCGGATCGTCGATCTCGGCAATGAACCGCTGCCGCTCTCACCCGCCGAATACCGCAAGCTGCTCGAACAGGACACCGAGAAGTGGGGCAAGGTGGTCGAGTTCGCGGGCCTCAAGCCGGACTGATCCGGGCGACCGGGACGCAGCGATCGCCCCAGCGTTCCCCCTTCCCTGTCGCACTTGGAAAGGGCTACCCTGCCGACAACCAATTCCACGAGGGAGGATTGCAATGCCACGAATGACTTTCGCCACACTCGCCGCAACTGTCGCGGTCGGCGCCCTCGCCGCGGTTGCCGTTCCGGCGCACGCGCAGACCGTTACGGCGTTCGAGGGCGTGCGCCTGATCACGGGCAACGAAACAGCCCCGATCGAGAACGCGACGCTGGTCGTGGAGGGCGCCAGAATTACCCAGGCTGGCCGTGCGGCCGACGTGCGCGTGCCCGCTGGCGCGACGCGGGTGAACCTCGCCGGCAAGACCGTGATGCCGATGCTGATCGACACCCACGTGCACCTGAGCACGACCCGCGAGAAGCTGATCAACGATCTCAAGCGGCGCGCCTATTTCGGCGTCGGTGCCGCCATGAGCCTTGGCACCGACAACCTCGACCTGCTTGACGTGCGCTTTGAGACGATCCCGGGAGCGGCGCGCTTCCTCAGTGCCGGGCGCGGCATCACCAGGGCCGAGCCCGGACGGCCCACCTACCAGATCAACAGCGACGAGGAAGCGCGCGAGGCGGTTCGGCAGAATTTTTCGAGGAAGATCGAGATCATCAAGATCTGGGTCGACGACCGCGAGGGCAAGGTGCAGAAGGTGACGCCATCGCAATATGGCGCCGCCATCGACGAGGCCCACAAACTCGGGATTCGCGCGACCGCCCACATCTTCAACATGGACGACGCCAAGGGGCTGATGCGCGCCAACCTCGACGCCTTCGCGCACGGCGTGCGCGACCGCGACGTCGACGATGAGACGGTGGACATGTTCAAGGCGCGACCCAACATCGTGCTCACGCCGAACCTGCCGGACCGCGGCGTGCGGGTGGATCTGAGCTGGCTCAAGCCCGGCCTTCCGCCCGACGAGTTCGCGAAGCTCGAGGCGGAGAACACCGACCGGCCGAAGGCCCAGGAATTCCACGGCATCCAGGCGCGCAACCTGAAGCGGATGAATCAGGCCGGTGTGCGCATCACCATGGGGACCGACGGCAACAAGGCGTGGGCTCCGCACGAGGAGATGCTGGACATGGTGCTCGCGGGGATGACGCCGGCTCAGGTGATCGTGGCGGCGACACGCAATGGCGCCCAGTTCCTGCGGATCGCCGACGCCGGCACGCTCGAAGCGGGCAAGAGCGCCGATTTCATCGTGCTCGACGCCAACCCGCTCGACGACATCACCAATACGCGCAAGATCTCGGCCGTGTACCTGCGCGGCGCGACCGTCGACCGCTCGCATCCGGTGCCCTGAGGCGTCGGCGGGACCATCGCAGCGGATCGGCGCGGGCGTCGCTCGCGCGCTCCGGCCACGCACGCAAGCTTTCGACAAGATAAACCTAGGGAGGACTGAAATGCCTATGCTTCGCATATCCGCGGCCGCTCTGGCTGCCGCCTTCGCGTTTGCCGTAAGTCCGGCGTCGGCCGAGACGAAGACCCAGTGGGTCGAATACAGCCACGGCGACCTCAAGCTCAAAGCCTACATGGCCTACGACGATAAAGTGACCGGCAAGCGCCCGGCCATATTCATGATCCATGACCGCGAGGGCATGACGGATAACACCAAGCACCATCTCGAGAACTGGTCGAAGCTCGGCTACGTGGCGTTCGCGGCCGACATCTTCGGCGTGGTGCCGAAGAACCTTGATGAAATCCAGGCGCAGACCGCGATCTTCCGCAAGGACCGCGAGCTCCTGCGCGCACGCACCAAGGCAGGGTTCGATGCGCTGGTCCAGAATCCAATGGTCGACGCATCCAAGATCGCGCTCATCGGTTATTGCTTCGGCGGCGCGGTCGGCGTCGAGTTCGGCTCAAGTGGCGCACCGCTCGCCGCCAACATCTCGATTCACGGCTCGTTCGGCGGCCATAACCCCGGATGGGCGAAGACCGTCAAAGGCATGTTCCTGATCCTGCACGGCGCCGAGGACCAGGGCTATCCGCTCACCACCGTCAACGGCGTGATCGACGAGCTGCGCGGCGCCAAGGTGCCGTTCCAGCTCGAAGTGTACAGCGGCACCGGGCACGGTTTCTCGCGTCCAAAGAACAAGGACGAGGAGCGCGCCAATACCCAGTCGATCGAGACCACGGCGCGTACGCTCAAGGAGTTGTTCGGGACCTGACCGCGGCTCGAGGCTGCACGACGATCGCGCGGGCTGGGTTGAGCACTGGCGCAACCCACCCTGCGGTGGGTGCTATGCGATTGTGCGCGCGAGATTCCTCACTCCGGCTTGATGCCGGCGGCCCGGATCACCTTCTCCCATTTCGGAATATCGGTCCTGATCCGGGCGGCAAACTCGTCCGGCGTGCTGACGATCGCGTCGAAGCCAAGCGCGGCGAGCTTCTCCACCACGTCCGGCTGTCGCATGCCGTTGCCGATCTCGCGATGCAGCAGCGTAATGACGGGTTGCGGCGTATGCGCCGGCACGACAACGCCGATCAGCGTGTCGGCCTCCTGGTCGAGCAAACCGGCTTCTGCCAGCGTCGGCACATCGGGCAACGCGGGGGAACGTTTCGTGGTCGTAACCGCGAGCGCGCGCAGCTTTCCTTCCTTGACCTGCGGCACGGCGGGCGTGAGCACGGTGAAGGCGATCGGGGTGTGGCCGGCAAGCGCCGACTGGATCGCAGGAGCCGAACCGTTGAAAGGCACCGACACGATGTCGAGACCTTGCGAGTGCTTGAACATCTCTCCGGAAAGATGCGGCGTGGTGCCCGTTGCCAGCATGGGCGAATTTGCCTTGAGAAAGGCGATGAGCTCTTTGACGTTCCACCATCACATTGGGCGAAACGGCGGCGAGCGTGACCGGCTCGAAATCCTTGTAGGGGTCGTAGGGGATTTTGGGGTAGAGGCTCGGATTGACTACGTAGCTCGTGCTCACGACTGTGATCGTGTAGCCGTCTGGGTTGGCGCGGGCCCCTGCCCCCATGCCGAGATTGCCGCCGGCGCCTGCCTGGTTCTCGATGTAGAACTGCTGGCCCAAGCTCTGTGAGAGTTTCTGTGTGATCAGCCGCGCCAGCACGTCGGCCGGGCCGGCACGATGACGCGCATCGGCGGCGACGGATAGGTTTGCGCCCGGACGTTACGCGACATTACCGGCAGCGCGGCAGCGCTCGCGGCCAGGTGCAGAAGCGTGCGGCGGGGAAGGTTCATCGCGCCTCCAGGGGTCGTCGCGCGCGCGCGGACGCTCTCAATGTGTGTGGATGCTGCGGAAAGATACCCACGCCGGAAAGCGTTGCGAATGCCCGCTCAATACAGCCCGCTTCCGGAGCGGATCATGCGGTCCGACTCGGGCGGGACGCTGACTGGCCGGCCTTCGCTGTCGGTGACGCCGATGGTCTGGTAGTAGTCGGGCGGCGCCGTGCCGGGCTTGAACGCCTCGAGGATCACGCCGGTCGCGCCCGGGCCGGCGCGCATGCCGGTGCGCGGGTCGACGCGGATGAGCTTGATGCCGGCCGGCACGCGGAACGGCACGGCCGGCTTGTCGGCGAGCGCGACCTTCATGAAATCGCGGAAGATCGGCGCCGCCAGCGCGCCGCCGGTGGCGCGATCCGCGATATGGCGCGGCTTGTCGTAGCCCATGAACACGCCGACCACGAGGTCGGGCGAGAAGCCGATGAACCAGACATCCTTCTCTTCGTTGGTGGTACCGGTCTTGCCGGCGATCGGCTTGCCGACCTCGCGCACGGCGGTGCCGGTGCCGCGCTGGACCACGCCCTCCATCATCGACGTGATCTGGTAGGCGGTCATCGGATCGAGCACGCGTTCGCGGCGGTCGATCAGGCTTGGTTCGTTCTGGTTCTCCCACTTCGCGGCGTCGCAACCGCGGCATTCGCGCTGATCGTGCCGATAGATGGTGTGGCCGTAGCGGTCCTGAATGCGGTCGATCAGCGTGGGGGTAACCTTCTTGCCGCCGTTGTCAAACATAGCGTAGGCGCCGACCATGCGCATCAGCGTGGTCTCGCCCGCGCCAAGCGAGAACGAGAGGTAGGGCGGCAGGTTGTCGTAGATGCCGAAGCGCTTGGAATATTCGCCGATCAGCGGCATGCCGAGATCCTGCGCCAGCCGCACAGTCATCACATTGCGCGAGCGCTCGATCCCGAACCGCAACGTCGAGGGCCCGTAGAACTTGCCCTCGTAGTTTTCCGGCTTCCACATGCCGCTCCCGGTATCGACCTCGAGCGGCGCGTCGAGCACGACCGAGGAGGGCGTGTAGCCGTTGTCGAGCGCGGCGGCGTAGACCAGCGGCTTGAACGAGGAGCCCGGCTGGCGCAGCGCCTGGGTGGCGCGGTTGAACTGACTCTGGTCATAGGAGAACCCGCCGACCATCGCCAGCACCCGGCCGGTCTGCGGGTCCATCGCGACGAGGGCGCCGGAAATCTCGGGCAGCTGGCGCAAGCGGTATTGCCCGTCCTTGCCGGGAAGCGCCTCGACATAGATGACGTCGCCCGCTTCCAGCACCTGCGAGACCTTGACCGGAACCTTCCCCTTCATCGGTCCCCAGGTGGGCTTCGCCCACTTCACACCATCGAGCGGTACGATCGCGGTCTCGCGTTCCTTGGCGAGCGCGCCGCCCGGTTCGCGGGCGGGCTGGAAGCCAACACGGGCCTGCTGATCGCTCACGTCCAGCACCAGCGCCATGCGCCACGGCGCGACGTCGGAGAGCGCCTTCACCTCGGCGAACTTGATGCCCCAGTCGCCGGTCAAGTCGACCCTGGTGACGGCACCGCGATAGCCGAGCCCCTCGTCAAAGCGCATCAGCCCCTCGGTGAGTTGCTTGCGCGCCAGCACCTGCATCTTCGGGTCGAGCGTGGTGCGCACCGACAGCCCGCCTTCGTAGAGTTTTTTCTCCCCATAATTGTCATTGATGTAGCGACGTACTTCCTCGGCGAAATACTCGGCGGCGAAGATGTGGGCGCCGGTCGGGCGCTGAGTGACCTTGAGCGGCTCTCGCTTGGCCTTCTCGCCCTCGGCCGCGGTGAGATAGCGATCCTCGACCATGCGGTCGATGACGTAGTTGCGGCGCGCGATCGCCTCGTCGCGTCGCCTGAACGGATGATAATTGTTAGGTCCTTTCGGCAACGCGGCGAGATAGGCGGCTTCCGGAACCGTCAGCTCGTGCACCGACTTGTCGAAATAAAGGAGCGAGGCTGCGGCGACGCCGTAAGCCCCGATTCCCAGGTAGATCTCGTTCAGATAGAGTTCGAGGATCTTCTCTTTGGAGAAGGTGCTCTCGATCTTCCTTGCCAGCAGCGCTTCCTTGATCTTGCGCGTCCAGGACAGTTCGTTGCTGAGCAGGAAGTTCTTGGCGACCTGCTGGGTAATGGTGGAGGCACCCTGCGGCCGGCGGCCGGAACCGTAGTTCTGCACGTAGACCGTGAGCGCGCGGATGATGCCGGATACGTCGAGCCCATTGTGCTCGTAGAAGTTCTTGTCTTCGGCCGCGATGAAGGCGTTGATCACGAGCTTTGGCACCGCCTGGATCGGCAGATAGAGGCGCCGTTCCTTGGCGTATTCGGCAAGCAGCGATCCGTCGGACGCGTGCACGCGCGTCATCACGGCCGGCTCATAGTCCTGCAGCTGCGAATAGTCCGGCAGGTCCTTGTTGAAATGCCAGTACAAGCCGAAGAGGGCCACCCCGCCCGCGACGAGGATGATCGATCCCCCGGCGAAGATCCATCCCAGGAACCTCAGCAAGAACTTCATGGCCGCCGTCCCGCGCCCACTCGTTGCGTTCGATATCCGCCTTCGACCACCGGATGTGGCCAACCTCCGGTGGTCGAATCGGATAGATGTTCTGCGCTGTCGATAGCCGCCGCCCCCGCTGGGTCCAGAACCGAGAATGGCCCGGTTTTGTGTTGAATCTGAGGCCGGTACACCTGCTTATCCTCAACTCAGTTGCGGCCGGTCGTCCGTGCCGCGCCTACGCCGTTGCGGGCGGCGAAATACTTATCGATCGCCTGGACGATCGCATCGGTGGTACGACCGCGCCAGGCATCCGAGGTCATGGATTTGAGGTCCTGCCGATTGGTCACATAGCCGAGTTCGATCAGGACCGAGGGGATGTCGGGCGCCTTGAGCACAACGAAGCCCGCGGATTTGAGTGGCTGCGGATGCAGCCGCGTCGCATTGCGCAGGTCGCTCGCAAGGGCGCGGGCAAATTGCACTGACAAGCCCTTGGTCTCGCGCCTGGCCAGGTCGATCAGGATGTCGGCGACATCGTTGGTTTCCGCCGACAGGTCGAGTCCGGCGATCACATCGGCACGGTTCTCATCTTCGGCGAGACGGGCGGCGGCGGCGTCGGAGGCGGTCTCCGACAAGGTGTAGATGGTCGCGCCCTGCGCCTCACCCTCGCGTCGCATCAGCGCATCGGCATGGATCGAGATGAACAGCGACCCCTTGCGCTCGCGCGCGAAGCTCACCCGGTCGGCAAGCGCCACGAACGTGTCGTCGCTGCGGGTCATCGCCACGCGGTATTTGCCGGTCTTTTCGAGCCGCTCGCGCAAGAGCAGACCGAACTCGAGCACAATCGACTTTTCGGGGCTGTCGCTCGGGGCCAGCCGCGTTCCGGCATCGATGCCGCCATGGCCGGGATCGACCACGATGAGCGGGCGCGGGTCGCCGTTCTTGCTTTCGGCCTCGGGCTCGTATTTGCGCAGCGCCCGCTCGGGCGCCCGCGTATTGAGCGCGATGGCGCGCATGAAGGCGTCGCGGTCGGTGGTAGCCAGGTCGAGCACCAGGCGGGCCGGCTGGTCGTTGGCGGCATCGAGTACGAAGCTGCGCTCGATTCGCGCTGGCCGCGTCAGGTCGATCACGATGCGCGAGCCGCCCTGCATCACCAGGCCGAAACGGAACGCCTTGACCAGGCCGCGGCCAGTCTCGCCGGCCTGGGGCGGCAGCTCAAAAGCGACCTGCGGCATGTCGATCACCAGCCGATACGGGTTGGCCAGCATGAATGTCCGCATTTCGATCTTGCGGTCCAAATCCATGACGAATCGGGTCTGCGTCTCGTCGCCGCCGACCCGCACGTCGGTCGCGATCGGGAACTCGCCGCCCACCCGCGTCTCGGGAGCAGCCCTCGCCGGCCCAGCCGCGCAGACGGCCAGGATCGCGCCGATCACGACTGCCGAGGTTGCCGCGGCGATCGACATGGGAACCAATACCCCTCCCCCCATCTTTTACTCCATTAGGCGGCTCATGGTTAACTCGCTGTTAAGGTCAACGTTCATGGGGGGATCGGGGTGTGGCTGGGCGGTAACATTTCCTGTGGAGTGCAGGCTTTTCTCATTGGCCAAAAGCCCCCCGGACCCGCTCCCAAGTCGTAATGGGTTCTCTGATGACCTAGCCGTTCGACCCGGTGCGGGGCCGATTCTGCCCAAATGATCAGGCACCGGCGAGACATGCTCCCTTGTCAACGCAGCAACGTGACCGTAATAAGGGGAAGTCTGACGGATGAGAGTTCCGGTTGTGCCGCGTTCGGGCATCCGGCGGGCCGTCGGGAACCGCTCCCAATAGCGACGGGAGGGGTCCTTGCGGCAGAATTGATCCGCCCCGTCGCGCGTTGGCGTGACGGCGGGTCACAAAGCCGATGTCCTTGTAGTGCACAGCCCGGTGTCGCACGAGGCGAGCGCCTCGGGCGACAGCGTGGCGGCCTTTGACCGCCCCGCAGCGAGCATCCTCAGCCAAAAGAACTCGGCCGCGCCTCGCCGCTGCCGTTCCATCACGGGCCGAAGGTCATGCTACGACCGCGCTTCGAGAGCCAACCCAATTACCATCGCAGCAACACCGCGTCGCGGGGCGACGCTGATGCGGGGCACTCGCACGCGTTGAAGGTCCATCCGTTCCACAACAATCAGCCAGGCATCCAGTCGCGCCGCTCTCCCCTGCCGCCATGGCGCCGCAGGGCGGCGGCGCGGATGCCTGCCGTCAAGAGAATATTCGATGCCGAACAAAATGCTCATCGATGCGACCCACCCGGAGGAGACCCGGGTGGTGGTTCTGCGTGGCAACCGGGTCGAGGAATTCGACTTCGAGTCAGCCAACCGTAAACAGCTCCGCGGCAACATCTATCTGGCCAAGGTCACGCGCGTCGAGCCGTCGCTGCAAGCGGCCTTCGTCGACTACGGCGGCAATCGCCACGGCTTTCTCGCTTTCAGCGAAATCCATCCTGACTACTATCAGATCCCGGTTGCCGACCGGCAGGCGCTGATCGACGAGGAGGAGCGCGCGGCGCGCGCCGCCGACGCGGAGGCCGATCATCGCGCCGGGCGCCGGGCGCAGCATGAGCGCAGGCGCCATTCCGAGATCAAGAGCGAGCCCGTCGAAGCGCCTGATGGCGCGGCGATGACGGCGGTGTCCGAACTCATGGCGCCGGCCGCCGGTCTCGAAGAGGCCGATGACGAGGCGGCGCCGATCGAGGAGGCGCCGGCCGGCGCGCACGCCGTTCCCGAGCAGGCGGCCGAGGAAGCCCATGCCGGCGCGGCCGAAGCGCAACCGGCCGAGGCGGTTCCGGTCGAGGCTGCCGAAACCAGCCTGGCGCCCGAACCGGCCGCGCAGGACATGGCCGAGACGCCGTCAGCGGAGTCGCCGGAGACCGGCGACCTCGCCGCGAGCGCAGGTGCCGCGACCGACAGCAGCCACACTGCCGGCAACATCACCGAGGTCAACGGCAACGGCGCCGCAGAGGAAGTGGTCGAATCGGTCGGCGGCGCCGATGCGATGGAGGAAGTGCCGGAGCGCATGTACCGGCCACGCCGGCAGTACAAGATCCAGGAGGTGATCAAGCGCCGCCAGGTCATGCTGGTCCAGGTCGTCAAGGAGGAGCGCGGCACCAAGGGGGCGGCGCTGACCACCTACCTGTCGCTCGCCGGCCGTTATTCGGTGCTGATGCCCAACACCGCACGCGGTGGCGGCATCAGCCGCAAGATCACCAGCGCCGAGGACCGCCGGCGGCTCAAGGAAATCGCCCAGGAACTCGAAGTTCCGGAGGGCATGGGGGTGATCCTGCGCACGGCCGGCGCGAGCCGCACCAAGACCGAGGTCAAGCGAGACTTCGAGTACCTGTTGCGGCTTTGGGAGACGGTGCGCGACCTCACGCTCAAGTCGACTGCGCCGACGCTGGTCTACGAGGAGGGCTCGCTGGTCAAGCGCTCGATCCGCGACCTCTACAACAAGGAAATCGATGAGATCCTGGTCGCCGGCGAGGAAGGCTTTCGCGAGGCTCGCGAGTTCATGCGGATGTTGATGCCGAGCCATACCAAGAACGTGAAGCCGTTCCGCGATACGCTGCCGATCTTCACGCGCTACGGCATCGAGAGCCAGCTCGACGCCATGTTCCAGCCGGTGGTGCAGCTGCGCTCCGGCGGCTACGTCGTGCTCAACCAGGCCGAAGCCCTGGTCGCGATCGACGTGAACTCCGGCCGCGCCACGCGCGAGCACCACATCGAGGACACCGCGCTCAAGACCAATCTCGAAGCCGCCGAGGAGATCGCCCGACAGCTGCGGCTGCGGGACCTCGCCGGCCTGATCGTCATCGACTTCATCGATATGGACGAGAAGCGCAACAACCGCACGGTCGAGCGCCGCCTCAAGGAGGCGCTGCGGCACGACCGCGCGCGCATCCAGGTCGGACACATCTCACATTTCGGCCTGCTCGAAATGTCGCGTCAGCGAATCCGCTCGAGCGTGCTCGAAAGCTCGACCGACAAGTGCCCGCATTGCGGCGGCACCGGCCATGTGCGCTCGGTATCCTCGGTCGCGCTGCAGCTCCTACGCTCGCTCGAGGAGATGCTGCTCAAGGGCGCGACCCACAATGTCATCGTGCGCACGCGCACCGAGATCGCGCTCTACCTCCTTAATCACAAGCGCGCGCATCTGCGTGCGCTCGAGGAACGCTTTCAGGTCGCGATCATGGTCAACGCCGACGCCACCATCGCCGGGCAGTTGTCCTACGTGATCGAGAAGGGCGAGCAGGTGCACAGCATCGAGCAGGCCAAGGCGATCGCGGTCCAGCCGATGACCGTGGCCCCGGTCGAGGACGAGGAGGAGTTGGTCAAAGAGGACGACGAGGACGAAGACGAGGCCGAGGAGGCTGCGGAGGAGGAGGCTGCGGTCGACGAGCAGCCGGCCCAGGAGGCGCAAAGCGAGGACGCCGGCAATGGTCACCGCCGCCGGCGCCGACGGCGCGGCCGCCGTGGCGGCGAAGGCCGCGAGGGCGGGTTTGCGGCTGAGCAACCCACCGCTGCATCCGAGGGCGAAGGTGAAGCCCCGCTCGAGGCCGACACGCATAGCGACGGTAGCGAGCGGCGCCAGGGTGAGGCGCGCAGTGAGGGCGAACGTCGTCGGCGCCGCCGCGGCCGCCGTGGCGGCCGGCGCAACCGCCGCGATCGCGAGGATGGATTCGAGCCGCAGGCGGATGACGTGCCGCAGCTCGAGGCCGATGCGCAGCAGGCGAGCGTCGCCGAGCCAGAGCCGACCGGCCGCGATTTCGAGCCGCGCGGTCCCGAGCAGCTGGCCGAACACCAACACGAGCGTGCAGCCGGACAAGGTGCCGAGCCCCTCCATGCCGAAACGGCGCCTTCCCCCCTACCTTCCCTGCCTCATGAAACGCGGGAGACCGAGGCGCCGCGGCGGCGCTCGACCGTGCGCGAGCCGGCGCCGATGAGCATCGCAAGCGAGCACGCCGCGCCTGACCACCGGGAGCCGACTACCGAACAGCCGCAGCCGGTCGTAATCAGTACGGCCGAAACGGAGAACGCAGAGCGCCCGCGCCGGTCCGGGTGGTGGAGCCGCCGGGTGCTTGGCAAGGACTGACCGCCGGGGCATCCTTGCCCTGGCGGGAGCCTGAGGTAATGAAGAGCGGCTGGTCCGAACGCGACGCACAGGCGAGCACGGATCGTTACGCCCAGCAGGGGATCGGACCCGATCTGGCGCTGCGCACCTATTCGGCGCGGCTGCTCGGCCGCGAGCCCGGGCTCGTGCTGCATGGCGGCGGCAATGTGTCCGTCAAGACGCTAATCGGCGACCTCGTGGGCGACGTGACCGACGTGCTCTGCGTCAAGGCGTCGGGCGGCGACATGGCAGCGATCGAGCCGGCCGGCCTGCCGGCGTTACGGCTCGAGCGGCTGCGCAAGCTGCGCCTCCGTGACACGCTCGGCGACGAGGACATGGTGCGCATCCTGCGCGACAGCCTGGTCGATCCGATGGCGCCCAACCCTTCCGTCGAGACGTTCCTGCACGCATTCCTGCCGCACAAATTCGTCGACCACACCCACGCCAACGCGGTGCTGAGCCTCACCAACCAGGATGACGGCGAGCTCATCTGCGCCGACGTTTATCGCAACCGCGTGGGCATCGTGCCCTACGTCATGCCGGGTTTTCGGCTCGCCTCGCGCGCCGCCGACATCTACGAGCTCAAGCCCAAGGTCGAAGGGCTGATCCTGCTCAAGCACGGCATTGTCACCTTCGGCTCAGCCGCGCGCGAAGCCTACGAGCGCATGATCGAGCTGGTCACGCTCGCGGAGGAGCGACTGCAGCGCAACCGCAAATCCCTGCTGATGTCCGCGCGGATTCCGAACCAGGTGGCGCCGCTGACCGAGGTGGCGCCGATCGTGCGCGGGGCGGTGAGTGCCAAGGACGACCGGATTGAGGGCGCCTGGCGGCGTCCGATCCTGGAGTTCCGCGCCAATCCCGCGATCCTCAATTACGTCAACGGCGCCGAGGTCGCGCGTTACAGTCAGGCCGGCGTGGTGACGCCCGACCACGCGATCCGCAGCAAGAACTGGCCGCTCCTGCTGCCCGTTCCGGAGGAAGGCCGGCCGGTCGATTTCAAGCGCAACGCCCAGCGCGCCGCGTCGAGCTTCGTCGAGTACTACAAGGCCTATTTTGCCCGCCAGAATGGCCGCGTCGGCGGCATCAAGAAGATGCTCGACCCGCGGCCGCGGGTCGCGCTGGTGCCCGGGCTCGGCCTGTTCGGTCTCGGCCGCACCAGCCATGACGCCCGCATTGCCGCCGATATCGCCTCCTCCGCGATCGAGACCATAACCGATGCGGAAGCGATCGGCCGCTTCGCGCCGATCTTGGAAGCCGACATGTTCGACATGGAATACTGGCCGCTCGAGCAGGCGAAGCTCAACGGAACGGCGGACAAGCCGCTAACCGGCCAGATCGCCGCCATCACGGGAGCCGGGGGCGCAATCGGCGAGGCCGCCGCCAAGGCATTCGCCGACGCCGGCGCCGAGGTCGCCCTGCTCGATCTCGACGAGACCGCGACCCAGGCCAAGGCTAAGGCGATCGGGGCGTCGGCCCTCGCCGTGCGCTGCGACGTGACCAGCGCGCTCTCGGTGCGCAACGCGCTCGACAAGGTGGTCGCGGCCTTCGGCGGACTCGACATCGTGGTGTCGAACGCCGGAGCCGCCTGGCAGGGCCGCATCGGCGAGGTCGACGAGGAGGTGCTGCGCAAGAGCTTCGAGCTCAACTTCTACGGCCACCAGCGGGTGGCGCAGGCGGCGGTGAAGATCATGCTGGCGCAGGGCACCGGCGG